>Ga0222658_1000281_pt1 | contig 29530 bp, 34 predicted proteins | sample AntAcemetagen476_FD_179830 | JGI IMG/M metagenome (GOLD analysis project Ga0222658, IMG submission 179830) | Saline water microbial communities from Ace Lake, Antarctica - #476 | ecosystem: Environmental > Aquatic > Non-marine Saline and Alkaline > Saline | place: Antarctica: Ace Lake... | reverse complement strand
GATTAAGATTAAACGGCTAGAGGCCATCGTGACCGTCCAAGATGACTTAATCAGTTGGTATGAAACCGAGGGCGAACGGTCGTGCCACGAAGACGCATACGTTCCGGAAGATTTGCGTGAATTAGAAGAAGCAATTAAAGCTGCCAAAAAGACAGGAGATGAATGATGCAAGAAGGAACAATCAGACCCTCGTGGAGATCAACCCTAGAAGGGCAGTGTAAGTCTTTCGACGATGGTGGCTGGGGGGAAACAAATTTAACCAGTGCCATTAAACGGTGCTTGCGGGATTATGATCGACTGCAAACTGCCCTCGACGATGCAAACGAAACACTCCAACTCCACCAGTCGCGTGGTGATTACGAGGCCGGGCAGGTGCTTGGACAGAAGGCAGCGAAGGCCGAGATTCAGCGGCTGAAAGCCGTCATCGAACAATCTCAGCGAAGTGGAAATCTCAGATGCAATTCGAGAAGCCGCACAAGCGGCGGGAGGTGAAACATGTACTTAGGACCAGTAAGTAAGCCATTCCACAAAACGGAATGCCAATGTGAAGAGTGCCTTCAGTGGATGGTTGATGAGATCGACCGACTGCAAGCTATCGTTGACAAACTGCCAGTGGACAAGCAAGGCGACCCAATCATACCGAACACGACGCGATACTATGTCCACCCATGCGGAAAAGTATGTGAAATTGATGTCGGATTTGGCCTCGACATGGCGTGGACGAATTATGATGGTCAAGTCAGGTGCTACCGTCGGGAGTTGGCGAGGGATAGCTACAGTACACGCGAAGCCGCGCAAGCGGAAGCAAAGCAATGAGTGAAGTCCATCAACAAGTTGAGCGGAGGAAAAACCTGGTGTATGGGATTACTTATCCATCTTGGTTTGGTTGCGATTTTGTGTATTGGTTGTGGCTCAAGTTTTGTTGTTCTCGTGGATGGCATCTTTGGGATGAGTGCTTGACTCCAGACTCTCATTATTTATCTTGCGATGCTTGTGGAAAGGTGGTCTATCTGAAGAAATGAAGTGTGGGAGGAATGGTAGAAGTTGGTGGGTTTTCTAGTATAATGTATGTGGAGGATAGGAATGGGTAGTACTGAGTTGAGGAGTCATGGGGCTGATCTTGGTAGGATCAGTGATAAGATGAGGTTGTTTGCTTTGGAGTATTTGGTTGACTATAACGGTACCCAAGCAGCGATTAGAGCTGGATATTCAAAGAAGACTGCTTCGGTACGTGCTACCAAGTTACTCAAGAATCCAGTGATAAAAGCTTTCCTAGGTAAGTTTGAGAGGGAAAGCCAAGAGAAGTTCGAGATCCAACGTAACGAGATACTCATGCACTTGGCAGCCTGCGCTACCCGGGATGGTAGAGACTTCGTTGATAAGGATGGTAAGCTATTGCTTACCTCACAGAATATCAACGATTTGCCTAAGTCTATCACATGTGCTATCGACGGCATTAAACAGAAGAGGAAGAGTTGGAGAGACCCGGAGGGGACGGAGTATGAAGAAATTGAAACAGAATTGAAGCTAGTCTCCAAGGCAAGCGCGTTGGATATGTGTATGAAACACAAGGGGCTGTTTGCAGTAGAGAAGACAGAACAAACAGTCACTCTCAACTGGGACAGCCTAGTTGATCAGGGAAGCAAGAGAGAAGACCCAATCCAGAAGAGATTGGAGCAAGAAACCCAAACCATTTCCTAGGAAAACATCCATGGATGTATTTGCTGCAATAGACCGGAAGACAGGAAGAATTAGGCAGATAGTCTATCAGTCAAAAACCTTCACCGATGAGTGTATTTTGAAGGCCCTCTATGATGCTTCTGCTAAACCTAACAGAGTGATCAGTGTCCAAGAGGATGGAGAATTGCTAGCTACATTCTGCTTGGAGGCGCAGCATGTTGGTTGACAACAAAATGCTGGCCTTGAAGAGACTCTTGTGGCCTGATGTAGTCTTCTACGATAAACAAATAGAGGCTATAGAATCAGTAGAGAGGGACGATGAAACAGTATTGGTAGCAGGCAACCAACTAGGGAAAGACTACGTGGCAGGCTTCATTGTCCTCGCCTTCTTCCTTACAAGGCACCCTTGCCGAATCATTACAACGAGTGTTAAGGACAAACACTTGAGCGTTCTGTGGGGGGAGATTGGTGAGTTTATCCGAACTTCTGCCTACCCGTTGAATAGTAAGTTCGGCGGGCCTCTCATTATCAACCATCAACATCTTCGCAAGATAGTTGGTGGTTCTGAATGCCCTCTCAGCTACGTTATGACGATGGTAGCTAATCCTGAGAATGCGGAGTCATTCCAAGGCCATCACGTAAAGCCTCCACCAGGGGTTGTTGATAATGTCCCCCGCAATATGTTTGTCTCTGATGAGGCAAGCGGGGTTCCCAATGCTTACTATGAAATGGCGGATACTTGGGCAAGACGTAAGTTGATCTTTGGTAATCCTTGGGACTGTGATAATTTCTTCAAGAAGGCAGTCAAAGGTAATGCAGAAACCAAAGACTCAGGCGGGGATACGCCAGACCCCACGATGCCTGGTAGGTATTACCGCAAGGTAATCAAGATCAGTGCCGAGGATAGCCCAAACGTTCAACTAGGTCTTCTCCAAAAGAGCCTTGAGAAGAAACCTACGGATGAAATCCTTATTCCTGGGGTAAAGTCCTACAGCCTTTACGTCAAGCATCGATTGACCTGGGACAAGATCAAACAGTGTGTGGCCCTTGATGCTGAGTTCTATGAGGGGGCTGAGAATCTCTTGTATCCGCCTGAGTGGCTTAATGAAGCGGAAGCTCTAGCCGAAACACTAAGCCCACAACGCCGCGCGGACACGATGGGGGTGGATCCTGCTGAGGGTGGGGATAGTACTGTGTGGACGCTGATTGATGGGTTGGGTGTGATAGATGTTATCAACGAGAAGACTCCTGATACTTCAGTCATTGTTGGTAGAACAATCAAGCTTATGCGCGAGCACAAACTCAGTCCAGGGAGAGTCCTATTTGATCGCGGAGGTGGAGGCAAGCAACATGCAGATAGGTTAAGGGCTCAGGGAATTAACGTGAGGACGGTGGCCTTTGGTACTCCATTGACTCCTGAAAAGATGCGAGGACTAAAGACGTTTGATGTACGCAAGGGAGAGGAAGAAGAGAGGTACGTCTATTTCAATCGGCGTGCGCAAATGTATGGGATGATCAGCCTCCTATTAGATCCAGCAGAGGAAGGACAGTTGGCTATTCCAGCGAAGTTCGCGGAGCTACGAAGACAATTGGCCCCAATCCCTCGCATATACAATGAGGAGGGTAGGATGATACTTCCCCCCAAGAGGAAGAAACCTGGAGCCATCAACAGCAATGTCATTACGCTAACAGAATTGATCGGGTGTAGTCCCGATGAAGCAGATGCTCTGGCTCTTGCTGTCTACGGTCGTTATGGCAAAAAGATACAAGCAAGTGCGGGAGCTGCTTGGTAGGCTATAATACAGATAGTGGAGCAAAACCTTAGGGAGAAGAATCATGGCAGATAAAGACACAACAGCAGAATTGAAGAAGAGGGTGGACCAGCTAGATGAGATGTTTGTGGCAAACACAATTCTCTCTAGGGCACAAATGGCGAGGAAGTTTCTAGACCCTCGCCGAAACCTCGATGATGAGTGTGGGCTGCCCACAACCTCAACGATCACAATCGATAATTACAAGCAACTCTATGACAGAGTAGCAATAGCCAAGCGGTCTGTGGGATTGCTCCCCGACGAATCTTGGATGGTACAGCCTACTGTCTATGAGACGGAAGACGTAGACGAAGAGACTCCGTTTGAAAAGGCTTGGAGAGACCTAAGCATCACACCACAGAAAAGTTCTTGGTATAGAACAGAGAAGGGGCACCCAATCTGGGAGAGACTACGGAGAGGAGATGAACTGAGTGGGATTGGCCGGTATGGTATTCTGTTGCTAGGTATTGATGATGGTAAGCCCTTGGTTGAACCTGTTGAAGGCATTGGTGAAGATGGACAAGCAACAGGATCAAATACTCCTCAACGAAAGCTTTTGTATGTGCGCGCTTTCGATGAATCTCAATGTCCCGTTAGTGCTTGGGAAAAGGATGTGGCCAATCCTCGTTACGGACAACCTATTCAATATTCTGTTAGCTTCGCTGATCCCAGTGGAACGGGTACAAGAGAAGGGGCATTGGTAAACAAGCAAGAGGTCCATTGGACCAGGGTAGTTCATCTAGCTGACAATCGAGGTAGCAGCGAAGTGTTTGGAGTGCCTCGCCTTCTCCCAATCTACGACAATATTCTTGGCTTACGCAAGTTGTATTGCGCTAGTCCTGAAATGTACTATCGTGGAGCCTTTCCCGGACTCTCTCTTGAAACTCACCCTTCCCTGGGAGGTGATGTCAATATTGACAAGGAAGCTTTGCAGGGGCAGATGGAGGCCTATACGAACAGCCTCCAACGGTACTTCGTGACTAAGGGATTACAAGCCAAGAGCCTAGCACCACAGGTTGTTGATCCTACTCCGCAAATCGATGCTCAAATCCAAGCTATCTGCATTTACCACGATTGTCCTAAGAGGATATTCATGGGAAGTGAACGTGGAGAGCTGGCTTCCTCTCAAGACGACGGGTCTTGGAATGATAATCTAGCCTATAGGCAAAACTATTATCTCACGCCCTGCATAATCAGTCCTGTCGTTGATCGACTCATTGCAATGCGAGTGCTACCCGTTCCCTCAGATGGCTATGAAGTAACTTGGCCAGACTTAGGATCTATCAGTGCAGAAGTCAAAGCCGATATTGCTGTCAAAAGGACAGAGGCAATGGCAAAGTACATCCAGGGCAGTGTAGAGGGACTGATGGGTGAGCTAGACTTCTTGACTCGTGTGCTGGAAATTCCCGTAGATGAGGCAGAGGAAATTCTCAAAGACGCAACACCCCTAGAAGATTTGCGGTTGGAAGAAGAACCAAACAAGGAAGCACCTTCAGGAGAATAACCATGAGTTGCAAAGACGTAACAGAGAAGGACAAACTAGAGATTATTGAGAAGTACAAGTCTGGGGAATCCTTGTACAAGCTGAGTAGAAGGTTCGGGTGTTCGGGGACTTTTATTCGCAATATCCTAGTGGATGCTGGAGTGCATGTCAGGAGCCTCATAGAGGCAGCTCATGCACGTGAATCCCAAGAGGATACTGGAAGCTACATGCCTTGTCCTCAAGAGATACAGCGAAGGGCTGATGCGTTGAGGACATTGAGCCTCCGACAGAGTAGACAAATGGCAGGGCCTAATGGAACAGTGCCCCCATCCATTCCTACATGCAAAATATTCCGTGGACCTAAGAAACCAATCAGGTAACTCCAATGGCAGCAATACATCCGTTGAGAGCCGATCCAACTAGATCAGCAACCCTCAGACGTAGGGCTTGTGAAAACATATCCGCGAGATTCAACCGAGTTAAGAGTGCAATAATCCAACTAGTGTTTGTGGATGATGCTTTCGGTTTGAAGCCTTCCAACAGAGTAGACAACGAATTGACGGTAAACGTTCGTTGGCGATTCTCTACGGACTCCGCGAAGGTACGACAGTTCCAACAGTGGTTTGCTACTCAAGTCCAACAAGAGATTATTGCTAGTAGTGCTGCTCAATTGGAAACAGCTTACTACAAAAAGTTTGTGGAGGATGGGTACAAGAAGGGGGCTGGTCGTGCTTTCGATGATACGCGGAAGGCATCCCTGCACGATCAAGACAGCTTACGAGATTTCTACGCTGGCTCTAAGGACGAGTTTCTACGCTCCTCGTTTGCACAACCTATAGCCATCGACAAAATCAAACAGATAACCGGCCGCGTCTATACTGACCTCAAGGGTGTAGACGCATCCATGGCGAGTAGGATTACCAGAACACTTGCAGATGGGTTAGCCCAAGGAGCAAATCCTCGCACGATTGCAAGAGGCATGGTTAAGACATTAGATATGGGGAAGACACGCGCGTTGACTATTGCACGCACGGAGATTATACGCGCGCACGCTGAGGGGCAACTAGACGCGATGGACAAGATGGGGGTTGCTCAGGTAGGCGTAATGGTGGAATGGAGTGCTGCATACGATGACAGAACTTGTCCTCTATGTGCTGATATGGATGGTGTAGTTCTTACTCTCAAGGAAGCAAGAGGGATAATTCCTCGTCATCCTAACGCTGTTTTTGGTCCTTCAACCTTTGTATCTTACGGTGAGTGCCTTGAGGCGGTTCGGGCTTACTACAGCGGTCCTTGTGTCATACTGTACGCATCCGGGGGAGGGGAACATAGGACGACCATCGGCCCTAATCACCCAATGATGACCGCTCGGGGTATGGTTCGCGCCAAGGAAATCAGAGAAGGCGATAAGGTACTCTATGACCTTCGGCAAGATCAAGGTTTTACCCCGGGCGTTTACAACAAACAGATTCCAACATCCCAAGACGTATTTGAGACGATTCTTTCTGTTTGCCGAGACTCTCTTATTTCCTCCCCCAGTCACGATCTCCACGGCGACAGGGTATTCTGTGAGGGTGAAGTCCAAGCAATATGTCCCACAAGGGGTTTGTTGCCCATAAGAAATCCCAGCGGAATCGAGAAACTCCGCGAAGACCTCCTCTTGTGGCCCGATCCCAATTCCAAGACGGTGGCGGGTTTCCGCCCGGGCCTTCTTGGTTGCTGTACTGTCCTTTTGCCCTCTACGGGCGGCGTGGGCGGCTCTGACTCTTGGGTTGCTGCTGATAATCATTTCGTCTGGCTCTCTGTCGAAAAAGTAGAGTTAGGTAACTACTATGGCCTTGCATTTGATTATACCACAGAAAGTAGCCTCTATTGTAGCGATGGATTTGTAGTTAGTAACTGTCGTTGCGCATTTATGCCAGCCAATGTGGGAGAAGACACCAAGAAACAGAAGCGCACACAAAAAGAAGTTCAAGGAGCTATCGACAAGAACATCAGACAAGAAATCCCCCAAGGAAGAATGATTAAGGGGCAAGGCCGACGCTACAAAGATCCAGAGACAGGAAGGTTCACTAAGAAAACCAAGCGCACTCTAGCTGAACAGAAGGCACGTAGCAACTGGGCAGGAGCCGATGTACGCATAGCCAAGGTACGTCCCAAGAGTATCCTAGACAAGCCTACACTACCCAAGCCAAGAGTAACGAAGATCCAACCCGCTAAACTGGAGCCAACCAAGCAATGACCCAACGAATAACGCCCACACACCGTAGACTCTTGAAGGTGCTTGGAGATGGAGAGCCTCACACCCGAGAGGAATTGATGACTTGCCTTTCGGATGAGCTAGGCAATCCCACAAATGTCAATGTACACTTAGCCAAACTCCGCCCGCTGTTGCGCGCTCAGGGAGAAGACGTATTATGTGTTTGGACCAAACGCCAGAGGATGTATCAATGGATTAAGAAGCTGGTATTCATTCCGTTGAGTCATCCCCCAATCGATCCCAAAGAAGCCTCAGCAGGATAGCTTCCAATCCCTCTCAGTCTTTTGTCTCGCCTCGTCTAATCCCATTCTCTTGCCTTGTCTAAGCCTAGGCCCCCCGCTATAGCCTTCTATACCCCCCGCTATAGCCTCTTCTCTGCAAGGCCCTAAGCCCTCGCCTAAGCCCTTGGGTGCGTTTAGCCCCTAAATTACTAGGCTAGAGGCTAGCAAGGCCCTACAGACCCCTTCTCGGCTGCCCTGGGGGGTATCTGGGGCTTTTCCGCAAGGCTGTAGGGCTAATTCTTGGGAAACGTGCTATGGATGCTCACCTATTGCGCGTAGGTTAGCAGGCATGATAACTCTAGTAGCAAATCTGACTGGCTCCGTTCGCAAGGAAATTCTCTTTGGCCGTGAGCATCTTGTTGCTCCCATGACGTTGATTGTTGAGGGTATTCTCAATGGCAGTCAGGGCCTTTTGTACTACCCAGCTGATGAGATAGCCGCCAACGTAGCAGCGTGGGATGGGATGCCATTGGTAATTCGTCATCCGTATAAAGATGGCAAAGCTATCTCGGCACGCAACGCAACTACTCTGGAAAGTCAAGGCGTTGGGACTGTCCTTAACACTAAGGCCCAAGACGGGAAGTTGAAAGCAGAGAGTTGGTTTGATGTGGAGCGGATGAAAGCAATTGCCCCAATCACCTATAACAATCTTGAAGCAGGTAGACCCGTTGAATTAAGTACCGGGCTGTTCACGGAAAATGTACCCGCTGAAGATGGGGCTGTCTGGAACGGAGTACCTTACCGATTTGTAGCCCGAAACTACCGCCCAGATCACGTAGCTGTACTACCAGATCAAAGAGGGGCATGTTCTGTGGCTGACGGCTGCGGAATTAACATAAACCGAAACACGAAGGAGAGTAGCATGGATAAGGATGAACGCAAAAAGATCATCGAAGGTCTGATTGCCAATTCTTGTTGTTGGGATGCTGAGGATCGGGGAGAGCTAGAGAAGCTCACTGACAATCAGTTGACCAAGGTAAAGCAGCAAGCCGACAAGAGCGATCAGCAAGAGGCTGTTCACAATGAGGCAGTCAAGGGCTTTACCGATCCGGGTGGCAACGACCATACCTGGAATGTGAAGACTAAGGCTTGGGAAACTAAGGTCAAGAAGACCGGAGAGAAACCCAAGGAGAAGCCTGTTGTCAACGAGACTAAGGCCAAGCCGATTACGGAAGAGGACTTGCCTCAGACTATGCGTGAGCAACTTTCGTTTGCGCGTACTGAAATGGAACGGCAGAAGGCAGAGTTGGTGGACAACCTTACGGCTAATGTGGCTGATGAGTCTAAAGAGGCTTTGACGGCTACGTTGAATACCAAGAGTCTAGAGGACTTGCGGTCTCTGTCTGTATTGGTTCCGAAGAAGGAAGAGACAACCCAGAACTTTTCTGGTGCTGCTGGCGGGGCCGGACAAACGAACAACCAAACAAAGAAACTCACCCCAGTAGGCTTGCCGAGTGAGTATCTTTAAGCTACTAACCAATCAACAATCTGTTTGAGGAGAGGAAACAATTATGAAAGGTACACGCATCCTAGCCGGTGCTGGCACGCGGGGAGTGTTTGAGGACATTTTTGTCACAGGCACACCAAAGCCAGGCACGGTGATGGAATTGGAACCTGACACGGCTGCTGTTGGTGGTGTATTCACCTACGCTGCCTATGGCACAGAAGCCTACAGTAGTGGGAACTTCGTGGATAATGATGGCGACCGTAAGGCCATTGCAATCCTTCTAGAGAAGGACCAAGAGGGAAAGACTTATGACGATGCATACGCCGACGGCGATATGGGTCGTGTGTACTTCCCGGCTATGGGTGAAAAGGCCAACATGCTCGTAGAAAACCAAAGCGGAACTGGAGACAGTTTCGGTATCGGTGATGAGCTGATGGTTGATAACGGGACTGGCAAGTTGATGGCTTGTGATACTGATGCTGAAGCGCATCCATTCACCTGCTTGGAAGTTGTCTCTGCCCTTACTGCTGATGGTTGGGCTTACTGTCGATTCAACGGGGCTGGCGGTGCTTAACCCCCAAAACCTAACAAGATAACTCAATAGAGGAGAGTGACATGAGCTTTGGATTTGTTGACAATGTCGAGATTGACTTTGTCATGGGGGGAAAGCCTGAAGGCCCTACGGCTAATCGTTTCTCTGCCGTAGGCTATGATGCTGGATTGCTTCGCCCGATGATTATGGAGGACGGCCAAAAGTATTGCTGGATTGATTCTGGCAAGACTGAAGAGAAGATGGTCGTCAACAGTTTGACTGGTAAGGAAGAGAAGCGAATAGTTCCCCTCAGGGAAGCTATCCCGCTGCCCCGCCTGATTAGTAACGGAATGGTTCCGGCTACGTTCAACGCTTCTGCTTTGCCCTATCAGGCTTGGCAACGTATTGACTCGGCTGTTACCCGCGCAAGCCGTGATAGGCTATCTGCCTGGAACGATTTGGTTAGCGCAAACACCTATGGCGGGTTTGATGGGATGGCTACGCCCGGCATCATCAAGGATTCGGTTACTGATCCTGGCGATGCGAAAGTTGATATGGATACGTTATCCAACGATATCAATGATAGCCCTCTCTATACCCCGGATATTCTGCCCTTGCCGATTATCCATGCAGGGTTTGAGCTGTCTCAACGGCGATTGGCTTCTAGCCGAAATACTGGCATGCCATTGGATACTAGCAACGCAGAGAGTTGTGGGCGTCGGGTATCGGAAACGCTAGAGAAGATGACGATTGGTGTGACGGACTTCTCTGACACCAAAATCGGAGACTCTAGCACGTTTTCCAATCGCGGTATCTATGGGTTCCGTACCCAGCCCGATAGGATTACCAAGACGGACGTGACCGCCTCGGGTAGTTTTGTGGCTGCTACGTTCTTGGCTAACGTCTTGGCTATGAAGGAGTTGGCTCGGGCTCAAAAGTTCTATGGTCCCTTTGTGCTGTATTACAGCACGAGTTGGGATCAATACCTGGATACTGACTATGTCGTTGGTACTTCTGCTCAGGGCTATACGACCGTTGATAAGACGGTACGCCAGCGGATAGAAATGATCAACGGGATTAGTCGGGTTCAGATGCTTGACTTTTTCACCAATACCGATGAGCTTCTCTTGGTTCAGATGTCCTCGGATACCGTGCGGGCTGTCATCGGTATGGATACGACTACGGTTCAGTGGGAAGAGCAAGGCGGAAGCCGAATGGTCTTCCGCGTGATGTGCATTAAGGTTCCCGACCTCCGTAGCCAGTACGTTGGCACCACTACATCTAGTCGCGTGAGTGGTATCGTTCATGGTACTACCTCCTAGCGTTTGTGTGTGGGTTTGGGCTTAGACTCTCGGCAGTCTCTTTCCCCAGGGAGGCTGTCGAGAGTCACTATAATCTGGGGAATTTTAGGAGCGAATCATGGAAACACAAACGAAGTCTGAAAAGACCTTCTTCTTCGAGCTGTTGAGCGGAGTCCATAGCGAAGGACTAGACGCCAACGGTGGCCCCCGAATCTATGAGCCAGGGGATGTAATCCAAACAACAAGAGACCTTGGATTATTGAACTATCCTGGGATGAACCCAAGATATAAGGAAGTGGAGGAGCCTATTGTTGAACCTTCTCTTCCTGGAGAAAAAACGGCAAAGACCAATCCTTCAGGGGGTTGGGAAGCTATGACTGTAGCAGAGTTGAGAAGCTTGGCAGCTGAAGAGGAAATTGATCTTAGGGATGCCACAAAGAAGAATGAGATTATCAGCCTCATACGGGGAGTGTTAAGCTGATGGCAATTCGTACCACTGCCACAACCGTTGGGGGAATTATTGAGGTAGACTCCAACGTATCCGTTTCTCCTATGATCGACGTAGCTAATGAGTTGGTCGATAAGGTAGCAACAAACGACACTAATGGTGTAATGACTGTTGGTATGTTGCGGCATTTGGAAACATACTTGGCAGCATACTTCTACGCTATCCGTTGTCAGCAATACAAGGAGAAGAAAACTGGAGACGCCTCCGCAAGTTTCCAAGTAGGTGAGAGTGGTAAGGGTTGTTTTGACGCAAACGATTGGGGACGAACGGCGATGATGTTGGATTTGACGGGATACCTTCGCAAGCTCAACAACGGAATAGTGAATGTGGGACTCGATTGGTTGGGATTGCCTCCTAGTTCACAAACCGATTATGTGGACCGTGACTAATGATTAAACAACAGTACCCAATGCTAGTTGACGGCCTGGAGTTCTACGACTCCAAGGAGTTCAGGGCGCTGTGTAAGAGGTTTGGGATACCCCACACCGGATTGACTATGGATATGGAAATAGTGATTCCACATCGTGGCTATGCAAAGGTTACACACCAGTTTCATATTCGTAGGTTGGAAACGGAAAATGTCAAGCCACAGCCTCCAGAGAATTTGGATACGCCTGAGGGATTGATCCCCACGCAAGAGGACCGTGACTAATGTCAGGCATGGAAGAAAGAGACCTGCATCAGAAGGCTATGTATTGGGCTGCCTCTGGAGAGTTTGACAACTATGGAGAGCCGAAGATTTCTTCTAGCCCAATAGAAATCAACGTGAGGTGGGAGTACAAGCAAACGGAAGTTATTGATGCTCAAGGAAACACTCGCACAGTAAACGCAATTGCTGTGGTGGATAGGGTAGTCCCCTTGGGAAGCGTCTTTTGGTTAGGTACGCAACGCGCGTACAACGCACTAACGAATCCCACTAGGTATTACGTCTTCAGGTACAAATCGATTCCTGACGTGATGAATAGAGCAACGCGAAAAAGTGTCCAACTAATGAAGTTGGGAACTGAGTTGCCTAGCACGTCTTAACCTCAAACTGAGTAGAGACTATTGGATTATTTTAATCCACAACTGTACACCGATGCTCGCCCGCTGATTCACGATGGCGACCCCATACTGTGGCGGATCGACCGGCAACAATGGACCAAGCCGTCAAACCTGCTTATCGCGCGAATCGGCGGCAGTGATTACGTCCACGCGGGCATGGCCGCATGGCGCGGTGACGAGCTTAACCTGGTGCATACGCGCCAGTGGCGAGGTGGGTGTGAGGTGCCGCTCGAAAAGGTTGTGCGTGGTTGGCCCGGTCAGTGGGACGTGTTCCGGCCACGCCAGCCCTACGACACCGAGAAGGCCGTTGCCGAAATGCTCAAGGTGGTCGGCCGCAAGTACGGCTGGGGAAATCTGTTCATTTCCGCGCTGAGGCACACCTGGATCACGTCGCGATTTCTCCCACCGCTCACCGACGATTCCCTCAACGGTTCGGCTCCATTTTGCAGCCAGGCCGTGTCGCATGCATGTTGGGCCGGTGGCCGTGACCCTCGCCCGAACGCGGCTGACATCGCAACCGAGCCGGGGCACTTAGCCGACCCAACATTTGCTGAATACCTGTTTACACTTTACTGGAATCGATTACCGGAGGCAGGGCGATGAAACGCTTACTAGCGGTAGTGGCTGGCTGCTTGCTGGCGATGTGTATGGCGGGGGTGGCTGAGAGCGCTTGCCCCGGCGGTGTGTGTCCGAACCAACAGGCTCCGCAATGGCATGGACAGCAGCAAATGCGGGCACGGCCGTTCGTTTGCCGGATCAGTAACCAGGTGGGCCGGACGGCCAGCATTGGCAGCGGCACCCTGGTCTGCAAGGGGCGTGATTATGGCGTTGTGCTGACTTGTGCTCACCTACTCGACGTGGGCGCTGGTCGACTGTCGGTCCGATTCCCTGGCGGTCGAAGTTACGCTGGCAGTGTGATTGCGAAGAACTGTCAACACGACCTCGCGTTTATTAAGTTGACTCCGCGACCGACCGAAGACATTGCCACGATGGCGACTGACTATGCCAAGCGTGGTGACCGGGTGACTCATGCGGGTTATGGCAAGACAGGGCAGTACACGGAGATTTCTGGTTCCGTGATTGGCTACCGCAGTTGGAGTGGTAACAGTAATGGTAGGGCCGAAGTGCTCTCCGTTACCGGAGGCTCCCGACAGGGCGATTCCGGCGGACCGATCCTGAACGCTCAGGGTGAGTTAGTTGGCGTGCTTGCAACCACTGATGGCAAGAGCACGCAGGGCATTTTCAACGGCCGCATCTGTGCGTTCGCCATGGAAAACCGCTACGTCTTTCCGTGGAATGCGGACTTGGCGGCGAAGAAGGACAAGAACAAGCTGGAGGCCAACCGGCCCGTTGTGCCCGTTGAGCAACCGCCCTTGCCGCAACAGCCGCCTGTTGACCTCTCCGGTGTGAATGAGCGACTCGGCAACCTGGAAAGCCAACAGGGTGAGCAACTCCAATTGATCGACGCTAACACGGCCCGATTCGATCCGCTCGAAATAACAGCCAACAAAGCCCGGCAACTCGCCGAGCAATGGCCCGAGCTTCAGGCCGCACTGAAGATGCTGGAGCAAACCACAGCGAAGGCCGGGGCTGATGCAAGTACCGCCGTGGGTGCTGCCACCAAAGCAGTGGCGGGCGCGGCCGATGCAAAAGCGACGGTCGACGCGGCACTCGACGAAGAGGCACCCGACGGCTTACTGGCCAAAGTCAAGGCCCGCCTCGAATCCACTGTGACTGCGAAGATTGCCGCCAAGCTGACCGACAAGGTGGGCTGGCAAGGTCTCGGCATCGCGGGCGTGGTGTTGGCCGTCTTGGTCTGGTTGATTCGCAAGGACATCCTTGACAAGATCAAGACGGGTGATCCGCTCTTTATCGAGAAGCTGGCCGCTCGTACTCGCAACGAGATGGACGACCGAATTGCCGCCAAGATCGGCTCGCGAATCGAAACCCACGCCGACCCTGACCACGGTTGGAGGGAAGAGTTAGCCGATATTAAGTCGATGCTGTTATCCGCCAAAACCACCAGGAAGTAATCTACTATGCCTGCTCCAAAAGATATAACAGATAGCAAGTGCAGCGACCGGAGGTCTAGGCTTTGGTGGGCACTGAAAGGTATGACGGCAATTCTCGCAATATTTGCCACGGTTATTTGCCTTGCATTTACGACTGCAAAAGAGGCAAGCAGTAAGGCAGGGGAAGCCAAGGCGGAAGCATGGAAGGCCGAGAGGGCAGCGGGAAAAAATAAGACTGAAATGCAGACCTCATTCAGTTTCGTTCGCGAGGGTATCCAACGCATTGAGAAGAAGCTGGACAAGATCAATGAACGTGATTGACTACTTCCCGACTAGCTCATCTGCCATGTGCAGAAGGAGTAACGGCACCGGTTCTGAGATCGGTGCCAGCGACTACATCCTGCTGGCCCTACTCGGCTTGGCTCTGTTGCTGAGGGCGGTGCGATGAAAATCAAAGCGGAGGTACCGCGTGACTGAAAAAGAACAACTCGCCATCGTCGCGATAATGGAAGACCCGTCGGACAGTACGGTCTTGCCTGGCATGGCAAATCCCCGCGACTTCTCGTCCTTCGATTTCAGCGATTGGCCTGCCAAGCTGTTCGACGGTCGCACGCTCAAGAATTGCATGTTCTACCGCGAGAACGAGCCCCATGCACCGCTGTTCCCGCCGGATGTCAAGGACATGACGCTGGTGAGAGTCAACGCGGACAATCGACTGTTGCCGAACGGTGCGAAGCTGGACGGCTCATGCAACAAGCAACTCAAGTGCTTCCCGGCATAACGGCCGAACGAAAGGCTGAATACGGATGCAGGAACTCCGCCGCTACCCAACACGACGCTGTCAGGAACTCGTTGAGTTCGATGACGGCTCGCGGAAGTGTATTTGCTACTCGAACAACTGCCCGCACTTCTACCAGGACGAAAAGGGTGGACTGCGGCCGATTGACCTGGCAATCCGCGAGAAGCAAAACGGGAAGGTCGGCAAACACCATGTGCGAGACCGGCATGTTGTGTCGGTCGGACATCGCGACGATGGAAATCATGCCAAGTTCTTGGCCTTTCGGCCCGACGTGAACCAGGCCCTGGGCACCGAGCAACTTGAGTTCAGCCTCGACGCGGTGAAGTTTGGCGGAGTGGACCAAACAACCGACCTGAGCAAGAACGAGAAGGCCGACAACCTGACGACCAGGCTGGGTAGCGTCCTGGTTCGCTCGACACGCCAGCGGACCCGGCAGTTAATTCGGGTCGACCGGCCGATTACCAGCTTCGAGATTCGCTACACGCTGCACGTCAAGGGGTTGACGGTCGTGAAGCGGTTTGGCGAGTTCTGGTTTTTCGGCAAGGACAAGGAGTTCCGCTTTCGCATTCGCAAGCCGTGCTTATGCGGCACGAACTTTCAGCCACTCACGATCGACGGCGAACTGGTCGAGCACCACCTGGCGGATAACGGCGACGGCACATACATCTACACGAAGGTATCGACCGAGGCGTTTGGGAAAGCGAAGCTGCCTGCTGAATACCATGTCGATGCAGATACCTACTACAGTAGCACGGCCGATGGACGGGTCAGACGATCAGCGGTAGAAGATTGGGACACGATACATGACGCTGGCTCGGGCACTAGGGTTGATGATAGCGCCGTGGTTGAATACGTCGCACAAATCAGGCAGCCGCCGGCGGTGTATGAATCCATACTAATACGGTCGTTCTTTTACTTCGACACTTCGGGAGCAACCAGCCCTTCGAGTATCGATCTAAAGATTTACGGTTATGCGCTGGGTGGCTTGGTGATAAGTGCTCAGAAGGGCACCCAATCCAGTACGCTTGCCGTCGGTGATTACGATGCTTTTTCAGGTAGCGAATACGGATATAAAAGCAGTTGGTCCACCAGTGGCTACAACAGCATTTCGTTCAACTCCACGGGCGTGAATGATGTCAACACAACTGGCACCACCAAGATTTGCTGTCGGGACAGAACGTATGACTATCTGGATTCCGACCCTGGCGTGATCGTATCGACAGGCTCGGATGGCTACTACGCCGACCAAACAGGCACCGATAAAGACCCGTACCTGGAAATCACTGAAGGTAGTGCTCCGTCGGGCAATCCTTTCTTCTACTATCATCACACTATGCTGGGAACTTGACACATGCCGCTCAAGCCAGTAGATACCGCCATCAAAGTTATCGTGGGTCCGTTGATCGACGACACGGACTTCAAGACCCGCGAGGAGGCCGTCGCCTATAACGCGGCCGGTATGGAAATCGACCTGATAGTCGAGAAGGCCGACGGCACTATCGCCACGACGGCCGTCACGCCAACCACCGGCGGCGACTACGATTGGGCCCACGCCGACCAGGGCTATTACGAGCTGGAACTTCCCGCGTCGGGTGGGGCCAGCTTCAACAACACCGAAGAGGGCACCCTGACCGCAGTAGGTCATGCGACAGGCGTGTTGCCCTTCCGCTCGCCGTCCTACGATATCGTTCCGACGAAGGTCTACAACTCGCTGGTGAAGGGTACCGACAATCTGGAAACCGACACCGTCTTGCTGGACGGCGATACCCAGTCGGTCGACGATCTCAAGGACTTCGCCGACACGGGCTACGACCCGAGCACGCATCGAGTCAAAGCGAACCTGGAAGCGATTCTCGGCCACCTGCTGACCCAGACGGGCACGCAAGTTGCCGATGGATTCCAGAACTTCTTTGACCAGGCTTCAGCCGCCTTCAGCGTTGCGACGGCATTGGCTGACTTCAAGGCCACTGGATTTGCAGTAGCCTCTGATGTAACCACCGCACACTCTACAACTGACGGACTAATCGGCACGCCCATAGCTCTTGACGGTGGAGCAGCTACGCTTGGTGCCATGCTCACGAAGATGGCTGACGACAACGGTGGAGCAACCTTCGACGCTGGCACCGACTCACTCAGCGAGCTAACCACCGCCGTTGTTGCAGGCATCCCGTCCAGTGAGCACGCCGATGCGGAACCGGGTGGCGGCAGCGTAGTCACCGGCACCAACACTGCAAACGATAGTGATTCAACGTGGCTTGACAACGGCACTTACTGGCAGGTTGCCGCCGCCGCTGCCGTTGGTGGGTTCGGCTTGAATGTCACGCAGGTGTTTACTCTCGGCACTGATTTGAAGGCGAATATTATTCGCGTCAATGCCAAGGAAAACTTGGGCGGCGTTGTCCACGTTTGGGCATATAACTACCTCACGACATCTTGGGACCAACTCAGTGACACGGACACAGCCATCAAGGGTACTAGTGACGATGACTACTCGTATACTGTCTTCCCTGAGCACCAGCAAGCGAGCGACGGTGAAACGCAGATACGCTTCACTTCAACAGCCACGACCACGAACAACTACCTCTACCTTGACCAAGTTCTGATCTCGGTAGTGGCAATCAACGAATTGACGGCGGCTGAGATTGCAACGGCCGTCTGGGTCAACGAGTACGGGCACGACGTAGCTCATCACATGCCGAAGTACACGGGCCAAATATGGTACGTTGACGGCGACGATGGCGACGACACCAACATCGGCGACTACGTCCATGGTGCCTTTGCTACTATTGGTGCGGCCATTACGGCTGCCTCTGCTGGCGATAGAATTACCGTCAAGGCTGGCACCTACGACGAGGCTGGGTTTGAGCTGCCGACTGGCAAGGATGCTCTGGAGCTTCGTTGTGAGCCGGGCACTACACTGACCGATTCCGGCTCCAGTACCCAGACGCTTCTAGTCACTGGAAACAAGTGCGTGGTATCCGGGCTGACCGTAACCGAAGCGGGTCAAATCGGTGTGAAGGTGACGGGCAGTTCCGTCACACTGGAAGACATCATTGCCGGGCCAGCTTGTACGACAGCCTTTGATATTGACGGGGTAGGCTGCCTGATGCGGCGGAACTTCGCGGCCCTGCCGACCGTTGCCGGGTTCGACTTTGGAGGTGGGCAGATCAAGGCGTATGAGTGTGAGACTATCGGGAATGCAGCGACGACTGGCTTCCTGGTCTCCGCTGGTGACCTCGGCATTATCAAGTGGTGCAACTCCAATGGCCATACAACCGCTGGCTGGCAGGTTGATGTGGGCGTTGACGACGTGATGATTGTCAGTTGCTCAAGCGGGCCAAGCGATGGAGCAGCGGTAGACAACGGCACGAACATCTCTTGGCGAGATTTCAAGGACGACACGAACTCGGCTACTATTAACGCCGCTTGCGACACGGCCCTGAGCGACTGGGGCAAGACGGGCTTCAGTTTGGCGTCAACCGGCATGGATACGGTTGTACTTCCTGCTGACATCGTCACGGCATCGTCGATCAAGACTGGGGCGTTTACTGCCGATGCTTTTGCCGCTAACGCACTAGTGGCCGCTACGTTTGCTGCATCTTCGTTGGATGACAAGGGAAACTGGAATACTGTAGTTCCCAATACTGTAGTTCCCAATACTGTAGTCCCCGATGCAGCAGGCGTAGTCGCAACGGCACTTGGCACCTTGGAAACGCACGGCGATAGTGCATGGGCCACAGCAACGGGATTCGCCACGGCGGGTGATTCCATGACGTTGACCTCGGGCGAGCGGACAACGCTTGCTGGTGTGATCTGGAACACACTAACGTCAGGGTTCACCACGGCAGGCAGCATCGGCAAGTGGATCATCGACAAACTCGACGCCACAATCACAAGCCGCCATGCGTCAGGGGCAGCGGTCGCCAAGTCACCTGCTACGCTCGATTGGTCGGCCGACGTGAGCAACAAGCCGACGATTGGGACAAGCACGCTCGATGCATCTGGTGTGCGAGCGGCCGTGGGGCTTGCATCGGCGAACCTCGACACTCAACTATCGGGCCTCTTGGGCTACGTTGACTGCCTGCCTGCCACGCTGAACGGATCGACGCTTACGGCATTGCCGGACGTGACAACCGACGCAGCCAGTCGAACGGCGAGCAAGGCGGATGTTTCCGTTATTTTGGCAGTGGCAAACAAGCTTGACACCACGATGGTTTTGGATGGAGCCGTCTATGACTTCACGACAGCGGCTCTAGCAGCGGCGCCAAGTGGTAGCGGGGGGGATGCAACGGAGGCAAAGCAAAACGAAATCATTGTTGATCTTGCAGACATGAAAGGCTCAGGTTTTGTCAAGGACACGCACAGCTTACCTCAATGTTTGACAACCACAATCTCAAGTGCAACCACTACGTTTACACCTGTTTCGGTTACTGTCTCGGCAGGAGCCATTACTGACAACACGATTACGCAATATCAACATGCAGCGTTTGGTCCGTTCGTGTTTACGATTGTCGATGACGATGACGCGGCTATTGATCTCTCTTCTTCAGACTTGACTTTTTGTGTCTACAATGCTGATGATTCAACTACTGTTCTTTGGTCTGTCAATTCTGATGATGGAGACATATCTGTTGGTGGGGCTAGTAGTAACCAAGTGACAGTTAGTGGGGATGATACGAACACGGCAACCTCCGGCATTTTCCGCTATGTCCTGTGGGATACAACCAACGACTATGTACGCGCACGAGGAGTACTGACTATCAGCAACGAGGCAGACAATGGCTGAAATATTTGGCTTACATGCTGTGAAGGCTGCCTTCCAAAAGCTGAAAAAGAAGTTTGGGAAAGACTCTCCAATTGTTGTAGTTGGATACACTGCCAACTATGCTGCTTACGTCCATGAAGATAAGGAGGCAGCACATACAGCGGGAACACAAGCAAAGTTTCTGGAAGAACCCAAACGCACTAAGGCCAAGGAGATAGCAGGCATCATCACAACCGCTTTGAAGGCCGGAGCTACGCTTGAGCACTCGTTACTCATGGGTGGGATGAGATTGCAACGAGAAAGCCAACAGCTAGTCCCAGTTGATGTAGGAGCATTAAAAGCAAGTGCTTTCACGGCTATAGATAGGGATGTTGACACGGCCATAGCAGCAGCTGAGGGTAGGTTTGAGGCTGCCAAGAAAGGAAAGAAGCGATGAGCTTATCCCACTCCCCTGAAGATGTTATTCGTTACATGCTGATTGGCTTAGACCTTGGCACATTACCCGAGGACCAAGATGATTGGCCCATCTATGCAACTCAAGAAGTAGACAGCCCAGACAATACAATCACGGTCTATGGTACAGAGGGGAAGAAGCACGGGAGAGATTTCGTTGAGGGGAAAATGGCAGAGCACCAAGGCATCCAAATACGCATCAGAGCTACCAGTCCAACAGTAGGCCACGCAAAGGCAAACGCCATAGCCATAGCCCTAGACGAAACAGCCTACCAAGACTCAGTGACGATTGGTTCTAACGTCTATCTTGTACACTCGATCAATCGAGTGAGTGGGCCTTTGAACTTAGGTAAGGAACTTGGAACGAGAAGATTTCTTTTTACGATCAATGCCTTAACGTCGTTAAGACAAACTACTTGACAAACAGAGGAGATTACTATGGCTGATGCTACACCTCCTGCACCGACTACCAGAACTACTCCGGATGGTATTCAGTTACCCGATGGGTTTTCTACGCTCGTTACCATTGCATATGACACAGACATTTGCTTTTGGGAAAAGGAAGTTACGCCTCCTGGACTAGACGGCGGTGATGCTATTGAGCAGACTACCATGCACAATACGTCTTTGAGAACGTTTCGTGCTAGGTCTCTTTCAACTATGACAGAGATGAGCATTTCGGCTGCCTATGATCCAGATGCTTATGACGAAATTCTAGCAGCCATTAACGAGGAAACAACCATCACGGTAACTTTCTCTGATAGCAGCACTCTGGCGTTCTATGGATACTTGAAAACGTTCACGCCCGGAGCATTGGTAGAGGGTGAGCAGCCCTTGGCTGACATTGTTATCCAGCCTACCAACTATGACCCGACTAATAATGTAGAGGCTGACTTCGTGATGACAGAAGTAGAAGGAACTTAAGACTTAAACCCATTCTCTTTCTAGGAGCGAACGATGAAAAGCTTGGATTTTAACGACTTGGAATTGATTGAACTTCCTGTCCAAGTCAAAGGCGTTTCCTATGTCTTACGGGAAGCTTCAGAAGCTTCTGCCGTAAAGTACCGTAATACCATGCTGGCTTGTACCAGATTTGGTTCTGAAGGAAATCTTCAGAGCATGTCAGGTATGGCTAGCGTGGAGCCTCTACTGGTTTCTCTTTGCTTGTTTACCACGGAGGGTAAGGCTGTCTCTTTGGCAACTGTTCAATCTTGGCCTAGCCGAATTGTGAAGGCTTTGTTTGAGGAAGCTAAGAGGATTAGCGAATTGGAAGAAGAAGAGGAAACTCAAGAGGCATTGGAAGAGAGGTTGAAGGTTACCCAAGAGAAGCTTGTCAAGCTTCAGAAGGATGAGTTGGGAAACGTGCCAGAGAATACGGAGGATGGTTCCGCGTAGCTCAAAGCGTAGGCTATGCGGGACCAATCCACTCCCTAATGGAACAGATTAGCCATAGGGAGTATCGGACAAGGCTGAGTTGGTTGCAGTCTGAATGGAGTAATCCGGATCGGACAGACTACTACCTGATGCGAGTAGCTCAGAGGGTTCAGCAGGTACTTTCAAGTAAGCCCAACAAGATCAAAATGGAGGACCAAAAGTTGGATTTCGATTTCGGGCTTGCTAAGAAGAAGACTTCCCTAGAGACCTTGAAGCAAACTAAAAACCGTTGGGTACGCGCGGTGAGTCACTAAACAATGGCTATTGAATCCGAAATAGAACGTCTGGTTGTTCGTCTGACTGGCGACAATAAAGACTACAAGAAGATGCTTCATAACTCCACTGTTGAGACTCAACGCTTTGTTGATAAGGGAGGCAAACTCCACGACAAGCTCACGGGTAAGTTTGTAGCCGGTCAAAAGCGTATTCGTTCTTCCCTAGAAATTACTGGGACAGCCCTCAAAAAGTTTGGCTCTGGTATGACTTCTCTCGGACGTACTATGTCCATGAGAGTTACTGCCCCCATAATAGCTTTTGGGACTGCGAGCGTCTACAGCTTTGGGAAGTTTGATAAGGCTATGACGGAGAGCCTTTCAATTATGAAGGTCACAGAAGATCAGGCAAGGAGAATGTCTGGTCTAGCCTTGGGTATGTCCTACAGCGGGGATGCCTTGCAAGGTCCAACTGATCTCGCAAAGTCATACTTCTATCTAGCTTCAGCGGGTAAGGACGCTGAACAATCGATGGCTTTGCTTCCGAAGGTTTCCAAGTTTGCGACTGCTGGAGCCTTCGATATGGCGTTGGCCACGGACTTACTTACGGACGCACAAAGCGCTCTTGGATTGTCAAGTAAAGATGCCATCAAAGACGCTGAGAATATGGCACGTCTTTCTGATATTCTCGTTGGAGCCAATACTCTAGCCAATGCTTCTGTCCAACAATTCTCTGTAGCTCTAACAAGTAAGGCTGGAGCCGCCTTCAAATCATACAACATCAAGCTAGAAGAAGGTGTAGCACTGTTAGCTGCCTATGCAGACCAAGGTATAAAGGCAGAGTTGGCTGGTAATGCTGCTGACAGAATGATCCGGCTACTAACGAAGGCAGCCAGAGACAATGCCTCTGAGTTCAAGCGTATGAATGTGAGGGTATTTGATGCAAGCGGTGAGTTCCGCTCCTTCAAGAATATCATCGGAGATATGGAACGTGCTTTGAAGGATATGAGCACGCAAGAGAAGTCTGCTGCATTAGAGGCTATGGGATTTCAAGCGCGCGTACAATCCGTGATTCTTCCATTGCTAGGAACTAGCGAAGCTATCGGAGAGTATGCGGAAAAGCTTGGGGATATGGCAGGGATAACTGACGAGGTAGCCAACAAGCAAATGAAGGCATTTGCTAATCGGATGAAGGCTGTTTGGAATCAAGTTCAAGTTGTCTCCATAGGCATTGGAAAGCTCTTGGTCCCATACATTGAGAAGCTAGCCGAAACTCTTCAGGCTGGACTAGCAATTTGGAAGGGTTGGAGTGACGGAACTAAGAAAACTGTAGTGGCTGTAACCCTTCTCATCGCTGCCCTCGGTCCTCTCCTCATTGGTGCTGGCAGCCTTTCGTTCTTTGCTGGTCAAATCATTCTTGTCTCCAAAAAATTGATAGTTCTTCGTGCCTCAATGCTTGCCAGTGCCGCTGGAGCAATAACTTTGAAAGTTGCTCTCTTTGGGCTTATTGGTTTGGGCTTTGGGGTGTTTATTGCTGGGGCTGTTCTTGAGCTACAAAAACTCATCAATAAACTCGATGAGGCTAGAGAACGTACCACAAGAATGAAGTCTTCTAGGATAACAAGCATTGAGAAACTGAAGGAGGCAGCTGAACAAGAAACTGATCCTGGTAAGAAGGCTGAGAAAACAGCATTATACCGGGAATCGATGAAGAGGGAAACCGAGGGGAGACTCCACGAATACAAAAATGCTCAAGACAGGTTGAACAAAGAGAAAGAGAAGTACGGGCAGCATAAAGACAAAGCATTCAGCCTAATGGGGATGGTCCGTAGTGTTGGGAGGTTCTTTGGGGCTGCTGATAGCACAAAGGAACTAGACGATGAAGTCAAAGCTTCCAAAGACCGAATGACAGAATGGAATGATTGGTTAAAGAAGAATGGGAAAGAATCAAAGAACGAAGGTAAGGAAATGGCCCTCGGGTGGTTCCAAGGTTGGGCAGACACGCTTGGGCGGATAGGTAAAGACAAAGCAAGAGACCCAAAGCTTGCCCAAGAGAACATAATGAAGAGATTGAGGGGGGAGAAGTACACTTCCAAGAAAGATTACCAACAATTAGGAAAACAAGCTGAGGGAGCTGCGCGCGTAGGTATTGGACTTGGAAGGTCAATCTTTAGTGGGGCGATGGAGCCTCTGGAAACTCTGAAGAATGCAGCAAAGGGGGCAGCAAGTGCAGGGGCTGCGAGCGCAAAAGCTTACTATGATGCTTGGAGAATAGAGCAAGAGAACTCAGCGAAGAAGCGGTTCAAGAAGGAAAAAGAGAGACTCCAAAAAGAATCTCAAATCAAGAGGGATGTAGAATCAATCATTGAGCGTAACCTTACTCCCAAGGAACGCTATGACAAATCAATGGATGCTCTGCGTAAGCTGAAACCTCACATGCCTGAAGGTGCTTACCTTGATGAAGCAGCTAGACTCAAGAAGGAACTAGAATCAATCAGACCTGAGATCAAACTTCGCTTCCGTTTGGATGATGCTGTAGCTGCCGGATCAGCAGAAGCCGAAGCAAGACTAGCTGAATACATGGCTGGCAGAGGCCGAAAGGAAGGTATCCCTGGACAACCGATGCCATCTAATGTCAAAGACCTCACAGCCCCGAAAGCTATGGGAGTCGGTGGAGTCCCAAGAGTCAAAGACTTTGACCCAATCCAAAAGCCTACTGTCTTTGAATCTAAACTTCAAACTGGGAAGCTTCCCATGGACTTGCAACTACCCAAGATTGCAGAAGGTATTCAACAGTTGGTCATCATTAACCAGCAACAATTAGACAAAGAAGCTATTGAGATAGGGACAGTGGACCTATGAGCGCAACAATAGTTGGCAGCCGAACTTTCTGGTCTCTGGAACGAGACAAAGATGGCCACCGCACATACAAAGTTAAGCTCAGGGTCAGAACAACTAGCTCTGAGGATGGTCCCCAAACAGTCATGCAGACTCCGGGACTTGCCTTGCCGGGTACTATGTGGACGCAAGGGAACGACTTTGACCCTTGGGCTTTTTGCTACCCGACGATGAGTGTAAAGCCTAACATCAGCAACGAGCCAAATAAGTTTTGGACCGTAGAACAAACATACAGCACCAAGCCCTATGGTCGATGCCAAGACACGGAAGTGGAAGACCCTCTCCTGGAACCTCAAAAAATCAGAGGTACGTTTAGCTCTGAAAGAAGAGAGGCAACAGAAGACAAAGACGGAGACAGAATAGAAAACTCTTGCCTTGATTTGATCAGAGGACCCCAAGTAGAGTTTGACGAAGGATTGGCTGGAGTAACCATTGAACAGAATGTATCCTCTCTCCAATTGGATGTTTTGACGTTGATGTACAACCGTGTCAACGACGACACACTTTGGGGAGTACCAAAGAGATGTATTAAGCTGTCCAACCTATCTTGGGACCGTAAGGTGTGGGGTTCTTGCAACTACTACTACACCCGCACGCTAGATTTTACGGTGGTCTACGATAGCGACGAAGACCCAGCATTGGGTTTTGATCGGAGAGTGCCAGATGAAGGTGTGAAGGCTTTACGTGGGAGATGGAAGGGTAATACTTGGGAGTTGATAAAAATAGCTGGAGAAGCTCCTGACCCCACAAAGCCTGGACACTTCAACCAATATCTAGACCGGGACAACAACCCAGGGCGGGTACTCCTCAATGGTTCTGGTGTTCCTGCTAACACCAATATCTATGGTGGGGCAGCTACGGGAGACCCAGGAGTCATCACAATTCAGAAGCACAAAGAGGCAAACTTTTTGCTTCTTGGTATACCCATTTCCCTGTAGAGTTGAATCATGGCAAACGAAGCACGAGTCAGCGCCTCCCTACAAATCTTAGTGGGGCATGAGCAATACCGCTCATTACCTCAATCTTTTCAGGCCGACGTATCCACAGCAAAGGGCCCAACACCAGGGGCAATATCCGTACCTTTGGCTGGAGTAGCTGTAGACCTTTCGGCCTTGACTCTTCCAGGGCTTTGTCGCATAGCCAATCTGGACACTACCAACTACATTGAATACGGTATCTACGATCCCGAGACTGTGCGATTTTACCCCATTGGTGAAGTGAAGGCAGGAGAGTTTTACGTCTTCTGTTTCTCCCGTAATTTCTCCACAGAATATGGATCAGGAACAGGTACGGCAGGCCCAGAAACAAACCAATTCTACGTCAAAGCTTATGGCGGCGCTTGCAACATAATAGTTGAAGTGTTTGAAACGTAATCCAATACAGTACAGAATACTCTCACCTAGGAGCGAACCATGGCAGAGAGTGCCACAGAACAGAAGCATCCTGACCGTCTAGTTGTTGTCGAAACTGCCTATTATCAGCAGGTAGGGCATCTACCACTTGCTATTGAAACCCGCTTTTCTAAGCCCTTAGAAAGTCGGGAGCAACTCTACCAACGACAGTTGAAGACTACCCAAGAATGGGAATCTCTTGATGTTGGTTGGATCAAATCAGTTGGTATGCTTCTCCTCAAGAATTGTGCTGGGAAAGACCTCCAAGAGAATCCTAGTGAGCAGTTGGCGGCAGAGATTGCAAGTAGTACGATTGAGCTAGGAATCCCTGATTGCCGATCCTCTTTCACCATCCTAGTCCCTCCTGGTGAGAGTGCCCGATTCTGTCCATCATCTTTGGACCTACTAGTACGCTGTAAGAATGTGGCCAACGTGCCTTATGTTCTTACACTCATCCCAGGGTAGTCTCTGCTATGCCCTACTATATGCTCACAGATAATGATGTCAAGTTATTGCGTAGACTGCTGCGCATAACTCCCTCTGGTTCTTCCACAAGAGATGGAGACCCTTCCCCCAACTTCAATATCTTCACCTACTTTGAATTGAAGGAAGACTTAGCGGCAGACAGTACCACCGGAGCTACGGCTTACAAGCGGGAATGGGATGGCACGGCAGAGAGTGGGGAAGGTGCCTACGTGACAAACACTGACCTAGAGTTCACCGTGAAGGATACGCGCAAAGTAGGATATTATGGCAGTGATGGGGCTATGGGCGCTTGCATAATGAAGTCTGCGGAGAGTGGATTGTTTGGCGAAATTGTTGACATGGAGTGCCTTATCTCCACTTATTTCGAGTTGAAGGAAACCCTTGGGGCCGACAGCACAACGGGTGCCACTGCCTATCGTCGCAATTACGATCCTTCTGCGAACGGCGGGGAAGGTGGACCTGTAACGGATACTAACGATGAGATTACAGTAAAGGACACGCGCGAAGTGGGATATTATGGCAGCGCAGGCGCTAAAGGTGCGTGCGTAATGAAGACAGCTGACAATAATTCATTCGGCGAGATCATCGACATGGAGTGTCCCTAATGTCTCACTGGTGGTGTTGTTGTGATGATGATGATGATAACTGCCCCTATGGTGGTCCACCTGACTGCCAGGCCAAGCCGGACGGCACGGTGTCTTGGTTCACGCACACGGTCAACGACGACAATACGATCACCCGCGTCGATCACTCGGGGAAGTGCTACACGGTCTACGTCAATTCGACCAGCGGCGACGTTGACGAGACAGGCAACGGGACGGAGTCGCGGCCCTTTGTTAATCTTAATTCGATCTTCTCGGGCTACGTAACGAAGAGCGGGGCTAGCGGCACCCTAGCTTCCGGCGTGTTCACGCCCGGCGCGGCACCTACTGAATGGGCAGCGGGGCGACTCATCGGGGCGAAGCTCACACTCGACGGAACCGATTACGAGGTAACAGCGAACACTACGACCACGGCAACCATTGCCGATCCGCCGGACGACGATACCTACAGTTGGACGCTTAAAATCTTCGACGATGATTGCATTTACAATATCTGCACCCACGCTGATCCGCCGGACAACTGCCCCAAGGTGAAGGTGCTGGTCAAGGGGAAGATTGATTATGCGGTGGTGGGGTTGAGCATCCGTAATTACCTTCGCAACCTGGTTCTTGAGCCATGGGACGTAGGTACTATCGAAGTGGACGTATCGAGCAACGCTGGGGGTGTGCTGGGCACGCGAGGGGTTGCATGGAAAAGTACCAATGTTACGGGCACAACTACCACGTATGTGTGGTATGGGTTTGCTTATTGCGTAAACTCAACATTTGATTGCTGTGAAGGAAATGGCAGTTCGCTTGGTACAGTTTTTGCTTTTTATGAGTGTTCTGTGTCTGCATTTGACCAGTCTCGGGGCATTCCCGTTTTTGCTCCACACAAGCAAGGGTTTACGAACTGCGCCTCTTCAACATTCAGAAGCTGCACTGCCAATGGGACGATGGCAATCATTGGTAGCACTTACTCGGCATTTGATTCATGTGCTGCCATTGCTGTCAATGCCAGTGCTGGCGCTTGGGGATTTACGCAATGTCATCACTCGACATTTGTTTCCTGTACGGGCGATGGAACGGGAGGTGGGATTGGAACAAGCTATGGTTTTAATTCGTGTTATTCATCTCTGTTTTCATCTTGTGACGGAACGGCAATTTGCCCCACTGAGAGTTATGGTTTCTATGGATGCTCGTTCTCGGCATTTATTTCTTGCACAGGAACCGCAACAGTAACAGCCTTAGTGGGAAACCGGAGGGCATGTGGATTTCATCTTAACACCTGCTCTTCTTTTGTTGATTGTTCAACGTCCCCGGTTTGTGACGACTTTGACAACGATGTCGAGTGGACCGAACATGAAATCGAAGGCGTTCTCAAGCTAACAGCTGACCATTCCTTCACTGAACGCGAGACTATTGAAGGTGTGTTGAAACTGGAAGCCGAGCACTCAATTCTTGACATTCGCGAGACCGTTGAGGGCGTGTTGAAACTGGAAGCCGAGCAGAGCCTGGTAAGTCGCGAAACCCTTGAAGGCGTTCTGAAACTCGAAATAACCCATACCTTGGTGTAGCTATGGCATTTGTAATCTCGACCGAATACCGCGACAACATCTTGGACCTGTACAAGGCCGAGTTCGGCACGTCGCTCAAGCTCTGGAAGCTCCCGACCAGCGGCGAGCCGTCGCGTGACATGGCCTGGGCCGACTTCACCGAGGCGGATTACACGGGGTACGCGGCGAACACGACGGCCTTTCAGGCATCGACCTTGGACGGTGACGCGGCGAGCACTTACAGCGATACCGAGCTATTCCAGCACACGGACGGCGCGACGGATAACGATATTTACGGCGTGCTCGGGTACTACGATGCGGACGAAGTGGCCGGGGCTATGCTGTCATCCACGCCACGGGTGCTGGAGGATTGCGGGGACGCGGTCTTGGTTCGGTTGCAGATCCACCTGAAGGACACCGGCAGCGAAGAGTGGATGTTTTGCAACGAGTACATGAAACGCATCGTCGAGGCGTTCGAGCCGTACCGCGTCCATCTTTTCAAGAACGACATCACCCCAGCGGCCGACGACGTTATCGGCGATTACACGGAGTGCGACTTCGCCGGGTACGCGAGCATCGTATTTTCATGTTGGGGC
>Ga0222658_1000279_pt1 | contig 29598 bp, 31 predicted proteins | sample AntAcemetagen476_FD_179830 | JGI IMG/M metagenome (GOLD analysis project Ga0222658, IMG submission 179830) | Saline water microbial communities from Ace Lake, Antarctica - #476 | ecosystem: Environmental > Aquatic > Non-marine Saline and Alkaline > Saline | place: Antarctica: Ace Lake... | reverse complement strand
AGGAGAGGTTTTGAGTTTTTCTGGTGAAGTGGCTTGAATTAGTTGCCTAACTCTCATGGCCAGAAGAGCAAAGACCATGTCTAACGACTGGTGTGATTGTTTGAGTTGGTCTAGATACTCTAGAGCCTGAGATGATTGTTGAGGAGAAAAATTATCAAGAAATTTAAAAATAAGGACATCAGGTTTGAATTGAAAAACAGGAGATAGTTTAAGAGATTTGATGGTAGAGGCGTGAACATTTTTTTCTTCATAGAAAATAACTGAGGTGTCAGGAAAGTCTTTAAAAGTTTGGATGAGTTTCTTTTTTAAATCTGATTGAGGTAAAGAAAGGATGCCAAAAAGAATTAGGGTTTTTTGTTCAGCGAATAAACCAGTGGAGCGGAGGTGTTGGTGAAGCTGATTAAGAGTAAGCCTTTTACCTTCTAATTTAATAATCTGTGAAGAAGGAGGAAGTTGTTGTATGAGCTGATCAAGTTTTTCTCGAGACTGGACAAGGTTTTCTCCGTGAATAAGAATCATGGTTTTATTTTAAATTGACGAAAGAGTTTTTCAACTGTTTGATGACCAACTTGAAGACGTCTACCTTTACCATAATGAGGAACTAGGGCTCCAGAAAATGTTTTGGGAATATGGAGAAGTTCGTGAATGACGACTCGAATTTGATCTTCCTTTTTAAGATGATCAAAGTGTTCAGAAAGAAACTCAACACAGTAGTGTGGAGAAAGATCAAGGGCTTGTTGCCAGATGCGAGGCATGGCATAGATACGAGCTCGAGCACGAGCTTTAGAGCCACGAGAACGGAAAGCCTTAACCTTGTCTGCTTGAATATGATCTAGACCAAGTTGAGCAATAATTTTATGAATAAGCTGTTCTAAGTCTGGGGCGGGATAGAATTGCATACTAGGAAGAGTATACCCCCCAACCGGGTTTAGTGGGTTGATCAACTTTAATGCCAACGTCGTCGCCTTTCTTAGCTTGATCAACAGCTTTTCTTTCAATTTCAATAGAATCAACCACCTGAGTGAAGATAACTTCTCCCTGCTTGTCTTTAAACTCTAATTCCTGATCTTTTTTGAGAGTTTTTCCAAGTTTAATGATGGCTACTCCAATTTTGTCGTAGTAGTGAGTGATAGTGCCAATTTTAATTTTTCTCACCTCCTTTCTTGTTTAGTTATGTTTGTTTTATATAGTTATATCAATTTTAATCAACTTTTGGGCAGATGTGTGTCCATTAACTATGGAGATAAGCCAAGGAGAGACGTCAAAGTGTTCTGCTAAGAGTCCGATTAGTTCCTGATTAGCTTTTCCTTTTTCTGGAGGAGAGACAATCTTGGCTCTGTAGTGATGATCGTCAATCTTTATTAATTTTTGACGAGATGAACGAGCAACAACTTTAACATTGAGGTAACGAGGTGACTTAATCATAGCGATTAAAAACAGATTTAATAAAGAAGTAAAAACGACGAAGAGGGGTGGTGTCTATCTGGGACAAGACGGGGGTAGACTGAAAACTTAAACCTAGTGTTTGAGGATTTGATTGAGAAGTAGAAGTAAGTAATGGTTGTCCTGAACTGGTGTATTTTTGTAAGGTGAGATAGACAGGAGTGGGTTGATCAGAGGTGTCAAGAAGACTGAACTGATTAAAAGGAGGTGTGGAAGCTCGTAGGAGAAAAGGAGTAACGGCTACGACTTGAGAATGAGACCAGATATGAGTAAAGGCATAGTCGTAGTAAGAAGATATGGTTGATGGTGAAAGGTTTTGATTAGACCAACCGGTTTCGGTTATAAAAACGGGTAGTTTTTTGGAAGTAAAGTTTTTAAGATAAGAAAGGTCAAAAATAAAACTGTTAATACGATTAGAGCCAGAGAGATAAGGAGAGGCAGAAAAAGCAGGATTGGGATAAGCATGAGAGGTCCAGCCGTCGAGACGATTAAAAACTTCAGGCTGTTGATGGTACATTTGTCTTAGATATGTTTGCCAGTAAACTGAGTTGGTGGTGGTGATGGCGGCGTTGTCTAGGCCAGCAGGAAGAAGAAAGAAGTCTTCAGAGTGTCTTTTGAAGATGTCGATGGCGTTAATAAGAATATCGGCGTATTTTTCTGGACTAACCCAACCACCAAACTCATCAGCTCGGTTAACCTCATTGAAGATAATGACATAACGATTTTGAGTTGGCCATGATAGGTCAGAAAGAAAGTTGGCAAAATCAATAAGGTCATAGTTGTTGGGTTGTTCCCAGTGAGGACCTTGAGCAAAAGTGGCTACACGAATAAGAGGAATTAAATGAAGATCTAGACACTGATCAAAAAAATGTTGCCATTTTACTCGATCCCTGTCCCCTGCTTGGATGGGAACAGTTACATAGCCCCAGTCCCCCACTTCATGATTAACCAATTTTTCGGCCATCTCAAGTTCGCTAGGAAAAAGAAGGTGAACTCCAACTTTGTTGTTAGATACAGACAAAGGGTCAGTAATGGCATAAACAGGAGATAAATCCTTTGTAAGGGTTAAAAATAAGGCAAGGTTGATTAGAAAAAGAAAAAGCCGTTTCATCGGTCTTTATTATACCGTTTTAAGCCTTTTTGAGCTTTAGGTGCTCATAGGCTTTAGGTGTGACGACTCGGCCACGAGGATTTTTGGAGATAAAACCACTCTGAATGAGAAAAGGTTCATAAACATCGGTAATGGTGTTGACGTCTTCTGAGATAAGAGAAGCTAGGGTTTTAACACCGACTGGTCCCCCATCATATTGTTTGATGATAGAGATGAGGAGACGACGATCTGTTTCGTCTAGACCAAGGTCGTCTACTTGATAAAATTCGAGACATTCGCGGGTAATGGCTAGATTTGGATCTGATTCATGTTTAACTTGAGCGTAATCACGAACACGACGGAGAAGCTTCTGGGCGATGCGGGCGGTGCCTCTGGATCTTTTACCGATCTCTAGAGCTGAGTCCTTGTCGATACCGAAACCGAGGCGTTTGGCGGTCTTTAAGACTATTGTTTGTAGGTCTTGAGGTTGGTAGAACTTGAGACGGTGAACGATGCCAAAACGATCACGAAGAGGGTTGGAGATAGAGCCGGCTTTGGTAGTGGCACCAATAATGGTGAAAGGATTTAGTTCAAGCCTAAGAGTACGAGCCGCAGGTCCTTTACCAAGTATCATGTCTAAACAAAAGTCTTCCATGGCTGGATATAGAGCTTCTTCAACGGTCTTGTTGAGACGATGTATTTCATCTATGAAGAGAATGTCGCCTGTTTCTAGGTTGGTGAGGATTGAAGCCAAGTCCCCTGCTCTAGTAAGAGCTGGTCCAGAGGTTACCTTGAGACTAACGCCAAGATGATTACTGATAAGACTGGCTAGAGTGGTTTTACCCAGTCCTGGTGGACCATAAAGGAGTACGTGTTCGAGAGATTCTTTGCGATCACTACTGGCCTTGAGAGCAATTTTAAGTGAGTTAACGACTTGATCTTGACCAATAAAATCCGTCCAGTTGGTGGGTCTTAGACTAGAAGAAGGGTTGTTCATCGGTGGAGTAATCTAAGGGCTTGTTTAATCTGTTTTTCTAAAGGTAAAGAGGGATCCACTTTAGTAATGATTGAACTAAGTTCTGTCTTTTTAAAACCCAGAGAGGAGAGGGCTTCGACTAGTTCACCATTTTGATCAAATGAACTAATGTCTAGATCGGTTTGGTCAAACTTGTTTTTAAGTTCAATAATGAGCCTTTGAGCACCTTTTTTACCAATACCAGAGATGGAAGTGAAAAAATCGATGTTGCTAGATTTAATAGCTGAGAGAATCTGATCTGGAGAACCAACGGAGAGTACGGTTAAAGCAATCTTGGGTCCAATACCCGAGACACTAATGAGGTGACGAAAGAGTTCCATTTCTGTTGCTTGAGTAAAGCCATATAGGGAGATGTCGTCTTCTTTAACTTGAGTGTGAATATGAAGATCAACCTTAGAACTAGGAGTAGGGTTTAGGTTGCTAGGAATGTGAACTAAGTAGCCAACACCATTAATATCAATGATAATTTTTCCTAGTTGAGATGACTTAACTTGACCCGAAAGAAATCCAATCATGCTTTGATTGTAACACCTGAATGAGAGTGGAATAAATGGGTTAAACCAGCAGCCACAGCGTCAGCCGCATCGTCAGGCTGTGGAGTCTCTTTTAATTTTAAGATTTGTACCACCATGTACTGGACCTGTTTCTTGTCAGCTTTGCCGTACCCGGTTAGAGCAGATTTAATTTGTAAAGGGGTGTAGTTAAAAACATCTAAACCAGCTTTTTTACAAGCTAAGAGAATAACTCCGCGGGACTCACTAACAGCCATGACTGTTTTAGCATTGGTAGCAAAAAAAAGATTTTCAACAGATGCCACACTTGGTTTGTGCTTACCAATTAATTCAATAAGAAAATCAAAAATTTTAACTAACCTGTCAGCTTGATCAGAGTTGGCTTTGGTTTCAAAACAACCACACTCGATCATGTTTTCTTTGTTATTTTTCTTTTCGATTATGGCCCAACCTAAACGGCCGGTGCCTGGATCAATACCAAGAACTTTCATCAAATTAGAGTATAGCGGAAGACGCTATAATGAGATGTAGTTATAACTTAGAAAAATAATATGAAGGGTTACTTTGGCAACATTGAAAAGGAAACATTAGAAAATGAGAACTACAGAAAAGTACTGTTTACTGGACCACAAAGTCAGTTGGTAGTGATGAGTCTACAGCCAGGTGAAGAAATAGGTGAAGAAATTCATGATGACCATGATCAGTTCATTCGGATTGAGCAGGGTGAAGCAGAAGTAAGTATTGATGAAGAAATTAGGGTATTAAAAGAAGACGAAGCAACAATAATTCCTGCAGGATCAAAACATAACGCAGTTAATAATTCTAAAAACAAAGAATTAAAGCTTTACACCATTTATTCTCCAGCAGAACATCCAGAAGGAACAGTATTTAAAACAAAAGCTGAAGCTGACGTAGCAGGGCATTAAAAAGCCCCAAGGTTTTGTGTACCTCAGGGCGGTGAAAGGGATTAGTGTCTTACTTCTTTAAAGGAAGTGTTGGTCATTTCATCAAGGCGTAGATGGCAATGAGAACATTTTGGTTTTCTGGTTATAGTGTCTCTAAGGATATATTTACCTTGACAGTAGTCGAAAAATATTTCTATTTGCCTCTGAGAGAGCTTGATTTTACCGTTACAGTTGGTGCAGATGAGGATTGTCATTAAAGCCTTCCTTTAATTAAATAGATGGTGTGAATAGAATATTAAAGAACGATTTACTCTTTGCCGAGCTGTTCGCGCATATGTGAAAGGACACTGCCTTGAGTTTGATAGGATCTGTCACTTATTTTGAAACAAGATCTTCTTTTAGAAAGAAATTGAGCAATTTCAAGATCAGAGTCAATGAACTCTAAAAAAGGTTCCTCTTTACCGTCTTGAAGAAAGTTTTTGAATACATCTTCTGTTTCTATAAGAATTTCTGTCATCTTCTTTTTTGAATGCCCATTTGCAAATGAAAGATCGTCTTCGTCTTTCATTAAGAACAAGATGTTTTTAACGAGAGGTGATATTTCTTTCTTTGGTATTTCTTTCCTATCTTTTTCCATGTTTGCCTCAGATTATAAGATAAGTGCGGTGTAAAGGCAAGAAAAGTGAGAGTATTTGAGAGTTTGAAAATATAAACCGCCAAGGTGTTTTCTTGGCGGTTGAGGTCAAATCTTTAAAATAACAATATGTGAAGAAGGGTGGCTGAGCCGATAATGTGCTTTGTTGATGGTATTTTTAAGAAAATTAAGAGGGTGAAACAGACGAGGTAAGTTAATATTGTAAATGAGGCAACTTTAGGTCGACAAAGTTTTTCTACTCCTCCATCAAACAAAACAATGATTAGAAGATATACCACGGGGAGAAAAATGCTGATATCTTCACTGGTGCATATTTCTAGGGCGGTGAGAGCGGCTGAGAGAATAAAAACAAGAATGACGGGTAAATATTTCCTGACATTAACCATTCATAACCTCCTGAGAAATAAGATTTAAATGAGCGATGAGTTAACAAGATATTGATCTCCTTTAATTATACATACATAAAAAAACCTAAATTAGAGTAACTACAGGCATGAAATATGGTAAAATTGATTTAGATTAAATGATGGTAGTATAGTTATAGAGCATGTCAAAAAAAGAAACAAAAACGAACGAGACAAACAGTAAAATTCCTTTTTGGAAAAAGAAGTGGGTTTGGGCTGTTGTTGTTGGTTTAGTAATAGTGGGTGGTATTGTGATTAAAAATCGAGCTTCGGGTAAAGAAGACTTGGATAGTGTAGAGATTCAAAGAGGTATGGTTCGTCATGAGTTGATTTTAACTGGTGAAGTTAAAGCGGTTCAACATGCCTATTTAACCTTCCAATCTTCTGGAGAATTATCTTGGATTGGTGTAGAGGAAGGTGATTGGGTTAAGAAAGGTCAGTATTTGGCAAGATTAGACGCTTCTGTCCTCAAGTCTCAGTATGAGCAGGCAGTGGCTGATCTGAGAAAGGCTCAGGCTACGACTGATAATGTTTTGGATCAAGTGAAAGACAATGATGATGACGAGACTCACGTGATGAAAGACCTACGTACTACTGCAGAAGCTACAAGAGACAGGGCTTACAGGGCTTTAGAAATTGCTGAAGAAAATTTGCGTAACGGATATATCAAGGCTCCTTTTGAGGGTTTAATTGTTGATATAGCCTTACCTTTTTCTGGGGTTAACACGACTTATGCCACCTCTCAGATAGAGATACTGAATCCAGAGAGTATGTATTTTGAAACCCATGCAGATCAGACAGAGATTAAGGACTTGGCTGCAGGACAACAGGTATTTGTTCTTTTAGATTCTTTTCCAGAAGAAGAGATAGAAGCAGTGGTTAAAAGTATCGCTTACACTCCTAGTACAGGAGAGGCTGGTACTGTTTATGAAGTTAAGGTTACCTTTAAAGAATTAGATAGTGAAAAATATAGAGTGGGTATGACTGGAGACGCCAGTTTTATTTTAGGAACTAAAGAAGATGTACTGTACATTCCTCCTAAATATTTAAACTCTGATAAGGAAGGAAAGTATGTAAAGATGAGTCCGAAGAATAATCAGGTGTATGTTGAGGTGGGTATTGAAGGAGAAACAAAGGTGGAGATCAATGGTGAAATCAACGAAGGTGACATGATCTATGATTAAATTTAAGAATGTTTCCAAAACATATTTCTTGGGTGAAGAAAAAGTAAAAGCGGTTGATAGTATTTCCTTAGAAATTAAAAAGGGAGAGTATGTTAGCGTTGTGGGCCCTTCTGGTTGTGGTAAGTCTACTTTGATGTATGGCATGGGATTATTAGACATTCCCACTTCAGGAAAAATAACCATAGATGGTCTAGATGTTTCAAAACTTACAGATGATCAATTGTCGGAGATTAGAAATCAAAAGATTGGTTTTGTTTTTCAGTCATTTAACTTGATTAACAAGTTTACTGTTATGGAGAATGTTCTTTTACCAACTAAGTACATGAAGACTAAGGTTAATTTTAATACTGAAAAGAGAGCAGAAGAACTTCTTAAACAATTTGGGATCTGGGAAAGAAGAAATTTTTTTCCTAACAAGATTTCTGGAGGTGAACAACAAAGAGTAGCTATTGCCAGGTCTTTGATAATGAGCCCTAGTATTATTTTGGCTGACGAACCAACAGGTAATCTTGATACCAAGGCAGGTCATGAGATTTTGAATTTGCTGAGTGATTTGAATAAGAAACTTAAGGTAACCATTGTTTTGATCACTCATGAAATGGATATTGCTAAAAGAACTAATAGAAGAATTACCATGAAAGATGGTCAAGTAGTTGGAGCTAAAAAATGAAGTTAAAAAATGGAGCCTACCATTTAGTTAAGTCTGCCCTGGTTGATTTTAAAAGAAATAAGGTGAGGACTTTTCTGACTTCTCTGGGTATTACCATTGGAGTTTTGTCTGTAGTAATGTTGATTGCCTTAGGATTAGGTCTTAAAAATTATTTAACAGAACAGTTTGAGGGTCTAGGAGCTAATTTGGTAACGGTAATGGCCGGTGGTGGTTTTGGTGGTGGTGGTGACGATGAAGGTTTTAGTGGTCCTCCTGCTGGGTTGTTTGGGAGTGTAATTGAGTTTGATGAACGAGATGTTACTTCTTTGAGAAAAATCCAAGAGATTGAGTATGTTGCCCCCGTCTATTTTAAATCTCTAAGTATTGAGGCAGAGGATGAAGAAGAAACCGCTTACATCATGGGTTCAAATGAGGAACTTTTTGACTTGATGAATATTGAGATGTTAGAAGGGGTTGTGTTTGGTAAGTCGGAATTACAGAGTAGATCCAAAGTGGCTGTGTTGGGTTATGATATCTCGGAAGAACTTTTTGGTGAAGCTGGTGATGGTGCTGGTAGAACCATAAGGGTAAGTAACATGAGATTAAAAGTGATTGGGGTTTTAGAAAAGACGGGTGATGGTGAGATGGACAAATCAGCCGTTATTCCCTACACGACTACTTTTGCCAGTCTTAATCCCGACAAAACTTTCTGGTCAATTTATCTAGGAGTAACTTCTGATGATGATGTTGAGATTGCTTCAGAGAAAGCCGAGGAGGTTTTGCTTAAGAGATATGATGAGGATGAATTCTCGATTGTGCAACAATCAGAGATTCTTTCAACCGTTAATCAGATTTTTGCAGTATTAAACACGATTTTAGTAGCCATTGGATCAATATCTCTACTAGTTGGTGGAATTGGAATCATGAATATTATGTATGCCACGGTTACTGAGAGAACCAAGGAAATTGGTATTCGTAGGGCCATAGGAGCGACTAAACAAGACATCTTGACTCAGTTCTTAACCGAGTCTGTAATTCTGTCTGTTTTGGGTGGACTAGTTGGTCTTTTACTTTCAGTATTAATTGTTTTAGCGATTAGACCCTTCTTCCCGGTAGCAATAAACGCATTAGCAGTAATTATTGCTTTGGGTGTCTCAACTTTTATTGGTGTGTTTTTTGGAGTATTCCCAGCCAAACGGGCTGCAAATTTGCCTCCTATCGTTGCCATCAAGTATGAGTAAATATTCGAATTGGTGACCCCAGACCTTCCACAACCGAATCAAATCATTTCCAATCTCGTAGACCTTATAGACACATTCCTACCTGACACCAGGAGCCTAGCATTTACTACCCAAAGATACTCAGTAAGAGTAATTGAACATATATCTTAAGATAATCGAACAGAAAATCTAAATAGCCATAAAAAAGGACACCTTTGTTACTTCCGGAGAAGTAAAGGTGCCCATTGAGGGTTTGTAAGTAAATTTAGAAAAGCTTATAAGAATTGATAGGTGTTTCCACTATGTAAGCTGAGGAGATATCAATACCTGGATAGGTATAACAAAAAAAGTAAAATAATAGCTGAGTGTCTTCCCAATGGAAGCGAAAGACACTCAAGTAAGTGCGACTCATCTTTGACTTACAAAACCACGACTTTCTTCTTCAAAATACTCCTTCTCATTTGTAAACCATGTCCTGCAAATATTTGAGATGTAGTTTAAATCGTGAGTCCAATCAGTATAAGGATTTCCAAGTTCATCTTCTGGGATGCGGACCATACATCGGTAATTACCAGGATTCTGATTTGTACGTTTGTAAGTTATCAGATAATCATCTGATAATGTATATGGTCCGACCATGAAGTCTACAACTACCGAGGTAGTCTGTAGCCACTCATCCCCTTTCTTTTCAAATCCATATACGGTGAGGGTGTGTCTACCATCTGGTAGATCTTGGATTATTTCCAACGATACTATCTCCTCGAGAGAAGGTTTGAGAAGTAATAATTCTCCATCTACTCCAATAGCTACCGCATTCTCTTTTCCCGGCTGACCATGATATTCTCCAAATAAAGTAGCGTAGCCTTCATCCGAAACATAAATACTTATAATGACATATGTATCAGATTCAGCCGCCAATACTGGATTTGCTATCGACACGAACAAAATTATCAAAATCAAAACAAAAATATTCTTCTTCATTTTCACCATCTCCTTGTCCAAACAGGTTGAGTGATAAAAATTTGCTTTGTTTAAGAGGTATATTACCTCTAAACCGAGTAGCTTTCAATTACGGTACCACTAACGATTTCCTACGAGCATCTACTGGCTATCATAGCAAGAATGAGTATTATGGCTATTATTGATATCCATAATATAGCGTTCTTTTGTTTAGTGGTCATTTTAATTCTCCTTGTCTAAAATGGGGTAGTACTAAAAATCCTTTAAAGGAAATTTAAGACAAATTCTGGGGATGGTTTCAGGATGATGTTCACAAATTACACGAATTACATCACTAAGCCTTATATATGTCCAACTTAGATTATCGTTGTACAGATCTATATCATCATGTAAATAATCTAGACGTGATATAGCATCCTCAACTCCATAGTGTTCTGCATTATCCCATTCACCATAGATTTCATAAGTTACTTTATCCATCTGTTCTTCGAGTCTATTTATTAGAATAAGATTTGCAACAAAGTCAGATTCAACACTAGCTAAACGAGAATCAAAATCTACCCAATTGAGTGCTGTCCAGTCGGCTTCTTCTATTTGAGCTTCAAGGACGGTAATTCGATCACTCTGTTTAGATATTTGTTTAGCTAGAATGAAGTTAGTTGACAAAGCCAAGAGCACTGCTACACCTAATACATATAACAATACTTTTTGAAAATTACTCATTTAGAACATCTCCTTTTTGGATTTTTGCTTTTCTAAAATTTCAAAGTCCTTTTCACAAAAAACATCACACAATTTCAATCTTTTTTATGAAAAACTAACAGCAATTAACATTGCTATCAATGTCTTATAATATATCAATATACACCCCAAAAGTCAAGTTTTGAACTTTTAAACCAACCCCATCTGTATCTCATTCTCAGGCTCAGAATACGAAAAGTCTACCTCCCCTTTTAAACCTCTCCAACCATAAAAAGAGTGTGACCCCACCGGGAATTGAACCCGGGTTACCAGGATGAAAACCTGGCGTCCTAACCACTAGACGATGGGGCCATTTGGTGGGTCCGGTGGGGCTCGAACCCACGACACCCTGCTTAAAAGGCAGGTGCTCTAACCAACTGAGCTACGGACCCAATCACTAGTTATTTTAACATTTTTTAAATTTGGAAGCCTCGTTTTATCGAGTGAAGTGTTTTTCTTTACGAACGATTTTCTTAGGTTTTTTCTTCTTTCTTCTTTCTCTAGCTTCTGATTTTTTAGTCTTTGATTTTTTCTCTTCTTTTTTCTCTGGAGCTTCTCTCTTAACAACTTCTTTCTTTTCAACCACTTCTTCTTCAATTTTAGGTTGGTCAGATTTCTTGACAAAAACGTCTTTAACTTTAGTAGCTTTTTTACCCACACGGTCACGAAGATAGTAAAGTTTAGCTCTTCTTACCTTACCTTTTTTGATTACTTCAATTTTGATGATGGTAGGAGTTTCTAAAGGAAAAATTTTCTCAACAGCAACACCGGCGGTGGCAATTTTTCTAACAGTAAAGGACTTTAAGCCTTGATGGCCTTTAATACCAATAACAATACCCTTGAAGATCTGAGTTCTTGTTTTATCTCCATCAACAATCTTTTGGTGGATACTGATGGTATCACCGACACCGAAGGTGAGGGTATCTTTCCATGTAACTAGGTTTGCCATAACGGTGTGATTTTAGCAAAAAACACCCCAATCTGGCAATAGAGAGATCACTTTTTAATAATTTCCTCTATTTTCCTTTTAAGGCCTGGGGTTACTTTACTTGTATAAGGGAGGGGAATTCTTTTGTCTTCTCCCCCATTTTTAATAACAATAGAGACACTGTCTGAACCTGGTGTACCCTTAAGAAGGGCGTTAACTCCTTGCATTTTTTCTTTTGAGGTTCCGTGGGGTATGACTATGTCCACTGGAGGTTTGTACTCTTTGTCCATAGAAACAACTTCAACATTTTCAACCAAGACTGAGAAAACATCGTCACGGTTATCAACCCTTCCGTCAACAACTATCATTTTGTCTGATTCCCAGATTTCTTTGGTTTCAGAGTAAAGTTGAGGAAAGATAACAAGGTCAAGATTACCGGTGTCATCTTCGAGACTAGCAAAAGCCATACGAGAGTTGTTCTTTTTAGTGTTAACCAGACGAACATTGCCAATAATACCGGCAATAGTGACCTTGTGATTAACGGTGTCGTTGGTAATACTGTTAATCTTGCGACAACTACGGCCTTGTATGAAGCGAGAAATGTTCTTGGCAGGATGATCGGTGAGATAGACGCCGAGAAGAGCCTTTTCAGCCTTTAGAAGGTCAATCAAGGGCATCTCCTCCATGTCTGGAAGCTTATCATGACTCTCGCCAACGTTTTGAGTAGCACCAAAAAGACTGACCTGACCAGAAACCTTGTCTTTTTGAGCCTTAACGGCTGCTTCACGAATTTGAGGGAGATAGGCAATGAGAGAAGCACGAGTACCAAAACGATCCATGGCTCCGGTACCAATGAGTGACTCGACCACCCTCTTGTTAACTTTTTGTAAGTTAACTTTGTGGATGAAATCAGAGAAAGAGGTGAAAGGTTTATCTTTTCGAGTTTCTAGAATGACTTCTAGAGCGGCTCCACCAACATTCTTAACAGCATTTAAACCAAATCTGATAGCCTTACCCTCATCTTTAACACGTCCTTTACTGAGCCATTGATCTTTAGAGATGTCGACGATGGTGAAGTCAGTAAGTGATTCGTTGATGTCTGGAGGAAGAACACGAATACCTAGACGCTCACACTCGTTAATGGCCTCTACGAGTTTGTCTGTATGAGTTGCTTCAGCACTCATCAAGGCGGTCATGTACTCAACTGGATAGTGAGCTTTGATGTATGCAGTCCAGTAAGCCACCATACCGTAACTAGCGGCGTGTGAATTGTGAACAATAAAATCGTTGGCTAAAAAGTTGTGACTTGGCTCAATGGTTAAATCATAAGTTTTTTGGATACCACTATCTTTTATTGAGATAACTTCGTCCCAGTAGATTTGAGAATTTAAATGTTTTTTAATTTGGGACGAATTTAGTTTTTGATTTATTAAAGCTATTAATTCTCTGGTATAGCCTTTTTTTCTTTTGTCGGAGTTGAACGAACGTGGAGATATGTTGAGTTCTGTAGAAATTTGCTTGACGGTTATATTTCTTTGTGACATTTCTTCTCGAATTAAAACCATTATTTCTTTAGGTAATGTGTTTAGAGAAGAAACTTTGAGTTTGTTGGGTTGATTTTTATGATTGGTTTGAGGATGTTTAATAATGGTGTTTAATGCTTCTTTTTTCTTTCCGACGAGATAGTTTCCAATGTATTGGTTAAGTTTTGACAGGTTTGAAGAATGACTGATATTAATTGTCCAGCCAATTTTTTTGCCAGATTTTGTTTTAAATTCTTTTTGATATTTTTGAGATTGAATACCAAATTTGAGAAGAAGTGACTGAACATCTTGGGCTAATTGTGGAGATGAAGTGGCGTAATAAGCAAGGAGAGATTTAGTATCAAAACAACCATCACCCTGAAAAAGCTTGGCGAGAAAAACAGCAATGGTTTTTAATGAACAAGCAAACAAAACTGGAGGGATGAATTTTTGTGTAGCCTTTTTGTTATGAAGACCGTATTTCTTTATCAACTCAAAAACAGGACTGGGAAGTTTTTGATTTATTCTCGAGGCATAAACTGATACAGCTGATTTACTCGTATTTAGAGTGGCTCTTGTATTTGAAAAGTGGCTTAATATTTTTAAGTAATCATCAATAACTTTTTTAGAACTATTGTAAAAATAAACACCATGTGGATGACAAAGATTTCCGTCAGAAATTAAATAACCTAGTATTGCAGCCTGAGAAAGATTTAAAGTGTTTTTGTTTTTTACTGAGGGAAGTTGTGAAGAAATAGCTATTCGATCTCCCGATTTTAGATCTTTTAAGTCTTTCCAGCCTGTGAATGTTAAGAAAGGGTGATTGCCAGTAGTGGTTATATTGCGTCCGGACCGGCTTTTTAAAGTAAGAACTGGTTTTTTACCATTGTCTACAATGTTTTTTAAGGTCAGATCGGTAATTTGATTATCATTGTTTAGTGACAAGATCTTTGATGATTCAGTTATTCTTTTTTTTCGAAGTTCATCAATACTAATAGGCTGGTGATTTACCATAACTTTGGTATCACCTGTTACACATTTATTAAACCCATACGCAGCAAAAGTCTCGATCATGCCAAAGAGTTCTTCAGCCTTGTCTCTCTTCATACCATTATCGACACAACCTTCAACAAACTTGGAGTGTTGTTTTTCCATTTCTTCAGGAATTTTTTTACCGATGGCCTTTCTGAACTTGTCAGCTTCAGCCCAGTTGTATCCAGCCAGATTGATAGCGGTGTAGAGCACGTCGTCTTGATAAGTCAAAATTCCGTAACTGGCAGACAAGTACTCTTTCATACGAGGATCAAAGTAGGTGATTATTTCCGGGTTATGTTTTCTCTTGATGTACTCAGGGATGAAACTCATTGGACCGGGACGATAAAGAGCTACCATGGCCATGATGTCTTCGATTCTCTCTGGTTTAAGCTCAACGAGATAGCGAGTCATGCCAGAACTGGCTAGTTGGAAAACTCCAAATGTCTCTCCCTTGGCGAGAACTTTGAAGGTTTTTTCATCATCTAAAGGAACCTTTTTGATATCAATATCAATGTCTTTCAGTTTTTTAATAATTTTGATGGCATTAGACATGATAGAGAGGTTGCGGATTCCCAGAATATCGAGTTTGATCAGACCAACGTCTTCACAAGCATGATGTTCGTATTGAGTAATAACACGATCTCCACCACCAGGTTCTCTCTGGAGAGGTGAAAACTTAACTAGCTCATCTGGACTAACAACCAAAGCACAAGCGTGAACAGAGATGTGGCGGGTATTACCTTCAACTTTACGGGAAAGATCTAAGAGTTCCTTAACCTCTTTTTCTTTGTTGTAGATTTTCTTTAATTCGGGAGTGGTTTTTAAAGCATTGTCGATGGTCATGGGAAAACCTTGACTACCCATGGGGATAAGTTTGGCCACACGATCAACATCAGAGTAAGACATACCTAGAACACGACCAATATCACGAACAGCCATACGGGCTTTCATGGTTCCAAAAGTGCAGATTTGAGCTACCTGATCATGACCATAGTGTTCTTTCAAGAATTCAAAGATTTCTTCACGACGATCGTCAGAGACGTCTAGATCAATATCGGGAAGGCTAGGACGGAAGGGATTAAGAAAACGTTCAAAGGGTAGATGGAAACGAAGAGGGTCAACGGTCGTGATACCACAGGAATAAGAGACAAAACAGCCAGCGGCTGATCCCCTGGTGTTAGTGGTGATACCAACACTGTCACAAAATTCAACTATCTGAGAGAAGAGAAGAAAGTAAGAAGGATAACCCTTTTTTTCAATAACATCGAGTTCGTAGTTGATTCTTTCTTTGATTTCTGGAGTAATTTTGGTGAATTTTTCTTTAGCCCCTTTGAGAGTTTTTTCTCGCAAAGCTTGTGCGGCGGTTTTTCCTTTAGGTAGATCAACCGGAGGGAAGTACCACTGACCTAACTTGATCTCTATGTTACATAGGTCAGCTACTTTCTTGGTGTTGGAGATGGCCTCGGGTAAGTCTGAGAAGTTCTTTTCCATTTCTTCAGGTGATTTGAGATAGAAGTCGGGGGTGTCAATGTAGCGCATGCGATTAACATCAGAAATGACTTTACCTGTTTGAATACAGACAATGGCGTCTTGAGCCCGAGCATCATCTTTCTCAACATAGTGAACATCATTAGTGGCTATTAAAGGAATACCTAGTTCTTGACTAAGTTTTATTAAACCCTTTTCACCTTTAATTAGGTGTTCGTGACTTTCAAGAATTTTTCGTTTAACAGAGTCCGGTACCTCGGGTTGTTTAGCGTACTCGTCAAAATGATGACGTTGAAGTTCAAGATAGAAGTTACCTGATCCAAAAATCTGTTCTAGTTCTTTGGCTTCTTTTTTGGCTGCTTGATAGTCATCGTGTATTAGGTGTTGTTGAACTTGACTGGCAGCACAAGCAGTAGTGGCAATCAAACCCTTGTGATATTTAAGAAGCATTTCTTTGTCGACACGAGGTTTGTAGTAAAAACCTTCAGTTTGTCCAATGGTAGATAAACGGAGTAGGTTACGATAGCCTTCAATGTCTTTAGCTAGTAGTACCAAGTGACGAGCATCACTTCTTTTCTTGTCTAGACGACTGTTTTCAGCCACATAGACTTCACAACCAATAATTGGCTTAACTTCTGCTTTAGTGGCTTTCTTGTAGAACTCGATGGCCCCATACATAACACCGTGATCAGTAAGAGCAATGGCGTTTTGACCATACTTCTTGGTCTTGCTTATCAAATCAGATATTTTAGATAAACCGTCTAGTAAAGAAAATTCACTGTGAACATGGAGATGAACAAAATCAGACATATAAGAGAACAACGAAGACTAACTAGAAACAGTTTATTGTGAGTTCTTGAGTTTTACAAGGAGGACTTTACTGATACTTTGAGGATTGGCTTTACCTTGAGTTTCTTGCATGACCTGACCTATCAAAAAACCAAGAGTGTTTTGATTTCCGGCTTGATAGTCAGAAACTGCTTTTTGGTTTTTCTTGATGACAGTGTCGACGGCTTTCTCGATAATCTTGGTGTCGGTAATTCCCAAGTCGGTTAAAGCTAAATATAGTTTTTTGACCTGATCTGTTGATTGATCGGGGTTAATCTTTCCGTTAACGATGTAGTTGGCCAACTTGTTGATGTCAATATCTTTCTGGTCTGCTAGAGCGACTACTAGATTAACGTGAGCAGGGTTATCAGCTATATGATCCGCAAAACGTTTCTCTATTCCCAGTTTAGTAAGTTGGTCAATTTTTTCTTGAGGTAACTGGGGTAAGTTCTTTTTAATATCCTCCACTAAGTCATTACTAATACTAATAGGGGGAATGTCCGGTTCAGGGAAGTAACGATAGTCGGCCGATTCTTCCTTAATACGTTGAGAGAAGGTCTCTTTCTTTTCTTGATTCCAACCACGAGTTTCTTGAGTTAGTTTTTCTCCTTGATCAAGTAACTTCTGTTGACGCTTAAGTTCATAATCAATGGCGTTACAGATGTATCTAAAGGAGTTGACGTTTTTGATCTCGACTTTGTAGTCAGGGAGATTGTCTGGATCTCCAATAGAGATGTTGGCTTCAAGACGCATGGAACCCTTTTCCATGTCGGCATTAGAAACACCCAAAGCTCTAACGGTACGACGAATCTTTTTAAGAAATTCTTTAACTTCTATGGAGTTGCTGAGGTCTGGTTCGGATACAAACTCCACTAAGGGTACGCCGGAACGATTAAAGTCAACTAGACTAACTGCTTCACCATTTAAACTTCGATGTTGAAGTTTACCAGTATCCTCTTCAAGATGGATTCGGGTAAGACGAATCTTTTTACCCGAGTCTAGGGTAACGTAACCACCATGACAAATGGGTTGATCATATTGACTGATTTGATAGCTTTTTGAGAGGTCAGGATAAAAGTAGTGTTTACGATCAAACTTGGTTTCTTGATTAATTTCACTATGAAAGGCAAGACCGATCATGACGGTATCTTCAATAGCTTTTTGATTGGGGATGGGTAAAGCTCCGGGAAGCCCTAAACAAACAGGACAAGTCTGAGTGTTGGGTTCTTTGGCAAAGTGATCAGCGGGACAAGAACAGAACATTTTGGATTGAGTAGAGAGTTCAACGTGAATTTCGAAACCAATGATGGGGACTTGTTTTTTCTTGGTCATTTTAAATCAGGAAATTGTTGAAAGTCGGTCGTTTGTTGATATACATCAGCAACTGAAAAAACAGTAGACTCATTAAACTGTTTAGCAGTTAACTGGATAGCAATTGGCATTTTGTCAACAAAACCGCAAGGAAGACTAATACTAGTAAGTCCAGCAATTGATGATGGCTCAACCAGAACGTCCTGCATTTCTCCAAAGAGAGGATTCTTAGCTGAAGCGCCTTTTTTAAGTGCTGGTGTGGGTGAGACGGCTCCAAGAATTAAGTCGTACTTCTTAAAGACCTGATCAAACTCATTAACGATCTTGGTTCTAACAGCTAAAGCTTTTTTGTAGTAAGCGTCACGATAGCCGGCAGAGAGGGTGTAGGTGCCGAGCATGATACGTCGTTTGGCTTCTTCAGAAAAAGACTGTCTATCTTGAGCATAACGAACACCGTCAAAACGAGCTAAGTTGGAGCTTACTTCGGCACGCTGAAGGATGGTGTAGACACTAATAGAGTATTTGGGATCTAGAAGAGAAACCTCGTCTACCTGAGCCCCAAGTGACTTGAGGTGTTCAGCAGCATCAAGAACAAGTTTTTTGACCTGTTTGTCCATGCCGTCAATGAGATATTCTTTAACCAGACCAACCTTAACTCCTTTTAGGTCCTGACGGTTGAGTTGAGTGTGGTATTTTTTAACTGGTAAGGGAGAGGTGGTGGCGTCGTATTTGTCTTGACCAGCAATGACTGAAGTAACTAAGGCAGCATCATGAACATTACGGGCAATGGGGCCTGGAGAGTCGGTTGAGGAAGCCATGGCAATACAACCATAACGACTGACACGACCATAGGTGGGTTTAAAACCAACAACACCACACCAAGCAGCAGGTTGACGAACTGAGCCAGCGGTTTCGGTTCCCATAGCAACAGGAACTAGTTCAGCGGCAACAGCAGCGGTTGAACCACCAGAAGAACCACCAGGAAGACGTCCCTTGTCCCAAGGATTAAGAGTTGAACCAAAATCAGAGGTCTCGGTACTAGAACCATGAGCCCAAGCATCCATGTTGGTTTTACCAATAATGATGGCACCAGCGTCACGAAGTTTTTGAGTAACAGTAGACTCGTACTGAGGTAAGTAGCGTTTTAATAGCTTGGAGCTGGCAGTAGTGACTAGATCTTTAGTGAGAAAGTTGTCTTTAATGGCAATAGGTATCCCCTGAAGAGGTTTGGTAATCCCCTCTTTGGCAATTTGCTTATCTATTTCCTGCGCGTGTTTAATGGCATTGGGATTAATAGTAAGAAAAATATTTAAATCCGGATTGTACTTGTCAATTCTTTTAAGAAGATGTTCAATTAGTTCTTGAACGGTGAACTCTTTTTTTTCTAGACCCTGGTGAATTTCCTTAATGGAGAGTTGATGAAGTTTTTTGGTCATGATTTATGAATAACTGCAGGAACAACAAAAAAGCCTTTGTGAGTTTTTTTGGCTTGAGAAAGAGCTTCTTTCTGTGAAAGCATGCGGGTTTCGTCAATCTTGTCTTCTCGAGTAACATTTTTTAGCCCAGTAACTTGATGGGTAGTCTTGATTCCCTTGGTATCAATTTCTTGAAGTTGATCAATAACGTCCAAACTTTTAGTAAATTGTTCAGAAAAAAGCTTTTTCTCTCGGGAAGTAACTTTAAGATTGGCCAGAGAAGCTATTTTTTCTACATCTGCCTGAGTAATTTGTTTCTTAGCCATAATTGGATTTTAGCAGAGAAAAGAGCTCATAAAAAGACTGGGTAAACCAAGGAGAGAATGTTTGTCTAGAGGGTTAGTTTAGGATCTTTGGTTTCGGTCGCGGAGACCTCGACATGTGCTCCAGATGCAGGAGTAGAAAGACCTTTTTGTTTCTCAAACTTGAAAAGCTTGGCAACAAAACTAGAAGGGATGGTGACTACACGACGGTTAAAGTCAGCAGACAGATCGATTAGGGTACGACGAGCGTACATGAGTTTGTCTGATGTATCTTTTAACTCGTTCATTAACTTGGAGATGACTTTCTCCCCTTTCATTTCAGGATTACTTTCAACTAAAACCTGAAGTTTAGGAAGAAGCTTAGCGACTTGATCACTAGCTTTGTCAATTAAGCTTGCTTTACCAGACTCAACAGCCTTGTCGATGCTTTTTCTAGCATCAGTAATGGCCTTGTAGATGCCCTTCTCGTGTTTGAGATAGCTTTTGGCTGAGGTTTCTAGGTTAGGAATTAGGCTAGCTTGACGTTTGAGTTGATTACCAATTTCCTGGAGACTGGCGGTAAGACGAGTTTTGGCGGTTTGAAACCAGTTGTATGTGGAAATGACGTAAAGAACAACTAAAACGGCTATAGCGATTAAAGGAAGCATTTGATTATTTGATATTTAATAATTTCTAAACCAAGTTTATCATATGACGCAAGGAGGAATAGTCAAGAGTATTAAGAACGTGTTTTTTCTCAAGTCCAGCACACCGTGCATGCCAGACACCATACCTAATGTTTTCTATTTGATCAACATCATGAGTGTCAGTATTGATAACAAATTTAGCTTTGTGTTTAAGAGCTTTTTTAATTAGATCTTGAGGAAGATCTAGACGGGTTGGGTATGAATTAATTTCCAGAAATTTGTTTTGTTTAGCACAAAAAGCAAAAACTTCATCCCAGTTGATTTGAATACCTGGACGCCTATCTATCATTCTGCCGGTGGGGTGACCCAAGATCATCACCTTAGGATGAGAGAGGACTCTGACAATTCTTTTTGTATTGTCTTCACTAGAAAGATCGTGATCAGAATGAATAGAAGCTATGGCATAGTCAAGAGTGTTTACAAGTTTATCTTCTAAAGCCAAGCTACCATCTGGTCGGATATCTATCTCCAAACCAATGAGCAGTTTAGGAACCTCTACCTTGACCCTCTTTTTATATTCTTCGTATTGTTTAAGTAAGGTACTTTTTCGTTTCTTCAGTGCGATTTCTCTACTCCTGGTAGTCATATTTGAGACTTTGGGATTATGATCGGTTAAACCAATATATGAGTACTTAAATTGTTGAGCTTGATTAAAAATCTCAGCTAGTGAGCTGGCTCCCATGTCATGAGAAGTGGGGTAATTAATGTTGGTGTGGACATGGAGATCCCCTTTTATGTCCCCTACTTTGATTAGATTCGGAATTTTGGATAAGGCGGCTGTTTTTTCTAATTTTAACAATCGAGACTTGTCCTTGTCAGTAAGTAATTCACTTTGTTTCACAAATTAATCCTATCAAATTACAAACATTAGTTCTTTAACACTCGATACTCTATTCTGGAGTGTATTTTTTTGATAAAATGTACAAGCTTTAAATATGGGGCTGTAGCTCAGTTTGGTTAGAGTGTCTCCCTGTCACGGAGAAGGTCGCGGGTTCGAGCCCCGTCAGCCCCGCAAATATTCCGTTTATTTTTCCCAACAGTAAAGATGTATTACAATATGTGTAACTATGGAAAAAGGAGGAGACCAAGGTTTTGATTTTGAGAATTACTACAAAGTTCTTTCTATAAAGTACGAATCATTGATAAGAGAAGACAGCGAAGCAAGGAAAAATGGAGAAAATGAAAAACTTAACCCTGAACAATCAGTCATGGTTATTGCCACTACATATTTCCCTGAATTTGACCCCGAGGATAGAGAAAGTTCCGATAGTGTCAGAGGGACTTTGGCGCTAGAGTCTATTAACCGACTAAACAAGAAAGGAATTAATGTTTCTATTGTTGATGGTGGTAGTTCCCCTCTTTTTACTCAGATGGTCAGCGAGATAAATCCTAGAAGGTTTTCTGAAGAAACTACAACAAGACAAGCGGCTACAGTTGTGGATTCTGTCAATCTCTTGGAGGTGACAAAAGAGAGTCGAGAAAGTGGAGAAAAGATGCCGGGATTAATATGGCTTTTAGAGCAGAAAAAGAGAGGTTATAGTCAAGCTAGAATTGAAGCTATCAAAAATGTTACAGACATCATTGTTGATGATGAAGGTAGTAGACACCTTAAAAATGGAGATGCACTTATTCAAGTAGAAATAGAAAAGACTCAGTTGGTGGCAGAGGTTTTTAACATTACTCGACCAATAAACGAAGGAAAGGCTGATATTGTTATTCCTGACAGAGGTATAAGGGTTAAAGAATTGGGAGACAAGCATGATGATTTCCGTGGCTACCCCGAATTCCAAGCGGTTTCAGAAAGAAAAGCCAACCTTGAGATACATCGAATGCTTGTCGAGGCGGGTTTACGAAAAAAGAAAGATTCGGTATTGGATTTATTTGGTGGGACAAGAGCTCTCAAAAATACGTCTGAATTAAGAAGTCTTTTTGGTGAAACGTTTGAGATCCCTGAAAATAGTCCTTTTTGGGGAAAAGTGAAGCCGGAAGCATACTCTAATGCTGTCTACTTTCCTATATATGTCTCCTTGAGTCTTAATAAGAAAGTCGTGTCGGTTCCTATTGAGTTTTCTTATCCTAAAGAACAATCAGAATTAGAGAAAAAAAACGATGAGGAGTTTGCCTCAAAAAGAAAAAGACAATTTGATGATATTGTTACGGGGTCTAATTTATTGATTGATTTCCTTGGTAAAGAAAAAGGAAATGGAGGGGTAGGAAGAAAAAAGACATCAGATGAAGTCCTGCAGAGACTTAAAAAGGCTTCGGTCTTAAAATTAGAAGAATTAGAATGGACAGATGAAAATGAATTTAATGAAAAATACTTTTATAAAGGAGGTGCTTCACTTTCATTAATAGAAAAATCTGTCACTGATGAAAATGTGGTGAGTCTTATGGACAGGGCTTTGAAATCCTATTTTTCAAAACTGAATGCTGATTCGATTGCTCCGAATGATGAAAAGTTTGAAAAAATAAAAGAAACAATGACCTTGTTGAAGTCTGAGATAGAGAAGCGTGGCAAAACAGAAGAGATTGAAAAGATTTATCTCAAGTATCATGAGCCTGCACTTAAAAACTTAAAAGAGACGGTTAAATTGTTTTATATGTTGAGACAATCTGAAGTTTCTAGAAATCTAGATATTGCTTCATTTCTCGTTGAGGCTGTTAATGTGCCCAAATATGGCTATATTAAGGCTGTATTACTTTCAACCCCCAATGATGGTATTGCTAGAGAGTTTGATAACTTAACTAAAGATTTTAAGATCTCCGATGACGAAAAAGCAGAGATGGTTCACAGATTTTCTAGAGAAACACTTCAGAAAGCGATAGCTAGTGGCAAGGAAAAATGGTTAGAGGGCGTAAGAAAAGGTTTAGAAGATATTTTTAATCTTTCTCCTGAAGAAGTTAAGAATATTGAAGAAGAAATTCAAGCTAGGAAATAAAAGAAGCAGAGCTATATAAAATTCAACACATAAACATATTTAGAGGGTAACAGGATTTGTCGTAGACCCATCTGTTTTCCCCTTTTTTGGAATGATTTTTACGCTTCTGTTAAGCCTGTAAATATTAGAAAAATGATATAATAGTTGACATGTCAAGAATTGAAGAAGAAACTACTCAAGCAGTTAGACAAGCCGAAGACTTGATTTACGCATCAGCGAAAGACTTAGGGATAAGTGCCGAGGAAATGGCCTTGTTACAACTAAGGTTTGAAGGAACAGATAAAGCTCCAATCATCATGAAAGCGGCTTTAATAGTAAAGACCAGAGAATTGATTAATGGAGACAGAGAAGCCAAGGAAAGATAGTCTACCTAGATTACGACTAAATATTTTACGGGTGAGGTTTTCCAACGAGACAATAAAAATTTTGAACATCGTCCCGTATACCCCGCAGAGATAGTTTTATTAACCCTTGTGGAGTAATTCTAGAGCGTCTTCTATTATTGCTTTACCAGTTATCCCCCAGTTAAGATCTATTAATACCTCTTCTTTTGTACCAAGTTTTCTTTCCCAAATTATTTTTTTATCTGGTTCCTCTGTCTGGGGTAGCAACCTTCTCAGTTTCGCTATATATCTTGACTGATAAATAACCTTACTTTCCTTGAGAAATTCCACTTTTTGAACTCCTAATTTTTGAATATTCTCTATTTCTGCGTTCACTTCTTCTTCAACTTCTCTTTCTAAGGCTTGTTCTAGGCTCTCTCTAGCCTTTGGAGTACCACCTGGTAGACACCAATAATTACCCGGCTCTCTTCCAATTAATATATTCTCTTTAGCGTCAAAGACTACTCCATAAGCTTGGGTAATTGGAGAAAACATTGAGAAATCATTAGCTTTAATCCAGGTATAACGAATTTTCTTTCCTTTCCAAATAGATGTATTTGTCGGATGGTTCATCTTAATATCCTAACACAAATAAAGCTTGACTTGATCTAAAAATGCAACATAAAAATTTCGAATGTCCTCCCGTATACCCCACAAATAAAAAAATATAACTTCTTTGATCGTTTTTCCATAAAAGTCTTTAATGTCTTTGTCTTGTTTTTCTATAATTTTGTATACCATATAGTTTGATTATATATGTACTAGTTCTCAAAAATTAATCAACTTGTCTTAAATGCTATAATATAGGGCAAATCATACTGCTGGAGTATGATGTCATAGGGTGATCATTATAACCCCAAAGGAGGTGTTAAAAATGAAGAAAATCACCCGGTTCACTCCTGTTAAAGGAGCACCAAAGGCACCAATAAAGAGTGCCTCACGTGACCGTATGTATGGTGGCAAGTGCAAGTGTCGTTGCCGCTGTAACTCAGGGTGAACCCAACTCCACTGGGGTGGAATCTTTCCTATATTCCGCCCCAGTACCTTATCTCACACAAGGAGGATAAAAATGAACCAGCTTCGTACTTTGAAATCTCCGTTCAGTGTTAACTATGAAGTAACCCCAGTTTGTGACTTATTTTGCAATTTTTGTTTTGTTGGAGACACTTTTGATTTTTCTCACCCTTCTATAAATCATGTCAAAAACATTCTCAATAAAATTGCAGAAGCGGAAATATTCGAGGTCCACTTGTTTGGTGGGGAATTTTTTATCTATCCTCACTGGCAAGAAGTTCTAAGATATGCCCACAATTTAGGGCTGTTTCTGTCATTTGTTTCAAATGGTACCTGTATTACAAAAGATGTGGTCACTGTAATGAAAAAATATGGTATTCGTGAAGGTGCAATATCTATTCACGGACCAAGACACATTCATGATCAAATCACAAAGGTTCCCGGAACTTATGACAAGGCCCTAAATGCATTGGAAGCTTGTCTCGATGGAGGGTTAAATATTACCGTTTTAAGTACCTTCACTCATGATAATAAGAAACATCTCCATGCTCTTGTTGAAGACCTAAGTCAACGAGGATTAACTCGAAGTAGTCTAATCTATGCAGTTAGCCGTTTGACACCTTATGGTCGCGCAGGATTGAATTGGGAACAAAATCGTCTTTCAATTGAAGACTATCTAAACCTGTTTCCTCTGTTGGAAAATTTGAGTAAAGACTTTGGTGTCAGGACAGCCTTAGCTGATGCTTTTCCACTTTGTCTTGTCCCTGAAAAATATCACTACCTTATTCAAGGATGTTGGCAAGGTACTGGTTTTGGCCACATCTGCTTTAATGGCGATGTAAAGGGTTGTACTGTTGCAAGTGGCATATATGGCAACCTTTTAGAACAATCTCTTCAAGAAATTTGGCAAGGGTCTGGACTTGAAAAGTTCAGAAGTTTAAAGTGGCTACCTAAATCTTGCCAAAACTGTGACAGTTTTTGTGGAGGAGGGTGTGCGGCAACTAGACCCACTCAGCTTCCTTATGCACCAGACGAATTTCTGTCTAATGGGGGCCATCATGAAAATTAATCAGCGTTTCAAAACCAGAGAAGATCTTGACTCGCACTTTGCATATTTCGAACTTGAGGGTCCACTTGAGATGTCTGAAGTGGCTGTTTTTATCACCAATCTCCTCCAAAACCATCAGACAAGAAAAAACCTTGTTAGTATCGTTCAGGAAAAATTTCCACAAACGAACGCTACTTCTGAAGTTGACGAGGTTATAAACACATACACTGAACTGGAGATTCTTGAACATTAATAAAAAAGAGTGGGTCTCTACCCTCAGATTCACTCTTTTTGCTTTTTATCAGCTAGAATATATTTATGAAAGTTTTTTTCCGATACAGCATAAAAGAAGAGTTAAAAGAAGTCTTAAGTTTCATTTTTCATCGCAAAGAATATGAGAATCTTCGTTCAGTAATTAAGCCCTCAATTGGTCGTATTGTTTACTATTGTGTAAGCAAAAGAAAGATTTTACTGGAGGTTTCTGATTGGTGGCAGAGTGTTGCCAAACCGGTGGAAAAAGCATTTAAACAGTTAGAACTTGTGCTTCCTAATAAAAATACTGTTTGTTATGTGCACAGTTTTAGTAATGAAGGTTGGTTTAACGAAAATACAGGAAACATTAATGCTCGTCATTATTTGTGCGGAGGTAGGAAAGAGTTTGTTGAAACCGTCATTCATGAACTCATTCACATAACAATTTACAAAGACACACACAGCTATGATGAAAGTGAAAAAATCGTTGATAAATATCTCGACAGACCTCAGTTAAAAGAAATTCTGAAAAACTAGTTTTTGGAAGTTTCTAACAATTTTCTAAATAAAAGGTTAATAGACTAACTGTTCTTGATCGACTTAAATAAATTGAGTGTCTCCCTGTTACGGAGAAGGTCGTGGGTTCGAGCCCCGTCAGCCCCGCAAATGGTTTAAAATATAAATATGAGTAAAAATAAAAAAACTACAGAAGAAATTTTTCAAGTTACCGGTGAAGAACTAGTTAAAAAAATAAAAGAACTTGTTCAAAAAGGTAATATCAGAAAAATAACGATCAAAAATAAGGAGGGACGAGATTTATTAGCCTTACCTTTAACTTTTGGAGTTGTGGGTGCACTACTGCTTCCAACACTGGCTGCAATCGGAGCTGTGGCTGCCTTAGTAAGCGAGTGTACGATTTTAGTAGAAAAAGAGGCTTAACAAAAAATATTGAATTTGATTGAAAGTTTCTGAGTTGAAATAAGCCTATGTTTCTCGACCTATTCCAGGTTTTTTATTGACTTAAAATTAAGGAATCAGTAGTTTATAAGAAGCTCCTAAGTTGTAAGCCTCAATTTTATTCTGACTATTGAGTTTAAAAGAAACGACATATTCATTACTAGCAACCCCGACTATCCAATCACTACCGTAATAGTTTGAAGCATTTGCTGCCAAATCAATTATGATTGGATTGGTTGAGTCGAAGCTCCACCCAACTGCTGGGTCTAGATAGGATAGTTGACTCATGGCTTCGGCCTTTGTTATTGGTCCACAACATCCAGAAGACTCAAGTCGCACCTGAACGGTGTTTGCCATATACCCTTCTAGAGGTTGAGTGTTTTTACTGGTTATTGCTGCCACAATTTGCTCAGAGACATTAACTGTTGGTTGAGATGGGGATGTTGGAGAGAGTTTAGTTGTTGGCAAATTTTTCTCTGTTTCAGATATTTGCTCTCCTGTATCCTTGGGTGTTGTTTCTTGTATATCTGTGGATTTTTGTGTGCCGAAATAGTAGGCACTGACACCTAAACCTAGGACGAAAAGCATTGATGTGGCTCCTATTATGTATTTCCTCATGTATTTATTGTAACAGCTCTTTTTTAAAAAATAAAAGACCCTGTAATGGAGTTTGGTTTATTATTAAGACACCCCTTGACGAAGATAGTCTTGATATATAAGATGATGAAAAAGGAGGTGAGTTATAAGTGGAGAAAAAACTAAAAGAGATACTAAAAACCCTAAAGATAAATGAATCGTTGATTAGTACCATCATGGGTGGTGTAGTCATAGTGGTAGTAGGTACTTTGATGATTAATTACTTCAAATCGATAAACAAGATGGAAGATCTGAGCTCAGGCACAGATACATTAACTCAAATCGTTGAAGGAGAAAAACCAGAGAACTTACCTGTTACCTATATTGTCGAAAAGGGTGATAATCTTTGGAGTATTGCTGAAAAATTCTATAAGTCTGGATACAACTTTACAGACATCGTAATCGCAAACCAAATCATTGATGCCAACCAGATTGAAACAGGCACAGAATTAACCATTCCTCAAGTAGAAGTAAAGAAAATTACAGTAGCTGAACAAGAATTAAATGAAGCTGTTATCACTATCGATGGCGATAGTTACACAACAGTAGCAGGTGATTACTTGTGGGACATTGCTGTTAGAGCCTACGGTGATGGTTATGCATGGACACAGATCTATGAGGCTAATCAAGAAGCAATTGGATCCAATCCGAGCCTAATCGCTAAAGGAATGATTCTAAGCATACCAAGATAATCAGGATCGAAAATTATTTTTTTAAGTCTAGAACGGTTTTAATCAGACCGAGAAATAGTGGGTGTGGTGATAGTGGATTTGACTTGTATTCAGGGTGAAACTGAACGGCAACAAAGAAGGGATGCTTGTCTACAGGAAGCTCAATAGCCTCGATCAATTGACCATCTGGTGATGTGCCAGAGAAGATCAGCCCTTTAGACTCAAGCTTGTCCCTGTATTCTTGATTAAATTCATAACGATGACGATGTCTTTCCATAATGGTGAAAGGAGAGTCTGATTTCTTAAGATCGCTATGCCTGAGATACAAAGACTCAACCAGAGTAGATGGTTGGATCTTACAAGGCCAGTCTCCTAGACGAATGGTGCCTCCGTACTGTTTTTTCTTGAGGTACTCTTTTTGCTTAGGCATTATGTGGATAACTGGGTGAGGTGTTCTGGCCTTAACCTCAACAGAGTTGGCATTTTCAAGCCTAGCGACATTACGGGAAAACTCAACTACTGCCATTTGCATACCAAAGCAAAGACCAAGATATGGGAGTTTTTTACGACGAGCATAACCAATGGTGGTAATAATCCCCTCTGTGCCACGATTCCCCCAACCTTGAGGTCCAATTAAACCATCTAGCTTCAAATCGCGCAGATATTTGTCAGGGTTTTTACTTTTTTGAATTTCTTCAGAGTTCACAGGAACAACCTCAATATTTACAGCCAACTTACCACTTACGTGCTTAAGAGCCTCATAGACAGAGATATAGACGTCTTTATGAATAGTGTTACCTGAAGTAAAGTACTTACCCACTAAACCAATTCTTATGTGTGATTTAGGATGACGAGTATTGTTTACGAGACGCTTCCAGGCACGAAGATCTGTTTTTCTTGGTTTGAGAGAAAGTTGATCCAAGATCTTATCTGCAAGTTTTTCTTTTTCAAAAAGTAAGGGGATTGAGTAGGTGCAGTCTGTGTCTGGATTATCGATTATCTTCTCAGGGTTGATAAAACAACGCTTGGATATGGTTTCTCGCCTAGGTTTGTCGATAGGAATCTCGTTACGGGTAATGATGAAGTCTGGAAAAATACCGACTTCTCTGAGAGCAGCAACAGCGTGCTGGGTAGGTTTGGTTTTTAGTTCTCCGACGTTTCTGAGATAAGGAAGATAGGTGACCATAAGATAAATAGCTGGATGTTCATTGCCGATTTCTCTAGCAGCATGAAGGAAAGGTAGGTTTTCCAAGTCCCCTGTTGTTCCGCCAATTTCAACCAAACAAAAATCATAACCTTTAGATTGAGAGTAAATCTGATTCTTAACCTCATTGATTAGGTCCGGGAAGATTTGAGCATCAC
>Ga0222658_1000276_pt1 | contig 29858 bp, 39 predicted proteins | sample AntAcemetagen476_FD_179830 | JGI IMG/M metagenome (GOLD analysis project Ga0222658, IMG submission 179830) | Saline water microbial communities from Ace Lake, Antarctica - #476 | ecosystem: Environmental > Aquatic > Non-marine Saline and Alkaline > Saline | place: Antarctica: Ace Lake... | reverse complement strand
AGGATTCCACTCTAAAAATTGATCAGAATTAGCAATTATCAATGAATCATCATTATCCATATATTCCTTTGCTAGTAATGTTGTACAAGCCGCTCCTTCTGTTAATTCATCAACTTGAACAATTTTACAATTTGGTGTTATTAAATTTAATAAATGTTTCAAATTATATTTTTCATAATGTTCTTTTCTCACTACATAAATATAGTTAGCTTCAAATCCCAAATTTTCAGTAACCAATTGAATCATAGGTTTCCCATTAACTTCGATAAGAGGTTTTGGAAAAGTATATCCAGCACTTTCAAATCTACTACCTGCCCCTGCCATTGGTATAAGGATATTTAAATTATTTAATTTTAAACTTTTTTTCATTTCACTATTTCCTTTTATTTCATTTATTATTTTTTTATATGTTACATCTTCAGGATTTTTAACTACTAAAAGTTGTCCCTTTGCATTTTGTCCTGATTCTATGCCCTTTGGTGAATCTTCCACTATCAATGTTTCATCAGGATTAACACCAGCATGTATCATACATTTTAAATACATTTCAGAACTTGGCTTTCCATTAACAACGTCTTCATTAGATACAAAATAATCAATATATTCAATTATTCCAGTATAATATAAAAGAAGTTTAACTGTTTCCCTTATTGCATTACTTGCAACATATAATTTATATCCATCCTTTTTCAAATCCTTCATTACATTTATTAATCTATCATCACGTTTAATTTTTTCACGAATTAAATCAAATGTGTATTTCTGTTTAGCATCATAAACTTGTTTATGATAATTTTCAGGTAATCCCTTATTTTCAATCAATAAATTTAATTTTCTAGCAGTTGGTAATCCATCATATATTTCATGATGTTCAGATAATGTTATAATATATTTTTCATCTATTGATTCTAATGCTTTATTTAACGAATAATAATGTAATTCTTTAGTCGTAACTAAAACACCATCTAAATCAAAAACTATTAATTTTACCATATTATTTTATTAATTTTTTATATCCCCTTTATTTTTTTCCAATTTATCATGTAATCTTTTATTTATAAATATCATATCTGTTTCATATCCATTTGTTTTACCATAACCAAATGGATCCTTTATTGTCAATTCAATAAACCCAAAACCTTTTAAATATTCCCATATTTCACCATATAACTGATGATTTTCATAATATGGTCTTAATCCTATCTCACTACAAATAACTTTAGTAGTATTTAGAATGTCCCCCATACCTTTTAATGCATTTAGCTCATTACCTTGTAAATCCATCCAAAGAATATCTACAGTATCTATATTATTTTCCTTACAATATGTTTCTATCATTATTACTTCCACATCTATTTCATTATATCTTTTTCCAGCTAATCCACCAATTGGTTTCAACAATGATGATGCTCCTATATTATCTGTGGCTAAATAAAAAATATCATTACCATCATAATCCGATACAGCCTTGTTTATACATTTCGCATTTAAATAACTTTCTTGATTAGTTTCAACTAATAATGATGAATCTGGATTCGCTTCAAATGAATAAACATTTGAATTGGGTAATAACTGTGCAAAATAAACACTTTCTATACCATTAAGTGATCCAACATCAAAAACATTTTTAACACCATCCAATTCAAAATAATTGGATATTTCTGATAAAAGAAATGATATACTTCTATGTTGATTATCTATAACAAATTTCCATTTTCCATTACTATTATCATTAACTTCTGACCACACAGATGTTATTTTCGTTTTATCTATCGGAATAGATAAAATTTCTTCGTAAGTCTTTTTCATAATTTTATATTTTTATATTTTTTACACCAAAATTGCGTTCAATTTGAACTGCTGGGTATTTTTTATAAGCATGCCAATTAGCACCTATTTGATAATATATATTTCCAACATCTTCTATAATAACATCATATTCTTTTAAATCATCAAAATATGATTTATCATCAGAATCACTATCTACAACTACTATCTTTTCATCCTTATGAAATTCTCTTATATTTTTAACAATACCTTGAATTGCAGGGTATCCATTATATTTACATGGTATTACAAACATATTATTTTTTTATTTTTTTAGCATTTCATCAAATATATTCACTAAATATTCTATATCTAATAATGTGTTTTGTTTGCTGGTTACAAATGGTTCTTTGAAATATTCATTATATATATCTTCATTATTATCTAATTCTATAATTTTGTCAATAAGTTCTTCATCATTATTATAATCAAAATAACTTAATATTGAATTTGTATTGAAATCTTCATCTATTCTTGTATTTCCCCAATAAATTGGTAAACTATTAACAACCATTGGTTCTACCAATTTTTCAGTCGTATACCCATCACCATGTTTATTAGTTGATGAATTTTCAAATGATAATGTAAATTTGTAATCTTTTATAAAATTCAATTTTTGTAATGATCCATTTATACTTCCACCGTAACCTGGTACATTTATATTTGTATATGGAACAACATTAGTATCTATTCGTTTATACTCATTTAACTTTTTAAAAAATTCACCTCTTTTACCATTTAAAGATCTTGATATAAAATTACAAAATTTTGTTTTTGGTGTTGGTGTTCTTTCATCAAAAAAAAAATTCACATCTTTTATAATCCCATTCTTAATAAAATTATATATGTAATATAAATATAGAGGAAATCTATAGTATTTTGAATTATCAATATGATACCCACTCATACCAAAATCACATACATTATCAAATTGTTCATCAGATAAAAAAAACGGTTCACCACTAAAATAAATTGTTTTTACCCCTTTTCTTTTTGGTCCACCACCCGATATAATTAAATCTGGATTATTATTATCAATTATAACATTATATTTATATCTTAATAACCATGTAAATACATTATCATATTGATTAAAATCCGGCCAAAACTGTTGATATCCTACTTTTAAATTCATTTCTTTTCCATATATTTTACATGAGATCCTGTCAATTCAATCATTTTTCGATCTACATTAACAGACAAACACTCCATTCCATCTTGTGATGCCATACTCGGTACAAAAGCATACATATTACCACCTTTTTCTTTTAAATACACTGTAAATGCACCATCTGCAGTATATACCGCATTTTTATTAAATTGATACATTTTTTCTGCAAAATCCTTTTTAATTATCATACTATGTGTACCACAAACATCTTTTATTAATTTTTTTTTTTCACATACTTTATAAAATAAATTCTTAACATTTGATTGATGTATATTAGACATTGGCAAATATCCGATATACACAACATCCCAATCTTTAGGCAATTCACTATAATAATTTTCAAATTTTTCAATATTATCATTGAAAACACAATCATCTTCTAAAATAAGAGCAATTTCAATATTTTCATCAACTATTTTTTTATATAAATTTATATGACTTAAAGAACACCCTAATTGCCCATATGTCAATTTACTACCCTTATTTTCATAATATTGTTTATCAACTTTAGTACCATCAACACCATAAAAAAATTCATAATTCAATCCATCAAATCTTTTTGATATTCTTCCTTCCCTTACACTATCTTTTAATGCTATAACAAAAATATTATCAAAATTTTTATTTAATTGTTCCATATTTTTAATATCATTATCTTCTTTTTTGATTATTTAAATAAGGATCAGATTCTTCATCAGAATCTATATTATTTAATAATCTTAAATCTCTTTCATTTGGTAAATTAAATACTACATCTTGTTGTTTCTGTAAATGCACAATAGAATTTGAATTTATTGAAAATTTATATTTTCTACGAAATCTTACAGACCATTCAGAGTCTTCACCTTGTCCCCATACTCTATTTTCATCTAAAGGAAATTCAGTCATTACAGATTTTTTTGCTACCCAATATGCACCTGAAAAATACATCCATTTACTTAAATGAGTCATATCATATGGTATTAAAAATCTATAATCAATTGGTATTTTTTTAAGTATCACATACCCTAATGTCCAATCTCTAAATCTTGTTCCATTTTCATTTGTTATAACAGTCATGCAAGCCTTAAAATTATCACCATTCTTCAAAAAACCTTGATACCAATTATCATCTAAATAAATATAATCGTGCATATATACAACATTATCATATTTAGCATATTTTGTTATCAAATTTTTCTTTTTTGTTATCCATTTAGATTTTATATTTTCATCAAATGGTATATGAACAACATTTTTTCTATCGACAATATCCCCACCCACTATAATTATTTCATAATTAGGTATTTTTTGTCTTTCTATACTATCTATTAATTTATTTACCCACACACCAGCATCACCACCTGTTATCACACCAAATGTAAAATCTATTTTATCCATTATTTCATTTTTTTTAATATTTCAATTGTTTCATCTGAACATTCATTCCATGGCTGTTCTTTGAACTTTAAAAATTTAACAGTTGAGTTTGCATTCATCGAAAAATCATATTTTCTTCTAACGATTCGAGACCATATAATATCTTCACCTTGTCCCCATAGTCTACTTTCATTCAAAGGAAATTCCAACATCACATCTCTTTTTGCAACCCAATATGTACCTGAAAAATACATATATTTAGATAAATGAGTAATATCATATGGTAAAATAAATTCAGCCAATTTTATTATATTTTGAATTTCATCTATTGTTACATCTTTACTTATAGCTGGATATAAATCTCTACACCATAAAACCCAATCTCTATATCTTTCACCATCCGAATTCTTTATTTGATTCATACACACTTTAAAATCATCACCAAATTCTAAATATCCATTATACCAATTATCGAATAATACAACATAATCATGCATATAAACAACATTATCATATTTGGCATTTTTAGTTACAAGATTTTTCTTTTTTGTAATCCACATACGTCTTTGTCTTTCATCAAATGATATATGTTTAATATTATTTCTATCTATTGAATTACCCCCAACTACAATTACTTCATATTCAGGTATATTCTGTTTTTCTATACTATCTATTACTTTATTTACAAATTCATCATTTCCACCTGTTATAATTCCAAATGTGAATTTCATACCATTTCTTCTAATTTTTTAACCAAATTTTCTGTATAATAAACTTGCAAATGTTGTTGTTCATGTCCTATTGTATTATAAGCCATATGTAAACACAACCCATTTCTAACAAATAAAAATTTCAAATTATTTTGTTCTTTATATATATTTAAAGGAACTTCATCAAATCCATCTCTAAATAAACTTTTATTGGTTACAATTTTTTTCCATGTATCTGTTCTTATAAAATAAAAACTATTACATAAATAAGGGAAAGTAGATTCTTGAATATGGAAATCTCTTTCTTTAATTAATCTTTCTGGATTTTCACATATAATTTCAGATATTTTTCTGTGAGCTGGTATAGATATTCTAACTGGGTGAATTCCTTTATAAAAATGATTTAATTTACTAACATTTTCATAATATTCATTATAATTCCAATATTTTTGATGATAAGCATTTAATGATGCATAATTAACACCCCAATAATCATTCGTTCTAGTATTTTTAAAAATATCTTGTATTTCTATTCTTTCTTCATCTGTACAATAATCTTCTAAAAAATAATCACAGCTAGGAATACCATTCGATACGACTGGTGTTAATACCAAATTTTCATCATTATCTAACAATTCGATATTTTCAATCATATAATCCCAAACATAATTACTCATCATTATATCATCATCCATAGAACATGAATATTTACATTCACTTTCAATTGATAAATCTATTTTACTCATATAATCAGGACCAACATTAATAATTTCAAATAAAATATCAGTGTGTTCATCCTTAAATTTCACCCACCCATCATATTGATGATTATTTGATGTGTATATTACTATTTTTATCTTCTTTTTATTTTCATCTTTTATTTTTGTTAAAAACATTAAAGACATTCTTAAAAATCTCATTCTATTGTCATGAAATCCCAAAATATTTATTTGTATCATAATTTTTATTTTTTTTATACTATTTTTTTTAATTCATTTAATAATAAGTTAGTGTGTCTTAAATGTATTAATTTTTTATTTTTATTAAAATATTTTTCATTTATAAATGGTTTTATATGATATATTGGTATCATATATTGTTTTTTATCTGTTTCAATATTATCTTTTACATATGTGAAGAAATAAGGACCTGATTCTTTTCCAATTATAATATCACAAAATGTAGAAATGTATGAATTTTCATTTAAATCGCCTTTTTCATTTTTAATTATATCTTTTGTTTGTACAACATTATCACTTATTATTTCTGTGGGACTTGTGACAAAAATTATATTATTTTTATTATCAGATAAGTCTTTTATTACAAAATCTAAATTTTCATTATCCGACTGCATAGATTCTATTTTTCCATTTGAAATAAATATTAATTTTTTGCTTTTAATATTTGAAAAATATTCATCTACATTTTTAATGTTATATTTTGAATAATCTATTGATGGAATATAATTTTCAATAGGGTCTAATTTTATATCTAATTTTTCATAAATTATTTTAAAATTATAATATAAAGCTTCTAATGTACATTGATAATATCTGTGTCCAAAATGTGTATTAAACCAAGTATTTATATAAATAGTTAAATCATCTTCATATATTAACTTGTCCATGTGTAAATCATCATCTATTGTTAAAAATTTAATATTAATATCACTTAATTCTAAATTTTCATTATTTTGATGATATTCAACTTGTTCTGGATTCATTTTAAATATAATATCTTTTACAAATTCTCTAGAAGAATGTATATCCCCATTATGGAAATGATTAAAAAAAATAATTTTTTTCATTTTAAATTGTTTATTTTTAAGTCTATAAATTCAAACTTTTGATTAATATTATTACATATAATAAAATTGGCAATGTTTGAATTTGTTAAAATAGTATGATCACATTTAGATAATAATAACGTCTCAATTAATATATTTTCTCCCAATATATACTTATCTAATCCTTTCATCCTATGTGGTGGTATGCCATTTTCTTTATCACTTCTTATTATATCTGGTAAGTAAAATAATTTATCTTTATATAAATCCTTTAATTTTATTATTGATTCTATATTATCCGACATCACATATAATATATCATAACTATTTATTTGTTTATCAATTGATTTTATATATTGATCAATTTTTAAAAGTTCACCATGAACATGGTGATCTGTTTGTCTAATATGAACACCTAAAATTTTTTTATTATTAAAATTTTTATTTACTATTTCAGTTACTTTGTTATTTATTTTATTTGATACTTTTAAGTATTTATTAATCAAATAATTAATATATTTTCTTAAATCATATCTTTGTAAGATATCTAAAATAACTAATTTTTCATATGTTACCATATTTTCAATATTTAATTCTTTAACACCATCATAAATAATATTGATATCATTATATGGTTGATAAAAATAATCTTCAAAATTAGAATAACTATATGAAAAATTATCTACAACAATCTGTTCCTTTTTATGTTCACATTTTGAAAACTCATTTAATAAAAAAATCACAAAACAAAAAAAACCTTCTCTACTACCGTCTGTTACTCTTATCATAATTTCATAAAATATTTTTCCCATATATAATCTTCGCTCATTATATATTCTTTAGCTCTTTCAAAATTTTCCTTTATATATGATAACATACTATTATATGTATCTTCATTTAAATTGTTTATATCAATATCAAGATTATTCATTATGATCATACCTTTATCATTAAAAAATTCACCTATACTCGGACAACCCCAATAAATTGGTACTGTGCCAGTCATAAAACAATCTATTAATTTTTCTGTAAAATAATAATCTTCTTTTGTATTTTCAATTGCAAATGAAAACCTATAATCTTTTAATCCTTCTAATTTATTTTCTAAAACTTTATATCCCCTACCAAAAACATCCATTGGATATTTTTTAATAACTTCATGTCTTAACCTATGACCTGATAAATATTTTTTAGAAGATGCTATAATAGATATATTTTTTGTTTTATCATGAATCTGTTGATCTTTAGAAAAAATCCAACAACCACCTGTTGGTGCAAATTTAAATTTTTCATTTAAATCTAATAATTCTTTATTATGTGTAAAAACAACATCAAAATCATTATAATTTACTTTCATCCATTCATATGAACTAGTAGTAACAACAGGAGATTCTAATAACCAACCAATTTTCCTTTTTATACTATATTCTTGTGCAAGTTTTATACTACCATCAGTAAAAAAAACAGTGTCATCAGAATTTACCTGATCTCTAACCCAATTGATATATTTAGAATCTTGATTATCTGTACTGTATTTTGCGTGAGCAAACATACTATCAAAAATCTTAACATCTTTTTTCATTAAACATTTATTTTTTTATTTGTATATATATATTAAATAATGGAAAAAAGTCATTATTTTTTAATTATATATAGTTTAACAGAAAAAAAGTTTTAGTTAAGTTATATGTTAAAAGCCTACAAATATAGAATATATCCAAACCAAAAACAAAAGGAATTATTATCAAGAATTTTTGGTCAAGTAAGATTCGTATATAATCTTGGATTGGAAACTAAAATAACTGCTTATACAGGAAATAAACAACATTTAAGTTGTTTTGATTTAAATAAACAAATAACTGAATTAAAAAAAGAATGTAAATGGTTAAAAGAAAGTCCATCTCAAGCATTACAATCATCAATTAGAAATTTAGATGTAGCTTATACAAATTTTTTTAGAGGGGCTGGATTTCCTAAATTTAAAAATAAATATAGAAAACAATCATTCCAATTACCTCAAGGTGTATTTTTAAGTGAAAATAAAAAACAAGTTTTTATACCTAAATTAAAACTTGTAGATATAGATTTACATAGAGAATTTAAAGGTGACATTAAAACCGTAACCGTAAGTAAATCAGTAACTAATAAATATTATATTAACATTTTAGTCGAAACTTATATACCTAAACCAGAAAAGAAACCAATTAAATTAGAAACAACCGTTGGAATTGATTTAGGTATTAAAGATTTTGCTATCACATCAGATGGTAAGAAATTCAAGAACCACGATTTCTTTAAATCTTCAATGAAAAAACTAAGGATTCAGCATCGTTCTCTTAGTAGAAAACAAAAAGGATCAAACCATTATTTAGAACAAAAAATGAAATTATCATTACATCACGAACATATAAAAAACCAAAGACAAGATTATTTACATAAAATAAGTAAATACCTTGTAGATAATTATGATACAATTTGTATAGAAAATCTTGGTGTTAGTAATATGGTTAAAAATCATAATCTTGCCCGTGCTATAAGTGATATGGGATGGGGTGAATTTCGTTCAATGTTAGAATATAAATGTGAATGGTATGGAAAAAATTTAAGTATAATTGGTAGATTTGATCCATCGTCTAAAACATGTAGTTCATGTGGTTCAATTAATAAAGAATTAACTTTAAAAGATAGAAACTGGAAATGTAATTCTTGTAGAACAGAACACGATAGGGATATAAATGCTGCTATAAATATAAGAAATTTTGGGTTGAGGAACCAACCCAGCGTCACGCAAAGTGGATGGTTACATCGTGCTTGTGACGTAGAAATTACTCTTTAGTAATAGTTCATCTATATATAAAAAAACTATCCATCTGAACTTGGTAAATATCACGTTAGCATATTCCATCCAAAAATAAACCAAATTTTAAAATTAATATATAGATAAAAATAAGGTCAATATAATGATTAAAAGATTTAACAATTTCATAAATGAATTGTATAGAAATCCATATAATAATCCAAATGAAATATGGGATAAAGAAATAGATATAAAAGAATTTCACAATGGTAATTTATCTATAAAAGATTTAAATGCAACACTAAAAGATAAATTTATTACATTTTATAGTAATAATGGTAAAAAATATGAACATTATAAATTTAAAAAAGCCAAAAAAGAATATAAAACTCATGGATATGAAGATGATACTTACGATGAAGATATTATTATCTTAAAAATATATAAAAAAGGACTTGAAATAGATAAAAAAGATATATCCAACTGGAGTGATAATTACTATTATAGTGGAAATGATAAAAGTATAGAAATATATAAGGATAAAGAAAATATAATGGGTGTGAAAATTGATATGGAAAAATCAATAAAAATAGAAAACTAAATTATGATTAAAAAATTTAACAATTTCATAAATGAAAATAAGAATAATGGTAAATATAATCAAATAATAGATTACACTTATCTAAAAAATGATGCAAATGTAGATAGAATAAAACAAATCTGTAATGAAGCTAAAGAATTCGGATTTTATTCTGTTTGTATTAAACCTGATTATGTATCATATGCTAAAGAATTCCTAAAAGGAAGTAATGTTAAAGTATGTACTGTAATATCTTTTCCTGAAGGAGTTAATAAAACCAAAGAAAAAATGACTGAAACAGAAACAGCTATTATAAATGGTGCAGATGAAATTGATATGGTAATGAATTACAAATTGTTAAAGAAAGCAACTAAAATAGATGATGAAGTAAAAAGAAAAGAGAAATTAGATATTGTTAAAGATGATGTTGCCAAAATCGCGAGAATATGCCACGGTATTAATAGTGTTATTCTTAAAGTCATAATTGAATCAGGTGAATTAACATTAGAACAAACAAAATTATCCTGTGAAATTTGTGTAGATGCGGGTGTAGATTTTGTTAAAACATCTACAGGTTTTGCTAAAAAAGGAGCAGAAGAAGATAAAGTTAAATTTATGAGAAGAATATTACCAGATAGTGTAAAAATTAAAGCATCAGGTGGTATTAGAACATTAGAAGATATACAAAGATTTGTAAAAGCAGGTGCAGATAGAGTTGGAACATCAGCAAATCCATCTCTTTTAGGATAAAAATAGATAAACAATGCAAGAAATTTATACTAATCCTGATAATAATCAAGTTTTATTTAATGCTACGGGAGTAGCATTTAAATCAATAAATTTCGTAACTGAAAATTTATTAGCATATTACGATGCTGCCAATACTAATAGTTATCTTGGTAGTGGAAATGATTGGTATGACCTCACAGAAAATTCCAATGATGGAACGTTAAATGGTCCAGTTTTCAATAGAAATACTGGTGGTGTTATTAATTTTGATGGTATTGATGATTATGTTACTTTACCATTAATTACTTCAAATATAACTAATGTAACATTACAATGTTGGGTGAATGTAAAATTAAATAAAAAAGGCCCATTTATTCGTATGGGAAATGGTTTAAATAATGGATACGCAATAGGAATTGGTGATGAAACAAACTTAGATTTTGATAAGAATGGAAATAATATCATAGGATTATTTCCTGGTATCAGATGGATTCACACAGGACAACAATATTCTGCTGGATGGCAATTAGTTACTATGATTTTAGATGGTAGTTCAATACCAAGTATCTATATTAATGATAATTTTATTGGTTCATATTCTGGCGCTTCACCTGGTACACCAACTACTAATAGTTATTTAGGACGATGTATTGGTGATGAACCAGTAGAAAATAGAGTCATAGATGCAGATTTATCTATTGTATTAATTTATGATAAAGCATTATCACCTGTTGAAGTTTCTAGAAATTTTAACGAATCAAAATCAAGATATTTATAAAATAATTAACAATTATGAAATTTTTAAAATTATATGAAAAATTTGATAAAATGGATTTTGATAAGTTCTTTAATTATATTGAAAATAATTATAAAGATATATTATCCAAAAAATATGATAAAAATTACAATGAATATGTACCTTTCAATATAAGTGATACGTGGGTTTCATATGATAATAATACTTTTGCAGTAGGTAAGAAAGATGGTAAATACTATATGATGGACTTCAATGAACCACTTAGTAATTCACTTGATATAGAACTAACAAAGGATCAATATGATAAATATTTAAACATCATAAAAACAGTAGAAGAAGAACATAACAAAAAAGAAGAGGAAAAAATATCTTCTGAAAAACCAGGTATTGATTCAAGTGGAAATCTTGTTAATGTTAGAAAAAATAATTTAGATGAATATCTATCTGATTTTTTAGGTAAAGAATTTTCATATGAAGTAGAAATAGTTAAATGGACATCAAATAATGAAAACACAAAAGGTTACGAAACTTTAACATTCACAAATACTGGATTCAATGCACAAAAAAGAGGAGAAAATGATATCTATATAGAAGTTTTTGTTGATTGTTCCTTAGATAACAATGAATATAGTTTCTTAGTTGATTCTAATACTATCAATGAATATATTGATATTGAAAATCATAAAGAATTATTAAAAAATGGAATACTTTTTAGTAAAACAGAAAAACAAACACATAGACAAATGAAAGAACGTACTTATCCAAGTTATATGTTCTATAATGGTGTCCCAAATGAATATGAAACAATTGAGTTTATAAATCATCTAAAAAGTATAATTGAAGAATCAAATGGAATGTAAAATGAAATACTTAAAATTATTATAATCCTTATAATCAATTATTATGAAAATTTAATTTATCAATAATTTTAATTGCATATGGTGGAATATAACTATATGTATAATATGAATTATCCATTTTAGTATCTATTCTCAATTTAAAATCAGGTATTGATTTAAAATCTATTTCTAGTATTACCCACTTATCAATATCCATATTAAATAAATCAGTATTTCTATATTTATTTTTATAAAAAAATCTTTTTTGTGTACAAAAATCTAAAGATTCTGATAAATTATCTGTTAAATATATTCGTTCCAAATCTTCAGAAACCATATTTTGTTTTTTAGTTACTAATCCTTTATTCTTAATTTTATTATAATAATATTCAGTAGTTGAATGATATAATTCAGATGGATTTTCTCCAATTAAATCAAATCTTTTTTGAAAAAATATTAAAAAATTCTTATTATTTGATAGTAAAATACTTTTAATTGTTTTTTCACCATCTATATCTACAACTCTAGCTTTTTCATAACCCAAATTATTTAATAAATCTGTTAATTTACTATTAAACTTTTTTTTATCAATATTGTCAATATTTATTGACAATTCTACAAAATTATCAATTTTAATATCATAATTACAATCATAAGTATTTAAGAAATTAATTATTTTTTTTACAAAAAATTCATATTCCACAGAGAACGTTAAACCTTCTTTCATCTTCAACGATAAAAATCTATTAAAATACGAATCATTATTATTAAAAAAATTAAACCTTTTCATTTTCATTATATTTCTTTTATATATTAAAGTTTTAAACTTATAATCAATTATCCTGTATAATTGATATGTTAATAGAAAAAATTTCGATACAGAACTTTAAGAGTTTTGGAAACAATAAACAAACTATAAAATTTGATAATAATGGTAAATTAATTCTAATCTTGGGAGAAAATGGATCAGGTAAAAGTTCATTCCAAGAAGTTATAGACTTCACTCTATTCGGTGTTGTTAGAGGCAAAGAAAAAAAAAGAATACCACAAACAGAATTACCAAATAGAATAAACGGTGCCCTATTAACATCCATTAAATATACCAATGATAAAAACAATAAAATTTCTATTGAAAGAGGATTAAAACCCACTAAATTAAAGGTAAATGTTGATTCTAACGACATAACACCAAGTTATAAAAAATACACCACCGATAAGAAAGAAGAACTCATAGGAATGAATTATGATATATATAAATCATTCATATCCATGAGTTTAAATGATTTTACAAATTTTATAAATTTAGATGCTGAAACAAAAAGAAAATTGTTAAATAGATTATTCAATTTGGAAGAATTAGATACATATTATAATATAACAAAAGATATTATAAAAAATAATAGAAGAAGTGCAGATAAGATAAGTATAGATATTGCAAGTAATATTAATACAATAGAAACTTATAAAGAAAATCTTAAAAATATTAAAGACGTTGAACAAATTGATGATAGAGAAGATATTAAAAATGAAATCCTATCTAAAAAATCAAGATTTATAGAACTAAAAGAAAATATTAACGACTTATCAAGTTTAATTCAAGAACTAAATAATAATATCAATAATAGACAACATATTATGAGTGCTAAAAAACACAATTTAGACAAAATTGAACTTAAAATTGAAGATTATGATAATAAAATAAAAATTTTCAAGAAAGGAACTTGTCCTACTTGTAATACTGTTCTTAAATCAGACAAACATGTTCATAACCTTAACAATTTCACAGAAAAGATTGGTCAATTACTTGAAGAAAAAATGGAATATAAAAATGATATTTTAGATTATAAAAATGAAAGTAAATCTGTTTATATCAAAAGAAAAAAATTATTATCTGAAATTAAAGTATTAAGCATAGAATATAAAGAATTAGGATATAAGTTAAAATCTTTAAAAAAAGAATATGATGATTATAATATTAACAATAAGGCTATTATAGAAATAAGTAATAACATAAAAAGATTAAAAGATGATAATTTAAGATTGTCTACTATCGTGGATGAAATCAATAGTAAAAATGATAAATATGTTAAATTAAATAAAATTTTTTCAATGGATGGAATAAGAAAATCCATCATCCAAAATGTTGTAAAACCCATTAATAAATATTTGACATCTTATTTAGAAGAATTAAATTCTTCATTTAGAGTTGAAATAAACGATGAATTCGATGCGGAAATTTATGAAAGGTATGTAAATAAGATACACCCTGAATCTCTATCAACAGGTGAAAATAAAAAAATCAATATGGCTCTATCTTTATCTTATTTAGAAATAATAAGAAAGATAAGAAAAAGTAACATTTTATTCTTGGATGAAATCTTTGCAAATGTGGATAGTGAAAATATTGATCTATTATTAAAAACTTTACAAAAATTTGCATATAGGTATAATATAAACATAATTGTTATTGCACAGGATCATTCTCCTTTTAACATTAGTTTATTTGATAGAATAATAACAATTGAAAAAAATACATTTTCAATGATAAATGAAACAACAAATGAGTAAAATAGACGAAATTTTTAACGATTGGGATGAAGAAGAATTTGAAGATATAGATTCATCAAAATATGTACTTGAAGGTAATTTTAGCACTTTTATAAACACCAGTAGTCATTCTTATTATAGACATAGTGATGATAATTGGGTAAATACTGGAACTACTGTTTATAATAATGAAACAACAATTCCATATTATACCATAAATACTGATGTGGGGGCAACAATAACATCATCCCAAATAACATCACCCACAACATGGGTAACAACATTTTAATAACATGAAACATTTTAAAGAATTTAAACATTTTAAAGAATTCCATGATGGATGGGACATAGAAGATTCAAATAAAGAAAATATAAAATATTCTGAATATATTATTCGTTCAACAATTATAGCTGATCAACTTGGTAAAACAATTGAATATTCTGAATATATTGCTGATCAACTTGATAAAACAATTGATTATTCCGAATATTTTGCAGAAAATCTTGACAAAACCATTAGTAAAAAATATGATAATTGGGATAATGGTAATTGGGACGATGAAGATTGGAATAGTGAAAATTGGAATGATGGAAATTTGAAACATATATCAAGTACAAGTGGAATAGTAGGACCAAGTGGAGTAGCAGGAACAAGTGGAGTAGCAGGAACAAGTGGAGTAGCAGGAACAAGTGGATCAGAATCATATTGTTATACTGGTAGTACATATTATGAGGCACCAAGAAATACAAACTATGCACCAACTATAAGTGATGTTTATGAAACATATAAATCAAGAATTCCTGTAAAATTATCATTTATTGAAAAAATAAGAAAAATAATCACAGAATGGAATGACATTCAATAATACCTAAATTAAATAATCATATGACCATCTTTCTAATATTTATATTTTATATATAAATAAAATTAAAGATTATTATGACATCATTAATAGAATTTTTCATAAACTATTGGGATAAAATGGGAACTTGGGGTCATATTATATTTATAATAATGGGATTATTAATATTAGGAGGTATAATTAATAATTACATTAAAGATATTATTAATGTAATACGTAATATTAAAAAATTCTTGGCGAAAATATTTAATAAAACTAACACAAAATCAACACATCCAACATTACCAAATTCAAAAGAAAATATTATTATCGATGTTAAAAACATAATGATAATGGATATGAGTGAAATTAAATTAAAATTTCATTCTTTAAATTTTGGAGATGCTAAACGTAATAGAATATTTGAACTAATAATGTATACAAAAATAAATGCCACACAAAAACATGTAATAGAATTAGTAAAAAATAATGATATTGAAAACATTAGTAAAGAAGAATTTGCAAATTTAATTTTCAAAATGTTACATAAAATATCAAATGAAATTGATATGAGATTAAAAGTGGAACTTGGAGAAGAAATTTATAATGTTGTAATAGATTCACCAAGAGGTATGAGAGTATGGGAAAAACAAAATGTTGAAGGTAACATAAAAAACATTAAAAACTTCTGTAAATTAAATTATTTATATTTTAATTCACTACGACTAAACTTAATTGTATCTGCCCTATCTGTTTCATTAATGGTTACATTTAATAGTATGGAAAAAAGATTTTTCAACTTTAATGGTGAATTAAGTGAAATATTAAAAAGAACACACTGGAATAAATAAAACAAAAATTATCAAAACGAATATCATATCAAAATGGTATCCATTTTTTTTAAAAACTAAAATTAAAAATATGCTTATTTATGACGAACTAAAGAAAAGAGAACTTATTGAGAATGAAAAAGAATTTAATGAAATGATTTGGTTAAAACAAGTTTATGTTAATGGAACACATTTAGAATCAGCTAAAGTTTTATTCAACAGAAAAGATGTTGATACTATTCAAATAGGTTTTACTGAATTTAGTTTAAACGATTAAAAATTATAATCCCAAAATAAAATAAGATACTTTTCCAAAGAAGTGTCATTACCATCCTTTTTTATTTTTTCCCCATTACTATCAAAATATTCTTTAACACTACCCACACCTACTAAATGACTTGCACCAACAATACCTGATTTTGTTATATAAACACCATTAATAAAAGTATTTTCATATTGATTGATGTATTTAGACATAACTTCTTGTATATTAATCATATAATAACAAATATGTATCTTTTGTTTTTCAGGAGTAAAAATAAAAGGATTTTTTACAAATTCTTTAGATTCAAATTCATTTATTTGATGATTAAATTTGTGTTTAGATATATCAATGGCATCTTTTCTTGCCATCTTACCCATTTGCCAAAGTCCAATATGATCACCATTTTTAGCAACCCATACACCATTAGATTCTATTACAGCTAAATCATACAAGAAAACCCAGAAATTGTTATCATTAATATCATAATAAGAATTATCCTTCTTTTTAAGTAATAATTCTTTCAACATTTCTTTATTCCTCTTTGATACATTATTATAATCAATAACATATGATTGAGCAAACGAAAAACTTGTTAAAAATATTAATATTATTGTAATTATTTTATTCATACCTATTTATAAATTTGATTAATGTTAAAATCAAAATCATCCTCTATAACTTCAATTATTCTTTTATATCCAGTTATAAATAAAACATTATTTTCCTTTTTATATTTTTCAACTTCATTTTTTAAATCTATTTTAAATTTTTCAAAATCAAGCTTTGAATATTCATTTTCTAATCGAACACTCAATATGTTATACACCCAATATGAATCTGGCAATAATATCCTACCTAATAAAGTAGATGCATTGTATGATGGTCCTAAATATTCTTTACCTTTCTTAGCATTGTTATTTACAATACCAATATAAAAACCTTTTCCACCTTTTACACCATATGTAAAATCATAAACTTCTATATGTAAATAACAACTAAATTTCATATTGTTTTGATATTTTATTTTAAATATAATAAAAATTAATTAATCATCAAAAGAAACTTCATTATTATCACTATTCCATTCCATAGTAAATGGTTTATAGTTATAAACATATTCTTCATTCAATATAGATGCATTTATCATGTGTGTATTATCAACATAAACGTATCCATTACCTGTGTGAATATGACCACTTACATGAATTTTAGGTTTTATTTCTTTAACTTTTTCAACCAATAATTCACAACCTAAATTTTTATTTGTACCAATCACTTTATCCAAATATCCAAATGATGGACAATGTGTAATCAATATATCAGTATCTTCTGGAATTTTATCCCATTTAGATTGTAATTCTTCACCATTCCTGGGAAGATTAAAAGCCCAATCTAAAAACCAAGGCTGCCACGGTGTTCCATATATCTTAACACCATCTATAATAATAAATTCATCTTCTAAATATGTAATATCTGGATATTTATCTAATATTTCTTTTACTTTATCCTTATTATTTTGAAATCCCCAATCATGATTACCTGCAATAAAAATTTTATGTGTATAATTAGGAACTTTAGAAAACCACTTGCAAAAATTTTCAATTTCATGATTCCATCCCCTTGATGAAATATCACCTGCATGAATAAGCAAATCACCACCAATCAATTGGTGATTAATCTGATTATGTTTGCTGTGTGTATCTGATATAAATGTAATTTTCATAACTACAAATATAATCAAATTAATTGGAAAAGTCTAAATTATGTTATTTTTATATCATTTTTGGTATTTTTTGGTATTTTTATTTTACTATATACTATTAAAAACATCTACATGAAAACTTTACACATAAATGATGAAATCCATAAAGAATTTAAAAAATATTGTAAAAGTAATGGATTTCAAATAAATAGACTAACAGAAATATTAATAACTGAATATCTAAAAAATAATAGTCCAAATGATACTAACAAAAAAAGTTAATATTAGAGTAAATCCAAGTAATCATAAATATTTAACATCAAAAGGGTATGAAGAATTTAAAAACAATGATATAATATCCGTTAAAGTTGAAGATTTGTCAGATGGATCACATTCTATTATTGATTGCAAATGTGATATATGTGGAAAAGAAAAATCTTTAATGTATAGATTTTATGTTAAAAACATAAAAAATCATGATTTTTATGCTTGTTCTAGTAAATGTAGTAAAATCAAAAATAAATTAACATGTAAAGAAAAATATGGAAATAAAAATTATTCTAATAGGAATAAATTTACAAACACAATGATAGAAAAATATGGAGTAAATAATCCATCTGAATTAAAAGAAGTCAAAGACAAAAGAAAAACTACTATGTTAAATAGACACGGGGTTGAATATTATGTTTTAAGTGAAAAATTTAAAGAAAAAAGTGAAAAAACTAGCCTTAAAAATTATGGAACAATTCACCCACAAATGTCAGATAAAATGAAAAATAATAGGAAAAAATACTATGAAAAAATGGGATATCATATTTTAGATGATAAATATGATTTATACAAAAGGGAAGTCTATCGTTTAACAAAAAAAGTTAAAAAACAATTAGTGGAAAAATGGGATGGTAAAGATTATTATGACAATGAATATATAAAAGATAATTTTAATTTACCATATTACGATGGTGATTATCCAACAATAGATCATAAAATATCTATATTTGAAGGATTTAAAAATAATATAGACACTAAAACTATGTCTGATATATCAAATTTATGTTTAACAAAAAGATGTATAAATTCCAAAAAATATATTAAAACAGAAGATAATTTTAATATCGAATAATTACTTTATCGTTGCTTGTTGTTTATTACTTGTTTGAGCACTATAAATATATTCGTGATTATACACTACATTAACACCGAAGGATTTCATAGAAACATATACGTCGGTCAGGCACTCCGAATCAGCCCCACCAGTTACGATAACTTTTTTACCTTTTAATTCACCATATAACTCTTGTAAATCGTCATTTAAATAAAACCACTTGTGGTTATTATCAATTTTAACAACATAATCATCACCTACTTTAAAAGCATCACCTTCTTTTGCATTTGGATAATCATCATCTAAATTGTCAGTTACTTTAACTAATGTATTTGAAAACTTTGTACCATAATTTTTTCTTATAAATTCACTTTGGTTATCGAATTTCCAGGATGGTTTATTAGTCTTGTTAGAATCCCATATTTGGATTACTTCTTTAAATTTTTTACAATATAAATTCAATTTCTTTTCGAAATCTTGTGGTATAAACTTACCAAAAACTTTTTGAACATCAACTATAACCAATATATCAGCATCTAAATTTTCTTGTTGATTTTCCTTTAATAAATCACTATATTTCTTCATATTTTATTCTTTTTTTAATATTCATTAACATTCAACACATCTAAACCACACACTCTTGTTAATTGAACTGTAAATCCATTACCATCAAAAAAAACATTAGTACAATGTGGTATTGTATCTAAAAAATATTTTTTAACTTTTCTTAAACTTTCAAACTTCGCATTTTCAAATATTTGAAAATACATATTAAGTTTACCATTAGAAAAGGAAGTATATAAACAATCAATTTTTAATTTTTTCTGCATATCTTCTTCTATTCTAATTGGATATACTAAAATTTTATTGCCTTCTAACTTATAAAGTTCTTTATAATTTATTCCACCACCCATAGGATTATCATCTTTACTATAAAACACATGCTCATTTACTATTCCAAACTTACTTAAAAACTTTTTAAGAGTATAATAATAATCATCATATGGATCTGCAAAATCACTAAGACCAAATCCCATAGTATGATCAGAAAATAAAGTTATAAAAATATTATCAGTATCCAATTCTTCAATATAATGTTCTTCATTATTTTTAACATAAAAATCAAAATCTTCTATTCCCACAACAGTTCCACTCATCCACTTAAAACCATAATCATTACAAAACTTAACAAAATCATTCCATTCTGACTTATTAATTTTCACAATAGTTTCCCCATCTTCTGGAATATTGACTTCATGTTCTTCATCAGATACTTCTTCTTCATCAAAGTCTTCAAAATCTATATCATCATTATATTTCTTTATAAATTTCATTATTATCTACTCATTTTAAACCAACCAACTGTTGTTTCACCTTTAATTTGGGTTTCAACCTTTTCCATCATTGCTGCACCTTCTGATATCATATCACCAGCATTATATTGAAAATTTCCAGGCATATTAAAATTAAATCTACCAAGTAATTCACCCATTTTCTTTTTAGACATACCTATTACATATTCTTTAAACATATGAAATTCGAAAAGTTCTTCTTCTTCAATTCTACACCAACATTCTAACATCATTGAAGTCACAACTTCACCCAAAAAATTTAATCTTTTATTTAAATGATTATAATTGAATTTAATTCTTTCTAATGATAATTTATTAATTTCATCTGAAAATGCACCAATTACTGAACGATATTGTGCTAACTCACCTGCCGTTGTTACAAATGAAGTTAAAAATGGTTGATTCGTAACACCAAGATTAATAGACAAATAAGGGGCTTGAATACCAATTCTCCACATATGAGGATTATCTACTCTTTTAATATCAACAATGTTTTCAATTTCTTCTGGAAGAATTAAATATTGATAAGTTTGGTATATATCTGTTTGGAGTATATCTTTTGGTAAAAAATAATATATTTTCTGAACTGCAAATTGATAATTTTTATAAAACCATTCCAATGCAATCTCTTTTATTAACCTTTTAACTTCTAAATTTGGTATAACTTTTGGTAACATTCCAGAAATAGTTAAATCTTGTTGAACAATATCAATTAGTTGTTCTAAAGCTAATGAACCACCCTGTGTATATTGAGGCATAATTTTCTATTTATTTTATACCTATATATTAAAATCTTAAATCATAAATGGGAATTTAAATATCTTCTTCAGTCCAATTTTCTTCACCAAATGGATCAATATCTTTATGTTCTTCTATTTCTTTTTCTACTTCTATTTTATCTAAAAATCTAATATAACCATTATTTTCTTTTTCATGGCAATATCTAAGTTCTGTTTCATCAGTCATATGAAGAGTCATTCTATTTAAAAAATGTTCAATATCTATCATATACCTTTCACTATGATATTTAGGACTATATCCTGTTCCATGAAATTTAGTTGCCAATCTTCTAAATGTATCATTAAACCAATTATCACCTGTTAATTTAAATTCTTTAACTGGATATTCATCATCCTTTGTTATTAATCTAAATAATCGATATATATTAATAACAGAATTATGATATTCTTTCAATGATTTACCAAAGTAATAACTTCTCCTTTTTCCTTTATTTTCAAAATATGATGTTCTATATCTACTAAACATCTTCATATGATGAATAGAAATTTTCTTTAATTCATCATAATCATATTCTTCCACATCTTCATCTTCAATTGTATCAACAAGATACTTTCTCATATTCCACCACGATTCATTAAGACTAAAAGGTTTTATGTATTGCATAAAAAAAGGTTCAATTTTAATGTATATATTAAAACTGAACCTTAAAAAAATATGGTTATAATTCTAGAATTTTTTCATATCCATTATTTTCATTTTCTTCAATTATATCAAGAATATCTAAAGTATCTTTTTGAACTTTCATACCATTACCTGTTCTATATCCAGATGGATAAGAATTTAATTTTTCTTCATTTTTATAAAATTCTTCAATTCTTTCTAAAATTACATCATTTTTCAATGGTTTCGGATAACCTTTATATAACTTAGAATAAGTATCTTTTATACTTTTAATTTTTTCTAATTCAGATGCACCATTTAATAATATTTCTTTTAATTTTTCAATATTTAAAACCATATTTTCTGTTGCTTCTTCTGGTTCATATAAAGTAGTTATTTTTGGCTTCATTTCTGGTCCTTTATTACATTCTAATAATAATGGATTTAAATTTTCATCAATTATAAAATCTACACCAAAAACTTGAGAACATAAATTATTTTTAAATTTTTTATCTCCCAATTGTTCTTTCATTGCCGTTAAAAATAAAACAAATGTTTCTTTTATTTTATCAAAAATACCAATAGAATCATAATTATTATCTTTTAAATAAGTTTTAAATTGTTCAAATGTTAATGGATTATCTTTATAAACATCTAAACTCATTTTATAAGAAGTGACATTTGTTTCAAATGAATCTGAATTTTCATCATATTCATCCTTTGTATAAATACAAGAACCAAATTTACTAACATAAGCTACCAATTTATCACCATGAAGTGTGACCATAAGATACACTCTTAAATTGATTTTTCTATTATTAACTAAAAATGGTTTTATTAATCGTTGAGCAATTAGGTAATCTTCTTTATTGCCATTTTTAACTTCTTTAACGTTAGAAGTTATTTTAAGTCCTTCTTTTCTTTGTTTTTTCTTTTTTAAGATATATTTTGTTCCTTCTGGTTGATTATCAATAATTTCAATATCTTCTTTTTTATCTAATAAAAAACTTTCAGGGACTATTTGAATTGATTTTTCTCTACCATAATAATCTGATAAACTTTTCCATACATTGTATTTACTAACGATATTATCACACCCAGGTAAAGTAAAAATAATTTGTTCATCATTTAATAATTTAACTTTTTCAAGTTTAGTATCAATATTATTATAACCTTCTGGAAACCAAACATTCCACTTCTTTATACCTTTTTTATAACCAATATCTTTTAAAATTTCAACATACCCATTAACACTCATGGATGGATTATCACATTTATATCTAGGTGAATCATCAAGTTTTTCTTCTTCTATTTCTTTTTCTAACCTTTTTTTAGACTCTTTTCTATAATCATACTTTGGTTTCATAATAGAATCCACTTTTTCACCCACTTTATCAATTGTTTCACCCACTTTACTCATAAAATCCATGTGTCTTTTTTTAATTTTTATAAATATAATAAATCTTTTTCAATTTTAAAATTATTCTATTTTATTTTTTTAATATATAAACCAAAAATAAGCTATTAAAATGGATAAAATAAAAAGTTTTAAATCATTTATCAAAGAAAATATAGATGATGGAAATTTAGATAATAAGATAGAAAATATAGATCAAGATGATGTTTTAATGAATATGAAAGATATACCATCAGAATTATGGTCTCCTGAAATGATTGATGCACAAAAAGAATTTGAAAACACTGAACAAGATGACGAGCTAGAAAATATAGATGATGAAATCTATGAAGAGGGTGAAGGTGATGATAAAAAAATGATGCATAAAGAAGAAGAAATTGAATTAAGTGAAAAAAAGAAATCATCTGAAGAAGAAGATTATATCATTAAAGATGTATTTGATGAGGAAGAAATAGAAAATGAAAACTAATATGAAACATTTAAAATTATTTGAAGAGTGGAAAAACCCTTTTAGAAAAAAAGACGGTGATGATGAAAAATATTTAATTAAATATAAAGTGATCATTACTGAGAATGGCAAAGAGGAGAAAGATGAATATACAATTGATGCTAAATCAAAAAAAGATGCTGAAATAAAATTTCAAAACTTATGGGAATATGATGTTGATAATATTGAAATATTAGATATAACCAAATTATAATATAAAATGAATAAATTTAAAAAATTTAAAAGATTTGAAGATTACTTAACTAGTGATACCGACAATAAAATACAAAGTTTCGGAGAATATAGAAAAGGGTCTAATGAATATGGTCCTTTTATTCAAGAAATAATGATGTTTTTAAGAAATTTTAAAAAAGGTAGCGAGGATAAATTGGTTTTTCCAACTAAAAACATTACTTTTGACTTAAATACATTAAATAAATTAAAGAATGATGAAAATAAATCACGTCTTGTATCATTTCATATTAAATTTACCGATAAAAATGGTAATATTGTAAATAATATAAATAAAGATGGAAATGTAATATTTTCAGATCTCAACAAAAAAGAAGATAGACCCTGGGAAAATAAAAACCTTAATGAAGAAAGAATCTAAAATTTTAAATCAATTAGTTGAATTAACCGAAACTGGTGATATAACTTGGAAAATAAAAAAGACCAATAGCGATTCCTTCACTTATTCTACCGTCTATAAAATTACTGATAAAAAAGTTATTAAAATTTCTTATAAATATCACAAAATAAGCACTTATCGTGATTCTATTATATTTAACTACATAGATAATAATACAGAATTAAAAAGAGAAGTTAAAGAAGTCTATCCATATAATAAATTTTCAATCTTTGATCGTATTAGATTAAAGTGGATTTTAAAGAAATTACATAAAAATATAGAGAACACTAATCCAAAAACAGAGTGGTCAGCACACAAACTAAATTAATGAAAAAATTTGAAGAATTTAAATATGAAGATATGGAAATAAAAAAATTTTTAACAAAAATAGTAAAACGAGTATACCAAGAAGAAGATGAAGATTTTTGGGGTTTACCTTATTTCTTAGAAATTAAAAATTTACCTAAAGATGCAGATGAAGAAGATATAGATTTTGAAAATTTCAACTGGTTAGAAATATCTGATGATAAATTAATTATTTGCTGTGGTGGTGATTGGCAAAATCCATTAACATTGACAATCAAATTAATTGACAATAAATTAACAGTTGTAGATTCAACTGAAGGGTTTAGTAATGGTTTATCAGAAAATGAATTTAATACATTACTTTTTGATACTTACAATTATGAAAAAATATTAAAACTTTAAAAGTTAAATTAATTCACAAATTCATCAATTTTATACCCTGAAAATTCCGCAATATATTCCGATACATGGACATCATTTCCATCATATTGCTCATATCTACCTGTATCATCAAAAAATTCCATAACACCACCAGCACCCATTAAATGAGCTCCTGCAAGTATCCCACTTGTGGTTATATAAATACCTTTAAATATTTTTCCATCAAATCTTTTAATATACTTATTTAATTTCTTATTATTATATCTTAAATATTTTATCATTGCAAAATTTTGAACACCTATATCACTAAGATATTTATGCTTACTTTCTTTAATACCAAGATAAGTTAATGTAGTTGGATTAAATTGATACAATCCTAACATACCATATTTATTAACAGACCATTGATTTCCACTACTTTCTCTTTGTGCAATTGAACCTAAAAATCTATCAATTTCTAATACTTCTTCATATTCTTTACTTAACGAATCATAATCTATCTTTAAAGAATCTATATTATTCTTTAAACTATCAATTTCTTGAATCTTATAATTTATCGAATCATTCAATTGAATTTTTTCTTTTTGTAATTCATCATTCTTATATGTTATAAAAATAGAATATAACCCAAAAAAGATTATTATTAATAATAATATAATTTTTGAAAAATGTTTTTTGATGAACTTAAGAAAATTTAGGGTTGAATTTAAAATTTTTGTAATTTTTTCATATTTCATAATTAAATGTATTTTTTGGATTTCATAAAAACTGTGTTTTCACACTATCAAATACTATATTCTTGATAACTTAAAGTGGTTCTTACTAACCTATTTCATTACAATTTCCTTCTGATATATTGTTTTAAAATTTTATTTAACTAAATATCAATTTCTTATGATATTTTTTCAGTTAAAATGTTTTATATATAGTAATTATTAATATCTATTTTTTTTGAATTTAATATTAAAATATATAGAATAGAAAAAAAGAATGAAAAAATTGTGAAAAATAATAAATGGTTATTTGTATTGTTGTTATCATTAACAGCATTTGCAATTGCTGGAACAGCTGCATATTTCAGTGTTTTTGGATTATCTAAATTATTTGCAGGTGCTGGTGTTTCAGCATTGATATTATTCGGATCTTTAGAAATTGGTAAATTGGTAAGTGTTAGTGTATTATACAGATTTTGGAAACATTTCTCATGGATGATAAGAATTACTTTTACATTAATGATTGTTGGTATAATGTTAATCACATCTATGGGTATATATGGTTTCTTAAGAAATGCTTATGATATTACATCTAATAAATTCAATACTATACAAAAAGAAGTTCTTATTCAAGAACAAAGAAAAAATACTATTCAATTAGAAATTGATAGATATCAAAAAGAAATTGATAGTAAAGATAAACAAATTAACACATACTTAGATAATAGAACAACACAAGAACAATCAGTTGCCAAATTATACGAACAAAGTGGTGATACAAATATGACAGCCAACCAAAGTTGGGTATTTAGAACAAGAGCTAAACAAACACAAGATGGTATAAAAAGTTATGATACCTTAATTTCTGATCTTAGAAATCAAAACACGGGAATTTACACTGAAATAAATTCGTTAAATGATTCTATATCAGCAATCGATAGAAATGTATTAGAATTAGAAACATCAGACATATCTGTAGAGATTGGACCATTAAAATATCTTTCAGATTTAACTGGTTATGCCATGGATAATGTAGTTGGTGGTTTAATATTCTTAATTATTTTTGTATTTGATCCATTTGCTATTCTACTAATCATAGTAGCAAACAAATTATCAATGATTGAAAATGTAGAAGAACCGAAATCTACTAAAATCAAAAAGAAATCGAATTGGTTTAAAAAAAAGAAAAAACCATCTGTAACGGTTGAACCTATCGAACAAACTGAACCAAAAAGAAAAGAAGGATTAGTTGATAGATGGAAAAAGAAAATTAAAAAAACTACCATAGTAGTTGAACCTGTTGAACCTGTCGTAGCAGTTGAACCTGTTGAACCTGTTGAACCTGTTGAACCTGTTGAACCTGTCGTAGCAGTTGAACCTGTTGAACCTGTCGTAGCAATTGAACCTGTTGAACCTGTCGTAGTAGTTGAATCTAAAAGAAAATTTGGTATAATAGATAGATGGAAAAATAAAATAAATAGAAATAAAAAACAATCTATTGACGAACCTATTATTGAAGAAAAACCTAAAGATCTTGGTAGATTTTCACATAGAAGAGGAGCAATGAGATTTCCTGAACCTTAAAATTTATAGAACTATTGAAAATCCATTGAAAATTTTAAATTTCCAGAATCATATATTCTATAAATTTTTCTATCCAACATTATTTGTCTTTCTGTTGATGAAGGGTCAAATCCTTCTTTAATGAGTTTATCTTTTCTAAAATTAAATCTATAATGTTTGATTCTATCAATAATATAATAATAATTCGGTTTTGTCTTCCCTTGATATTCAAATCCTAATTGTTTATATAAATTCCCATTTGACCATGATCTATTAGCATATGTTGTTATTTCTTTTAATTCATAATTTTTAATAAAATATTTAAATAACTTATTTGCACCACCAACAACGTTTGCATTTAATTTAGAACAAAACCTAAGTAATTCATATTCTCCTTCATTTGATTTATTTTTCCCCATCGCAACCCTTCTTTTACCAAATGTCATAAGACTAACCAATTCATTTTCAAAAAATAACCCCAATTTAACTTTTCCCCCAATAAATCCTTGAAGATGATTTTCATTTAAAAAATTTCTAACTAACTTATTATCAGTTATTTCTCTAACTTCTGTTTTTCTTCCAAATATTTTATTTGTAGATTTTCCTAACTTATTTAATATCATAGATTTAACAATATCTTGTTTATATATCCAATCATCTTCATAAATATGAATCAATTGAATACCTTGTTCTTCACATAATTCCGTTTTATTTAAATGATAATCATTTTCTTTATGTAATTCATTATGCCAATATAATCCATTAAATTCAAATGCAAGTTTTAATTTAGGTATATAAATATCTAATTCATATTTATTATTTAACAACTTTCTTTCGTTCCTTATTATATCAATATCACAATTATCAATTATAAATTCATATAATTGAACTTCATATCCTGATTTAGATGAGTTAATTGGATTACATTTAGTACACAATATAGTATCCACCATTTTCCTATTAGATAATAACTTTCTATTAATTTTAAAATTATGATTTTTATTATTATCACATTTGATCACATAATATCCATCTTCATCAACATATTCAACATCAAATTCATTTAATAATTTATATTTCCATATATTCTTATTTTTATCACTTATTTTATTTTTTATTACATTTGAATAAGAAGGATTTTCTACTCCATATTTTTCTATATTAGTGTTTTTAATTTTTTCCTTTATTTCTTTTGATGAAAAAACATTTTCTACTCCATATTTTTTTATATTAGTATTTTTAATTTTTTCCTTTATTTTTTTTGATTGTAAATGATGTTCTACACCATATCTATTCAAATTGGTTTTTTTTATACTATCCTTATATTCTTTCGTTTGCATATAATATTCACTACCAAATTTATTCTTACTTGTGTTTTTTACCTTAGATTGAGCACATTTACTAGAACACGCATAATATCCACCATTATTTATATTCTTAATATATTTCTGAAACATTATTTGTTTTTCATTATTGCAAACATCACATTTTACTCTTACTTTTCTATGAGTACCTACATTTAGATCCTTTGTGAAAATTTCTATTATGTCACCACAATTAACATCATATCCCTTATTTTTTAAATGAATTATATTCATTTTAGATACTTTTAATTCTATTTTTTCATCCAATAACATAAATTCCAATATATTTTTGAACCACACTTATCATGTGGGTATATGTTATATATTAAATTTTAATCTTTGTTTTTTTATATATACATTAAAATAGAAATAATTTAAATGCAAAAATTTACAGATA
>Ga0222658_1000274_pt1 | contig 29924 bp, 39 predicted proteins | sample AntAcemetagen476_FD_179830 | JGI IMG/M metagenome (GOLD analysis project Ga0222658, IMG submission 179830) | Saline water microbial communities from Ace Lake, Antarctica - #476 | ecosystem: Environmental > Aquatic > Non-marine Saline and Alkaline > Saline | place: Antarctica: Ace Lake... | reverse complement strand
TTTATTTATTCTCCTTCCTCTTTTTCTTCTTCAACAAACTGAATCTGAACAATAACGTTTATCTCGCCAAGATTAAGGCCATCCCTTACCTTGTCCGGATATACCTTATATATGCCTGCTGGTAACTTCCAGCCTACTGCCTGTTCTGTAGAGTCAAGACCCAAAACCTGTCTTTCCCTTCCATATTCATCAACTTGCACAATAGTAAAGGCATGCCCCAGTCCTGTATCTACGTGGGTTATCTCCCCTTTTTTAGACAAGGTTACTGATTTTGAAACTGCAATATCACCGATTCTGCTTCCTTTAATCTCCAGCATTTGCCTGCCCTCAGGAACACCCATTCCTTCTACGCCAAGATTATCATCATAATCTGCCGGACTTGCTGAAGCTGCTGATTCCTTCTCAGGAGGTCCAAAAACAATAACTCCTTCTGTCCCCTCTTCAGCAAATGCGATATTGCCGGCAAGAAATAAAATTAGAATTGAAAATAATGATATTATTTTTACGGTTTTCATGATCGCATCCCCCTTATTATAGTGTTGAATGCCTGCTCGACACCAATATCCATTTCATTCCTCTCTTTTTCGATTCCGGCTAATCCTGTACGCATCATATTTCTCCTTTTGCTTTCTTTTTTAACCATGAAAATATTCTGTGTCTACTTTCTTATGTTTAGGTTCTAATCCAGGTACTCCCACTGCATCTGCACGGCACTGCTTGCATTTTTTAAATTGTTTCACATAAGCCTCACACTTAACCCTTGCCTCTTTCAGCTCTTCACAATTAGGTGCTGGATAACCTGACATCTCATGGATAGGGATAAGCGGAATTATATTCATAATCTCAATGCCCATTTCAGAGTAAAATTTGGCTATTTCATCCATCTGATCACTGTTTTCCCCTGGGATGTATACTGAATTAATCTTGAGTGTAAAACCTGCCTTTATCGCTTCCCTTACGCCTTCAATCTGTCTCTTTATCAATATCTCTGCGGCCTCTTTGCCTTTATAAGTCTTACTATCAAGAGTGACAAAATTATAAATCTTCTCTCCTGTTGTTGGGTCTAATGTATTAACTGTTACTGTGATCGTATTGACATTCAATTTCTTCAACCTCTCTATAGAATCCAAAAGCAAAAGCCCATTTGTAGAAAAACATTTTATTAAATCCGGGTGATGTTTGTCTACAAGTTCAAATGTCTTAAAAGTCTCTTCATTAGCCAAAGACTCTCCTGGACCAGCAATACCAACTACAGTAATGGGGAATTTCTTCTTCGCATCTTCTACTTTTTTAAGCGCCTCTTCTGGTGTAAGGATCTTTTCTGCAACACCTGGTCTATCCTCAACCTTATTCAATTTCCTAAGACAGTATTTGCAACTGATATTGCACATCGGCGCAACAGCCAGATGCACCCTGCCCCATTTCATATGGGCTGCATCAGAGAAACAAGGATGTCTTTCTAAGCGTAATCCCTCTGTCTTTTTAGATTGTGGCAAAAACTTCATGATGCCATCCCCCTTCCAATGCAAAATAATCCCAGACCCCTGCTTATATAAAACAATCCCAGACCAATTAATATCACTGCCCCTACAAGTGTTATGACCCTTCGGTAAGCAAAGACCCTGGTTAAAGCTGCGCCTCCGATAATCCCAAGCACTAAATACACTGAAGAACTCAATGCATACGTTGCAGAGATCAGTAAGCCCTTGGGTATACTTACCCCGATAAGGAGAGGGAAAAGGACAAAGAGCTTTCTTCCCGGGTTTAACGCACCCCGGAAAAGCCCTAAACCAAAACCTATTTTATTATTAAGCTTATTATGTTTGTGTCCTGGTTTTCTTAATAACATCATTGCTCCTAACACGATAATAAAAACCCCAAAAATAATATGGAGATATTTATGGGGTATTGGGAAAAATTTGAAGCCAACTAATGTAAATAAAAAACCCAGTAAAACCAATCCTAAGAACCTTCCTAACAAAAACCCTATGGCTGCCTTCTTTCCTGAAAGTGCTAAACCAAATGAAAGAAAGGAACACATAAAAATTCTATCCAATGACAAACCCACTAATATAGCAGTAATTATCTTATCCATAATAATTCCTCACTTTAATCCTTTTATCATCATTTCCTTTGTAATTTCATAAAACATCCTCTCGATGCTTTTATCCATCTTGATATCAAGAGGATTGTCTTTAGGATTATAGATTCGATCCAACTCTTCAATAATCTTGTCTGCTCCTAATTTAAGTATGGTAATGCCTTGTTCTTGAAGCAAAGCTTTAATGCCCTCTATGTATTCTGACTTTTTTGAATAATCCTGTTTTACCCACCAGTACCCATCCTTGTCTGATTCAGGCATTGGAAGTGTTTCTTCCGGCTCATAACCTGTTTCTAACATCTCTCTCTGCGTTTCTAATAAAAGCATGTCTGGATCCTGGACAGGAGGTAAATCCTCTTGAGCGCCGATGCAAACCTTGGGGCTTAAGATTAAAACAAAAGTTAAACTGAATAAAAACAAGTATTTTGAAATCATAATTTATCTACCTTTCTTTGTTCTTGAAGTTTTTCTAACCTCATTGCCATAACCCTGTATGAAACTAAATCCGCCCGATGTTTTTCTTCTAAGTCTTTCTTAAGGTTTTCTTTTGCCGTACGCAATCTTTCTGTGTACTGCGATTCGCTCTTTATGCTTACTTCTTTTATTGCCTTTTTTAAATTCTCATTACTCTTTAAGAGAAATAGATTTATTCCCATAAAAACCACTATCAGAGATGCAAAGACAGGGACCCATCTTTTAATAATCCTTTTTCCTGGAATAATCACTGCCTGGTCAGCCGGGGTCTTCTTCTGGGCAGTTATTGAAATCATCTTAACCTTTTTTACAAATTCTTTTGTGCCTACAGCAGAAGTCCTGTAAAGTTTCTTTTTAAAATTCTCCAAATCTTCTTTAGCTGCCTTTTCTACATACTGCTGATAAAAATCAAGCCCTTGTCTTGATTCTAGCTGAGAAAACATGTTTAAGGCCTCGTCCCGCTCAATATTTGAACAAATATCCTGACTCTCGTTTGCCTTTATGTAGCATGGATAACTGCTCCACTTGTAATCTTTTAACTGCGCCATGGGGTTTTCTTTCAATGCAATACGGTGAATATAACGCGTCATCTCAAGCAAGTACTGTTCTTTTTCTATTAGAATCGCCTTGAACCTCTCTCTGAAAAGATGGCCTTTTCTTTCATACTTCTTGTTATAATATTTAGTATAATTGGCATTTATATCATGCATAATCTGAGAGATTGTAAAATCTACAGAGGGCGCAATCAAGAGATGACTCTCATTAGATATAAGTGCTATAGAATATAGCTTGAAATTATATTGCTTTTTATAGTCATCAATATGGGAGAGATAATAGGATCTATCTGAATCGTCTCTGAAAAGACTCAATTTAGGCTCGCTTTTTGTCAGGATGTAATATAAAGCCCCTTCAAAATGTATTCTTGGAAACCTTGGCATCTTCTTTTTCCCCTTTTAATCTTAAAGTACGTGGCACTTTTAATTTTTTTGCAAAAAAAAAACCCAAGCAGCTCATGCTTGGGTGACTTTTCATCTTCGGTAGCTCAACCACCCCTTTTTAGGGTCTGTAGCTTTGCGTCCCCACATTACTATGAGTTTGCCTTTTCGGATCTTCACTATATATTCTCTTTTTCTACTATAAGTATACCCTATTTTTTATAATTTGTCAAGGAAGCTATTTTTCTACAAAAGTACGTGGCACTTTTAAAGAAAAATATATATTTATATTTGCCGTAACAAGCTATAATTATTAGAGTTATGGTTACTTCCTCAAAAAAACTCTATTTTTGGCCAGAAATTACAGCAAAAATATTTTTTACTTTTTCTCTAACAATTTAGAGATTTTATTGAGAGCCTTAAGTATCTTCACCAATGCAATAATACAGAAGAGTATAAAAACCCAGAGTAAATATGGTGCACCGCTCCACCTGTTATTAAAGGACAACACGGACCCATAATGCCCTCCCTTTTCTTTTCTAGAATACTACCACACACCCCTGCTTGATTCAAGGCCTTTTTTCAAGACCCGGTCTTGAAATCTCCTCAAACCACTGCTTGACTTTTTTCTCCAGTAAACTATGATCTTTATTTCCTAAAATAAGCCTTCCAAGCAGCCTATTCTCAATAACACCTAACTGGCCATTATGTCTACGAAGAGCCAGTATATATCTGCCGCCAAATCGATTACGATGAGTGGCAGTAACTGCTATAATAAAGTTATCCTTATCAAACTTATCAGCGCTTTTCTCTACTATTAGACCTACCAGGAACTCATTTCTAATTACAATGGGACTCCCTACGCCAATCCCAAAACTCCTATCAGCACTCTTATGCTGCATAAAGTCTAAATTTTCTAATTCCTGAATAAATAGATAATTATCAAATTTCCCAGAATCCATCTTTCCATATTTTCTAAAAGATGGATCTATAAGATAAACATGGTTTGTTTTTTTGTCTCTAACCTGCAGGATGATATGAGAGGAAGATGGTGATGCAAAATATTCAGATTCCACTGCATATAGAAATTTAATCACATATCTATCTCTATCAAATAAAGGTCGAATCTTCTGATATGTGTATGCTGCAAGTTCACCGCATAGACCATATTGTCCTTTTTCTAAGAGAATATTGCCCTCACTATCGTATCCAAAAATATTCCTTATGTACCATTTTTTATTCTCAAAATCAATATCTATCCTTAGCTCGTTATTCAATAAACTCGGGATTCCAGAATATCGTAAGGGGTTCATTATCTTCTTTATCTCATCGTAATAAGGTGGCTTTTCATATTTTACTGATAAATCTTCACCTACAAGGTATTCTAATGACCAATTAAAGACATACTTAGCAGCAAAAAACATTAATATGCCAGCCAACAAAAAAGTGCTAATCTGATAAAAGATTAGCCATTTACGCAATTTCTTTATTTTGTTAATATCTAGGTTTTTATCCATACCCCTTGCCTCTGATAATTAGGTAATTATACTCCATAAAACCAAATTTAACAAATAAATCTTTTCTCAAGACCGGGTCTTGATATTTCGCTTGACATATTTGCTTATATGTGCAAATATACTGATATATTTATTGAAATTATAGAAAAAAGGGGAGCTTTTGTCAAATGTTGTGGATGGACTCTCTGGACAGAGCATCCTTTCATCTTCCATTTAAGCCGTTATCTCCTCAAGCTTTTCCGGTTCTTTAACCATCAAACCATCTTCAAATTTTACACCATCCCAAACCTGTTTTATTTTTCTATGGCCTCTTAGTCTGGACCAGCGCTTCTGAGCTGACAGGATAAGCTTAAAGACCATTGTCAGAGTCGCAATCCTTGATCCGCATCCTTTAGTTTTTATAGTTCTAAGCCTCACGGTAGAGAATGTGGATTCAATAGCGTTTGTGCTCCTTAAGTGTACCCACTGTTGGGCAGGATAATTATAGAAGCTAAGCAGCTTCTTACGGTTATTCCTCAGACAGTCAACGGCCTTTGGGTATTTAGCCTCAAATTCTTCTATGAATATATCAAAGGCAATATCTGCTTCTTTTCTTGTGGGAGCGCGAGGTATATATTATGAATCATTGTCTTAGCCCTGGACTGGAGGCTTTCAGGAAGCTTATCTAAGGCATTAGCTGCTTTATGTACCCAGCATAACTGATGTTTTGTCTGGGGGAATTCTTCTTGTAATGCCGCCCAGAAGCCTAAAGAGCCGTCTCCTATGGCTAGTTTTGGACCTTTGGATAATCCCATGCGTTTTAATTCCCTTATAAGAGACTGCCAGCTTAGCTTTGATTCCCTGAATCCGTCCATTATGGTCACTATCTCTTTTTTACCGTCAGGTCCTTGCGCCGATTATGACTAATACGCATTGCCTGTCGTCATCAAGCCTCACATTAAAGTATATTCCATCCACCCACCAGTATACGTATTCTGTTTTAGAGAGATCTCTGGTTGCCCATTCAGCGTATTCCTTTTCCCAGGCTTGTTTTAAACGGACTATGTTCTGGGCTGACAAGCCTATAACCTGTTTTCCGAGTATAGATTTAAGGGCTTCTGTAAAGTCTCCTGTTGATATGCCCTTAAGATATAAAACAGGTAGAAGTTCATCTATATTTTTTGTTCTCCTTAAATACGGAGGGATTATGCTGCTTTTAAAACGTTTCTCCTTGTGTCTATCCAGTATCCTGTCATCGATACGCGGGACTCTGACATCAAGCTGTCCTGCGCCTGTAATAATGTTCCTGGATCTATTGTGGCCGTTGCGCACTACTTGCCTATTACCGTTATCATCCAGGATATACTGATACCCTTCTAAGAATAAATCCACTTCTATCTCTAATGCCTTTTGTAACATCTCTCTCGCGCCTTCCCTTGCAATATCATCCAGAGGCTTTTTAATTATACTTTTCTCTGGATTTATTCTTAATTCAGATGTATTATTATTCATAGAGTATCCTTTCTTTTATGCGTGTCGCCTGACACGCTGGTTGGCTTTGATCTTATTGAAAGGATACTCTTTTTTTATACTATTTTCAAGCCTCCAATCCACAACATTCGATTATACCTCGGATGATCGTCCCTTTTCAGGAAGCTATCAAAGCCTTTGAATCAGAAAATCGTGGCACAAAAGTAACTGCATACTATGACACAGGAGCGGTCCTCGTCAGGCTGATCTTAAACAAAAATAAGCGGCCTGATATCTTTGTCTCAACAGGCGATGTAGAGATGAAAAATTTAATAGATAGAGATCTAATAGACAATGATACCGTAAGAGAAGTCGGAAAATTTAATCTTGTACTATATAGCTCTGCATATAACCCTGCGCAAATTTCAGATATACAAGATCTTGCAAAACCTGAAGTACAAACTATTGCCCTATCAGACCCAAGATTCAATTCCGTGGGAAGCTATGGGAAAGAAGCGCTTGAAAATAGCGGACTCTGGGATAATGTCAAAGATAAAATAGTCTTCACTGATAGCCCCATACAGGCCTTGACATTTGTAGCCTCAGGAAAAGCACAGGCAGGCCTGCATTATAATAACTGCCCTTTTGACACAGCTCCTCAGAAGATGAATGTTGAAACAGTGAAGATCCTACAGAAAATCCCCCAACAATACTACAGACCCATAGCTTCTAAGTTAGCTATTCTAAAAGATAGTAAAAATAAAAGGCTTGCCCATATCTTCCTTGAATACATTCTCAGCAAGAAAGGATTGGACATATTAAAAAATGCGGGCATGCCCTATGGATCTATAGATACTGCAGCACTTGATACGCAAAAAGTAAAAATAGAGGCATACTATCCTTTTAACGAAGAACATAAATTTGTAGGCGATTATTTGAAAACGTTTGAAAAAAAATATCCAGGGGAGGTTTCTGTAAGGTTGGTAGATTTTAGAACATCCGAAGGCTACGATGAATGGCGAAAAACAGGTCTTTCCTGTGGTGGTATCCTCATAAATGATAAGTCTGAATTTGATATAGAAACTTCTGATGGCAAAAAAACAATAAGATTTTTAAGAAGAGTGGATACATTCTGGTCGCGGGAGGATTTTGAAAAAGTAATCGAGGCTGAAATAAAAAAATAGAACCATAGGTAATTATGTCTATAAAACTTGAAAAAATATCAAAATCCTTTGAAACAGCTCGGAAAAAGGTGAAGGTACTTAATAATATAAACCTTGAAATAAAAGATAAGGATATCCTGGTAATCTTTGGTCCATCAGGTATTGGAAAGACAACCCTGCTAAATATTATAGGAGGCATGGATAGCCCCACTGCAGGAAAGGTCATTATAAACGATGTTGACATTTCTACTTTAAAATCTGATGAGCTTGCTAAGCTGAAGAAAGAAAAGATAGGGTTTATATTTCAATCTTTCAATCTTCTTCCGCATCTCACAGCGAGGGACAATATAATCCTTCCTATTCTATTGGATAAAGACAGAAGTAAAAAGATTAGAAAGGCCCTAAAGTTTGCTAAAAAAATTGGGATCAAAAAAAGACTGGATCATCTTCCTGCCAAGCTTAGCTCAGGAGAACAACAGAGGGTAGCCATAATAAGGGCTATAATAAACTCCCCTTCTATCATCCTTGCCGACGAACCTACAGCTGATTTAGACGATGACAATTCAGAAAAGATAATAGGCATTCTTAAGGGATTGAATCAAAAAGAGGACTGTACTATATTAATAGCCAGCAATAATAACAAGATAGCAAAAAGTTTTCGTAATAGATTTGACCTACCTATATAACCTTACGCACATATAGACACTATATCTGTGGCTCCTATTACTCCAATAAGTTTTTTGTCTTTAGTAACAGGTATTGTGTGGATACTATATTTGCACATCAGTTTTAAAGCCTTTTCTATATCATCGTCTTCTTTTAGTGTGCGTAGTGATGTGGACATCTTCTCTCCAACAGTGGCCTTTTCTTTTTCTACTTCAAGGGCATCTTTAACGCCAAGGCCTGGTTTTACCTTTTCAAGCTCAGCCCAGTAGTATATATCATGCAGGATCTTTAATATATCAGTCATTGTGACAACCCCTACTAAAGCGCCTTCTTCATCCACTACTGGAACACCATTAATCCGATGTTCTTTTATAAGAATGGCTAGCTCCTTAAGAGACGCCTTGGGACTAATAGTAATAACATTTTTTGCCATTATCTCTTTAACCTTCATCTACATATCTCCTTTACAGTTTTTGGAAGCATTATCTTCCCTTTTTCTTACCCTTTTCTTCTTCTAATTCTTTCCTTACTTTATGAAGCTCCGCTGCTAATTTTGCATAGAGCTCATCCTTATTTTCTATAAAATAGCGCTGTTCTTCTAATTGCAGACCGAACTTTTTTAATTCTTTAACATAACTTTCGTTCTCTTCTTTAACTAACCTTAATTCATCTGATAATTTTTTATTTCTTACAAATGAAAAAATGACTACTAATACAAGGAACGCTATAAAAAGAAAAACAAAGGGCCTCTTTTGTAAAAGATTCATTCGCGTTCCTCCTTTTGTACTTTGATATTAAACCTATCCTCTAACTCTTCGCGTTTTTCTTTTTCTAACTCCAGTCTCTGTGCCATTACCCTATATGAAACCTGATCTGCCCTATACTTCTCCTCTAAGTCTCTCTTTATTGCCTTTCTTGACTCTCTAGTCCTTAAAGCAACCTGTTCTTTTATCTCTACCTCTTGCTTGATAGAGGCTTTTCTGAGATTAGCCCTTAAAGATAGATTGGATTTTAAAAAGCTTATACTGAAAATGCCAAGTAAAACAGATATAACTATCAAGATCATCTTGGTTTTTTTCTCCATTTTTTCACCTAATTACTAATTTTTAGTAATCCTTCTTTTTAGGCCAAAACACCTGGCCTTCGGATTCCATTTCCTTTTCTGCCCTTACAATCCAGTATTCCACCTTTGTGGCATCTGAACCGCCAGGTCGAAGCTCCAGATATCTTTTATAGTGTCTTATTGCTTTACTTTTGTCCTTTAAATGATCGTCGTAAACAAGAGCTAAATTGTAATGGCTGTCAGGATCATCCGGGAATATCTCAAGTGCCTCTTGGTATTCTTTAGCTGCATTTTTATAAAACTTGCTGCGATCATATGTCAATGCCATATTATAATGAAACTTAAGCGTTTCTTCCTTAAAGGTCTTTTCTGTCTCTTGTAGCTGCAACTCTATAACCTCTTTTTTTTGTGCTATCTTTTTAAGCCTATTGATCTGTTCTTGTTTTTCCTTAAACGACTCCTTCATGCTAGAAACCTTGCCTTCTAGATTGACCTTTGCAAATGATATTTCTGCCAATTTTTCCTTTAAAAAAGGCAAGGGTAACTCCTCGGCTGATTTCTGTATATCATCTATATCCTCTGGCATCAATGATTCTATGTACTTTAACTTGGCATACTTCTTAGCATAAAACTCTGCCTTTTTAAAATCTATGATATCATATGTATAGATGCTTGACAACTGTAAATATACCTCTGGGGCGTCAGGATCTACCTGCAATGCCTTTTTATATTGCTTTACAGCCTCCTGGTATCTATTGTAATATTCGAAAGACAGGCCTTGATTGTAATAATGAAATTTAAATTTTTCTCTTCCTGCCTCAGCCATCGCCTGCGTGATGCTGTCTTCTAAAACCTTTTTTCTCTCTCTTAAGATCTCTGCCTGCGATTTTAAACTTTTAAATTCTCTCTGAATACCTTCCATCTGTTGCGAATATTCATTCTCAATAAGCTCTAACTTAGCTTCGGATTCTTTTCTTTCTGTCTCTAATTGTTTCTTGGATTCCTGGGAGAGATTTTCTAATCTATTTTCTAACAGTTTCTTTTCTTCAAGGATCGCCTCGATCTGTTTACCAGCGCCTTCTGTATCAGTTTGTATCTCAATGGCAGCCTTGTTTACCAACTTTATCTTTTGTTCCAATACCTCATATTTTTTGGCTATTATTTCCTTTTTAAAAACCGAATTTTCAAGCTCGGTTCTGGTCTTTTTAAACTCATCCATTGCCTTGTTTAAATTAGACTTTAAATTATCTATCTCAGCATTCTTTTTTTTATATATAAGCGCACCTGTTGTTCCTATTGCGGCGCATATGACTATAACAAAAATCGAAACTACGATCTTTTTCATATCTATTCCTTAAGCGGTTTTCTTTCTTTCTGGCCTCCAGGTGTAAACATATAGTCATCACCGCCAGATATAATATGAGGCGTTAAGAAGATAATCAATTCTTTCATCTCCTTCTCTATAGAGGTATTGCCAAAGAGTGCTCCCGCAATAGGGATGTCGCCTAATATAGGTATCCTGTTCCTGGTAGACTCCTTTGTTTCTTTTATAAGCCCGGCAATGATCAAAGTCCTTCCGTCTTTAATCAATACCTCTGTCTCCACATTAGAGGTATCTATTATTGGGATCTCATTACCTTCTGATGTTTCAAGCCATGATCTTACTGAACTAATCTCTGGTTTTACCTGCATCTTTACATAACCTGAGTTACCAATGGTAGGTGTTACATATAGATTTACTCCTACCTCTATAAACTGCACGCTTTCGGAAGTGGTTGTTGTTACTTCTCCTGTTGTAGTAGTACTAGTTACATACGCCTCGCGAGAACCAACCATGAACTTTGCCTCTTCTCCGTCTACTACTGCGATGTGAGGGCTGGATATAATCTTTGTATTACCAACACTCTTCAAAAGATCCAATGCAACCTCGTAGCTAGAAGCAGAAAATGTACCAAAAGTAATATCTAGCATGCTGCTGCCGGTACTGCTGGAGGGAAAGTTACTATCCCATTGAAAATTATGCAGATTGGAAAATAATGCCTTCCAATCTACGCCAAAAAAGAAATCATCAGTCAGGGTTACTTCTATGATCTTGGCTTCAATAAAAACCTGCTTGGTCGGGTCATCAAAGGTCTCTATCAGGTCTCTGATTATCTTCATATTGTGAGGCAAGTCAGTTACTATTAACTTGCTTGTCCTGGTGTCTGCTCTAATCGTGCCTATATTTGCAGTCAAGGCCTCAGTTACTACTGTTTTAATATCCTCGACTTTAGCATGTTTAAGAGCAAAGACCTCTCTAACAGTAGGGATAACCCTGCTGACAGTAGAGATGTCAAAGTCATGGGCTGTTTTTTCCATCTCTTCTATCTTCTCAGGTAAGTCTATTAGAATAAGCCTTCCAGTCTCCTCGTCTATAACTACCTTTCCTATATCACTCTTAATATTAGATAAAATAGTACCTACCTTTTTGGCATCAGCATATGTCAGCTCTATAGTTTTAAGTCGCCTTTTATCGTTATATTTCTCACCATAAATAGCCTGATATTCTGGCTCTGTCATTATGGTAATAATGTCCTTGTCCTCATAATATGCAAGTCTATTAGTTAAGAGGATCACATCTATAACATCTCTGATCTGCACATTACTTAAAAGCAGAGTAACCCTTCCTGTCACGCCGCTGCTGTTAACTATATTTAAGTCGCCCTTCTTGGCCAGGAATTTAAACACCTCGGGCAGAGCTATGCCACGTAAATCCAATGATATTTCTCTGGCTAATCCTTCTTCTATTGAAACCAGGTCTGATAAGACATCCTTTTGTGCTGATGGTGCTGAATCTAAACCAACAGATGTCTTTTGTGTATACAGGACAGGGGCATCAGGTTCGGCAATAAGAAGTAAATTGTTACATATAGCCAAAATAAATACGATAAATATAATTTTTAAAAAATTTGCTTTAAGCATAAAAATTTAAAAACTTTAGATCAGTTCGCCCTTCTCTCCCTCATAAACAAACATTACCTTATTTTCTAAAATAGCCTCTATCTTAAGATTGTTGATACTTTCCCCCGCCCTAAGAAAATAAGTCTGGTCGGTTTTCTTATTCTCAATCATTGCCTGGGGTACCTTATCCCAAGAAATGCCTACCAGCACAAGGTCTTTAAGTAAATCCTGTAAAGTTTCTTTATTTTTCTTGGATTCATCAATAACAGTTATTAGCCTTATTGGCCTAAAAATATTCCTCCTCTGTACTAATGCTAAGTAATGCAAAAAAGGTCGTAGTTTTGTTGTATCACTTGTCGGCTTACTGCTATATCCTGTTGTTGGTATAGTATCAAGAAATTTACTGATGTCTTTTTTGTTAAAAACAAAATCGAAAATTGAAAAACATATTATCAAAGAACATGCAACGATCAAGACATTATTAATAAATACGATACTAATTTTTACTGTCCGCTTCTTTGTCTTTCTTGCAGTCTGAGCTATCCCTTTTTTGAACGGCAAAAATTTAAGGAAGTTAGGAATAGAGATAGAGAACTTTTTTTTCTTTTTAGACTTCTGTAATTTGGGATCGCTTCCCTTCTCTATTAAATTTAATAGTTGCTCTTCAGGAGTAGATCCTTTGTGTGCCATCCTACCCTTACCTCACCTTCAACGATTTCTTTTATAATCTCACCTGTTACAATAGGGACATTCCTCATCACTAAAAATTTTAATGCCTTATGACTGAGCATGGAAATCTTCCTGGGATAACCTCCTGTATATTCATGTATCTGTGTTATTGCATCGTTGGTAAATAAATCCTCTCTTCCCTCGTATCCAGCCTGTCTTATGCGGAATTTAATCATCTCCCTCGTCTCTTCTTCTTTAAATGGAGTAAGGGTGCAGCGTAGACTTATCCTGTCAGTAAAATTTTTGATGTCTAAGAGACGGGGTAATAATTCCATCTGACCCAATAAAACCAACTGCAGCAGCTTGAATTCATTTGTCTCATAATTTAAAAGCATGCGCAGCAATTCCAAAGACATGGAATTGAGTTTCTGAGCTTCGTCTACCAATAAAACTACTGTCTTATTTTCATTCACCCCTTTTTGAAACAGGAATCGTTTTAATGCCTCTTTTATATCTAGGCTGCTAGGGTTTTCACTTCCTATTTTTATGCCAAATGTCCTCATAAGCGACAATAAGAACATATATTCTGAGTCATAGCTGGGATCCAGGATCATATATTCACATATATTTTCTCTTACGCTCAGTAGCTGAAAAAGCTTTCTACTTAAAGTAGTTTTGCCAATACCTACATCTCCCAGTATAACACTCAATCCCCGTTTTAATCTAATCTCTATCAATATATTTGTCAATGCAGCCTTGTGCTCATATGACTGATAAAAAAAGTCAGGATCAGGACTTGTGGAAAATGGCTCTTTTTGAAATCCTAAAACAGTATAGTAACTCATAAAATGACCCTCTGCTTTTTGTGGAGCACTTTACCAATAATGCTCAAAGGGTATCCTTTATTTTTCAACAACCTTATTCTTGACAACCTCTTTTTTACATCTTTGCGATCATATAAACGGCCATTGTTTTTCCTCTTTTTTACTACCAAGAGTCCGAGATTTGTATAATAATTTACTGTTTGATATGAAATATTGTATTTCTCGGTGATTCCGTTGGAAGAAATCATTGTTTTATTGTTCATTAGCCCTATCCTTAATTTTCTTACTCTTCCGCCATATATTAATAACATATATCACTTATAGTATATGCTATAACAGGTATACTAAATTATACTCTATAAACCACGAACTGTCAAGATTGCAACATGCGCCCCGTAATCATTACCAGGTCCTTTTTCGTAACTTATAAGTTGCTATACGTCCTACAATATTTTTAAATCTTTGGTCGTCGAAAAACATCAACATATCATCATCTAAATTCTCTACGCCAGAATCTATAGCTTCATATAATAAATCACCAAATTCACCATCTTCACGTGAACTGTCACGCTCAATTCTTACCAAAGGCTTAGGCCCTAATCTCGTCCACCCTGATTCATCATAAACCTCTTCTTTTCTTGTAATGATTTTTCTTTTGGGCTTTATACCTTCCGCAGGCTTAGGCCCTAATCTCGTCCACCCTGATTCATCATAAACCTCTTCTTTTCTTGTAATGATTTTTGTTTTGGGTTTTATGCCTTTATACTTATATCGAGCCTCATCAAGATATGCCTCTATATCATCCTCTTCATCTTCAGCGCTATATGTCGTTATTATACTGGGGCTTTTCTGTTTTTCGTCATAGTAATCCGTGAACTCCTCGTAAACTCTATCTACTCTTGCCTGGTCTCCAACTTCTCCTTTGGCTTCTACTTGTTTTTCTACATGTTCTGATATTAGTACTTTTTTGCTTTTTGATTCTGCAACTCTTCTCTTTTTTGGAATCAACTTTACATTTCTGGCTTTAGCTTTATCTATGTATATCTCAACAAAAGGAGTAAAATGAAATTCACCTCGTTCATCTTCTATTTCAATGATTTGCTCGAATACCTTAATAGCTTGTTCATATTTTTTGTCTTCAAATAAAGAAATAGCCGTTTTGAAATATTTCTGTAAATAAGGCTCCTCTGCGGCAAAGGCCTTTATACATAAAGAAGACATTGATATTATAATTATACTAACACATAATATAATTTTATTTGGACTTTTCATAATCATCTCTCAACTGTTCTAAACTACAAATTGTTCGCTTTTCTCTATACAGTCCGTCCCATTATATACTTAAGTCTTACTATTTCTTCATCTGTATACTCCCGCCATCCATTCACAGCATTACGTCTAGATTTCGGCAATATCTGTTTCTTTTCATAACGGATCAAGGTCTGCTTGGATATTCCCAGAAGCTGGGCTGTCTCTGTGACAGAATAGTATTTTTCTTGTTTCAGTAACATATCTCCCCTTTCAATCGACCCGTTCGCAATAATCAAAAAAATAAAAGACTAAAGACCCCCCTATCGTATAGGTTTACCTATAGCAATAGGAGGGTGGTATAACTATATACTACCTGACAGTATTTGTCAAGGGTGGGGGATGAAAATGTTTTTTAACCTAGAGGATATTCCTCGTCAATAGGTGTCAATAGGGGACGGAGCCCTATTTCTATATATTTTTATAAATAAATGAAAGAATTCCACTGTGTCCGGTGTCTATATAGTAGGGGAAGCCTGGAATATCTAGGCTATAAAGAAAGGGGGCCAATAAATGCCGCGATTATCGAGGATTGTTGTTGAAGGGTATCCGCATCATGTTACACAGAGGGGCAATAATAAACAAAGTGCTTTCTTAGAAGACGAGGATTATCAGGTCTACCTGGAATTCTTTGAGAGTTGTAGAGAAAAGTATAACTTGGGTGTACTTGCATATTGTCCTGTGCCTAATCATGTACACATATCAGCGATTCCGACATCTGCGGATTCATTAGCAAAAACTTTTAGATCGTGCCATATGAGATATGCTCAATATTTTAACAATAAATATAAACGAACGGGGCATTTGTGGCAGTGTAGATTTTATTCCTGTCCAATGGAAGAGATGCATTTATATTCAACAGTGAAATACATAGAGAATAATCCTGTTAGGGCAAAACTAGTAAAAAAAGCAGGGGATTGGAAATGGTCGAGCGCAAGAGCACATCTAGGCTTAGACAAAAGCATTATAACATTACTAAACATTGATGACTTCTTGAATGTATTAAATTGGGAAGAATATCTTCGTCTTGATGACAAAAACATAGACAAAGAAATTAATATATTGAAAAAATGCACCTATTCAGGAAAACCGATGGGGACAGATGAATTTATTGAAAATCTTACAAGAAAATTTGGGCATAGAGTGCGTTGGCTGCCTGTAGGTAGGCATGCGAAGAAATAGGGCTCCGTCCCTTATTAACCAATTATCCACAAGCAAAATACCTCCCCAAAGCCCTGTTCACAATGCAAGAAATCGTCTACTTTTTATTAGATTAACTTTGCCTCATTTATCTTGCGGCAACCTTAGGTCAATATTGCGTCAGCTCATATCTTAAGTTTTCAATAATTGGAGGCCCTATTAAATCAGCACCTAATCGGCACCCCAATCGTCACCTTCTCATCTAAATGAATATACAGCGGCTCTACCCTTTTCTTGTCTTAGGATAATATTTTTATTAACCATGCCCTTAGCTCTTCATAGGCAGTTTTATATGTAGTTTTCTGTGTAATAAATATCTTTTTCTTCTCGCCGTTAGCTCGCCAATAACTTGCCAATTCATAATAGAGCCTGCACCGCATTTGCACCGCATTTGCACCGCATCATTTAAGTGCATAGTAAATAGTCCTTCCAACCCCTTTTCTAATAATTATATCTTTTGATTTTAATTTAATGAGTTCCCTTAATGGGGAGAAGGGGTCAGGTCTCGACATTCGACAAAAAAGCAAGAAGTAAGCTGGTTAATGTCGATTGTCGAGACCTGACCCTAAATTGCCCCCTAATGACGCAGGCTAAAGCTTGCGACTACCAATTATGATGTATTTTCCTTGTCAATTCACCGATTACAATTTTATTTCCCGCTACTGAAAATTGCCTGTATTTTATTGACAATTTTGATGTCACAGTGTAAACTATAAATATAATTGAATATTAGTCCCGTGTTTAAAAGGGGGAACCCGGACTTTAAAATTGGCCATGCCAATCCGCCTAAAGCGGAAAGTAAAACCTTCACGTCGTTATAGATGTGAGGGTTTTTGTATTTCAGGAGATTAATATGGGAGACTATAAGAGTTTAAAATGCCCCAAGCATAAGGTGTACTATTTAGATGAAAGGAGGATTTATATTTAGAAGAAGATGACATTGAGGGTATGATTTAAAATAAAGTCGTAAGTTGGGGAGAGGTGAACTGCGACTATAAAATAATTAAAAATCTCCTTTGTTGATCTACCATAACAGAGGAGGTTTGAAATGGTAATTGTGAAGTTGTTAAGAGCCTTACTTATAATTTTTGTATTTCTCGCCGCATTCTTTCCAGTCTACATCAATATTTCTGCGTTTGCCAAAGGAACAGTCTCCCCTGATGGTATTCAGAGATTTACACCTGATAGGAATGATTTGATATTGGAGGAGTATACCCACCAAGACATACTTAATCTCATTGAAGAAATCGAAGAGGCCATAGAGAATGACTCCACTGACCGCAGTCATTACGAGATGCTTGCTATGACCTGTTACTATGCAGGACTTTATTATAAAGCATTAGTTGCTACTAAAAAACAACTCGAGCTTCATCCTAAGAAAGGGACAGACGTCGAAGTGATTTATAGTAATTTAGGACTAATGTATCTTAATCTGGATAAATTAGAAGAAGCAAAAAAAGCACTAAATAAATCATTGAAACTTAATCCGGAAGATATTTTCAGTCATCAGCACTTATTGCAATACCATATCATGAAGAAACAATACAAAAAAGCTGCCTTGGAGATGAAAATTCTGAGCGAATTAAATACAGAGCTTGATGTTTATCACAATGTTTACATTTTTGCTACTTACAGTATGGAGAACAATGAATTGATTGAACTTTTAAAAGAAGCCGTGAAGGCTAACCCAAATCACCCTGTAGCGCATAGGAAACTGGCAGCAGCTATAAGGGATGACATTAGGAACATTGAGGAAAATTGGTCTTTTATGATGGAAGAATTCAGAAAGGCATTGGAGCTAGACCCCAAAGATATATACACTTATATTACAATAGCCAATGCGTATTTATTCCGAGCGTTAATAACGAAAAATAAAAAATATTATGATTATTCATTAAAATGGCTTAATAAAGGCTCTAAAATGGCTCCTGGGCATACAGATTTGGCATATGCTAAGGGTAATCTTTTGCATTACATGGAACAGTACGACCAAGCTATAGAGAATATCAAATATGCTATTAACAAGGGCAAAAATGACGATAGCATATATGAGGTATTGGCAGACATCTATAACAGCAAGGCATATTCTCTCTATGAATCAGGAGAAAGGTTAGAAGAGGGGCTGGAGATAATAAATAACGCTATTTTTATTAAACCAAATGATGGCATAATATTAAGTACAAAGGCAGAGATTCTCTATAAAATGAAAAGATATGAAGAAGCGTATGAATATATAAAGAAAGGTATTAAGCTGGAACCTAACCGCCCAGAAATTATACAGGATTTTAAGAATATTAAAAAGGCGCTCAAAGAAACAATGAGGTTAAGATGAATAAGCTCAAATCGATTTTAGTCTTATCTTTGATAGTTTACCTGGTAAATACGAGTTCTTTGGCAGGCGCGTCTATAGAAAATATAAATAATAACCTTGAAGAATATCTTAGCACTTACAGGGGTGAAGGGGTCAGATCTCGACATTCGACAAAAAAGCAAGAAGTAAGCTGGTTAATGTCGATTGTCGAGACTTGACCCTACTTCTCCTTAAATCAAGCGATTAAACCATTCCTTCTTATCAATCTCTTTGACTGCGCCCCGAAAAAGACCTGAGCGCTCTTTGGACGGTAGAACATATTCATTTGTCTGCAAAACGATTCTTTCTTTTTCGGAAAGTCCATTCAAAATCCTTTCCGCTTCTTTCTTCCCCTCAGCTACTATTTTTGGCAATTGTTCAATTAATGATTCAGGCATTATCCCTCCCTAATTCCATAATTATGGATTATATCACAAAACACTATCTTTAGAAACAAAAAACCTGATTCGAAAGATGGTGTCTTGTGCCCCCCCCTGTAAAGACCAGTTGAAGGAGTTAGACTAAACGCAATTGTTTTTCACCCGGTTATTTATCGCTACCACATGTCTGCTAAAGGTTGAAAGTTCTATTTTTTCACGGTTATATTCTAGTGCGTTAAAGTTAGATCTAAAAATTCGATGAACAAACTATGCGGCCGCTCCGCGGCTTACCCGCTCACTCACTCCGTTCGTTCGCTCATCTCGGCCCAGGCCCGCGACACTCCTATTCGTCGTGTCGCTATATCTCCTCGCGTGGGCCCGCTCCGCTCCGCGCGCCGCCTCGCCTATTCGGCGAGTCGTCCTTCGGAGGCGCGCTTCGCTACGCTACATCTTCGTCCGTGCCTTCACTCCATACGAGTGCGTTTCGCTACGATAAACCTGTAGGCAATACTCAAATGTGACCCAAAAATAATAAAGGTGGCGCCATTAATAGGGCAGACGTATCCGTATAAAGCCTTTTAGATAGAGGCCTGTTTGATTTACCATGGTTATGTTATGCGGGAGATATAAGGATAATTACCGTTTTCTTCGATAAGACCTCCCCTCACAAGTAATAAAGGTCCCCTTAAAACTCAATCTATCAAGAATAGCTGTAGCAGTACTAGCTTCAAATATCTTACTCCATGCAGAAGGAATAAGATTGGTGGTGATAATCGTTGGCAGGATTTCACTGCGCTTGGAGATAATCTGAAAGATATCATTTGCCTGATCCTGGTTGGGAAAGACATAACCTAGTTCATCCAGGCACAAGATTTTGACAGAGGCATAATAATTGAGGAGATTATACTTATTGCGGCCTTTCTTGAGTCTTTCCACCAGATCAAAGCAGGTAATGCGGGTAGTAGGGATGCCTTGCTGCGAGATCATTCTATAGCACAAGCTGTCTGCAAGATGCGACTTACCCACGCCTGCAGATCCTATAAAGACGATATTTTCCGCGTTAGTTACCCAGTCGCTGGATTCAAAAAAGCACATAATCTTCTCACGGGGCATTTTTGGATTAAATGTCCAGTCGAAGTCCTCTATGCGTTTAACGCGCTTTAAACCGCTTCTCTTCATTAAGTAAGAGATACGTCTCAGTTCACGGGCCTGTAACTCCTCATAAAGGATAGGCTCAAGGATCTGTTTTTGAGAGACAGTGAGATTATTGCAATCAGAGGCGAATTTTAAATCTTTCCATAGTTCAGCTAATGTCATCATACTCGTTTAAACTCCTTTCTTCATAGTTAAGGTTTAAAAGATTCGTATCCTGAGGCCAGATAGGATCGTTTTCTTTTGGCGCAGGCAGCTTTAAAAGGCTCAATAGGGCCTTTAGCTTAAAAGACTTCATATTATTGAGTTCCCTCACGCAGGATATAAGCATACCCCTGGAATGGCTCTTTAAGAGTTTAAATAAATAGTAAGCGCATTCCATGCCTCGAGGGTCATCCTCCTGATTAGATAAGAAGTATTTTAAGGCAGGATCCATAGATTGCATAAGCTGATAGATGCGCTGCATCTTAAACCTGGGGCTTTTGTGTAAAAGCCTTTCAGTGTGCAGCGGATTCTGAAAGAGCTTCTTTCTATCAAATGACCTTCTGTGAAGTGCAATTCTTCCGCTCTTCGTCCATATCTCGATTCTTTCCGGCCAAGCAATAATCTCAGCGGATTTATTTGCCCATACTGAGGGAACAGAATATTTATTGGTCTCGAATTCAACGAGGGCTTGTTTGGATATCGCTATTCCGGGAATGACTCTTGTTGGAGGATAGTATCCCAAGGGCAGCCTAAGAAGATTTTCTTCCCTTAAGAGCTCTTTTGGAGGTTTTCCTGTAGAGCGATGGGTACGGTTGTTTCGTTTATTTAGATAGGTGTGATATTTACGGTTTAGTTCATCCATATCCTTAAAGTCTTCGGCATATAAAAAGCTGCGGATATCCCTTATGGGGCGTTCCACGCGGCCTTTTTCATTACCGCTATAAGGATTACACAGGTATATAGAGAAGCCGTAGTGCCTGGCAAAATCCAGGAATTGAGAATTATATTCGATAGAGGGGTATCGTTTAAGTACTACGCTTTTCAGATTGTCGTAACGATGTGTATGGGCAAGGCCGTTTAGGTGTTCAAAAGAGTGTAAATGCGCATCTAAAAAGAATTCAAAACTGGTCTTAGGATAAAACTTCCCCCATGCGTATCTTGAATATGAAAGTAGATACAAAAAACCATATACTTTACCGAGATTTTTGTGTGTGAAGTAAAACCAGTCTATCTGGGCTTCCTGACCCGGCAAAAAGTCCAGGGTATGATACGCATGTACTTTTTCCCTGCGGTATTTTTTTGTATACTCTATCACTGTTGGATAACTGCCCTTAAATCCATAAGAGAGTAAACGTTCATAAACCTGCAAGGCTTTTAGATACGGCCGCTCTTTGTACCATTCTGATATAAGAGCCTTGAATGGCTCTATAATGCTTGGCCGCGCTATCGGCTTGGTTGATATTTCCGATTGCCTTAGGATACGTGAGACTTTTTTGCGGCCTATGTCTAATTCCTTGCCGATCTGCCGCAGAGATAATTTTTCTACTTCCCGCAGATGTAATATCCTTTTCAGAATAGGTCCGTTGTCCATTATGTATATACCTCCTTGTTGGCCTCATCCTATCATTATTTTGGTTTGGCTGTCTATCGAGTCCTCTTTTGCAATCAACTAAATCCTATGTCTATCTGCTTAAATAGGGACGAGCTTAACCCGCAACGAGTCCAGTTTTGCAATCAATCGGCCATGCTGAGGTATGAGCCTGAATATAGCGCCTCTCCGAGAGTAATAAGGCTTTAGTAACGAGTCCAGCTTTGCAATCATTTTACCTTGTTTGTCGTTACGCCGCTTCGCATTGCGGATCTGCTGCAAGGCATTATTCCTTTGGGTATACTCAGGATGCTTATCCCTGTATTCCTTATAATATCCAGAGTGGCAGTTATGCCAATGCCTTTGGCATCTTTCCTTATTCTCCCTGTAATCAGGGTCATTTGCCATTTTTTGCCTTTGCCATGAAGCCCGTCTGGCTCTCTGACAGGCCTTTTCGCTGCAATACCTTTGATTTTTGACTCTTGGATTGGGCTTAATACTTTTGCCGCAATGTATGCAGATACCATTCATGATTTTCCCGCCTCCTTGTAATAATCTTAATCCATACGCAAAGGAATGATTATAGCAGGAAAACCTATCCACTTTTCCACATTATTAACAAAAGAAAAAAGAAGCAAAAAAAAATACTGCTGCTATCTTTTAAAAATCAGGAAAGATTAAAAGAATTGTAACAAAAGGGATGGGAATTACAGATCGGTGAAGCTGGGGGAACTGCAAATCGGCAGCGGAGCCGCCATTATTGTTTTTGGGTCACTTTTAGGTATTGCTAACAAACAAATCGGTCATCGCCATTATGTATCTGTTAGGCTGCGATATATCAAGCGCCCAAGTATCCCTGGCATACGTTAATGCGCATAGAAACTCAGAAGCCCATAAAAAGACCGCCCATACATCACCTAAAACAGCACCTAAAAAACAGGTGCCTTGCCTATAATGGCCATTATAGGCATTTACCCTCATATAAATAATAAAGTATATTAAGGAACACATACAGTCACCAGAAAATAGTGACACATTTTTGTGGGTTGCCTCAAAAAATGTGTCACTATTTTCCTTTAAATCACCCACAGATCCGCCTGTGGCGGAACTGTGTCTCGTCTACTACATAGGCGAGTTCGTGATTTAATGCCTGTATGCCCTTTATCATTATTATTTATATGAGGGTCGGTGATAGATGGGCTTATCACCTTTTACATAACATCGTTATGTAAACTACCTCTACTATTTATTAGGGCTAAACAGCACAGAACGAAAAAGGGGTAAAATCGATTTGGGGCTGCTTCATTTCGTACTGTGCAGCCCTAAACATAGGAGAGGTAGACGGTGATATCTTTTTATTCGGCCGACTTTCAGTCGGAAGGAAGGAATTGTGCGCTATTTTTGGAGCTATAAGAACAAGGCAGGAAAATCCGTTGAACTGAGTTGTTAGACTATTATTTTATATGGCATTCGTTGATTTTTTTCAATAGTTCAGGATCCTTCCTTAAAGCTTTCTTTAAAGCCCTCTTTAAAGCTTTGTCTTTGTCTTTTCTTTGTTCTGTAACTCTTTTAATGTCACTATCGTCGGCATCGGGCTTATAATCAATAATAGTATGCTTTGATTCGTCTATCAGTAATATCCATAAATTAAGTATTTTCCTTAAAGGCTTGCTGATCCTTGAGAGGTGTTGTAAATAGAATAAAGAGTTAGGGATGGCTAAAGCCAAAATCTGTTTTTTATTTTCGCTGTCGAAATATGTGACGACACTTGCAAGAGCACGATCAAAATTATTTTTGTGCGTTCCCGGCTCATCGCTACTACTTAAGCCTTTACACTCAATCTTCCATATTTCATCTTGATTTTGTGCAATTATATCTGCTCCATTCGGATTATAATCAATCCTTTTATCATATCCTATATTTTTAAGTTCTTTTTCTATTATAGATTTTATATTGCCAGTATAACCTTTTCCTTTCGGAATCGAAATACTATTCAAATCGTATCCCTTTTTAACAAGCCATTTAGCCGTTTCAATGAGAACTATTGTTTCTGGTATTTGCTTCATAAATTATTTGGGTCTAAGATCAGAACTCAGCGACGAGAACTAGACCCGCCGATTAGGCGAGGCTGGTTCTCGTTCGCTGTAGTGATTTGTTAGAAGCATATTTTTAATTTTACTCGGCTAAAAGATCGTAAGTGTTGGCAACTTTTCGCGCCATCCACTTTATTTCGCTACTGCACTGACTATTTTTAATTGCATTATATATTCGTCTTGCAACCTGTAGCCTTTCGCCAAATCCATCAGAACAAGAATAAAATTGAGCTATTGCGGTAAAGGCCATAATATCTTGACCTTCATCTTTTATATCATTTCCGCATTGGGTTTCAAAACCAAGTTGAGCTAAATCCACTTTTCTTGCAAGTTCATCATCAGATATGTTATCAATATCCTTTAATATTTCATTCCATTTTTGCAGAGCAATCTGGATGTGAGTCTCTAATGTGCTATCTCCTTTTATTAAACGTTCAAGTGTTCGATACATGTTAACCTCCCTGCTTTAGTATAAAATATTTATCTTCTAACGATTATTAGACGAACTTCGCAGTTTATGGTTTTTTCTACCTGAACTCAAAATATCATACTTTTTAAGTGCAAGCAAGCATAAAAATTGAAAGTTGTAGCTACACCTTTAGTCGCTACATAAGAAATCTTGATTATTATTTTTTTAAACAAGGCTTGAGGAAATCTTTATCTAAAGGAATGAATTTATCGCAAGCAGTACGGATATGGTAACCTTTCCCATCGCTAAAATTTGCATTCTCTACATGCTTACCCATATCTTTAACACCCTTTACCGCTGAGACAAAGTCTCCATCACCGGTTACTATAATAGCTGTATCATAAGCGTTATTGTAAGCAAGCCGTAACATATCAGTCGCTAAGTCAATATCAACGCCTTTTTCTACATAGGTAGTTATAACTTCTCCCCATTTCTCAAGTATTATCTTGGCCGTATCCTCTCCGAATGTCTTTATCAGAGCTTCTTTATCAACTTTAATTGTTCTCTTCTCTAGCCTGCCTAATTTCAGGACAAAATAAGGCACGGTTTTAAGACTGTCAAAGAATCTTTGCTGATCTTTATAAATGCCCGGAAACGCTTGTTGATTCACAGGTGCATTATAGTAATAGGCCCTTACAAGTTCTCTAGTACCGCAAAGCAGTTGAGAGAATTTTGAAAAATCTACCTTTGTATTACTTATACAAGTCTTAAGACCGTGGTAAAAGTTACTGCCATCAATAAAAATAGCTACTCTTTCTTTTTTAATCTCTGCCATAAGTCCCCCCTAAAATGAAACAGAGGGTTGAACAAGCAACCCTCTGGAGTTAATAACCCATCCTTGTAAAACAAGAATGGGGAGTTAATTGTGTTTACCTTACCAAAATTAGCAAATGCTGTCAAGCTTTTTCTTTCTACTTTAAATATACCATATTTTTTACAGTTTTCAAGTGCCACTGGTGCCCAAAATGTGCCTATCTCTTACTATACCACTTCCTTCTCTAAAACCTCCTCCAGCAAAGGCAATATCTCATCAATATAACTATAGGGTGTTATGCCGGGACTTGGCTTGGAGGGGTTATGCGGAGCATGGTATTTCATAGACTTAATTGCGTAGTTTTATCTCTATCATCTCCCTCGTAAATTCAAGCTTAACATCAAATTTATCAAAAAATCCATAACTGCCAAGTAAACCAACCGGCATATGTTCTATATCGTAAGAGAAACCTACATACGATTCAACTTTCCATGCTCCGCCAATTTCTAAAATTACATCATGAAAATATGCTGTAATTTTTCCCTCTTTTATTCCTCCAAGTTCAACTATCTTTCCACTCTTAACATTTAAACCTAGGGCCTGCTCTCCTAATGTTGCATGAGAAAGACAGTAATCTGCCCCTGAATCGATTAACATATCGTAAGTAACCGATTTTTCACCGTAAGTTATTCTGACAGGAATAACAGGCTTTATAACACTTACTTGTCTTGGAAATGCTTCATTAGAAGAGATTTTATATTTTGCGTATTTAAATTTCACAAAATATAACCTTGATTACGGCTAGGTACTTTTGTTAATATCGGACTATCAATGCCCTTCTTTTTAGCTTCATCAAGTGCTTCTCTTACTGTCAACCCGCTGGCAACAATTGTTCTGTTTTCAGGAGACATAGCAATCCATTGATTTATAAATTCATCGCCTATTTTTGTGAGATCAATAACGGCTTCTTCTTTTCTAAACATATCTATCATCTCCTTTAGACAAATATAGAGAACAACATCTTGGCTATTCCCTACTACAAGTATACCACAAAATTACCAACTTTAGAGAAAAAAATAGCAGCCATTTTCATGCCTATATATTATCGCAATATGGCTACTCATAGTGTATTAGTTTACCTGACCTCGCTTTGAATGTCAATCTTTATTTTTAGAATTTTTAGAATCTTTATTTTTAGAATTGACCTTTTGGGTTTTTGTCAAGTTTTTTGAAAAAATCTACTGTTAGCGCACCATATAGACTCAATATATGGATCAACAAGTGTTACAATAAATCTTATCTCTCAATATGCATGCGTAAATAATCTATATGTTTAATTTGTGCCCAAAATGTGCCCATCTCTCAACCAAGCTCTTATGGGCTTCTTACAGCCTCTTACAAGTCAAATTTTTCTGTAACTACTTGATAATTATTGCAATTACAACAAACTTGGGAAGCTACGAAAATCCACTAATTCGCAACCCCATTCAGGTGCCCTAAGCCAACTAGGCCACGCCCCGATGTTTATATTTGCTAAAGAATTATACCATATAGATACGTTGGATTCAAATTATATCAGGGGAGCAGAGATAAGGGGACACTTCCCCGATTGACTCGAGAACCGTCCCTAAAACTGCCTGAAACTATTTGTGAGGGTAATCTGGCTTATTCTAACCTGGTTAGAATAAGCTAATCCTATCAGCTCAAAAGAGATGGTCCAGAATAAGAGGCCATAGAAAAATAAAACAGGTCTGGGAAGGTGTGAAATTCGAAGATGGTTTGATGGTTAAAGAACCGGGAAGACTTGAGGAGATAACTACTTAAATGGAGGATGAAAGGATACTTTTTGCAGATCGTTCATTCATTAAGACGCTCAAATATCACAGGGATGCTCCGCGGTCATTCAATCTAGTCGATGATATTATTCGATGGCTTAATCGTGTTCCTGATATCTACAACAACGACCCGCACAGTTCCTTAAGCTACGTTACCCCGCTTCAGGCACTGTCAGGCCAAAAGGAGGTGATCTTAAATCAACGAAAGCAAAATCTTGCGGCAGCTCGTATGCTGCGCTATACTGCTTGGAAAGCGAACCGCTTTACCTTGCTTCCAGCAGGCTTAGAAGTAGCTATGCAGCCTGTTTGAGGTCAAACTCGCAAAAAAACTCCGCCTTCTAAATTCTCAGGTTAAATAATAACATCGCCTGATCTTCTGCCTTCTTTTCTTGCCTTCTGCTTTAATATCTTGACAAAATCCTTTCTCACGCTGTATGTCATGGCTCTTTCTATGCGGTGTTTCTTTAATTTCTCTATGCATTTTCTGGGTTAATGTCTGAAAACTTTTCTAAAAAGCCTCATACGCTTCATATGCTAGTGACAGAAATTCACCTATTTGTTGTAGAGAAATACCTCCTTTTGAACACTCGTACATCTGAATATTTACATCAATTATCTTCTTTATTTTCTCTTCAATGTATTCTTCGCCATATAATCCCCAGCCTGCCCCTTCTCCATGATGAAAATCTATCTGATAAAAGTCATCGTCTTTTTCTTTATCTATCATAAGTCTTGGTGGATTGCCTCTTAAACGGCTATTGCCGAGAATTTCAATCACAGCCTCTGAATTATTATGTTTTGGCAAGGGCAGAAAAAACTCTCTTTCAAGCATCCAGTCCTTCTTTGACAGTTTCAATTTACCTCTAAATATAACCCTTGGACGCTCAAATCTCTCTCCCTCAAGAAACGTGAAACTCAATGACCTTTTAAATTCATAACTCAGTTCGGTTTCAATATCAGGTTCTGGAGAGTAATCATAGCCGCTCTGCTCAAGACAGCTGAAGATAATCGGCCAGAATTTCTTCAGAAGAAGACTGTCAAGATAATCGCGCACTTCAGGATTTTCAAGAATAATAATATCCTTGCTGTTATCTCCTTTTTTAGCCTCTTCCATTATCCAGTCATTTTTCATTATGCCCATAGTCTACCACACCGCCTTGAAATGCTCAACAGAAGCATGTTTATACTCCTTGCCCTCCCTAAATGGGACAAGGGGTGGGGTAGCCCCTGCTAAATAAACAACCGTTTATTTATTTAGAGCTTTTATATGCTTTTGGCAGGAAAACTTGCTCTGCAGGTCATGTGACTGTTGGGCAGGACAAAGATAGGCGGAAGGTTAAAATAGGATTTACTGTTCATTTAATCTTGTGGCTATAGTGTCTGTTTCTAAGTCTTTGTAGATACATCAAGTCTCTGTTTGAAACCATACCTATGATATCCATGCCTTTTCTTACTGGAAGATGTCTAAAAGGTATGCGTTTCATCTGTTCATGGATAGCCCCAAGGCCGTCTTCTAAATTTATATCTACAACGTGCTTTGTCATAATATTTTTCGCTTTAAGAACATCACATGATTTTCCTTTAGCCACCACTCTATATGCAATATCCCTTTCTGATATTATTCCCACCATAACATCTTTTGATTTGACTACAACAGCTCCTATCTTGTGTTTCTTTAAAACCTTAGCCACATCAGTTACAGAAGATTCCTTATCAACAGATATAATACCTAATGTTATTTTGAAACCAAAAGGTGTATGTTCCTTTCTTTTTTCCTTTGCATCCCTTGAATACTTTTTTGTCTTCATATTCTATCCTCCATAAAAAGCTACTTTATACTGGTGGGAACAGCGAGGCTCAAATCCACGACCTTTTCATATTCTACCCAAAAAAAACAGCCTTTCCTTGTATTATAAGACTATATCGGTTGATTTCTATTGTATAGCAATTATAGCATAAAATAGTGGGCATTGGAAGGGAAATATTGGGGGTTTTAGGCAGGGATTGTGAGGCATATGCCTATGAATAAGGAGTTGGTCTAAATAAACGAACGAATAGTGAGCATTTTAGCTGCCGAAGGACCTCCCTAACTTTACAAATCTACCTAGGTTTGGAATTAATTATTACAAACTCGCGAGGGGATGCGGACATCGGGGTATAAACAAGAGAATGTTTGTGAAAGTAGCAATAAATACCTGAATTATAAATGCTCAATAACTGCTTGCAGCCTCTAAATTTACAAACCCTGGTTTTCTTAAACGTCTTGATCTTTTTTACCATTTTATAATATATGACGAGATCCTTCACTCGCTAACGCTCGTTCAGGATGGGACTATAAGAAAAACACCCCGAGGGATCGATTGATTGTGGAAAATAAGACCCGCGCTTAAACAACGGGCCTTATTTCTTTTGTAGGTTATAACTTTACTACGTTCTGAGCCTGGTCACCTTTAGGGCCTTGAGTTATTTCAAACTCTACTGCCTGGCCTTCTGCTAAAGTCTTAAAACCGTCGCCTTGTATTGCAGTGTGATGCACGAATACATCAGCTCCGTTTTCAGGTGTGATGAACCCAAAACCTTTCTGGTCATTGAACCATTTTACTGTTCCTTTTGCCATTATCTACTACCTCCTTTCATCAAGATTATAGTAAACAACGGCAGAAAAACAAAAAAACCGAAAGGCGAATTCTTAACTGCCTTACGGCTCAAGACTTCTACTCACTTATTTACTACTCAACTGATGTAATTATAACATTGATCCCTGCTGTCTGTCAAGTAAATTATATAAGCTTGTCAAGCCAAAGTTAAAATGTCCGGTTCTTACCAAAGTTAAAATGTCCTGTTTTTATGTTACAGTTAGTAGCAGTTCTTTTTCTTTTTGGGCGACTTTTTCTTTTTGTTTATTCTGTGGATAATGTTTATAACGAGCTTCATATAAAGGCTGTTTCCATGGATGCTCTAACGGCGGTATATAGAGCCTTTTTGGTTCTATAGGCACATATGGCTTTG
>Ga0222658_1000272_pt1 | contig 30001 bp, 29 predicted proteins | sample AntAcemetagen476_FD_179830 | JGI IMG/M metagenome (GOLD analysis project Ga0222658, IMG submission 179830) | Saline water microbial communities from Ace Lake, Antarctica - #476 | ecosystem: Environmental > Aquatic > Non-marine Saline and Alkaline > Saline | place: Antarctica: Ace Lake... | reverse complement strand
GATTCCTAATTCAGCGAGACTACTAAAAATGTTAAGTGAACTTAAAAAATTTAGTTTTACATTCTCTCCAAAGGCGTTTCTTTCGGTCGTCCCGACCGTAGTCCCTTTCGGGATACAAGAGTTTAATTTCTTTAGGTTCTTCATTACGTTTTTAACTACTCTTGAAAACAGAAGAACTATATTAACTTTAGAGTTTTACTTACAAAAAGTTAAACTGTTTAACAGTTTTCTTTGTAAAACCACATACTCTGAACTTTTGAAAGAACTATTATATACTATTATACTAATATGTTTTCACTTTTCAAGAGAAATACCTTTAATTTTTTTAAGAGAATTCCCTAATGTCTTCACTACGTTCAGACAAGTCTGATTCATCCCCTACCACAAGGGATAGGGGTTTTCTCAGACACATAAATAAAACCGATGAAGAAAGATTAGTTGAAAGAAAATATCCAGAATATTACAAATGGAGAGAATCAGTATATGAAAGAGATGATTATACTTGTCAAAAATGCTTTAAAAAAGGTATAAGATTTAATGCTCATCATATAGAAGGATTTGCAGAAAATAAAGATCTAAGGACAGACATGGATAATGGCATCACTCTATGTGAGCAATGCCATAAAAAATTTCATATCAAATATGGAAAAACTAAAATACAAAAAAAACATTTAAATATGTTTTTGAAAATATCTAATACTTAAATATCTTTATAACTATTATACTCTTCCAATGCTACTCTAGATACCTCTCTTACAATTGGCTCTACAGCACACCCGTATAGTCCCGAACAACTGAAAGAATTAATTTCGAGCAAATAATATCTACCTTCACTCTTGCAGATATCTAATGTATAAGCTCGGCCAGGCTGCCATTCTTCTTTGGCAATTTCTTGTGCTAACGACCAAGCTCCCCCATCACAATCATCTTGCTCATTTAATTTATCATCCTCTTTATATTGACTACCAGATACAACTATCCTATCTACTACAACTACTCTCCACTCTTTTTCTATAATTTTAGGAGAAGCTATAACTACTAATATCTCATCCATAGGAAGTCCTGCATAGCCATCCATTAATTTAATATCTTTATCTAATTCGTCTTTAGGATAAACAGCACCATAAAAAGTCTTAGCACCTGAATCAGGTCTCATGAAAATGCAATCATCAACACCCATATTATCATAATAATAGTCCCTCTTGCGACTAAACTCTAATAAGGGAAGCATTATATAATCATTATTTAATAAATATTTACCCCAATGAGAATAATAAGTAAGACATCTTAAATTTTTAAAATTACAATAAGGACCAGGAATCCAAGGTTTCTCTCTTTGTAGTTGACGAGCTAAATTTAAAGAACCATAAAATACCACACAATCATCGTCCTTAAATTTATTATATTCCCCTGATTCAAAAGGAACATATTTAACTATATCACATTCCATCCCTTGTTTTTTTATTGCGGCAATAAGAGGATCTAATTTGCCATCTCCCTCAAAATCTTCTATCAACCATTTAACTTCCATCTTCAATCCTATAAAGTTAATAATAGGTTATTGTATCTTTTTCCTTTTCACTTTAATAAAAAAAAGCCCTGCATTAATAATGCAAGGCTCTTCTCTTGAGGTTTTGCTATGACTTAGCAGGGAACAACACTTGTAGCACATGGTCCCTTCTTGCCTTCTCCAATCTCAAATTCTACTCTCTGTCCTTCATTCAAAGTGGCATAACCACTTGTCTGAATCTCTGAATGATGAACAAAAAGGTCTGAACTTCCTTCATCCGGGCTAATAAATCCATAACCCTTACTCTCATTAAACCACTTCACTTTACCTGTACTCATCTTAACTCCTTTGGCTATTAAAGCCATAACTCTATTGCCCTCAACATTTTATATTGATTTACACCCTTGAGGGTCTGAAGGGCTAAACCTTACTATTTCTATATTATACCACAACATTCCTTCTTTGTCAAATAAAAAATAGAAGAGCCGATGCGATAGACTCTTCTATCTATAATAATAAACAACCTTTTTGAAAGGAAAGGTATCTGTTTTATAACATATTAAGTTTCACTTTTATATATCAGGCAAATCTACTGTTTTCCCTCTTAAGTCATGATCACAATCTTTCAAATATTGTATTTTCCCATCTCTTACAAAACTATGACACCTCTTTTGTATATTAGATGGATAAACTAACATAGAAGGAGAAAAAGTAGGCTTATCTATATCCTCATTAAAAGTCCAGTTCTGCTTTGGATTTGATAAATTAGTATAAAATATATGACTACATTCACAAGCTGGACATTCTATTATATGTCCTACCACTTCTTCTTTATTATTTGTGACTGGTAAGCATTTTGCCATACTTAATATAATTCTTTATTTTTTAGCAATTCCCTTGCTTTTTCTATATATCAAGTAAAAATTTTGGTCTTTCTTAAATATTCACAACTAGATAACCCTATGTTACAAGTTTTTTTCCTTTTTTTAGATTATCTATTTCCCATAATGGCTGGAGATTATCTAAACTCCAACAATATTTAAATTCCGTATCATTAGTAGATTTAAATTTAAAAAATGATTTAGGTATTTTATGATCAATATGCCAAGTTCCATAATTACCCCATGTCATTCCTGGTTGAAACAATCCTTCTAAATGCTCTTTCAGATCTTGAAACGTATAACTTACTAAATCTTCCCAATGCCTTCTATTCTTAGAAAGTTTCATAAATGCAAGAGAACGATATATCCCTTTTGACATACTTCGATTTGCCCTATAAATAGGATTTTTTCTTAACTCTTTATAGCATTTACGATTAGCTTCTCTTATTTTTTCTTTATTATTTTTAGAATATTTTTTTCTTTGTTTTTTTATTTCTTCTTCATTATCTTTACGATACTTTTTCCTTCCTTTACTTATCATCTCTTTATTATTTGTATAATATTGTTTCTTTTTTTCTTTTAATACTTCTTTGTTCTCTTCATTATATGCTTTTAAATACTTTTTTACTTTTTCTTTATTATTTTTACAATATTCTGAAGATTTTTTAATTGCTTCATCTCTATGTTCTTTATAATATCTTTTCCTATATTCTCTATTATATTTCTTTCTCAATTCATTTTTAGTCCTTCTCCAAAAATTTTCACATTTTCTAGAACAATATTTTTTTTGCTTCCCCACTAATAAATTATTACAACTTATGCATTTTCTATTTTTCTCCATTTAATTTCTCTTCCCAAATAAAAAAGAGCAATGCCCAATCCTAAACTCTCCTAAAGGAAAAAACAAAGCTCTTCTACTATATTTAACTCTATTATTAAAATACTTTCTTGGAGAGTTTAAGTATCTTAATAATTATATATTATAAAAAAATAAACATAATTCCTCTTTTTTATTTTTTCTTAAATACAAAGATAGGTTCAGTATGCCAGGTGTCTCCCACTTTCCTCGAAAACTCACTATTAGATAATCTCATATTATAAGTCTTCTCTAACTCCCAACCATTCTCACAATATTTACACAAATCATCTGCTATCTTATAATATACTAAATTCTTCACATTCAATGCTAAATGACCATCTTCATTTAATAATCTATAACTCTCATCAACTATCTTAAATAAAAAATTATTTAACCAAGCATTGTATTTATCAAACTTACTGCTACTTTGGTTTTTATCCTCATTATAAATCTCTGTATTAAAAAATGGAGGACTAGTAAATATTAAATCATAACTATCATTTAACTCAGGCATAATCTCCTCTGCACAACCCAGATCAAATCTAAAGCCATATCTATATTCCCTCTCTCCTAATACATTATATTGAGTAGAAAAGAATGAGGCTAATTCTGTGTCTCCTACAGCAGTCTCTCCATTAGGGTCTATCCCATGATAAAAAATATTTTTATTGCTAGCAATACATCCTGCTAATCTTCCACCATATCCAGCACAAGGATCTAAAACCCTGCCTTCATAGGGAACATAATTGTCATATATAAATTTAGAAATTACAGGTTTCCAATTGACTACGCCGCGAGTTCCATCACGAGTCTTTAATATCCTCCTCATTCCTGCTGGATTAGGAACTTTATCTAACTCCATCCATCTATTAATACAATCTTTTAATCCCTCATCATCACTAAATGTCTCATAAGGGCTATTCTCCCCTCTCTTATAGTATGCTTCCATCATATGAGGATGATAACTATTAACTAAATCTATTCCTTGAAAATTCATCTGCAAATGATCATCTTCTAATAATACTTTCTTAGAATTCATAATTCTTTTCATTCTATCTTCTTTTTGATCATCTGTTAAAACATTATGAGGAAAACCCTTTTTTCTATAATATTGGAAGAGTAGTTCTACAACTTGCTTCTTTATCTCTTCATCTCCCTCTTGATATATCTTTAATAATTTTTTAAAATGTTCTGTACTAGTTTCATCTTCCCAGTGAGATAAGGCACAGGATCTTAGATAATTGCTTTTATTTTTGGCGAATAAAGAAGATTTAAGTTTAATTGTTGTATGTTCTTCTTCTGTTAATCTTAAAATAATATTGGATTGTTTCTTAATTTTTGGCATTTTACTTCTCCCAATTAGGTAATAGTTTTTTAAACCTTCTTTTAAATTGTTTATATTCTGCATGTCCAATTAACATTATCTTAATCCCATGTTCTTTTCTGGCAGCTTTTAATTTCTTCCGATTTTTTTCACAATTACTACAAGTGCATATCCATTCTTTAGAAGATTTAGCATGACCCTTTATCTCATAATAAAAATCTTTATAAGGAAAATATAAATCAGGGCAATAAGTATAATCTTCTCCATCTATAATTATTTTAAATCTATCTGGCTCATATTTATATTCTCTCTTCATATATTGACAGACTCTACAAATATTAGCTTCCCAGGTGCTTCTAACATAATGTCCTATATCTTTTCTTATCCCTCCCTTGCCTCTACCAGCCCCTTTAGGAGAAGGTTTGCCATACATAGGATTATTTTTACCTTTAAAACTCTTTCTTTTCTTATAACCTCTTTCTCTAGCTTTTTTATTTTCCTCTGTATCAAAAATACCATTTTTCCATGCTTTTTTAACACCTTCAGATACTTTTTTATTATGTTCAGGAGTTTTAGGAGTAATCTTCATTGTTCTAGATATCCTACTTCTTCTCTTTCTTTCTAATTCATCAGATTGTATATACTCATTTACAATATTCATTAATTTACCATAATCTATTCCTGCAAAAATATTTCTTTTATCATACAATTCCTCCTTTATATGATAACGACATTTCTTATTCCCAACATAAAATTTAACAACTTCTTTTTCTTGCCTCTTTAAAAATAATTGATGTTCATCATCTTTTGTTTTTCTAATATGATTCACTATTTTCCAATGTTCATTATATTCTTTTTTACAAATTGGACAATTTATTAAAAATCTATAAGTTTTTTGAACACAAACCACTATTTATTTACTCCTATGTATATACATATATCTCTTTTTTTCTACCTTTTATAATTTCCTTTACATATTCTATAATACTATTTCTCACTTTTATTTAAAATTCCTTTATTTGATTTAAATATGTATATACGTTATCCTCTTTAAAAAGGAATAGTATATACTTTAAAATAAAATGGTATATACTTTTAATTTAATTAGTATATACAAATACTAAAACTATACACAAAAAAAGGGGTAAGTCCGAAGACTTGCCCCTTTAGTAATAGTTCGTAAAACCCAAGTTTAGCTAACTGTAGCCTCAGTTACGTTAATTCTGGAAATTGCATAATCATTGATAACAACAATTCCAACTTCCTCGTATATGACCCATCCCAATCTCAACTTCTTAGGATCATCAGCGGGAAGGACTGTAATATCTTGGCGAATTGGGAACGCCCCAACAGTCTCAGGACTTGCTACCAACAAGACTGTATCAGTTGGCATTCTACTAGAAACGTGAATATCTGCCGTCCACAAGTGCCCATACAAGCCAGTTGTGATTATTTCCCTCTGAGTTGCCTCATCGAAGAAATCCTTGCCAAAAGTTCTTACTGATGCATACTGAAATGCATGAACTACTATCTTTGCTGTTACTAGGTCATGTTGCTCAATCTGCTTAAAGGCTTCATTAAGAGCTGCTGTAGTCAGAGTTCCATAATTAACTATGGTCTGAGCTGCCAAGCAAGCTGTTAACAATGCTGTAAATATATTACTATCTTCTTCTTTTTGAATAGCCTCTTTAGCCTTAATCTGTGCTCTATCAACTATGTAGAATCTTCTTGCCTTAATTTCCGACAATCTAACTGTTGGATTTGCGGCTATTTCAAATGTTGGGACTAAGACCTCTTCACCTTCTTGAATTTGATCAGGAACTGCACCTCTACGAGATACAACCCATGCGATCGCTGCAACGTCTCTCTCATAGCGAGCAAGTGCTCCCTGAGGAAGTTCGTCAACCATAAGTAATTTTCTACCTACGGCTTGATACTCTAATGATCTACGGATAGGTTCGACCATAGCCTGAGCCAATGCTGTTCTGCCTTCATCAGTCTCTAGTGCTTGAGCGATAATAATATCCTGATCATGATCTGATAAACCATTTTTACTAATAGACATTATGTTCTCCTTTTAAATTCCTATTTTTAGGTCTTTAATATCTAAAATAAGCCTAAAATATAGTATATTAACAAATTATCTTCTTAATACGAAGCAGGCATAATTACCAAGAGTAATAGAGCCGTCTACATCTGTTCCTGGAACTCCACTTGGATAAGCTTGAGATGCTCCAGTACAGACACCACTTTCTTGACCAGCTGTAGCTGCTCTTGCCCATTCACCAGCAGTGGCCGCACTTCTTCCGACAAGATCTGTTACAACAAATCCAGCCCCATCACCATCAAGAAGGTCTGAGCTAATCCAGAATTTTCCTCCGCCTGTATAAACGGTGATTTTATTTGAAGCCACTGTTTCGTCATAGAAGTCTGAAACTCTATTTTCAGTCCATCTAGTATTTGCTCCATCCGATCCAAGAGTAACCTGAGCCGAGTATGCTGTAGTCTGTCCCTGAGCTGCCAATGCTGAATCTCCAGCAACACCAATAACGGTATTTATTCCTCCTGCTATTGGAGTAGGAATAATTTGACCAGCTGCATTTTGACTTACATTCATACCTGCTGAGATAGCAGTATCTCCTACTGCATACATATCTGCAACTACATGGTATTCAACTATTAAAGCCATGATGTTCTCCTTTTTTCTTTTCTTTTAATTTTAACAAATTACTTATTGAAAGCTTTTCTCAATTGGATTGTTTCGTCTTCATCAGCCAACATATTTCTTTTCTCAAGAGAGAAGAGACTGGCTAACTTAGTAGTTAAATCATTTTGAGAATCCCTTACATTACTCGCCTCATTTATAACTACGGTTTGAGACATACCGTCTGTAACAGTGTCTAATCCTTTTTTGCTAGCAAAGATTGATTTTTCAATATCTTTAATCTGAGCAGGCTTATAAGTTGATAGTTCTTCTACTTTAGTTTGGAGAGCAGTTACTTCAATCATCTTAGCTCCCAACATTCTAGCTGCTACTCTATACGCCTCGGATTTCGAATCTCTCTGAGAGATAACTGTCCCTTTATCTTTTGTAGTTTTTTCACTGTCTAACTCTTCTTGTCCCATCTGGGCATTACCTGTTGCAACGCTTGGATGGTCTGCGGGAGATTTAGGAGCACTTTCAAGAGTTTCCCCTTCATGCCCTTGCAAAGACTGTGTAGCACTACCTTCTGTATTAGTTGGTTCTTTAGCATCAAATTTATCTTCATTACCTATTGTTCCATCTCCTTTAATAGGTTGTATATCAGGATCTTTAGCAACTGGTTCTTTAGGAGCAAGTTTACTTTCTCCTGCTTCCAGAATTCTTTCTGCCAACCTTGATAAACTATCTCTACTTGATCCAAAACCTCTCATATGTTCTAACTCAAGTGCTTCTGCTTCTTTTATAGATTCTTCAGAGGATGCTGTTTCTGTTTTACCCTGAGACTTATCTCCTCCTGTATATCTTACATCTCCAGCACTCAAACCTGCTTCATCTTCATGTCCCATAGTGGCATTAGATGATGGTATTTCAGGTTGTGGACTATCTTGTGGATTAAGATCAGGTGCTTCATCTCCCATTAAAGATTTATCTCTGGGAACTGAAGGTTTACCAGCAGAAGGAATAGTTTCATTTTCATGACCCATTTGACTTCCATTTTCGCCTGCTGTATAAGATCCAATATCTGATGAATCTTGAGCCTTTTCTTGTTGAATAGCATCAGCCTTTTTATTTATAACATCAACGACTGATGAGAGATCCATTTTAACTTTTCCTGTCTCTCCTATTTTACTATTCATATTCATAGCTTCCCCTAAATTATAACCATCTTCATTACCAATACCATTAAGTTGACTCTCTTGAGTCTCTTGAGTATGATCAATAACTGTTACTTTCGGACTTCCTCCAAGATCTCCTTCATTATTTTCTGGAATTCCTAAAGATCCTTCTTCCATTGGAGATTCCATTGGAACTTCTCCTTCCATTCCTGCCATTTCTCCACCATCCAATGCTGGTTTTGTTTCTCCAAATCCATCAGGACTAATTTCTTCAATAGCTTCTCCTGGAATTTCCTTATCTATATCTGCTTCTCCTCCAAGAGGATCTTCTCCAGGAATACCTTCTTCTCCAGGAATACCTTCTCCAGGAATACCTTCTTCTACTATATCTCCTTCTCCCAGAGCGACATCTAGTTGTTCTCCAAGTTGTTCTGCTGCATCTATAGGAAGTTCAAGAGTAACTGTTGCTCCTTCTCCTCCTATTTCATCTACGCTATCAAATGGATCAACCTCTTCTCCCATTCCATCATCCATAGGAATTTCTTCTTCTATTCCTTCATCCATAGGAGCTTCTGATTCGAATTCATTTGCTAACATATCTTCTGGACCAGCAACAGCCATTTTCAATGTTTCGCAAACAGAAGCTGCTGTTCTTAATGAATAGCCTGATCTAACTTGATCAGTAATACAATCTTCATCTCCTGAAGTATCTGCCCAATTTTCAGCTAATTTAATAGCGACTCTATCGGTATAGATATCAGCAGATTTAAGTTTATTACAAACGCAATCAGCCAAAGGTTTTCCTTCGCAAGGTCCGCTTAGTGCCAATGCATTCTCTCCAAATCTACGAGCAAGTTTTTCAATACAACTTTCGATTGGGAATTTATCTCCATAATTTCCGAAAGCGATTTTAAAATCTTGAGTAACTGAACCTTCTTTACTTGCTGTCTTAATATTTGGAATTGCTCTTGCCTCTTTAAGCTTTACAATTGTTTTAATTTTATCTTCAAGTTCTAGAGCATCAAATTTAGCTTCTGTTAAATTTATAGTAGAAAGAGCTTTTACAAATTTTTGTTTTGCTCTACTACAGGAAGCGCATTTACTATGTCTAACTGGTTTCCATTCCCATTGTGCCCAAATATCTTTAGTATCAGCATTTGTCATATATGACAATTTATATTTTACTCCTGTATCAAGACAAACATGACTACCTTTTTCAAGAGTCATAGTATTTGTTTTACCAGTTGCGGGACTAACTGATCCCATTTCAATTTTACTTTCTGCTAATTTTTCCAACATATAAGGTGTTATTTTAGTATAAGCTGCCAATGCTGGTTCTTCTTCTGGCATTTCAAAACCTTCTCCTTCAAAACCAGGTTCTGCTCCCATTTCTCCTCCAAACTCATCTTCGCCTTCAGCTCCACCTTCTGCTGGAGTTACATCAGGCCAATCTATAACATCGAGTTGAATCTTATAATTCATTTTAGCTCCGCAACTATTACATTCTCCCTTACCTGAGATAACATCAACATCTTGACTTCCGCAAGCTGGACAGATTGATCCAGGTGGTAGGGGTTCTGATTGGTCCATATCTCCTTCCATACCTTCTTCCATTGGAGGTTGTTCAAAGTTTTCTACTGGAGGTGCTTGTGGCATACCTGGTGCCATTGGTCCTCCTGCTCCAGCCCCTGGTCCTTGTCCCATTCCTCCTTGTCCTCCCATTTCGCCGCCCATCATTTGTGCTTTCTTTTCTATTTCTTTTCTTGCCGCAGAAAAAGCTGGAGTTGAACAAGGTTTTTCTTCAGTTTCTTCATTCATAACTCCTGCATCTTCAATACCTTCGTCTTCTATTCCTTCATCATCAACTTCTAGATCTTCTGCTGGACCTTCTACGATATCTCCAAGAGCATCTGCTCCCATATCTTCTCCACCTTCTTCTATATCTATTTGTAATCCCCCTCCATCGAGAGATTTTACTTTAATTATTGCACAAGCTTCTTCTCCGCCTTCTTCTCCAATACCCTCATCAATACCCTCTCCGATACCCTCATTGATACCTTCTTCAATACCTCCTATTTCTTCTCCTATTTCTTCTCCAAACTCTTGTGCTAGTTGAGCTTTAACTAATTTTTTCAAACCTTTATAAAAGGCTTTTTTATCAGTAACAGGTGCATCAACATCTTTAATTGTTGCATATATCCTATATTTACCATCTTCAGGTCTATTAATTTTCTTAACTGCTGATTCAAAAGCATCAAACTTACTTACAATCTTTTTACTTTGACTATTATCAGCCAATTTAACCTTTACTATTTCATCAACTTTAGCCATAGCAACTTTATTTCTAACTGCATAAGCGATTGATTCAAAAACATCTTCTGCCTTTTGTCCAAACTTACCATTATCAGAAACAGCAAGAATCAAAGCATCCATTGCTGAAACAGATGGTCCTGCTGAAGCAACTTTACTAAAATATTTTATAGAATTAGCCAATGCTTGTTTTTCTTTTGTTTTATACGGTATTGAATTAACAATTGCTAAATAGGATGCTTTCTCTTTTTCATTATCATTAATATAAGAAGCCGCCTGGACTAACTCTTCTGGAGACTTTTGATATTTAACAATAGCATCTGAAATTGACTGAGTAGCAGTTTTCATTAGATTAACTGTATAATCTGAATTTGCCCATCTCTCTACTCCCAATGTTATACCTTCAAGCTGTGCTTCAGTAATAACATCGATTGGGCCTGTAAACTGGTGATTATCTAAAAGTTGCCTTATCTGCTTATCAGTTATAACTTCGGTATAATCCTCTGCTATCTTAGCACTAACAAGACGACTCATATCATCCCACTGTTTTTCTGTTATAACTTCTGGAGTGTTATTAAAACGGACTAGTTCAGCAGAAACAACTTCTAATTGATCCTCTGTAATAGTTTCATAAGTTCCTTTTCTAATCTCAGGACTTTCGCTTGTAGTAACATTTGCTATATCAGAACTTCTACCGATTTGCTCCTTGCTTTCTGTAATGGATTCATAAACCTCACCAGTTCTTGGATGTAAGCTTTCTTCTTCCTTCGCCAATTGTTTCTCTGTAATCACTTCTTGATTAGCTTCACCGGCTGCTGTTTTGGTATTTTCATTAGCCATTTTTGCTCCTGTCTCTTTTAAAATATTATTTTCCAATATTATTTTTGCTGCTTTTTCTGGATTAGATTTTATCATTTCCTGTAGATCGACTGGAAGTTCTTCTATACTTGCTGTATGAAGAACATTTTCTCCTTCCACCTCTGCTATGACAATCTTCTCATCCGTTTTAGAAACTACGACTCTTCTTGAAGTCGGATCCCCAACATCAGAAGACACTTCCGTTAAACTTTCGGACATTAAAACACTCCTATTACTGCCTAATTCCAAAGAATTATTTATGGAATTAGTGATCTTATTAACTAAATTATGATTTACTCTTAAAAAATCCTTGTTTTTTATTTTATTTTTTGAAGAAAATTTTGGTTTTGTAATATTTCCAAGTCCTCCCATATCAGATACTTCGGGACTTCCAGAGGGTCCGCCTCCCATTTGTGGTGCAGGTGCAGGGGCAGGAACTGGATCTGGAAATACATTTGGATCTGCTCCTTCTTCACTTGCTAATACTTCTGGAGAAGGCAATGAACCATAACCCATCTCTGTTAATTCATCTGTTATACTCTGAATATCTGATACTGATTTAACAATATCTGATATATATTCATATGAAACATTTTCTTTTTGTTTCATCATACTTTTTACAACTCCCTCAAGTTTATCCATACTTTCTTTCAGCTCATTTAATTCTTGAACTCCACCTATCTTCTCTAAATTATCAATATTCTTTTCTACAAATTCTGGATCTGTAGAATATTTAATTAAATTATCAACATTTTTTCTAAGAGAGGCAACTTTCTTCTGGACATTAGGAATATGTAAAACACAACTTACTCCACAATCGTGGCAAGCTGGATTAACTACAAAAGAATTTTCAATAAATTTAAGCCCATAGTTGTGTTCAAAAATCATTTGATCTTTATGATTTAAAACTTTTATATTATCTTTTGTAGATCCGCAAAGAGGACATTTTTCATCTGTTTGAACTTTACTATCATAATATTTACATTTCATTTGTCCTGAGAATTTTCTATTTTTTCTTTCTTTAACGCAACTACAATTATGTACCGAAGTATTATTCGCGATATATGAATGTGATTCTGTTTCTATATTATAAATTAAACCTTCATAATCTATTTCTTCTACAGAATAAGTAGTATGCTTCGCAAATAAACCATCCTCTGTTATAATATTATCCAATTTAGACTGGACACATGTTTTAATAGAAGCCTTTTGACATTTTTTCCCTTCATTTCTTAATTGTTTTAATTGAGAATTCCCCAAAGAAAGCCTATAAGAAATACAAAGTTTTTCTCTATTTAAAGGACCTCCACTATTTTTATATGAGTTAAAAGCAGCACTAGATTTAAGAGATAATAATAAATAGAGAAGCTGAGAAGCAAGTCCAGGAGCAGCAGATACTATCTGAATCATAGATTTGCTATCACAATGACCATCTCCATCTATAAAAGCTTTTAATAATTTAACTTTATATTCATCAGTTAAGGTAAATATAGATTCATCAAATCTTTTGTTATGAGAACGATGGACGACTCCTGGACACATAGAATGAATCTTTTGAGCGAATTTAGGAAACCACAATCTCACATGAACCGATTTTATTCCATTTTTACTTTTATAAAATTGAGCTTTTCTGTTGGTAAGATCAAAACAAATATCACGTAATTCATTAACAAAATCAATCTCGTCTTCATGAAAAGTAAAATCTATCGCTTTTATTTCTCCATTACGTTTTACTCTACATCCTTCAGCGGCATAATAACCTAAAAGAATAACAAGTTTTTCTTTTTGAGAAGAAGATAAATTGTCAAAACCAAATTTTTGAAAAAAATAATTACTTTTTTCTATTTTAGGAAGTGGTATAAATAAAGTTTCATTATCATCAATATACTCCACAGGAGTATAGCGATATTCTCCCCTCCTTAATGTTAAAACTGGATGATTATTAGTTACAAGAAGTTCTCCATTAATACAACGAGACTTTAAAATAGAAATTTTTTCATTAATCTCTCTTTTAAATAAATGTGTCACAGTGGTTATCTTACCATAACCATCTATAACCTCATCTCCGACTAGAATATCTTTAATATTCTTAATAGTAAAATCTGACATTAAAACAGGAGTATCTCCTGTAAAACAATAATCCTCTGCAACATGGGCTTTATTATGACAAACAGAACAAATACTAGACTCCACACTTGTCCCCATGCTGGTCCCCTGTACATAATTTTCTTCTATTCCTCTTGCCAATCCAGGATATGCAACCTTATCTACCATTGCTATAATAAAGATCCCACCTTTTTTATCATCATACCAGGAATGAAGACATTTACCTCTTGCTTTTTCTACATCATCATTCTGGTGATTTGTAAAAATAGGAACCCCCACAAAAGTATGAGCTGCTTTTTTCAATTCATATTCGCTAAAGGCATCTCCATTATCATTAGGTTCATCTTTTTTAATAGCAAATATTTTTACATAAAGATGTTCTGGATGTTTTTTAGTAGCTTCTTTAAGATCAAATCCTCCTAGATCTTCTCCTTCTATATCTTTAGAAGCAGTTTTAATTCTATCAGGCAGATTAAACATCTCCCAGCCTGTAGGATTATTCAGTGGTGTAATCTTATCTATTTTAAATGTTGCTCTTTTTTTAAATGCCATTATTTATCCTATTTATTATATTATTATTTGCTATTTATCTTCATCTTCTTTATAGGGGCATTCTTCTCCCTTGTGTTTCTTTTTTCCAACGCCCTTTTCTTCATGTTGACATGATCCCTCGAAAGGACCACTACCATCACGTTTTCCACGTTCTTTTTTGCCAGCAACTTTTAAATACTTTGCAGTTTTAAATATTTTCATTTATTTTTTCTTTGCCCAAAATGATTTCTTTGATGTCTATGTCCGCCTCTTATTTTTCTATACACTCTCCCATATCTCATAGTATTAGATACATCTCTTAAAACTACTCTTCTAGTCCTACAATGCCCACAACTATATACGCGACAAGGATAATGATGATGAGAATGATGAGGCCCAACATATCTCAATCTCACTCCAAGATGTCCATCAGAGACTATAACTGAAGTTCTCTGAGTTTCATGGCATCCCATTAGGAATAACATAAAGAATAAAACAACCGATAATAACCATTTTATTTTTTTCATTTTATTTTTCCTTAATAATCTATACCTTCAACAGGATTATCATTTTCTAATCCCATTGGAGTATCTTGTGGAGAAATTTGATTTCTTAACTTATTCTCAATAGCTCCAACCAATTTAAGATATACCTCTTCTGGATACCAATTCTCAAAAGCAATTTTTCCATTATGATCATATTTAATCCAACGATCTACAACTTCCTCTGCTCCTCCTCCAACATGTTCTCCTGCTTCTGGAAAAAACAATTCTATCCAACCACTGCTCCCTGAATCTTTAACCTGTATCTCTCTAATTTTCATATTCGAAAATTCTGAAGATATGTCTTGATCACTTTTATATTGAGGTTCTCCCATCATTCCTTCTGACTCATATCTATTCATATCTAATGCTAATTTTTTATACTTTGCTGTTTTTAAAATTTTCATATTTGCTCTCCGCAATTCGAACAGTAATTAGTTTTAACCATAGAAGTTTGTCCACAATGTGGACAAGTTTGAGCTATAATTGTTTTCTGTGCTTCTTTATTTTCTCTCGTTTGTTTATCATCTACGCCAAATGTATAATTCTTATTATTTTGTTGTCCGCATTTAAGCATTTTTAATTTCCTTTATATTAGATACTTTTAATTTTGGAAAAAGAAGAAAAAATCCTTTATTTATCTTCTCTTAACTATTTTGGGCTTTCTCCAATTTTGTTTTGCCCATAATGGTTGCAAATTATCCAATGACCAACATTTTTTAAATTCTACATCATCAACAGAATTAAACTTAAAATTACATTTAGGTATTTTGTGATCTATGTGCCAACCAAATTTGCCATAATTATCCCAATTCATACCTTCTAAAAATTGAGATTCAAGATGTTCCATTAGTTTTTCTCTCGTATATCCAACAAGGTTTTCCCATTTTCTACCATTTTTTGATAATTCATTTTCTTTAAAAGAATAACGCATAGATCTAGATACATTGCTATGAACTCTTTTTTCAATATCTCTCATAAAATCATTTTTATTTTTTTTATTATTATTTTTTTGGTAATATTCTCTACACCGTATTTTAATTTTTTCTTTATTTTTTTAATAATATTCTTTTTGATAATATCCTTTTTGACACCTACCACTTCTATCTCTAAGAGCTTCTCTTTCTTTGTATTTATCTTTATTCTCTTGATAATATTTTATAAAATACTCTTTACGTTGTTCCTTATCCTTATCTTTATTTTTTTGATAATATTCTTTTCTCCACTTTTTATAACCTTCTTTATTCTTTTGACGATTTTCCTGGAGTTTTTTGATATAATAATCTCTATTATTTAGATAATTATTTTTTTTACTGCAACGAATAGAGCAGCATTTTTTATCCTTTCTCATTGCTTCAAATTCTTCATTACAAACTATACAATTAATTAACATTATCTCTTTTATCCTTTGACATGCCTTGGAATATCAATCATAGCCAACTCATTAAGAGTATAATTAGGAGCACCTTTAGGAAATTCAATAGCCCACTTTTCATTAGCATGACTATATGCTCCATTTGATGAGGAGAAATATTCTCCACTAGGAGCATAAACTGGAGCTTTAGGATCATCAGGTAATTTTTTAATACCCGCAAAAAACCTTTTTCTAAGATCCTTAGTCATAGCAGGACCAACTACAACAAAATAATCAGAATCAGTAGTATAATCATGACCCTCCCATCTCATATAAGATCCTTTGCCTAGTTCTTTATCAAACTTTTTCTTTAATCCTTCGGATCTTTCATGATAATGTTCTATCCACTTTATACCTCTATCTTTTATTCTCTTTGGTCCAGATATTTTGATTTGTTTTTTTAAGTTATATTTATTTATCATTAGCAACCGTTCCTATTAAAATTAATTTTCCAAGACCATGAGGCAGTTCTATAGTGTTCATCCCTATTTCATCGTCTTTGTACTGATTAATATAATCTGGAACAGCAGCAAATTTCTGCAAAGTTTGATCTTCCGCTCTTTTCTTTAAATCTTTTGAAGCTTCTGCCATATTTTTATAAACAATATCTTTAACAGCATCTATATTTTGTTCTATTGCATTTTCTTTAAATCTTAATATTCTCCATCCTACATTAGCTAATTTTTGATCTCTCGCCTGATCTCTTTTGACAAAATCTTCTCTTTGATGCCAGATAGATCCATCGCAATTATGTGTGATAATATTTGAAACTAAATAAGTATGATTATTATCTCCTTCTCCTTCAGTTTCAAAATTTATAACATCTCCTTGATATTCTTCCTCAAATATAGAATTTACAGGAACATAAAAATAATCATCATCTTCTCTATAAATTCTATTTCTACCTCCAGATGGATTTACATCAACTTCCCACAAACCGGCTGTAATATATTTTTTGTTCTTACCAACAAAAGACATTACTTTTCCTGGTTTTCTGCTTTGACATATTGTAGCAAATTTTCCTATAGAAAAAGATAAGGCTTGAAGGTCTATTAAAAAATGTTGAGAAGAAGATACATAACGATTAATCCCATTCTCTTTTCTAACACAACCATCTCCCTGACAAAAAGCTTCCATAAATGCTTCTTTACACTCTACAGAAGATTCAAACATCCAATAAGGTAATCTTTTATTTGGAGCTTTATGCCCAAATGATTCTAATAAAAATTTTCCTAAAGAAGTACAACAACAGGTTACCTGTCTCATATTATTTTTAATATTAACTCTTACAGAAGATTTTAAACCAAATATCTTTTCTAATAAATATTGAACTTTATCACTAAAATCAACCTCATCTATATGAAATAAAAAAGAAACAACTTTGTTTTTTACTCCCGAAGAACATCCCTCTGCCGCATACATCCCCATTAACCATCCAAATTCTTCATTTAAACTAACTTTATTAGGAATTTTATTGGCATTATGAGATTTTCCATTATATTTATTTAAATGATATAATTTATCTTTTATTACATAATTTCTAGAAATTTGTCTATTTTTTGGAATTACTAAATAATCTCCTTTTTCTATCATTGAAGCTTTAACAAATTTAGGTTCATCAGGAATATAATATTCTCTTGTTCTTGTTATTCTCAGTTCTTCTCTTTTAACTCTTGTTTTTTTAGACTTGCATACTAAAAATGGATGATTCTTTGTTATTTTTATAGTATTTATACCCAAAGCTTTAATATTTAGTAGTACTCCCTTTGATTTATTAATATATTTTTTTATAATTTTTACAGGAGAACCTTTTCTCCCTATTAATAATTCTCCTATAACAATGTCTTTTGCCTTTTTTGTTCCTTTAGAAGTAGGAACGTATGTATTTGGATGTAAACACTCAAGACCAACTCCCACTTTTGGATAAGCAAAATCTATAGTGAATGGTCTTTCTTCTCCAGGTAATTTAACAGCATATTGTCCAAATAGAGGGAAAGGAGCATTTAATGTTTTTAACATTTTATACATCTGTTGTTCTAATTTAGTTAATTTTATCATTTGAGGAGGTGCTTGCTCTTGTTCCTCTTCCGCTCCACCACCTTTACCCCTTTTTGTAATTTTAGGAAGAGCCTCAGCAGTTGCTGGCATACCTCCCATGCCTCCACCCATACCCATATCTGCTCCAGGCATACCTCCCATGCCTCCTCCCATATCTCCTCCCATGCCTCCTGTCGGATCTGCTCCAGGCATACTTCCCATGCCTCCCATATCTCCTCCCATGCCTCCCATGCCTCCCATGCCTCCCATATCTCCTCCTCCTTGTCCAGGCATCATCATTCCAGCAGCACTAGCAACAACTTGCTCGCTTCTTAATTTCTCAACTTCTGTATCATAATCTAATCCAAGTTCTTCTAATATTGTTTGAGCAGATACAAGTCCCTTGTCATACAACTGCATAAGAGATTGAATTTTATTAGTCTTATCTCTTAATTGTAAATCATTAAAAATTAATTCAGGATATTCATAAACAGTTTCTCCAAGTTCTTTTGATTCTTCTTCATTTACAAATCCTTGCATCATGGCAACTGGCAAAAAGATATTCTTCTCAACCCAATCTTTAAGTTTATTTCTCCAGTTTTCAAGTCTTCTAATTAAAACTTCAACTCCAACTTGAGCTGAGCTATAACCCTGCATTTCACCATTTAAGATAGCCTGATTTAACATCAATCCATCAAGAATCTCTTTTCCTATTTGTTCTATTTCCTGAGTAATATTATGAATTTTACCTGTTGCTCCATAATATTCATAATCAAAAGCATGGTGAGTAACTATAGTTAAATTAGGATCATTAGCAACATTTGCTAATTGATTAACTACATCTTGTAAATCTTCTTCTGTTGCAGGTCTATCTTTATCTCCAACTTTAACAACTCTAACTGGGAGAATTAATCTTTCTGCTACAATCCAGTTAGCAGTCATTATTTTTGTTTTATACGCCAAAACCGTAAACAATCTTTGAAGCATAGATGACCCATACGTTCCATAAGGACTAGCATTATGCTTAAGATGTCCTGTGCTTCTAGAAGATAAAGGTATAGGTTGTCCTGTTAAAATTAATGCTATAACCTCTTGTGGTAAATTTTCATAAACTTTACGAGGTTCTCTTCTTTGAACAAGAGTTCTTAATTCCTCATCTGGCATTAAAAAATATTCTGGTTGACTAGCAAGAGGATTTGTTTTTACTTCTATATAGTCTGGATTAAGTATTTTTATTGATTTAAAACTACCATCAGGATGCCTACATAATTCTCCATCTTCAGTTTGATTTCTTCCTCCACAATGAGGACATTCTATTTCACTGAAAGGAAAAACATCTCCTAATAAAAAATATTCATGACTAATATCATTTAATTTTTCTGCAAGTTTAAGTTTTTCTGTTAATTTTTCATAATATTTAAGTATTTTCTTACTTTTACATTCTAACTTAAAACCATTCATAGAGAAATTACTATTATGTACTGCAACTCTATGAACAACATAACTACTTTTATTAAAGACTGTTAAATCATATACATCGCCATTATAATAATATTCTCCAATATTTAAAATTTTTCTATAAATATAATTACCTTTAACAAAATAAGGTATATTTCTTATTTTACTTTCATCGATTTCTTTAAATTGATATTTAAAATTTAAATTATTAAAAATATCACAGGCTCTTCTAGATATTCTTATATTGTAAATTGTTTGTCTATTTCTTTTGCTTAATCTAGTCTGGGTATATGAATATTCAACGCTTATACGATCACAAATATTTGCAAGTTGATCCATCATTTTCCTTGCAACCCCTACTCCTTGAAATCCATTTTTAGAATTAAAACATCCATCGCCTGCAAAATAACCTGATAAAAGATGTTTCAAATTTTCATTATTCCACTTAAGAACAGAATTTATAAATTTTTTATCACCAAATTTAGCCGTTCCTGGACAATGCCCAACCATATCATCAGCTATATCTTGACCAAAAACTTTAACTTCAATACGCCCTCCTTCAGGTACTTCTCTAATTGTCACTTTTTTACCTGGATAAATGTTTTCTACTTTTCTCTTTATCTCTTGCACTAAAGTATCTTTTTCATCTATAGAAAGAGTAAAAACAACTCCATTAAAATATTGAGAATATTTACTTTTTTTGCTAGTATGGGCATAGGGAATACCGCATCCTTCAGCAGCATATACCCCAACGATCCAAGCAAAATCATTATTTACAGTATGAATATCAGAACTTTCATAATTACACGGAGTTAATAAATAATCTCCTTCTGATAAAGATGAGGCAGGAACAAATTTAATCTCTCCTTCTCTTTCTGTTAATATCTCATGACCTTTTGTTACCTTCATGGTTCCTATAGAAACGCCAGATATTTTAATCCGTAACATATTTTCATCAGCTATCCTTTTATGAACCTTCTCAACAACATTAGAAGATCCGTCATGAGAACGCACATAATCTCCCTCAATAACAGAACTAATTGATTTCTGAGTACCATTTGCCATTAAAACTTGAGAATTAGGCTCAAAACAGTAAAAATCTACTCCAGCTGCAACCTTTGGTTCATTTGTGTAATAGAAGCGACAATTACTAGAAATATAACCGCTTGCTACAAAAGCTCTGTCTGGATCAACTTGTAAATCATATCCTTTCCCGCTATATAAAAATTCTTTTATTTCAGAAATAGGCTGTGCTAAATAAGTAGTTCCATTTTCATTATAAAAAAATCTTAAACTTCTTTGTTTTTTAGGTTTAAAATTAAATGGAATTTTTATACTTCTTAAATAAGGTTTTAATTTAGGAACTTCAGAAGAAGGAATACTAATTCTATAAATCCATTCAGAAGAAGTATCATAATGTTCTCCATAAAAAGGAAAACGATTTAATGTGCAGGAAATATCACAAGATAATAATAACCAATATATTTGATCTGCCATATTACAAGAATAATTATTAGCAATTAATTTTAATGATTTTTTATTAAAAGAACCATCTCCATCAAAATAACCACCTAATAAATTTAATCTTGATTCTTTATCTAGATCAAAAACTTCATGTGTAAATTTCTTCTTATTTCCTTTCCCAACAATATAATTAGTATAAAATTGATAAGATTGTTTTGTAGAAACATTTGTTCTCCATCCATTTCCATTCCCATGTTTTACAGAGCCAACTTTTCCATCAAATGATGTCTCAAGAACTGACATAAGTTCTTTTGAATAAGATTCTTCTTTTTCATGAATAAATCTTACATAATATCTATATTTCCCAGAAGAAATAGTTCCATCTGCAATACAAAGACCAATAGTCCATGCCAGATCTTTATTTATAGATTTAACCCCAACTTCAGGAAGAGGAGCCAATAAATAATCATCTTTTTTAACATTTTGAGCTTCTTTTCTACAAATTAATTCTTTAGGAAATTTTATTTTTTTAACTCCATTTGAAACAATTCCCTTTTTTCTTCTATAATTAGTATTCGCTTCAATCTTTTTCTTTTGACGATACAATTTGCCATCTAAAACAATAATGGGATGTTCTTCTGAAACTGCTAACTTATGCCAATAACCATAAGAATTAAATTCAAAACAACGTTTTTCTTTACAATCCCGCTCCGCAAAACGAGATGGTTTTTTTAATTTTCCTTTTGCTCCTAGAAGGAATTCGCAATCAATATTCTCGTAAAGCAACCCTCCTGTATAAACATCTTCTATAGATTCATTATATAAAAATGAAATATCTTTAATATTTGTGTAAGTATAATTTGATGTAACTACCTGAGAATAAGGAAGATAGAGCCATTGATAAACTTCTCTTCTCTTAGCTGCAATTTGCCAATTCTGAGGAGTATGAAGAGGACTAAAAAACATAGGTTGGCTAAATATAACATTAGCACCTGAACCAGCATATTGTGCTGTTTTAGTAATAGGGATATTAACCGAAGTTGCTCCACCATATTTTCTATTAGAATTAACCGAAGGGAATGGTTGTGGTGTATACCCTCCTGACGCTGCTACCATACGTCTTTTATTTGCAGGAGAATTACCTGTTTGCATTTTAATAACTGGCATATATTATTTCCTTAACATTTAACCATCTATCGCTAAATCGAGGCAAGACTTCATAACCTCATCACTATTATCGACAAATCTATTCTTCTTTCTTTTTTTCACTTCAAGAATATCTGGACACATCTTCACTTCTTCTGACATAAATGTATCTCTAGCTCTTGGCTTTTCTTTCTTCTTCTTTTTACCTTCTACAACTTTCTTCTGATTATAAGCAGCTAAAGGAACATTTCTTGGGGCGAATTGAAGATGCTGAAGACCAAATGGATTATACTGTTTACCCTTTGGATCTGGCTGATGCTTTTCTGTCCCAACAACTTTAGCGGCATTCATTTTGGAACAATTTGGACAAGTTGATTCTCCTGCTTCATCCTTATTAGGATTAGGACTTTTCATTTGACAACCGCATTGACGACAATACACAGTTTGAAGATTAGCATCTAGGTCTCCCGGAAATTTGAGTGGTTTTATAGAAGGCAACGGTTTTATACCTTCAAGATCTGCTTGTTTTTGAGAAGCAAAATTAGATATACCTCCCTTATGAGATAATGCATCTAATTTTTCTAATAAATGAGGTCTTTGGGGATGATTAGAAGGGAGCCTCTCTATAAGCTCCTTTAAATTTAATATTTGATTTGTGATTTGATCAGCTGAAGAGACTTGCTTAACAGCAAATTCGCTAACTATATTTTTTTTTTTGACTGGGCTTCTTTCCAATTGAAAGGCTTAGAAGTGTCAACAGCCCCCTCTATATCTCCTTTTGCTCTTGCATCTTGCAAACGAGATTCTGTATTTCCATATTCTGGAAGACGAGGTTTTCTTTTTTGTCCTGGTAGAAGTTGCATATTGGTTGCTTCGGGAATATTTTTATCCATTTCAAAACGCTTGTGAAGATATCCACCTTCCCATTCGCCTGTTTTACTATTTCTATATGGACGATAAAACTTATCCATAATATGAGTTCTCCAAAGAGTCTCATAATCAATATTCCAGATACCTCCTATATCTTGACCGAAACCTTTATTTCTTTCTATTATATGCCAATCTGAGACAGGCATTCTATAAAAAGGATCAATAATTGGTTGCTCTGATGGACCATATGTAATAACATTATCCACAGTCTTATGTTGTGCTGTTTTTTGTAAATTATATTTTTCTGTTTTCTTTTTAGCTACTTTATTTTTTGCCATTTTTTTAATTATTTCATTAGTATCTTTTACGCAACCTTCTGTAAAATTAGCAGAAAATTCACTATCATCTGCTTCTTCTAATTTAAGAACAGAAGGCAATAAGGTGAATAGGTTTGCTGCTATTAAAATTTGCTCATTTGGTTTTAATTCTGCTTCATAATAAGTATCTATTCCTCTTGCTACGACTTCTTGTGTTTGAGGATCTTGTACAAAACTTAATAACTCTGTTCTTGCCATAGTTGAGCTTCTATTTGGATTATCTAACCATTTTTTTAAATCTTCTCCGCTTTCAAACTTTAAAGTAGAAAGAGGAGCTTGCTCTTGTTCTAATGACATTTCTGGTTCCATAGGCTCTAGACTATCATTAAGTCCCATATCATCCATTGGAGGTTGTCCTACCGCTCCGAGATCTGCCTTTTTAAGATTAAAAACTTTTATTTTTGCTGTTGGTTGCATTCCTGTCTCCTTAGCTTGATCCGCAGTAAACCCTGCATTTTGCAGAGCTTCATTTTTTGCTTGTTCAGCTTGTTCTAAGTTATCTCCCATTTCTTGTACTAAAGGCATATTAGATTGCAATTGTTCAATTTGAGCTACATAAGAATTAATATCATTAGTATTCCAACCCTGTTGAATTAACCCCTGGACCAATTGAGGTATTCCCATATTAACATCGACACTTGGATCGAAAGTTATAATAGGTGCATATGCCTTCTTTTTTAAGTTAAAAGATTTCAATTATTTTTTTTCACTCATTAAATTATCAAAAAAATTCTTTACAACATCTTTAGAAGAAACTGTCTTGCCATTAGTTTTCCAAGAATCATCTTTTTGAGATCTTAGTTCTTGAACTCTCTGTGACAATTCTTCTCCTGCTGATTTCTCTGGCAATCTTTCAAAATCAGTTTGTTCAAACATGCTTATATTTGAAGAAGAGGCTTGATGTCCTCTATGTGAATCAGATCCACTATTTGTTAAAGGAGTAATAGTTGATATTTTAGATTGATCTGTACTCTTTAGTGCTTCTGCCATATTACTTATTCTTGCTCGTTCCTGTTGTTTTCTGACAGTTTCTAGATTTTCTCTTTCTTCTCTTTGTTGTACTCTCAGATCTTTTTCTTTTGCCAATCTTTCTATTTTATCATTTTCCCAGATAGTATTTGAAGTTTCCCCTTTTATAAACTTAGAGGGACCTTTCATATTTGTAACAGCACCTGTTCTTGCTGAAAAGACATTATGATTTGTCATATATCCATTGTCTATATTATTAAGTTTTTTACTTTTTTGTTCTTCCCTAACATCTCTTCCTATCTCCTCATCTTTTTTAGCAGTTATTTTTGCAGCTTCATTATTATTAATACTAAGTTTATCATCTCCTGCTATAAAAGTTATTCTATTTTGCTCTTTTATCTTACGAAGCATGATCTCCTCCAATTATCTTTTTTAATTTAGTTATAAAATCAACTTTAGCCGACTTAATCAATTCGCGAATAGTAAATCCTCTTACTGTTTCGGGTTCTTTTTTATTTTGTTTGGAAGGAGTTCCATATACTTCATCTAGATTATCTCTTACCATTTCTCCATCCTCAGGATTAGCAGCTTTTACTGAAGTCATATTAATAGTCCATCTGGCATCAGAACGCTTAGCTCCATTAAAATGTAATCCGAATATCTTTTCTATATCTCCAACTATCTTACTTAAATCTTCAGCCTCAACGGTTTCAGTTTCTCCTGTTTGAGGATTCGGATATTTTTTATCTGGAATTTCTACTGTTACATTTTTTGCTCCATCAGGAGATATAGTTTCATTTACAAACTTTTTCTTAAAATCTTCCAATCTTCTACCAGGATAACCAAATTCTTCTAACTTTTTATAAATAAAATCTGTTAAAGTTTTTGATTTTTGATTATGCTCAATTCCTTGCGGGACTTCTTGTTGTGGATCTACTTCGGGAACTTCTGGAGATGTATCAATAGACGGATCTACCTCTGGTATTTCTTCTACCCCAGCTGGTTCTATAGCTGGTTTAGCATTATACAGAGAGTTATCCATATTCTGTGCAACCATTAAACGCATTTGTCCTGATGGAACAATAGCCATATTAAACTCCAAATTTAAAGATCAACAAATATTATTTATCAGCTAACATGGCATCTACGTAATCAGCAGGATAAAGCTTTTTCCAATAATCGCCTAACCAGCTCTTACTCTTATCATCCAAATTTGCCAATCTTACAAATTTTGGTTGTGCCTTTGCTTCTTTTTCTTCTTCACATTTTGGACACTCTTCTCCATCTAGTTGTCTTTTTCCCTTATCTCCTGTTTCATCTTTTTGACGAGATTTTTTATAAGGTCCAGTTTGACGAGATTTTTTATAAGGTCCAGTTCCATCTCTTTTCTCTGGAGCATTTTCACCCGCTTCCTTTACGGAAGATATTTTTTCTTCATCTTCATCTTCATCTTCATCTTCATCTTCATCTTCATCTCCAGTATCATCTTTAGCCTTAAACTGATGTTCTTTTAAAGCATCTGGAAGTGCCTTCTTTGCTTCTTTGGTTTCTACTTTTGCTTCCGTTGCAGCATCTTTATCTGGTTTAGGGTCATTTGTCAACTTAGCTTCTGCTTTAGGCTGTCCACTATCTTCACCTTCTTCATCTTCTTTTCCAGCAGCCTTACCAGAACTATTACTATTATCATCCTTTTTAGCTGATGGACCAGCAGCAGGCATAGTTGTTGATTCACCTGTCTGATGCAAAGGTTCCACAGATAACTGTCCACTTGATTCGGCTTCATCAACTTCAGCAGCTACTTTTGTTGACGCTGTTTTAACAGTAGTTTTTTCCTGATACTGTCTAATTATTTCATCGAAAGATTTTGCTTTTCCTGTCGAAATCTTATGTGTAACAAACTTCATACTATTCTCCTTATTATAAATCTAAAATGTCTTATTTTAAAGTATTCTCTTAAAATACTGTAATTCCTTTTTTTTATTTACTATTAAAAAGATTTTACCCTATTAAAAAGATTTATTAGATACTTATCTCCATAATATCTTCGGAGAAATATCAAACGATTTTTAACTCTATTATAAAGTTGGGCAAAATCAAACATAGGCATTCTTGATAATTGTTGATCTGTATAAACATCTCCAGCAGCATCTGAAGGCGTTACTGAAGTATCCGCTGGAATATTTGTTAAATTTCCTAATAATTCATTCAAAGAGTCTAACATAAGTTGCCCTGAATATCCTCCTTTATCAACAAAAAACTTATTAGTTGTCTCTAAAAAAGTATTCAACGATGACTGTATATTATTTATTTCTGTTGACAATCTCGGATCTCTCTGTCTCAATTCATATAAAAGACCAATCTCTTTAACGGCATTCGACTTAAATTTATGAAACTGATTTGTTATAGATTTAAGTAATGCTGTTTGTTGAGGAGTAGGAGTTTGCTGTTGCTTTGGATAAGCACCAGCAGGTTGATATGCTATTTTAATCACATGAACCATATCTAATGCCTGCTTGCCTCCTTGTATTTGTCTTAAAATTAAAGCAATATTATTAATTATACTTTGTCTTCTTCTTTTAAGGTGTTTGGAAAAAAACCTGGTTCTTGTCCACCATCGGCCTCTCTAAAATCAGCTTCTTTAAGAATCTGCAAAGATATATTAGCCAATTTTCCGCTAATTTCTTCATAGCCATTATCATTTAACAATTTAGATAAATCAAGTATTTCACTTGCATTATCTATATTTATCTCTGCTTGTTTCTGAGACTCTTCTTTAAAAGTACCATAAACAGATTCTCCAACTCCCTTACCCTCAGCTACTTTCTTCTTTATAATATCAACAAATCTTTTTCTTTCCTTTTCTATCTGTTTAATATCGGCTTCTTTGATATTTTTTTCTTCACTAGCATATTTTTCCCATCCACTTGCATCATTATTAATAGACTTTTGATATTCATCCCAACAACTCATCCAGACTTCTTGTGCTGGAGTTTTAGGCTCTGATGATCTCTTTTGTCTATAACAATTATCCCAACATCTTCTATTTCTAATCCAATAACCCTGTGCTCCAACATATTGAGATACTTTCATCTCATATAGTTTTTGCATAGAGGTTGTTATTATTTCAGCACTTTTCTGCAACCCTTCCTTCTCTAAAGTATCGCCGATACCTTTAAGATTAGCAAAGACACTATTTTCCATAGCCATTTCCCTTTTATTATTTTCATTACTTTCAGGTATAATTCTCATTCTTTTTCTAAATTTCTTTCCCGTAAAAATATAATTTATTATATTGTCAACGATAAAAGCTCTAATTTGTCTAACAGATCTATCAAAAGTAACAACTATTAAGTTACCTGTTCCTGCTGTAAACAAATGATGAGGCTCTACAATTCTTGTTATAGTAGCCCCTCTAGCAAGCCCTTCTTCTCTTTTTAACTTTCTTCCTCTGCCCCTTCCTCCTCCTTGACATACATAATTTATTCTAACAACTTCATTATTATCTATGGCATAATTCATTGCTTCTTGATTACTGCTAAATTCAGGCATCTCTTCATCTGTCATCTCTAGAGGAATTTCTTCCTCAACAGTTTCTTCAATAATATCATCATCTTCAGCAGCCATCATTCCCATCGCTTGTTCTTCCGTCAAAACAGGAACAGGGGCATATCCTTGTTGTTCCATATCTCCTTCTATTGCTTCACTAAAATCTTGTTGCCCTACTCCTAACGCATCAGACAAACTAAGTTCTTCTGTCACTACAGGAACATTATCTCTTCTCTTTGCTACTTTTCTATTATATATCTTTCTCATGAACTTATAATTAATCCTTTAATAAAACTTAATCAATGCTCCATGATCATCTTTAATTATCTCTATTTTATCTCCCTCTTTAACTTTATTACTTGTAAAAAAATCCCAATTAGCTTCTATTGCCATAACACAATCTGAATCACTGGCAACTGCCTTATAAGACAAAGGTTTTATATTACCAATTTTAGTAATTTTATTATCGGCAGAAATAAATGCTATTGCTAATGGAAGATAGGTATTAACTCCCCAAAAACTTAATTTATGAGGATATTTAAATTTGAATAACATACCTTCTTCTTCTCCTAGTTTATTTCTAAACATTAAACCTTGTTCATGTTTATGAGGAGTGTCAGCAACTTCTACTTTTAAATGTCTTTTAATCATTTATATCTCTATCTAAATACTATAATTAAACCCATTTCTTTCTAGTTGATAAACAAAATCATCTGATTCTTCATCAGGAACTACAAAAACTATACCGTCAGGATTCTCTATACTTATCTCCGCTTCTGAATCATTATAATTAGTATATGTATTAAACCATTTAATTATATCATCTTTATTAGATACAGAATCAAAACCTTTTTCTTCTAAATCTATAACTTTAGGCAATATTCTAAATATGTTTTTTGCTCCTCTTTCTTTAAGATAATCATCTTCTCTATATTCAAAAGATAATTGTCCTCCCTCAAACACCTGCATCTCTCTTTTAACTGGATCATACCAATTTAAGGTTCTTTTCACCTTTTTTAATACAGGCTTGTTCTTATCTCTAAAAGTAATTGATACTGTTTTCATTTATTTAAACCTATCCCACCAACTATTTGCTACTTTTTGTTCTTTTTTAGCCATCTTAATATTCTTTGTATTAGATAATGCCTGATTATAATCTATTATAAAATCTGCTTTATCAAAAGAAGATCTATCATCTCCCAATATCATTACTCTAATAACATCTGATCCTTTTTGTGTCATTTCTATATTACTACCTACAACTTTTATTAAACCTTGCTTCTGCATATCTTGAAGTTCAGATAAAGCTATATTCTCTGGTCTTGTATATTTTTTTTGATTATTAGTTTTTCCTGTTCTCCAGATATTAAACAATGTGCGGGCAGAAAAAGAACTTACATAATTTGAAGGCTTCTTGTCATCTTTTCTTATTTGAGGAATAAGATTTAAAAAAGTATCTATAACTGATTGTCCTTGTTTTTTCATTTTAATAATTCCCTTCAGGATTATTTTTATTTATCCACTCTCTAACTTCTGGAATAGCATCCATAAAAAAAAGATTACCTCTTACAACATGGTTTCTATCGAAATATATATTAAAAACATTTTTAATAAACTTTTGTTGTTGCTCAACTGTTCCCGGAGGTATTGGAGTTAAGCCTTGTAGATGTTGGATGACATCTCTATCACTGCGACCAAATTCACCTTTTGCTTTTAACTTATCTCCAAGTGCAAGTTCTATCTCAATTCCTTCCAACATCTGCCTAAAAAAAGCCTCCATAACACGATCTTCTGCTATTGTTGACTGGCTCTCAGTTATCGGATTCTTTAAGATAAAATCAATATAAGAATTAGTGACACTCCTCAGGGCAAGCCCTGAGGCTTCTAACCTATTAAACTAGTTAGAACTTTTCCTGTTTCCTTGACGACCACCTTTTTCTTCTTTACAGAAGAAAAATGAACCTTATCGTCTCCACAGGC
>Ga0222658_1000271_pt1 | contig 30077 bp, 38 predicted proteins | sample AntAcemetagen476_FD_179830 | JGI IMG/M metagenome (GOLD analysis project Ga0222658, IMG submission 179830) | Saline water microbial communities from Ace Lake, Antarctica - #476 | ecosystem: Environmental > Aquatic > Non-marine Saline and Alkaline > Saline | place: Antarctica: Ace Lake... | reverse complement strand
GCAGCATTTACTACTAAAGTATTTGTATCTACAACTAAATCTCCGAATGTTCCTGTGCCTGTTGTTGAAAGATTGCCACCTGTTATGGTTAGTGTGCCATCTGTGAGGGTGTCTGCGGTTAATTGTGCATCAATAGTGTAACTACCCGTTCCGAATGTCCCTGCTAATACTGAGGCTGCTGGTACTCCTGTTATGTTAGTACCTGTAAATGTAGGAGTACTGGTAGTTCCGATATCTTGAATAGTGTTTAATCTAGTACTTGTAATTTTTAAATTATCAGTATTATAAAATACACTTGCTGTGGTTCCTGCATATTGAAGTCCACTTCCCCAAGTAATATTAGGTTGTTTGCCATTGAAGGTAGACCAATCAGTTGAACTTAAATACCCACTAGCTATTGAAGTTGCTAATGGCATTGAAATATTGTAAGTAGATAAATCTAATGGTAATGATACAGTTGTTGATTCAGTTACTTTCCCTGTATTTGTTGATACATTTGTATTTGCTGATACTCTTGCTTCTGTATAATATAAATTGCTTCCTTCAGATAAATTAGTTGTTGATTTCCCGCCTAACCAAGTATCAACTCTATCTGTGGTATAATAAAGATTAGTGTTTTCTGTTACTATTAATGTATCTAAAGTTTGCCATGATTTATCTCCTCTCCAATATTGAGAAGTTAATCCAGCAGCAATTGTTCCTTCTTTTGCATTTAAAGCATTTTGTAAATCTGTTTGGTTTGATAAAGTTCCTGTTATACTTCCCCACACAGCACCTGTCAAGGGCAATAAATTTATAGTATCAAAAGCTTTTTGAGCATTATTATCTGCTGAACTTAAATTTCCTGTCCAACTTGCAGTATCTGTTTGAATCTGGTCTGCAAATGGGTCATAGGCTTGAGCTTGAGTAAATGATAACAAGCAAAATACGGATAAGATAAATAAGTTTTTAATCATTGTATGCATAAAAGAATAACACCTTTCTATTACTTCTAATTCCTTCTATAAATGTAACTACTTTACCTGACAAAGTATAGTCAGTTCCTTCACCGTTTAATATCCCTTGAACGAAAGCTAACAATGAATTACCTGCTGGAGTAAAATCAAGTGTGAAAACTGTTTGTCCTGCAGAGGAAGTAATTTCTTGTTTGTTGTTTTTGGTTCTGCCAGTGTTTGGATTTTTTAATAATATGTTCATTAACCAACTAAGTTAGGTTTCTTCCACTTATTGTTCCCAACAATTTTCATTCCAGTAACTAAAGCATCTTCAATTTCTAATGCTGGAGACCATATTATTTTTAATTTTGCTTTTTGTTTTGGGTCTAATGATGTGGGTGCAAATTCAATTTTAACTTCTGGGTGATTTACTTCAAATTTTAAATCGGTTTTGAATACCTTTTCGTCTGGATTATAAATGTAGTATTCGAATTCTTTAACTTCGCCTACTTCCCCTTCACCTAAATCTAAAATGAAACCGTGCTCATCAGATTCAGTTAGTTTATTTTTTAATTCAAAGTCATTATAAAGTTCAATTTTTTTCATTTGATTTTCTCCCAAAACGATTTAATAACCCATCGTAAATTTTTTTCTTTTTTAAATTTAATTGAACTTCTAAATTTTCAGCTTCCTCATTCACCATAGGTTCGTCTTCAAATTGAAATAAAGTTTCAACTCTTTCTCTTATTTTGTCAAGTTGGCTTAGCATAGCCATATTATTTCCAGGTTCCACATTTATTTCAGTTCCAGGTTCTTTTCCTGCTTGGATTAATTCATCTCCTCCTTCGGCTTCATCTAATAAAGGCAGCCCAATTAATTCTCTTGCTTCGTTTCTTCTTATCACACTACCTAATTTAGCTATCTTTTCTACTATCCCGGACATCTTTTCTAAATCAATTTCTTGTTTGGGTGATTCATAATCAATTTCTATATCATCGTATCCAAATCCTTGTCTAATTAAAACGTCTGTTAAGTGATGAGATTCCAATTTCAATAATGGGATGATTGCGTCTGACTTGAATTGTCTTCTTTGTTCTTCTGAATTTAATTTTCCTGTTCCTACATCTATAATACCTAATACTATTGGTTGTAGTCCATATACAGCCATTATTTTATTCAATATCCATCTTTGATATTCCATGAATTGCATTTCTTCAGGACTTTCAGTCAATTTTGTAAATTTAACATCAGGAGAAGAAGTTATAACAAATCGTCCTGCTTTAGTTTTTGCTTGCGTCTTCCAAAACATTACATTCGCTTTCAATTTCTTTTCACTCATGCCTGGAAAACTTAAAACACCTGAAATCATTCCATCATTCTCTAATCTTCTTCTATTTAAAATTGCTGCTTGATTATCAGCTATAACTGTGTTATATACTGATTCAAGTGGTGATATTCCATAAGCACTACCAGCTATTGGATTAGCAATAAAATAAATTAACTCATCTATTTTAAAGTCTGCAACTGATGCTTGATTATACATTAATCTATAAGCCACACCTTCTTTAAAGTTGCCGTGGGTATCAATATTTAATTTTATTTTGTCTCCTGCCACATCATATAATTCAGTTGGTTTGTTTGATTTATCCTTTTCAGCTTCTTCTTGCTCTTTAATTTTAGTTTTTAATTGGGTAATTTCTTCTCTAGCATCAATCATTTCTTTTGAATTGAGTTCTTTTTGGTCTTTTTTATATTCAAGAGTTAGGGTTGTTAAATCTTTTACCTTTTGAGTTAACTTTAATTTCATTGATTTAGATTCTGAACTCTTTTTAACTATCTCTAAAGCACCTGCATCATAAATCAAAATGTCCCTTAAATATTTTCTTCGTATTCCGTCAAATGATTCGACTTTTGGGTTGGGGTTGGCTAATAAAGTTTCGATTTCTTTAATCTTTGTTTGTATCTCTTCGCTGTCTTTATCTTCCACTGACGCTTTTGGTTTGACTATTATTTTGTATTTACAAACTTCTTTGATTATTTTATCAATGCAAGCCCTTATCCAAGAATTATTCCAATAACAGTCCCATAGCTTATCATTATTTATACCTGATATTTGAAAAATTTTGTCAACATAATCATCACCAAATCCCGTTCCGTGAACAGACGCCTCTTCAACAATTCCTCTTGATGATTTAATTGTTTTTACATCTTGTTTGGGTAAATTAACCTCTAAAATTTCTGGCTCGTGTTTTTTCTTAAAAATATTCCACATGATTTTCCTCCATTAAAAACTAGTTCCCACCCAATCGCTATCAATTTCTCTTTCATAATCAAGAGCACTTTTAACAATTCCAGCACCGCAATCACCAACATCCTTTGAACCCCTATCGTTTCCTTCTTCTATGCTTCTTCGTAATGAGATTTCTGGATGGTCAACTTTATTATCTACTTTAATTAATTCTTCACACTCTCTTATAAAGACAGGGTATGCGTAGTAATCTACAGTTTTATTATATATTCTTTCTTTTAATGTTTGATAAGCTTCGTCTGTTTTATCAACAGATAGTTGCTCACATTTAATTCCCTTCTTATTTAATAGTTGCTCAAAATCAACTGAATTATGCACAAATACTCCAGCATCTAACGCAAAATTATGATACTTAGGAATTTCCATATCATAAACATCCTCGTACCCAAAAAATTTAACAGAAACAACTTTATGATTTAAAACCAAATTCCCAAATCTCTTTCTTCTTCTAATTAATGCTTGACTACAATTTAACTTTTGGGCTATTTCTTTTTGACTTAATTTTAGTTTAATTAATTTTTGTACTTTTTCTATAGTTACATCTAGTCGAGTATTAAAATTATCAATTCCATAGCTGGAAGTATCTCTTCTATTTATATATATATCATTCTCCCACAATTTTGTAACGGTATTAGAAATTTTATCTGTTACTATCTCTCTAAATTGTTTATTTTTCCACCTTTTTTTCATCCGTTCGCTGCTTTCTTTTAGCTGTTTTTCTGTTCTGACATAAAAACGTTTTACGCCTTTTCCATTTAAACTAATTCTTCTTAAAATATCATTCGCTTTTTTAATGCCATATATTTCTTTATATGTTTTTCCTTTACTTTTGTTTTCTATCCCAATATGAGCTAAACTTATATTCTTTCTTTGCTGGCTAGTTCGTTTTGTTCCCAAATTAAATTTAGCCACTAATTTTTGATGATATTTAATGTGTTTAATTTTATCCATCCAAGCAAGATTCTCTTTTGTATTATCTAGTTTATTAAAATTTTTATGGTGGATAACAAATCCATTTCTATAATATTTATTATAATTATTTGTATTATAATATTTCATAAAATGACGATGTTCATAAACCCATTTACCTTTTTTAGCTGGTTGGTATACTAGTCTATATCCTTTAATTCCTTTATTTTTAGAAATTTTTAAATATAGCGGCATTAACGAGTCGTTCTTTTTTAAATTCTTACAGTTTTTATATTCTCCATTTCGAAGCATAAAAGGATGTTCCCCCGTAGCTTTTATTTTTTCTCCATTATCTAAAGTAACTTCATAAACCGGAGATTTCTTTCCTGTCTTTCTTATATTTTTTGCTCTAGTAGGGATTATTTCTTCCCCATTATAACTATACACCCAAGGATTTTTTCCCACCAAATCTTTAATCTCTATTGATGTTCCATTTATCAATTTTATTTTTGTATCCCCAGTTAAGCACTGATAACCGTCTAAAGTTACTCTACCAAAAGGAAATCCTAAATCGTTTAATTTGAATAAAAAATCTCTAATTCTTTCAAAATCAATTTCTCCCTCAACAGCTCTTAATTGCATTAGAATATCAATATAGATATGAAGTGGAGCATCATCTAAATCAGGATTCTTTTTAAATAGATGACCAAATCCAAATCCTACAGCATCTCCTGTGTCTTTTCCTTTAGCTAAATCTATATGTGCAAAATATAATGCATCACTATGCTGTGACTTTAAGCTTGTTAATAACTTTTTTTCTATTTCAGATATATTTGATTTCAATTCCAATTCACATATTTCTTGTGTCTTGAATGGCTGAAACCAAGAAGCTAAAGTTAAATCATTTAAATCATCAGTCTTCAGGGGGTTGCCAATAAAGGGAGATATTCTATTTACATTGATGGCTTCTTTAATTTTTTCTCTATAAACAAAGAATGAATTGCCTGCTCCTTTCATTAAAATATTCTGTAATCTTCTTGCCGCTTCTTCAGGATTCTTTTTAAATGCTTCGTTATAGTCTTCTCTCGTTTTATCGGGTCTAACCTCCCAAGTTGCTTTTTTACTCCGATAAATTTTTTGTTCTGTTTTAGATTGTTCCCATCTATAATTCATATAATCATGTTCATGTCTAAGATATGATATTAAAATAATCCTAAAAGAACTACCATCTCTGCTGCCCCATCTTGTTTCGGCAGTAAACCATAAATTATCATAAATTTCTTTTGCTTTATGGGGTTTAAATTCTGCTATTTCATCAAATATAGCTAACAAAATATTCTTTCCTTCTCCTGAGTATTTAACACTATTCAAACTATGTGCTGTAATATTTTTTTTAAAATTAACTTTTGACATTTGTATATCTTTCATATCTCTTAAATCCATTCCTTTTTCAGCGAACCAATTTTTATTTGTTTTTGGATTTATAACTGCCTTCAGTGCTGTAGTAAATCTATTAAAAAATACATTTTTTGAATGAATCCCTGAAACACTAATATTGACTAAATCAATTGGTTCATTCTCGGTAAAGTTTAACCATCTTTGTGGTGAACGAAGACACATGAGAAAATAAGCTGTATAAATTAAGATACGAGCACAAGTAAAATCCTTACCTCCGCCTTCACCCCAAAATAAAAGGTATTCCAGGTAATCTTTATTCCATTCTTTACCCTTAAATAAGTTATTAAATACATCTAATTGTGGTTCTGATAACTCAGGCTTTAACCAATCTTTAAAAAAAACAACTGGAGATACTGGATATTCTTCCCAAACATCATCGCCTTGTTTGCTTTTATCAACTGTCTCTTCAACAGTTTTCTGTATTAACTTTGTAATGTCCATATATAGATAAAGAAAAATTTATATGTAGTAATATTTATTAAAAATAACCAAAAAAGAGGATAAAACCTTTAATCAGTCTTATCCTCTTTCGTGTATATTTGAAATTAAATTATGCCTTATTCAGCTTTCTTTTCTGGCATCTTGTCTGTCTTCCCTTTCATTATCTTATCTATGCTATTAAGTACATATCGAATATCTAACAGAACCTCTGCTATCAATCCTTCGGGAGTACCCGCTATTTTTTCTAACTTCTTTGCATATTCCTCATACTTACTCATTGGATTTCTCCTCCTTTTGTGATTCTGTAACTATCAGAATCCTTATGGTTTGTACTTATTTCTAAAACTTTTAACTCTGACACTGCTAGATTTCTCAGTTGATGATTTGTGTTAGGTTTTAACCTATGTATCCCGCACCCTCCTTGTGTTAAATAAACTATTTGTGAATCTAATATTAAATTTAAAAATCCGCTTATTACTATAAAAGTTTCGTCTTTCAATTTATGATAATGAAATGATGTTTGATAGCCAGGATTAATATATAGATATTTAGCACAATATAGTTCAGTATTTATTAATAACTCTTCTCTACCCCAAATTTTATCTACAGTTTTCATCTTAATATCTCCCTCTTACATCTGGGTAAAGTTTTAATACATTGTCCGATTGACAAAATTCTTTAGTGTCTATATTCATTATAGTTAATTTTCCACTCCAACCAGCTCCTTGGTCTACATTCCATACATTGCAAACTCTAAATGGTTCATCCTTATGTACTCCTTCAGTAGCTGTATGCCCAATAAATATATCGTCATAACCAGCATATTTATAATCTGGGTTTTTATAGTGTTTAAATCTTGCTACTCTAAATAAATCCCTATCCCACATTAAATCATTAAGTTCCTGTTTTTCTATTGGTCTTTTTATTATGCTAGGTGGTATACCACCATGAACAAATAGTTTATTATCTGTAATATAATACTTTACAGCTCTGTCAAAGAAATCTCTATGTTTTACAAGTAAATCTCCGTGTTTGATGTAAGAATCTTTTGTTGCTTGCCCACCTTGCATTTCCCAATTTATATGAGTCCAGCCTTCTTTAAACCATTTATTAACCCACCAATCATGGTTACCCCAAACATATACTAAATTTTTAATAGTCAATAATTTTTCTATGCACATAGGAGCTTCATGCCAACCATCTACTACATCGCCTATACAAATAAGTAAGTCATTTTCATAATCAAACCCACTTCTTGCAAGACATTGTAGTAATGCTTTAAATGCTCCGTGGATGTCGCCCACTACAAATCTCTTCATAATTCCTTAAATACTAAAATCTTATGTCCTAGTCTTTCTTCTTGATTTTTTATCCAGCTACCAGTTATGTTTGCTCTTCTTTTAGAAGCACCCAATTCAATTAAAAAAGATAAATGTTTTACTTCAACTTCTATTATTCTAAAATCTTCCCCTGTTAGTATTTCATTTAAAATAATTCCTTTTTTCTTAATCTGTTTATATATTTTATACCCCCAAACATGTAATCTAATTGTATCTTCGGAAAACTTATATACTTCAGCATATTTTAAAAGTAAGAAAGTATCTCCTAATTCGTCTTTCCAAAGTAAATGGTTGTATTTTTTGTCTGTTAAACTTTTCATATTAATATTATATATTATTTTTCATCCTCTTTATAGGCTTTTAACTCTATCAAAGCTTTGGCCTGGGATTCTTTAGGAACATACTTATAAACTATTTGAACAAAATATTCTACTAAGGTGGTTATTTTTATAGTAAGCTTATCCGCGTGAATAAAGTTCTGTTGCAAATATTTCTCCTCTTGACCACCAGTTATTTGAAGTATCTTTGCTTGCTCTGAAATTAACTTAACAATACTATCTAACATCTTTCTTTCATCATCAATTGAACCTCTTGGGATTGTTAGTTCTACACCCTCTTTCTTTCCAGGTATTGTAATTTCTTGCCCAGCTTTATTTTTAAGCTCCCAGTATTTAGTTTTTAAAATATTTAATTCATCTACAAATTGTAAAACCTTTTCTAATTTTTTCTTTAGATACTCAGGGTGTTTAGCTGCATACTTTGCGTATCTTTTATTTAGAAACTTTACATCCTTGTGAATAGTTTGCGAATGAACTTCTAAAATCCCCGCAATCTTTTGCTGAGTGTACCCCTGCAAAATAAGTTCTTGAACCCTATCTCTTCGTTTGATTATTTCCTTATCCAACATACTCCCTCAAAACTATTTTAATTTTTGTAACTTCTTTTGTTATTGTAGCAGGACACATTTTAATTTTTTTAGCTACCTCTATATTTTTATAACTCTTTAATTTTAATTTCAATATAATGAATTGTCTTTCAGTCAAACGATTTTTTAAATCCATTAAATGTAAATTCAACCCAATTTTATCTGGGCTGATAGATAAATATTTTGAAATTTTTTCTGAATTAATTTTCATTCTTCCTTATCAAAAAAGGATTCAATAGAAATAGAATTATCCAGAGGATTTTTCATATGTTTTGTCAATCGATTCAATAGATTCCATTTAGCTCTCAAAAACCACCAACCCATACCCTTTGTTTTATTTTTTTTATAATCTTTAATTACCATCATTTTTAATTCTTGAATGGTATCTTCTTTCTCTTCACTGTTTAACTTATACTTCCAAGCCAAATAATCAAAGGGTTGGTTAAGTTCATTTAATAGATTTATTAACTTTTTTTGTTTCATTATATTCCTCGATGAAATTCTCTCTTGCTAAATCAATATAATTACTCAAATCATCAAACGTATCTAACACACTTTCGTTCTCTGGATTAATTTCTTTCTTCTGAAAAATTAGATTACATAATCTATCTATTTTAAGAACAACATAAACTAATGCAATACCATAAGACTTAGAAATGTCTATTTTTAAAGTAGACAATATCTTAGACATATTCTTAAAATTTTTTAAAGCATCGTCATCTTTAGCATAATCCTTACATTTTTTAATTCTTAATTCTCTTCTTCTTTTATAACTCTCATCTGTAATTTTTAATGCTTCACTTAATTCCATTTTATCTCCTACTGTAATTTAAAACTTTATTTAATTTTGAACTAGTTTTTACTCTATAACAATCAACATTTCTATTATATAGTCTATCTATTAAAATAATTCTTTTATAACTTTTAAAATTTGGATTATCTTCTACTAGCCAAGTATCTTTATGTTTGTCTAATCTTGCTCGTTTTTGCTTTGTTGTTAAATACCTTATAGAATACTCTCCTAAATAATAATCTAACCAATGCTTTGTATAACTTCTCCACTTTGGGGGTTGGTGTGACCATATTTCTAATTTCTTTGAGTATTTTTTTATAGTAGAAAGATATTTTGTTGGGGGGCTATAAATTAAAGCATTGTAGTTGTCTTCTTTAACTAAGCGGTATACATCTTTGCCATTATGTTTCCAAAACCACTCAGTTGAACTTGGAACACCAAATCTATTGTGGCAATATCCCATTAAATCTCTAATAACACCATCTAAATCCCATACTATTTTAATCATCTTTCTCCTCAATCCAACAATCAGAACTTGTCCCAATATAATCTACTTTTAATGATAATAATTTTTTACATTCATCCAAGGTTTTAATTCCACCTGCTGCTTTAATCGGTAATTTGGTCCAATCTTTTATTCCTTTTATATCTTTAAGTAAATCTTCAAACGTTCGATTTCGCATATTGTTTTTAGGAACAGTTTTATCGAATTGGAGGGGGAATCTCCCAGTATTAGTTTTAATAACGTCTCCCCCTGAATTCTCTACTAGCTTTACCAATTCAGGAATTTGTTTTTCTTTTTCCAGCATGAACGAGGTTTCAATTATAACTTTTAAAATCTTATCTCCAATTTCTTTTTTAGTATCTTCTATTTGTTTACTAACTTTTAATAAATCAGAGTCCTTATAATACGCTTCTAAATCAATTACCATATCCAACTCATCAAACAACTCTTTAAATCCTAAAGCACCGTCTAAAGAACTAAATGGGAATCCTGCTGCTACAACCAATTTAATATCTTTATCCAGCCATCTTCTAACCATCAATAAATCACCATATAAAACAACAAGTGCTCTGGGTTTATGTAGGTTAACAAAGTTTACCCATTCTTTTGTTTGAGCCAAAGGGAGCGAGGTTAATTTTGAATAATCGATTTTACTTTTCATCATTCTCCTTTAAAAATTCCTCATATAATTTATTCATATTACCATCAGAAATATTGAATGGGTCTGCCATTCTTTTACTTTGTAAATTATCACTATAACCTTTCTTCTCCAACCATTCAAGAAAGTTAAAAATTGTTTGTCCTATTCTTTGGTGCTTTAATTTTTTACTTAACATCTTCTTGCTCCTTTAAATCTACTGGGTAGAAATCAGTATGACTTCTTTCATTAGTAGCAACCCATAATAATTGAGAAGGTTTTCCGTCTGAAACAGCCATCCTCTCTGATAAATCATCTCCTCCAACTGGTGAACCGTTTACAATTTTTCTATGGTTAACACTCCAATGATGAACGTGATGAGAAACAATTACGTCAGCATTATGCAATTTCATCCACCCCAGATATTTTGCTCTTCCTGCTGATGTTTCATCTTGTGCAAATGCTTCGTGTCTAATTAAATATTTCCATTTATTTCTTACAGTTATGGATAAATAATCTGCTTCAGTATATTCAACTGAAAACTTTTTTAAACCCTTTTCTCTTTGAGCAAACTTTAAAATCATGTAAGCCATTAAATCCCAGTTACTCGCAGGGTCGGCATCTTTTCCTAATCTTCCATGATTACCTTTTACACCATAAAATTTTACCAGTAAGTTTCTATCAAGTAATGCCAATACTAAACTCATAATTAGTTCTACTACAATCATTACTTGAACTGGCGGAGCTTCTGATTGGTCATAAGTTTGTGTTGGATAAATTCCCTCTCCATTAGCCATATCCCCACCACAAATAATTATAGCTTCTTCTACTTTTATATGTTTAGCTAAATGGTAATCTAAAAGTTTTAACATTCCTTGTATCAACTTTTCTATTCTAGTTTTTGCTATTTCTACATTGTATATAAGCTTTCCCTTTCCATCTTTTACAGTCTTTCCTATATGCCAATCTCCTATATCAATTACTAAAGATTCTCCATCAACTCTTAATTGCTTATTTAAATTAGCTTTCTTATAATCTTTAGTTAAATCTAATAAAATGGAATTCAGTTTAGTCGCTTTTGTTTTTGAATCCTCCAACCCATGTTCTATACAACTTTTGGAAATTATTTCCGGTGATATGTGTAGTTGCCTTGCTACTGCAGTTTTTGTTTTATAAATAGCAAATAGTTTTAAAAGTTCAAACTTTGATAAAAGAGAATCTAAATTTGGTTCTTTGGGAGCAAAAGTATTTGAACGATACATTATTTTATCTTCTTTTCTTAGCTTAAGCAACTTCCTTTGTACTGTTGACATTGAAATATCACACATTTCAGACAACTCTAAATCTGTTGCTCCTTTATTATACTCTAAAATAATTCTATCTTCCATTAATTTCCTCCTTAACTATACTAACATCATTACTTTTTTCTACAAATATTTTATTCTCAGTATCTAAATTTTCTATTTCATCTATGCAAGAAATAATTATTACTTTCTTAAAATATTTTACTAATTTGCTAATGAACGTTAAAACTAATTCTCTGTTTACTGAATCTAAATTTCCAAGCTCATCATCTATTATTAATGTTTCGAACCTTCTATTAACATTATAAAACCAACTAACCCCAATTCTTATAGCTAAGGTAACAAGAAATTCTTCTCCGTTGGATAAATTTTCTAATGAGTATTCTCTTTCACCCTTTAATAAAATTATCTCACAAGTGTTTCTTAGTTCTTTTGTTGCCTTTAGAGTCTTCTGTGTCTTTAAAAATACTTTAAAATCTGTTAGTTCACCTAAAATTTCATTAATTTTATTTTCTAATCTGGGTAAATATAGATTCAATACGTATAATGGTAACCCTTTTGAATTAAATATATCAGTTGCTTTAGATAAAACTCCTCTTCTCTTAGAAGTCTTTTCATAATCTTCTTCTACTTCTTTTAAGTTGATTGAGTTTTTACTTTGGTTTAATTTTTCTTTTATCTCAGATATTTCCTCTTGTATTTCATATATTCTATCTCTAATTTTTGGTTTAATTTCTGAAATAAACTTATTTTTCTTTTCTTTTAGTGGAGCTACTTCTTTCGCTAAATCCTTTTTTATTTTTTCATTTGCTTGTAATTTCTTGCAAAGTGTTACTGAAACAGTACCATCTTTTAATTTAGTCTTACACAAAGGACACATTTCATGGTCATTAATAAAATCCAACTTTTTATTTATATCATTAATAATATTGGTAGCAATACTATAAGAAGAAGACTTTGAATTGAGGATAGATAAAATTCCATCATTGTCTTTTTCTCTTTTGTCTAACTCATTTTTATAATTATTTAATCTAAGCTCTAAATCTTTAAGTTCAGCTTTGCTCTTCTTCTCATCTACATTCACAATTACTTTTGAACAAGCTTCTTTCATTCCTAGTAACTTATTTAACTTTGTTTCATTCTTTGTTTGTATCTCTTTAACTAAACCTAAATAATTATCAAACCGATTTAAGTCTAAAGCATTCTTTAAAAAGTCAATTAACTTTGCTGGTGTTAAATTCTTTAAGTCATCAAATTCTGATTGACCAAAACAAAACGAATGCATAAATTTCTCGTAGTTAATCCCAAGTATTTTTTCTATCAAAGCATCATTTTCTTTTAAGTTTGGTAGGGATATATCTTCAGTATTTTTAAGTATCGTAACTGAAGTTTTCTTTCCTTTTTCTCTAATTCTTTGAATTGAATACATATCTTTATCTAAAGAAAAAGCAATTCTGACTCCCATTTTCTTTTCCCCAAAGTGGATAGCATCGTCTATACTTTGTAATCTACATTTATTAAATAAAGCATATTCCATTGCTTCTTTTATAGTTGATTTCCCTGAACCGTTTGATTGCCCTGTTTGAAGATTGTTTCCAGAAATTGTGTAAACACCATCTTTTGAAAAAAGTATTGATGATTCTTTGTAACTAAAAAAGTTTTTAATGTTGAGATGTTTGAGATTCATGTTTTATCCTTTATCCAAAACTTCCACCATTTCTTTTTATAGTGCGCACAATTATTATCTTTATTTAAAGCCTTTGGGTCGAAAATAAGTTTCTTTCCTTGATAAATAGGTTCTTCACTTGTAGTCATATTCATAGGAGAAAAACAAAAATACTGAATAGGTCTATAAGAATATCTACTGACATTATCCCTTAAATATTTACAATTTTCACAATATACTTTCATCCCGTTATCACCCTCTTGCTAAATTTTTTAACCTGTTCAGATATCTCATTTAATTTACAATAATCTTCTAAAATATCTTCATCGTTTATTGATATTTTCTTTTCTTTTTTATCTTTGAATGCTTCTGTATCTGAGTAAATAAAATTAACCGGAGTCTTTATCTTGTAGCAACATTTAAATTTTTCCATTAACTTTTGATAGTTAATTTTAGCTATTACTTCCTTCTTGCCTACAATATCTACTTTCACAACTGCATCTTTAACATCAATTGTTTTAGTTAATTCATCATTGCACCAAATTTTGTTTGCATCTAAATCTATTTTAAAATATTTCATTATTCTTGTCTTTAGTTTATGTTTAGTTAATTCATAGGATTTATCCTTATTTGTTTTCAAAGTCCAAAAACATTTATCTTCATTTCTTTCACCAAAGTTAATTCTTTCAATGCTGCCAACAATTAAGCATAAGGGATTTTTCTTACATAAAATTTGTGCTTTATGAATGTGCCCTAAAAGAATTATGTCTGCTTTAGTTTGCTTGTATAATTCTTTATAGCTTATATGATTAATTAATTTTATTCCTGAAGACATCTCTGCTTCGCTAACAGTTCTATGTGCTCCATGAATTTTTAAACCTGATGGTTCAGTTATATTTAAAGTGCTAACTATTTGCATACCTTGAATCCAATCAACTGTAGTTAAATCTTTATTTACTTTATCGTGATTTGCTTCAACAGCAATCTTCTTTTTTGCTTGTATATTACTAATATGATTAGATAAAATCTTTGCTTCTAATGGTGTAAAGTATTTTCTAAATGAAGGTGAGAAGTCACCCAGATTTAAATAATAATCAAACTTTTCTTTTTTTGAAACTTCTTCTATTACTTTAAGATTCTTAATAGTATCTTCTAATCGATTGTTTTCTGATAAATGATAATCTGAAGTTATAAGGTAATGCATGTTTAAATTATATATTATTTAATTATAAAATAAACCCTTCTATTTTTGATTCAGAATATAAATATAGTTGTCCTAAAATCTTATCGGATTCTTTTTTATCAAAATTCTTCATCTTATAAAATCCATTTCTAATAAATATATCTCTCAGTATTGCTGCAGGGTTTTCTAATTTGTTTTTAAATCTATACCCTCTCTTGCCCTCTTGCCACTTACCTTTATAAAAACGTGCAACCCGTTGACCTCTAACTTTAGTTTTTACTATTGATTCTTTCATTTTTTATAAACTACTCCTTGTAAGTAGTAATCTGTAAATTCTAATTCTATTCCTGCTATCTTTCCATCATTAGTTGCTTCTTTATAAATCTTTTCTAAAACATCTTCTGTTAATCTAATTCCCTTTTTATCTGTCCGCTTAGCTTCAACAAGATAATTTTCAAATGACACATCACCTTTGAACGGCCAGAAAGCCCCAGAAGCAGGTGTCACAAATCCTTTTTTAGCTATTCTTTTTTCCTGCTCTTGGCTTTTTTGTTTTGGTGTTTTCTTTTGTAGGTAATTTATCTTCTGTTTCATCTTTCAACCTTTGCAGTATTCTTTTTTTAACTTCAGGAATGTCTTTATCTTTTAATTTATTAACTCCTATTTTTTTAAGTATCCCTAACAATACTGCTTGTTTATAAATACTATGTTTATTATTTACTTCTCCTTTAAATAATAATTCATATGAACCAGTTTGCAAAGGAGGTGCAGTTCTATTTTTGGAAACTCTAAATTTAATAGTAATACCTTCTGGATTTTTCTTATCCCCAACCCAATCACTTGCTCTCATGTAAATCATGATATCTGATTGATTTTTTAATTGGTTTCCTCCAGGCATATATTCTGCAGCTCCCCAGCCACCAATTTTATCTCTTAATTGATTTACAATCAATAAAGATGTTTTAGTTCCTCTTAATCTGGTAGTAGCTTTTCTCATTAACAGACCAACTGCTTTAGCTATTCCACCCATTGATTTTTGTTCCGATGTTTCTTCAAGTTCTTTTTTAGAGGGAGTTGCAGCAACTGAGTCAAAAACAATTAGATCTAATTCTCCAGTCATTATTAAAGGTTCAATTGTATCAGATACTTCTTCAATTGTATTAGGTTGGCATATTAATAATTTTTCATAATCTAATCCAAATTTTTTAGCCCAAATAGGGTCTAATCCATTATCAGTATCTATCCAAGCAACCTTACCACCATTCTTTTGACATCCAGCAGCCATGCAAATCCCAGCAGTTGTTTTACCAGATGAAAACTTTCCTGCAATTGTAGCTACTTTTGCTTCTGGTAATCCTCCTCCTGTAGCAATATCTAAAGCAAATATCCCAAAGCTCTTTCTCTTATAATCATCATATGAAAACTTACCACCATAATTCAAGTAATTGTTCCCAAATTTATCATTTAATAATTTCTTTGCTTTTTCTAATTCACCCATATATAACCCCCACTAAAATACCTCATAATCTCCCATAAATGCCTTTTAAGCGTTATTTATAACCTACCTTATATAATATATACCCTTCAACTAAATGCCTCTCAAACCCCTTTATATCCACTCCTCTTTTACTTTTATTTTAACTTCATAATGAACACTTGCTCCGCCGTTAATTCCTTCAAAGCTATCTTCATTTTGTATTCTTAAAACATTATAAAGAGATTGAAAAAAATCTTGAATTCTTTTTAAACTTTTCTTATCAGTAAGTTCTAATTCATACTCCATTCTTCTCCTTGAAATAAGCATTACCTAATAAAATTGAATCACAAACATCTTCTCCATATCCGGTTTCTTTTTCAATTTGTTTGCTAAGTTTATTAAATTGATATTTAATCTTTGATAATTTTTTCTTTTTATCATTCTTTTGTATAGCTGTTATTGCTTTTGCTTGCTTAATTAAAATCTTTTCTTCATTTAAGCGTTCTATTTCAACTTCGTAATGATAAATCAATTTAGGTGATACAAATTTATATTTCTTCAAAACAAATACTTGAACTTCTGATTTCTGACAATTTCCTTTCAACCCAACTAAAGGTCGAGCATGTGTTGCTCCTATAAAAATTGCGTCTGGTTTATGTTCAACTTTCCAAGAATATATAACACCACCTGCTAATCTTGATAATGAAACTAAATTTCTTACACCAGTTATCCCTAAGTAAACATCTTCTATTACTAAGTTGCTAACTTGGTTATAATATTCTTTTAACTTTGTTATAATGAACAAAATCTTTTGAGGATTTGTATAATCTTTAGGAGGGCAAACTTTGTTGTTATCTAGTAAGTTGCCCTCCTTATCAAATAAAGCATACCCAGTTGATTTTAACGAGAGGTCAAGCGTTAACAATGACATTAGAATATATCTTCAAAGATGCCGTCATCGTCTTTCTTTTCTTTTTCTGGTTCTTTGTCTTCTTTTTCAATCTTCTTTGCCTTTTCTTTTTTAGATTTTGTTGATTTCTCTTCTTTATCTTTTTTTAATCCCTTAATACTTATCTTTTCTATATTGTGATAAATAATTGGATCCCCAGCATCTGTTGTTTTTTTGCTATCTGTATTCTTAATCATTATCTTACAAACTACACCAAACAATTCTTTTAAACTAACATTATCCCCTGGTTCTGGTTCACCACCAGTTAACTGACAATATCTTTCATAAGCTCGGCTTGTTCTTGGATGTCCTGTAAACTTTTGGGAAGTCTTTTCCAATACTTGAGCTTGAACTTCTTCTTTATCTTTATTCTCAATTGTAAAATCATCTCCTTGTAATTCATATACCCAACTAAAAGCCGGATATTTAGCCCCTTTAAAATTACCTTCAGTTTCAACAATTTCTTTTAAAATTGCTTTATGCCAAGTATCCTCTTCAATTTCCCCCCTGAAGTAATTAGCAAAATTTCCTGATCCTTGTGCTGTTGTTACTGTTACACTTAAACCATCCTCACCCATTTTCTTCCTCCTTTAATTGTTCCAGTTCTTCATGAACTAATTCTTTACACTTTTCTAATAATGAATTACTAATTTTTTTAAGCTCTGGTGTTGACCCAACATCAACCTCTTTTTCAAGAGTTATTCCAACTCTTGCTGTTTGATAGTTACCAAGATTGATATTTCTGTCATAATGCTTTGTTATCTTCATTTTTATACTCATAATTATATTATATATTATTATTTTATTTCTGTAGGAAAATTTGTAAATAAGCTAATTCAGATGTATCCTTTGGATTAACAAATCCTTGAATTGAATTAATAGCTTTACCTAGAATAACTAAAATCTTAAATAATTTATCTATTGGATAATTTTTTTCTTTAATAATTTTTAATTTGTAAGGAGAAATATTTTTTGTTAATCCTTTCTTTACAAATATCATTTCTTTTACTTGTCCTCTTAAATAAACTATAATATCTTCGTATTTTTTACCGTTAGAAACTAATGAAGAAATAACTGTAAAAAACTTCTGGGGTCTATTTCCAACTAAGTAATCTATTAATTCATATATCTTGTCATCTTGAATTAATCCTAAAGTATTTTCTATTATATCTAAAGTTAATGTTTTATCTTCAGTATTCTGTAAACATAAATCAAGATAGTTAATTGCATCTCTTAACGTATTATTACTCCTTTCAGCTATCTTAAAAAGTATTTTTGAATCTTTTAAATTGTAACCTTCTTTTTGAGTTATTTCTTCAAGTTTATCTTTGATATCATAAAATCTAATTGGTACAAAATAAAAAGGTAAACATCTTGATTTAATAGTTGCTAATAACTTTCCGGGTTCGGTTGTGCAAAGTATAAATTTAGTTCTACTTGATGGTTCTTCTAATGTCTTTAAAAAAGCATTACTTGCTTGTGAAGTTAATGCATGTGCCTCATCTATTATATAAACCTTATATTTTTTAAAAAATGGGATTAATCCCGAATTCCTTTTTATCTTTCTTATCTCATCTATTCCTCTATTACTTGCCGCATCAATTTCTTGAATATCAGTTTGAGCATCCAAACAGGAAGAACATTTATTACAAACATCATTCTTAAAATTTTTACAATTAACAGCTTTAGCCAGTAATCTTGCTACTGTTGTTTTTCCAGTTCCATATTTACCAGCCAATAGATAACCATTATGTAATTTATTTAATTTAATTGAATTGATTAACGTTTGAACAATCTTATCCTGTCCTTTTACTTCAGAAAATTGCTTTGGTCGATATTTATTTATTAAACTCATATCATACCCTCATTGGTAGAAATAAATAAATTATTTCTTTTCCTTTTATTAATATTGGTTTTTCTGAACCATCTACTTCTAAAGTAATTATTTCATCATTATAGATATTTAAAAAATCTAATAAATACTTTGGATTAAATTTTATTTTTAATTCCTTTCCTGTAAAATTTGACTTTATTTCTTCTTCATATGAGGATACTTTTGAATTACTTTTTACTATTATTTTATCCTTTGTAATAATAAACTCAGTTAAATCTATATCAATTATCATTGCCCTTTCTAAAAGTAAAATTAAATTAGTTTTTTTAATAGAAAATTTAAATTTATTCTTTGGAATTACATTTTTATAATTAACATACTCTCCATCTATAAGAGAAGACTGCAATAATGTTTCACCATTCGAAAATAAAACTTTATCTTTCTCTTCAGAAAGAAATACCTTGTATTCATCAAAAATATTACTTAGTAATAAAGCCGTTGGAAAAGGAAGAAGAAATGATTCTTTAAGAGGATTTATTTTAGATATAATTAATCTTGTGCTATCAGTTGCAATTATTTTATCCTTGTCAAAAAACAAACTATACAAAATTTGATTCCCAGAACTAATTGCCTCTTGAGAAGCAAACAATGAATTTCTAATTATTTTTATTTTTCCTTTTCCAATATCAATCCAATTTATTTTTTTAATTTTTGGAAATTCTTCTTTATCCAATAACCCTATATTAAATTTTAATTTTCCTTGTCTTACTATTAATTTATTATCCTTTGTTTCAAGTATACATTCTTTAGAATCCAATTTACTTATAATTGAATTTAATGTTGCACAAGGAACTAAAATTTCACCATCTTCTTCAAAGTTCCCCATTAATTTTGTTTTTATAACAACTTCTAAATTTGTTGTTGTTAAATGAATTGAATTCTTACAAGTTTTTATCAAAACCCCAGTTAAAATTTGATGAGGAATTCCTGAATCAAGACAATTATTTACTATATTTAGTTTTGTTTTTAATTCCGCTGGATTTAATTTAATCTGCATCTTTCTCCTTATTTATATTATATATTAAAATAATGTTTTTTGTGTATTTTTGAATGTAATTTTCTTATTATTTATTTCTTTTTCTATTTTTAAATAAGTTGTTACATTAATAGCATTTCTATATTTATAATCAGAAATAATTCTATCTATGTCTAAATCCTTATAATATTTTTTTAATGCTTTTATTACATAACTATTCTTAAGAAAAGTTTTATTACTGATATCCGCCATATACGCCCCAGGTAATACAATTCTTCCAAACTTTCCACCTTGTAACCATGAAGTGCTATCAACTGAATACCAAGGATAATCAAATAAAATTCTATGTGTTGTTTGTGCAAATCCATGAAATTTATGGTTAGGATATTTAGAAAAAACTTGGTTATACCAATTCCTCTTAATAGCACTTCTAAATCTTGCTATCCCCCCTAACCCAACATAATCAGATTTTTCACAATAATAATCTAAAATCTTAAAATCTTCTTTTGGATGAAAACATGGAATTGGGTTAAACCCATTTTCTGACATTATTTTATAATTCTGTAAACTTAACTCCCCATCCCCGATTACATCTAAACTAACAGAAACTTTAATATACTTTTCTACTTTTTTAATAAAATCCATATATCTATTTATATCTATTTTTTTATTCTGAGTAAATGCAGAAAATGCCCCCGAATCAAGGAAAACATATTTCCCTTCTTCCGATAATCGTTTAAATAAATTAATATCTTTACATTGATAGTATGAGATTAAAACGTTAGTAACTTCAGGCTTACAATCTTCAGGAACTAAACTATCATAACTCTCATACCCTGCTAAATATAATCGCATTTTAATTCCTTAAAAATTTTGATTTTATTTCTACAATTATGGCATTCACCACATTCAGATACTTCCCCTTTAAAACAACTCCAAGTATCTTTAAACCCTATTCCATATTCTAATAATTTAGAATAAACTTCTTTCTTTGTCATCTTATTCTTTCTACCTTCTGCAAGAATAGGACATATTCTAACTACTCGTTTATTTTCCGTTGTATAATACCAAACGGATTCCATTAACTTATAAAATGGTAATGAACTATCATAATAACTATAATCATCTTCAGGTAACTTACAAAGACCTTTGCTTCCCGTAACTATAATACTACCTCCAATACTTTCTGTATAACTCATAACTACTCCTAAGATAGCAACATTTCTTAAAGGAGTATAAACATTCTTATCCCCTTTTGTTTCCCCAGTTATCATTCCGCCTTTCCAGATATTTAATAAATCAATAATTTTAAGTTTAATCCCTAATTTATTTGCTATCTTTGTTGCACATTGCAATTCAGAACAAGAACATACCTGAGAGTAATTTACAAAGACACCTATAATTTCATTATTCTTCCATCTTTCTTGAGCTAATATAGTGGCAAGAACACTATCTGCTCCACCCGATAACTCACAAATTACTTTAGCCATTTTCTAAGCTCCTCTTTTAATATTTCGTAAGGTTCTTTAGATTTATATGCAAACATACTAACTTGAAAAGTATTAACCATATAAGAAGAATTAAAATATACATCAATTCTTTTCTTTGAAAGATTGTTTACAAGATTTTGTGTATCTTCAGAATAGAAAGTTAGAACTGGACAAATTCTATCCCCTCGGATATAAAAATCAAATTCTTTAAATAATAAACAATTTTGAATAATGTTATCTTTTGTTATTAAATTATCCAATGATTTAAATAAACTTATAAACTGTGGTATCAAAGAAGTATGTGGAGTTTGTCCTTGTTTCCCATACTGTAAATAATTAGTAAAACTATTATACAAATTAGATTTTACAAAATAATCCATTATTGGTAAATTTGATTTATAAATAATGATACCCATAACCGGTAAGCCACCAAGTATTTTACTACTACTTCCTACTACAATATCAACTTTCGGAAAATCATAAAATCCTAAACCACTAACACAATCAACTACTACTAAATCATATTGGTTATGTAAATAATTATAATTTATAGAAACAGAATTACTTGTTTCAAATTGGACATAATAAAGAACTTTTGTTTTTTCTAATTTCTCAATATTATATTCTTCTATTAATTTCTCAGCCCTATTCCCAAACGCTCCTGAAGATAAACAAGTAACACCCAAATTTTTTCTTAAACTCCCAAAAATAGTTTCTATTGCAGAAGTCCCACTTCCTTGTGTAAAAATAATAGAATACTCTAAGGGAATATTTAACTTTTCTTTTAATTTCTTAATTAAATCAAAGTATAAATTTGAAAATTTATTACTTCTATGAGAAAAATCTATTGTAATATTTTCCGAAGATGCAATCTGACCTGGACTAAAAAGTAAGTTCATTTTCCCACCAAAGAAAGAAATTCTTTTCTTGCACTTGAATCCTCTCTAAAAACTCCTAACATACTTGAAGTAACCATACTACTATTTTGTTTTTCAACTCCTCTCATTTGCATACACATATGTTTTGCTTCTATTATTACTCCTACTCCTATTGGATTTAAAAGGTCTTGTAAGGATTGTGCAATTTGTTTAGTTAACCTTTCTTGAATTTGTAATCGTCTAGCAAAAATTTCCATTAATCTTGCTAATTTAGAAATACCAATTACTTTCTTATTTGGTAAATATCCTATATGAGCTTTACCAATAAAAGGTAACATATGATGTTCACACATTGAAAATAATTCTATATTCTTTAATAAAACTATTTCATCATATCCATCAGAATCAAAAACTGTTAATATTTTTTTAGGGTCTTTATTATAACCACTATATAAGTGTTCCCAGCTTTTAATTATTCTTTTTGGTGTATCAACTAATCCTTCCCTATTTGGTTTTTCACCAATATGCTTTAATACCTCTTTTAAATTCTGTTCCATAAAATTCTCCTTGTTTATTCCCACGGAAATTTAACCCAATCTTTAGTAACCCTTAAATAATAATTTGGTTTTATTATTGATTCACCTGAATAGAAAAGAGTAGCTATTTCATGTTTAATTTGTTTCTTTATCAAATAATTTTTTATAGTAGATAATGTATTACCCGAATCTATAATATCATCTACAATCAAAACAGGTGAAATTAATTTATCTAAATCTTTTAATTTTATTGTTAATTCTTTTCGTTGATTGTTCTCATAACTCTTAGCAAATATTATTCTTGTTGGTAAATCTAGTTTATTTTTTAAATAAGTTAATAAAGGTAACCCCCCAAAAGCTACTCCAGCAATACTTTTAAATTTTTTTTCTTTTATTTGATTTAATAAATTAATACAATCAGCATCAAATTGATTCCAACTATAATGATAAGTAATCATTTTCCTTTTTTTATAACTCCCCAAACGTTAACATGCATTCTAGCACTATAAAATAAATTATGATTTACACAATAATCCCAAACTCTTCTTTGGATAAGATTAGTTTCTTCTTTATCATTTGTTGTTAAAGGCATTAATGTTGTAGCATATTTAACTAAACCAACATTTACTTTATATAAATCAGTTACAACTTTTATATCTGTATTAAAAGATAAAGATAAAGAATGTGTTCTTTCAGCAACTTCTAAACTCTTTGGGCTAATACAAATACAATCAAATAAAGCATTAAGGTCGTTGAGGTATTTTTTAGTTAAAATTAAATCCCCATTTGTTTCTAAATCATGTAACTTGTTAGTAGAATAGATAACTTCTTGAATCTCTTTAAGTTGAAGTAAAGGTTCTCCTCCTGTCCAAACAACAGTATCTAAATTGCTTTTATTAATTTGAGCAACTACTTCTTTTACAGATAATTCTTTCCCTTCTTTATGATATTGAGTATCACAAAAATCACAATTACGAGTACATCCAGAAGTTCTTATAAACAATACTGGGTAGCCTTGGCTTCTTCCTTCACCTTGGATGCTGGAGAATATTTCTGAAATTTTCATCTTGTTCCTTCAATGTAAGAATTCTCTGATTCATAAACTCTGATAGTAATTTTTGGAAAATTAAAAACAGAAAACTTATCTAAAAAATAGTCAACTATATTTTCTGCTGTTGGATTTTGAATAAAATCATTTATACATCCATGGTCAAATTCATTTACTATTTTTTTAATCTCAACAAAATCTACTATCATTCCAGTTTTAGGATGTTTAATCCCTTCAATTTCAACAACTACTTTCCAAGTATGCCCATGAAGTTGATTACATTTCCCTTCATAATTAGGTAAATGATGAGCGGCATCAATTTTGATTTCCGTATGTAATTTCATAAATATTAAACCCCCTCCTTGTGAAACTGTTTTTTCTTTTTTCATCCCAAACTTAGCATCCAAAATTCTTTGTAACTCCCACCAGTGAATATGAGGATTTCTTTTAATAATAGCTTTCTCATATTGAAATCTTCTGATACTATTAGGATATTTCTCGTATTGTTCCATGTCTTTCCTCCTTTTTTATATTATATATTATTTATTTCATTTCTCCAAGATTTTTTCCTACCTCAATATCTACCTTTAAAGGAACTGATAGATTAACTGAATTTTCCATTGTTTCTTTTATTATTGGTAATGCTTCTTTTAGATAATCTTCTTTGCAATCAAATACTATTGCATCATGAATATTTAATAACATCTTACAAGGTTTACCTTTTAATATCTGATGAAGTTTAATCATACTAATATAAACTATGTCTGCTGCAGTTGATTGTATTCTTGCATTAATTGCTTGTCTATACGCAGCATCCCTACTTCCTTCATCGTTAGAATACAAATCATTCAATCTTCTCTTTCTCCCAAACATGTTCACAACATAACCATTTTTTTCTGCAAACTTTTTTTGATTATCAATATATCTTCTTGCGTCTGGAAATTCATTAAAAAATTCATTTATTATTCTATCCGCCTCTCTATAATCTATACCAAAATCTCTAACAATTACATGAGAACCACCACCATACATTATCCCACCAAAAACAGCACCCTTTGCTAAAGCCCTTTCTTGTTTTGTTATTTTATCTAACTCTTTTTTAAATATCTGAGAAGCAATTTCTTTATGAATATCTTGTTTCTTTGCCATTGTAATTAATTTTTTATCTTTTGTATACATCGCAAAAACCCTAAATTCTACTTGTTTAAAGTCTGCTTCAATTAAAATACAATTTTTTGATGCTTTCAATGCATGTCTAATTATACCAGCCTCTTTTTCATCTCGTTTAGGAATATTTTGTAAGTTTGGTTTAGCACTACTTAATCTACCTGTAACAGTTCCCTTACCTTCACCATCATCTTTATCCTCTGAACAAAAATTATAAACAGTATGAATTTTATTATCAGTTGAATTTTCAAGAATAACTAGATATGCTTTAATATATGTATTATAAAATTTCTGTAGTTTTCTATAATCAAGTAATTCTTTTAATAACTTATTTCTATTTTTTTTAAATAAAAGATTTAATGCATCTTTATCGGTTGATGGTGAACCTTGTTTTACTCCAGCAGCTCGTTGAGTTTTTGTTAATTTATTTATCTTAATTGGTGATAACCCCATTATATCAAATAATAATTTTCTTAATCGTATTGGAGAATCTAAATTTAATTCTCCAAATTTTTCAGTATATTTCATAACCTCTTTTCTTTCAAACAACTCCTGCATTAAAACTTTTATTTTGCTTTGATATCTTGCGCTAATTGCTTCTAAATATTCTTTATCCCCGTTAATCCCTCTTAACTCCATATAAGATAAAACAACTGTTGTTGGGATTAAAATTTTATTTAATAACTTCCATAAATTTTCTTCTTCTAATAATGGTTTTTGTTTTTTGTAAACTCTGAATGTTGCATCAGCATCCTTTGCAGAATACTCATGTAACTTTTCTATTGGTAAATCCATAATAGTAGATTTTCTATATTTGGTTACAAATTTTTCTTTCATTTGCCCGCCAAATAAATTAGTTTGATTTGTTTTCTTTCCTATATCTTGTTTTGCTTGGTAAGGAATTTTAATTTTACCTCTTATATAATCTCTTGCTTCATCTTTGAATGTTCCCATATTAGTATAAGTTAAAACTAAGTTAGCTAAATGATGAATTCCTTCTTCATTTAAAAGATAACTTGCTAACATTGTATCAAAATAAAATTCTTTCACCAATATATTATCATAAAGTAAAAATTTAATATCAAACTTCCCATTCTGAGCTATTTTTTTTACATCAGACATAAACAATCTTTTTAATTCTGTCTTAACAATTTCTTGTTCTTGTTTATTAAATATTCTATCATCATGATAAGGAATAACTATTGCATAGCCTTCTTTCCAAGAAAATGATAAACAAAGGATTTTTCCTTTCTGACAAATTAAAGAAGTTGTTTCAGTATCAAATGACATTTCTTTTTGTGTAATTAAAAAATCAACTGCTTTCTTTACTTTTGAAATTGAATCAGTTACTTTATAAATTGTATCTTTAGATTTTTCTTCTTTTGATTTAAAAGTTAATGTTTTTAATTTAGTTAAGTCACTTTTAAATTCTGAATATTGTGAAGAACGTTTATTAAAATTAGAAAGATAATTCGGATGATACATTGGTAATAGCCAACACCCCCAATCTTCTCCCCAAATTGGTTTTCCCCTTAATTTTGTAACACCTTTACTTTTTAAAAAATAAGAAATAGGAGTATTTCCTAATAAACCAATTACCTTTGGTTTTACGTTTCTAATCTCTTCTTCTAAATATCCAGCGCAAACTTTAATTTCTGAATCAACAGCTGGTCTATTTTTAGGAGGTCTACATTTTACTATATCAGTAATATAAATATCCTTTAAATCAATCCCACATTCTTGTAAGTATTGCTTTAGTAATTGTCCACATCTACCAGAAAGATGTTTTCTTTTTATAACTTCTTCATACCCAGGCGCATCACCAATAAGCATTATATCAGCATTTAAATTTCCCATCCCGTCTAATTTAACTAGAGAATATTTTCCTGCTGTGGATGTCTTTGCTAAATTACATTTGTTACATTTCATTAGTGAGTTTGTTTCTTAAATTTTTGTTGTTCATCATCATCGCATTCTTCAAATCGTAATTGTTCTGCGTAAAATCTATAATATATTTTTCCTTTAAACCCTGATAATTTATTTTTAGTAACATGAACACTTATAATTGGTCTTGCTAATCCTTCATCATCATAAAAATACATCTGTCCTTTATCATCATAAAAATCAGTTTCTAAAAGATGAATTGAATCAGCTGCAAATTGTAATTCAACTGCTCCTTTAATTGATTCATCACCTATATGTTTTGCTTGTAAACCTGACTTGGTTCCCATTACCGTTGTAACAATTGGGGCTTCATATATGGTTGAAGCTATTTTTAAACTTTCTACTATTTTAATTAACTTTTCAGTTTCTTCTCTACTAGGTACTTTAACCATATGTAAGAAATCTATAAATACAATTAAATGTTTATTTCCTAAATCTAATGCCCTTTGTTTACATAATTTTATATTGTTTAAAATAAAATTTAAATCCTGTCCATACTTAGCATCTTTCAAACTAAATCTTTCTGAGTATCCTCTTATTTTTTTTATTGCTTTTTCTATTGCTGCAGTAAAACTTGTTTTTTCTTCCTCGGTTAAAGTTTCATTTTTTTCAATCCCAAACCTTGGCTTTAAAACTTTGTTAACATCTATTTTAGACGAAGAAGAAACAGCTCTTGGAATTGTTTTAAAAATTGATGGGTCATCAATTGAGAAGTACAAAACATAATTATTCTCATCTTCTAAAAGATGTAAAGCTAAATTTAATATAAAACTACTTTTACCTACATTCCACTTTCCACCAACTTCGTGTAACCCAATTTGTAGTCCATCCATATTCTCATCAAAGAAAGGAAATCCTGTTTTCAATCCAATCAACTCATTTGTTTTCCATCTAAATTCATCAAACTTATCTACTTCCTTTGCGAGTATTTCTCCTTCAGCTAAGTAATCTACTATTGAGATTCCTTGTAAGAGTTGATTTTTCTTTTCGTATTTCTTTAGCTCTTCTAATATTGTTGTCTTTAAAAGTTTAGTTTCATTTACTACTAAGGTAAGCATTCTTTCTCTAATTAAAGAATCACTTTGGGATAGTAGCATTTCAAATAAAGATTTTTTACTATCCACATTTTCAGTTTTTGCATATTTATCAAGTTGATATTTAAAAGTAGATATTTCTTTTAACTTGATAAATTCTTTTATTCCTTTTTCTTGAATGAAGTCATCTGGGTCTATATCTTTTGGTAGAAGTTTAACAAATGTTTTTATTTCACATTTGTTTTGGATTAATATAATTGCTTTATTTAAAGCATTCTTTCCTGGTTCATCTCCATCAAAACAAAAAACCATTTCTTTAATTCCATTTTTAAGTATCCATTCATAATGTTTTTCAGAAAAGTTAGAACCTAAAATTGAAACAAAGCTTTCAAATTTGTTTGCTGTTGCTGTAAAAACTGAGCTTGCTCCTTCTACTATATAAATTTTGCTAAACTTTCTTGCTTTGTCTAAATTAAAAAGTAGGTTAACTGGTTTCTTATAAACATTTATTAGATGATGTTGATATTTTTGTATAGTATCTTTATCAATTAATCTCCTTGTAGAAATACTTACAATTAAACCGTAAGCATTATATATAGGGTAGATTAATCTATTAGTTAAACTTTTATATTCTAAATTTAACACCCCTGATTTTAAGATATCATAATTCTTATTAAATTTATCATAAAAAGCTTTTAGTTTTGGGTTATCAGGTAAGTACCCTAATTTATGTTTATCAATTATTTTTTCCCATTTCCTTTTCTTAATATAATCAATTGCAATTTTTGGTTTCTTTGTTTTTAAATATTGATTAGCTTCTTCTACCAGTTTGGTTAGAAACTTTTGTGCCAAATTAAATTTCTTTTCCTCGACTGTTTCTTCAGCTAACTCATATTTTATATTATACTTATTAGCTAAGTATAAAACATTATCTGTAATGAATCCTTTTCCAGCTGTTGGTCTTCCTTCTAATAAATTACAAGCATTAAAAATATCCCCTGATTCTAAACATACAAAGCACTTGAAATGTTCTTCATCCGGATAAAAGTTACAAGCTACTTGCTCGTCCTCATTAGAGTGGTCTTTTCTATTAGGACATTGGAAATGAGTTTTAGTAAACTTCGTTCCATTATCTTCCAAGTAAGTCCTTAGAAGAGGTTTTAAGTCACCAAGTAAATTTCCAAGACTTTTAATTTTCATTATTTACATTTGAGTTGCTAAGCAATTTAAGATTTTTTGATGAGATTCATTTAATTCATTATTTGTTATTTTAAGTTTCTTCATTATCTTTTGTTTAGTTGTTGGAGTAAAATAAAGTGAATCTAATAATTTCTTTTGTCCAAAATCTAATTTCCCCACCGCTTGGATTAATAAATCTTTATAAATCTCATGTCTTGTAACTTTAGGATAAAGTAAATTTAAATAGCTATAATTATCTGTTTCGGGGTCTTTATTATTGAATAACTCTAAAGAAAATTCATGTATTCTACCCCATCTCTTTTGAATTGGTTTTCCATTTTGGTAAAAAGCCATGTACTGTCTTCTTAAATAAAAATTCAAAGCTGTTGAATAATAACTAGTGAATTTACAATTTTTTCTTTTACTAAATTTAAAATTTTTAAGTACTTCAGATAAAATAATACTCTTAGCATCATCATACAAATCTAAATACATCAATTTAGGGAAAAAATTAAATTTCCATTTAAAAAGAAGTCTTCTAACTATAGGTGTTATAATTCTTTGAATACTTTTAATCAAATCTTGGTTCTTTGTTTTCTTATATTCAAATACCATTTCTGTAAGCTTATCCATATATCATCCTCCTTTCTATTATATATTATTCTTTAATATACCCCTTCATAATAGCCGAATATCGAGCATAAACGTGTGTTTAAGCGGTTTTATTAGGTTATTAAGGTAAATGTATATATCCCTCATAATTGTCCTGTAACCTTAGTATCTTCTCCTTTAAGATGCATCCTACAAATTGATATAATTGTTATTGCTGATGAAACATAACTCTCTAAGATGTTCCTTGCAAGTCTAATATCTTTAACATATAGGCTTGCTTCCTTATCAGCCACTGTTGAAACAAATTTAGCATTGTCTTTAGAAGCTAAAACTTTTAATTGAGAATATTTTAATTGTTCTTCGTTAATCTTAATCCCTTTTAATTTAAGAAAAGATTTATTTAAATTGTTCCCTGCTCCTGCTGCTTTTCTTGTCATCTTAAGTAACTCATCATTGTTAGGTGCTTCATCAGATGAATGAAGTTGATTG
>Ga0222658_1000269_pt1 | contig 30198 bp, 43 predicted proteins | sample AntAcemetagen476_FD_179830 | JGI IMG/M metagenome (GOLD analysis project Ga0222658, IMG submission 179830) | Saline water microbial communities from Ace Lake, Antarctica - #476 | ecosystem: Environmental > Aquatic > Non-marine Saline and Alkaline > Saline | place: Antarctica: Ace Lake... | reverse complement strand
TGAATTAATTAGGGGTCTTGGGGTAAAGTATTGTCCTGCTCCTCCTTTAACATCTGCAGCATTTTTCTCTAAAAGCCCTTCGTATGCGTCGCCTTTAACATCAGCATCTAAATTCAACCAGTTTTCTTTGTTTATCAAATCAACAATTAATCTTCTTAATTTTGAAGGGTCTTGTATTCTATTTTGAGATTTTCTAAATATAACTCCAATAATACCAGACTCTTTTCCTAATTCAGTTAATAACTCAATGTAATGTTTCTCCAGTTCTGGGCCTTCTTTGTCTAAAAGAGATTGCCAATTGTATTCTTTAGGGATATCACTTTCTTTATTGTAAGGAGATTTTGTTCTTTCATCATCCATTTTAAGAAATAAAAGATAAGTTAATTGTTCAACATAATCCCCATAAGAAAGCCCATCATCTCTAAGTACATTGCAATAATTCCATAGTTTGGTTACTAGTTGTTGTGAGGAAGTCATCTTTTATTAATAGGACATGAGGTAAAATCCTCTTTATTTAATTGAAAATATTCTGAACAACACGCAATTAAATGATTTGCTCTAGAGAAACGACTATCTCTAATTCTATCAAAATAAGTATATAGTATTGTGTTTATTTTTCTTTTTTTAGCATCTTCAACTACTGGACAAAAATCAGTATCACAAGCAACAAGAATTACTTTATTTATACCTGGAAAATCATCTTTTATGTGGCTTAAATCAATTGTCATTAGTGTATCCACTCCTTTTTGTTTATATTTGAATTCGCCATCAACTTTTAATCTTTGGCATCTTCCTTCCCTTACTGTAATCTCTTTCTTTTTAGAAAGGATTTCTGTAAACTTATCATACCCTTCTTTTTTCTTTCTTTGTTCAAAAGTAGGGGGGGTCTCTTGAAAAGGAGGGGCATTGTAATAAAAAACGTGTTTACAAAAAAGACCTTGTTTTTTTGCAAGATTCTTAGCAAATTTTATCATATCATATTTAATATAATTGTCTTCTCCAAAATGTTTATTTAATTTAGATATAAATCCTCCATCAAGAAAAACTAATGTATTTTCCATAATTTACCTCCTAAAAACAATTTTTTACTAAAAAGAAAATCATCTAGTGACCCCGTAAGATCACTAGGGAGCATGTTAATAATATTAATAATATTGGGTTTATAAGTTTTTCGTGTTTTTGAATTAAAGTTCATTTTTAATATACGGCTGGTTTAATTGGATTTTCGATAGCTTCCTTATTTCTTACTGCCAAGGATTTTTCATATTCTGCTTGAGCTTTTCTTTTCTCTGCTTCTATTATTTTAGCTTCTTCTTCAATCTTATTAGCTTCGGAATTTAATTTTATTGGAATTTTAACTTTATGAACTTCTTCATGTTTGACTTTTGCACCTGCTTGTAAAACACTAATGAAAAAACCTCCTTCTGCAGATTTCTCTAAGGTTGTAGAAATCTCCAAATCAATTGGTCCTGCTAAAGAAGCATCTTCTCCTAAGCCCTCTTTAACTTGTTCTTTAAAATTTTTAATATATGTTGCTATTTCGCTTCCAGTTGTTAGTGGAGGGTTAGTCATTCTTAGTATGATTAAATTAACTTCCAGTATTTAAGTAGTTTGTAAATAAAATATCCAATTCCAATCAAAGGTATTAATGGAATTAAAATGATTATTAACATTAATAATAAAAGAACCAATACTCCAGGAATTGCAGAACCCCCAATATTCCAAAGTTCAATAACCTTTTCCCAGATTGATTTTAATAATATATCTAACCAAAGAGCACCATAAACTTTATTTGAGATGAAATTTTCTATAAAACTCATTCTTTCACCAGCCTTCCTTCAAAAGCAACTTTTAATATAAATTTAGATAACATTTTTTATAAATTGGAAGATTTCATATAAGATATATGTGGTTGCTAAGACAAATATTATAATTTTTGAGAGCCAGATAAATTCTTTATTCTTTTGGATAATCTCATCAATTATTCTACCAAAACTAATTTTAACTGTACCCTTAAATAAATTAAAAAAAAGTAAAACAGAAACTCCAATAATTAGAACATTATAAATTATGAGATTAAAAGTAAAGTGTGGGAATATGATTTCTGGTTTTGGTTTATTTATACAAGTAGAATAAGCATCTCTCCAGTTTTTGGATTGTCCTGCTAAATCTTCAATTTCTAAATCTTTTTGAGATAATAAACCTTGGCATTGTTTTTCAGATAAATCCATATTCTCTAAACATTTCGTGTAAGACTGATTTGCCTCATTAAAACCATTGTCATACCCTTTGTTATAAACTTGGAATCCAATAAAGATTACGACCACCGCAATTATCCAAATCTGAGGGTTACTCCATGAGAATTGAGCTTTTTTATTTTTCATTCACCAACCTCCCTTCAAAAGCAATTTTCAGAATTGATTTTCTTAGTTGTTCTGCTTTTGTTAATGATTGGTTCACTGCTTGTTCTACTTTGTCTATGACTGAGAATTTTGATTCTATTTCAGAGACTATTCGGAATTGTTCTTCATTAGAACAAATTGGTATGGGGGATATTCTCAATGTTCCTAAATCAATAAATTTCTGGGTTGTTCCTTTAATCAATTTTTTTGATTCCAATATATGAAAATAAGTTGGAGATTCTAACCAGTATCTTAAATATTTAGTAAGTATAAATTTTTCATTTTTATTCTTAAACAGGCCTACATTTTTTATAGCAAAATTAGGTTCTTCTTTGATTTCTACCGGATTTCCTATTGTTCCAATCATGGCAAAAAGTATATCCCCTCTATCTACTTTTGATCTTTTATTAACTTCATTAAAATCTTGATTTGAAATGAAACTTATTTTTGTTAAATCTAATAAATTATTCTTTAAATTCTTGGAAGTTATTAAGGGGTGACCTTTCATAACATATTTTGGGGTATCATGCGTCCCATCTCTTACTGAAGAACATATTTTATGCGCTTCAACAAACATCCAACCTTCTGGAATACTTCCTAAATCTTTAAATGAAATTTTTGGAAGTCTCCTAACCTTATTCTGCCCTTCTTTATTTTTATTAAATTCTTCGATTTCTTTTAATAAGCTATTTTTATCAAAATTAATATTTTCTACTAGGGCTCCCTCAAAAGCCTTTTTCAAAACAGCCTTCCTATAAATTCCTATTTTTTGCTTTACTGCTTTCAAAGATTTAACAGCCTCGTCAAGTCGTGTGAATTGGGTTTCTATGGCGGAGACTATTTTTTGTTGGAGGGGGAGTTTTGGCAACCAGATTTTCATTTCTAGCATTTCTTTTTGTTTTAAATGAGGTATTGCAGCCCCCTTAATATCCGCATTCATTTTAGCAAAATTAGATTTTAAAAAATGCATAAAATAATCTTTGTCTATCTCAGAAGAATCATTCATTCTTAATCTTGCAATAGTTGAACCAGTTGCCCCTGCAATTCCAGTTCCAACAAGCCCAGAATTAGCACCATCGCAAACAATTAAAATATCACTGGGGATAGCTTCAGTATATCTTTCATCCTCCGTAAAACAAATTGGCTCCATACCTCTAAGAGTATTAATTAATAAATAAGGAATAGAACTTTTTGTTGGTTCATCTATTATCTTAACCTTCTTTCCTTTTGTTATTGTGCAAAGTTCATTTAGAGGTTTTGTTTTTGGGGTCATTTTTCTAATATTTTCTGAGCTTCATCTATTCCAACAATTTCTAATTTATATTTAGTAAATTTCTTGGCAATCTTTTTAGATTCTTTTTTGAATTGGCTATCACTTGTTATCAAAAAATCACATTCATTGCTTAAAGCCGTTGCTAAATGAACACAATCTGGAGACCAAATATTTGAACTTGAACTTATATCTGTAGCAACTTGCCAGCCCTCATCAGATAAGGAAAGCTTTTCTAAAAAAGGATAAGATTCTAATAAATTATCTAAGTATTCGGAAATAATTTTAAAATGGTGCTCTTCAAGATTAGGATTATGCCTTTCTCTGATTATTTTTTTAAATTCAAGTTTTTTCCTTATTGCCTCATGAAAAAATAAATCATCCTTTTTCGCATCACATAACTCCATTAGAAGAAAAGCAGAGGTATAACAATTACATCTTTTTTTATTCTTTAGGTCTCTTATAGTTTCTATTAGATGAATCGCTTTTGTATTTCTTTTTTCCATAATATCTCTAATAAAATTTGTGTCTAAGTAAATTTTAGAAACTTTCTTCATTTTTTCCTCCTCTTTTTTGTAGTATAGAAAGTCACTTTTACAGGTTTTTTGATTGTTTTAGTTGCTTTAAATTTTACGAGAGTTCCATCTGATCTTCTAAAACGCACCACTGTTGGTTTTTTTATTTTCTTCTTAGCCCAAAAACTAACTCTTCTAGCCATCTATCCTTCCCCCTTTAGGTTTTTCCTAACCTCTAAAATTTTAATTAAATCTGAATCAAGGTGTTTTATTTTATTAACACTTCTTATAGTAATGTCCGCTTTTCCAAATTGTTTAGCAGGTACTACTCTAACATCAATCTTTTCATCTTTTTCTGTAAATTCATTCGGAAATTTTTTCTTTTCCCATAAGATTGCATCCTTCTCAATCATAATTATCTTATTTTTCATAGCCCCTCCAGGAACAAATATTAGTTTATGATGGAAGTCAAGAATCATTTTATTATTCTCATACTTAATTCTACGCATAAGTGACATTGAAAGCTCCACAAAAAAATCATTGGAGATTAAAATGGTAGATTCATTAAAATCAATCTCCCTTGCAAATTCCTTGAGTTCTTCTTTGCCGATGCTGGCTCTTGATATCTCTTTATTATCTAAAATATTTTTTATCAAAAAATCTCTTTCACCATTTGCTACATCCATCCCAATAGAAGGGAGTGAAGGATGCCAATTTTCATATATGAACATATCATCTTCAATAATGGGTCTTATTCCAATCTGTATAAATGATCCATCAGTTTTTTCTACTAAATTTACTTTAGCAATTTCTTCAACTCCTAAACTTTGATTATAGTCCTCAATTGTATATTGATTAAATTTTTTTATTTGCTCTTTATCATATTTCATTTTTTATTCTCCTTTTCTTCAAATGGTTTAAGCACAATTTTATTTAAAGTTTCTATTTGGTTTGTTTTTACAAGGTCATTTTTTTCTAAATTTATTATTCTCGGCTCAACATTTTTCTTTAAATCATCTATTTGTTTTAAAACCCACCCCAAAAAAATTATAATGAAAGTAATGAAAATCCCTAAGATCCATTCCCAACTCAAACTAACTGTTGAATCAACCATTTCACCCACCAACCCTCAAATTTATCTCCTCAACAATCTCCCCAAACTTCTCTCCTCCACCAAACACAACAACAGCCTTGCCCAATCCTCCCATCTGCTGCAACTTCCCTCTTTCAAAATCTTCATTATCAATCTCCGCAGTTGTAGAAATATTCTCTTTAATCTTCTCTAACCATAACAACTGCTCTTTTGTAAACTCAACACCACTCTCTTTCTGCGTTCCCAACCATTCTCTAAATCTTTTTTCAACAGTATCTAAATAAGGTTCTAACTCTTTTGTCTTTTCTATTTCATGTCTAAGAAGAGAAATAAAATCAGCAATCCTCCCAGACTTTGACACACCCTTAACTTTTCCTTCTTCTAAATTCTTATAAGCATTCCAAAGCCTTGAAGTAGTCAACCCATAAGGAGGAGACCTAATCTTCTCTGAAAGACTTTTCAAATCTTTCCATTTAATCTTTCCTTTATGCTCATATAAAATTTGAATTGCATCTAATTCGTCTTTATTCTTCTGAATAAATTCTCTAAAACTACCAACCACTTCCTTTGCTTTTTCTTTAGCAAGCTCAGAAAATCCTGCATACTCAACCTCGTCAAGAGTTACATCATCCAAAATAATCTCAGTCTCCCTTTTAATCTCAGGAAGTCTCTCTAAAAACTTTGGTTCTTTAGTAAATTCCAAAGCAGCATTCTTTATTCTCTTTTTTGCAACTTCTTCAATTTGAACATTTGTTGGTTCATAACCAAATTTTTCATGAACTTCTTCTAAAACTTTATCTTCATCAACAGCCAACACAAACTCCTTAGAAAAATCACTCAGCTTCTTCCCAGAAATATTTTCAATCTCTTTATTTTGTTTTTCAGTTAATCTTTTCTCTAATCTGGAAAGCCTTGAAGCCATTGAAGAAATATGTTTCTTCTTTAACTTACTTTTTCCATATTGAAATAACTTAATCAACTTCTCAAAAGAAATCTTTTTACCTATTTGTTCTAATGGAGAAGTTTCATTTAAATCTTTATTATCTAAAACACCAACTGCATCAACAATAACAAATCTTTCTTTAACTGCATTAGGAGTAACTTGCTTAAAATCTTCTGCTTTCATAACTCTAACTCCTCGCCCTTTCATTTGTTCAAATAATAACCTACTCTTAACCGCCCTCATAAAAAATACAATCTCTAAAGGCTTAATGTCTGTCCCTGTCGCAATCATATCCACCGTAACAGCAATTCTAAGTTTAGGAGATGTCCTGAAATCTTTAATTAATTGTTTTGGACTGTCTGATTTGTAAGTTATCTTAACTGCAAAATCATTTTCTTCACCAAACTCTTCCCTAACAATTTCTAAAATATCTTCTGCATGACTATCATCTTTTGCAAAAATTAAAGTTTTAGGAACCCAATCCCTATTCGGAAAAACATTCGGCAACATTTTCTCCTTAAATGTCCTTATTATTGTTCTAATCTGATCTTTAGAAACAACATTCCTATCTAATTCCTCTGCATTATATTGAACTTCATCTTCAAGCTGTTCCCATCTTTTCTGTCTTGTTCTCTTATCCCTTTTAATAATAGTCTCTCCTTTTGGAATAATATTTCCTGCCTTCGTAACCTTTGTTCTAATATCATAAACATCAAAATCAACGTTTACATTATCTGCAACAGCTTCTTCATGCCCATATTCCATGACTAAATTTTTATTGAAAAATCCAATCGTGCCTTTAGATGGTGTAGCAGTTAACCCAATTAAGAATGCATCAAAATATTCTAAAACCTGTCTCCATAATTTGTAAATAGATCGATGACATTCATCAACAATAATCACATCAAATTCTTCTATTGGAATTCTGGGGTTATATTCTAATCTTTCATACTCTCCAGACAATGCGTCTATAAATTTCTCATCCTCTTCTTGCGCATCAGTCAACTTTTCTCCTTTAAGGATAGAATACATTCTCTGAATTGTAGAAATACAAACTTTAGTAGATTCACTTATTTTATTTCCTTTTAGTAATTGAAGATTGTGCAAGTCTGTAAATTTCCTTCCATCTCCAGGAACTTCAAAATTTTCAAATTCTTGTTCTGTTTGCTCGCCAAGATTAGATCTATCCACTAAAAATAAAATTCTCTGAGCATTCCCGTTTTTAATCAAATCTTCACAAATATTAACTGCAGTAAAAGTTTTCCCAGAACCAGTAGCCATCTGAATCAATGCTCTTGGATTCCCTTTAGCCAAAGACTCTTTAATATTTTTTATAGCTTCAGTTTGAACAGACCAGAGATTTTTATTTTCATATTTTTTATTTAAGAAAAGATTCTGCCTTAAATTTCCTTGCCTTCCTTTTTTTATCCAATTTTCAAATGTTTCAGGTTTGTGAAATGAAAACACATCTCTACTTCTGGGTTTTGCATCCCATTTATTAGTAAATCTAATTTCAGAACCAGATGACTCATAAAGAAAAGGCAAGTCTCCAATTTCTCCAAACTCTTCTGGAAAACCTTTAGAATATTTTGCAGTTTGAGGTTCTTTACCCATTAAAGGTTCCCCTTCTTTTTTAGCTTCAATTATTCCAACTGCCTCTCCATTTACAAATAAAACATAATCTGCTTCCCCAACTTCTTTACTCATTTGAAAATACTCTACAGCAACCCCTTTTGAAGAATCTGGATTAGCATTTTTATAATTCTGAATCTCCCATCCGGCCTTCTCTAAAAGAGGATTAATTTTTTCATGCCTTACTTTATCTTCTGGTTTTAACGAATATGCCATATTCATCTAAGAAATCACTCAATTTTAAGTTTATCTATTTTTAACCATCTTTTTGGGATTTGTAAATATTTAAGAACTAGAATATATTTATTTTTATATAATATAAGGTAAGGTTTTCTAAGGTAAAGATTAATAAAAAGCCACAATGAAAAGCAAAAAAATTGATACTTGGGAAGAAGTGAAAAAGAGAGATGAAGAATGGGAGAATTCAATGGATGGAGTAGTATATAACATGAAAGTTTTAGGAGATGAGGTTTCCTCTGAGGAATTAAGAGTAATTGTAGCAAAAACTCTTTTAAGATTACCTAAAAAAATCAGAAAGAAAGTTTTAGAAGAGGTCATTTTTATTCTTATGGGAGGAATTTCTGGAACGGTAGATCAACTTTGTTTTACTAAATTTATAAAAGATGTACAAGATAAAAAAGAAGAGGGCAATGGTAATGTTAGTTTATCATTTACTCAACCTCTAATATTGTTAAATTTTTCCAATATGAAAAGAAGAGAAGAAAAAGATATCGTTGCTCATGAAATTGCACATTTTATTTTAGGACATGCGAGTAAAATTAATTCTGGAGGGTTTGAAAGAGAAGCTGACGACTTAACTGAAAAATGGGGTTTCAAAAGAAGTTATAATGAAGAGGATTATAAAATAATGGAGAAGAAAAAATGGAAAAAGAAAAGATAACAAAAATTTGTTTGTTTTATAAAAAATTGCTAAATGCTAATTGCTAAATGATTATTAAAAATAAAATAAAAAATTTAATAATTTATACATTTAATAACAACTAGAAGCTATCCCACAACCACTCACTCCTGCCTTAAAGGGCATGTATATATTTGTATATTTGTCTTTTCCGCCGTAAGGAGTTAGTGTAACTTTATATTCTCCGGGATTTAGCTTCCCTGTTATAATAGTAGGAATAGAACCATCTTTTGTATTTTTGAAATGAAATTTTTCTTTTATTAAAATACTAGAATCTTCAGAACTTTCTATTTTTAACTCCATGCCAGATAAACCACAATTATGGACTGCAAGACAATAATTTACATTCTCCTCAAAATTAAAAGTTGTTTCTATAGCATCCGAAGATGGATTGTTTCCAGTTCGTATAAGTTTATCCCAAATTGTGTTTGGAAAAGGAATAAATGTTGCAGTCACAGCTGTTAACATAAAAACCCCAATAACAATTGCTACTAAAAATCTTTTTTTATCCATTTTTTATTTAAACCTCCTTTCAATTATATCTGTTCTTAGTTTAGAAAAACAATTTTTACAATATATCTTTCCAAATAATTTCTTATGTCCACATTTACGAAGCCACGAATCACATACAATTTTTCCACATTCAACACATTTACCAAGTATGTTTTCCACAGAGACATTTCTTCCACATACATCACAAATTCGTTTATTATAATGACGTTCACCCATTTTAATTTACCTCTTTTTTGTTAACAATATGATTAACATAAATATTCCTATAATCCAAAAGAAAGGGGTAACTCCGACAATAAGTAGAAAAATTATAATTACAAAAATGAAAAGAGCCATTTTATTGTCTTTTCTCTTACCCTCATATTTTTGTTTTTCATCCCAATATCCCATTTTATACCTTGTCAAATATGACAATCTTAGTATAAAAATATATCGTCAATATAGTCAATATGACAAATATTAACATACCTAAGTTAAAGAGCATTTTTTCTGCGTTAGCTAATGAAAAGAGGATTAGAATAATTGAACTTTGTTCATCAAAAGAATATACTATCACGGAACTTAGCAAAAAATTAGGACTTAATTACAGCATTACCGTTGAATATACTTCTATGCTCCAGAAATCAGATTTAATAAAAAAAAGAAGACAAGACAATAGAACTGTAAAAGTAAAATCTCTCATAAGTCTAAATAGTAATGGCGAAATTAAAAGAATTTAAATGACATACCTCCGACTTAATGGTTAGAATATATTTCAAATTATAAATTTCCAAAAAACTTTATTCTCTTTTTTCCCTCTCTAAAATATTTAATCTTCCCTCATGATTATTAAATTTTTCTAAAATAAAATTAAAGCTATTAGAAGTTTTTTCAGTTAGAGTTTCTATCTTTCCGTCTATCTGATTTAATTTGTTAAAAAATTCTTCTGCCTTATTTATATCTTCTTTTGAGATTTGCCGTAATTCCTGTATTTTCCTTAATTCCAAATAATTTTTTTGCATTCTCATCCAATATTCAAACAATTCTGCATAGCTTCTCCTCTGACAACTTTTTTTCTCTTCCTTAAGTTTTTGCAACAAATCTTTCGGCAGACTTACCGTCGTAAAATTATTTACCATTTTTTATATTAATTTTAAATTTATCTTAAATTGATTTTGAGAGTTTTTACAATTTTTCCTGTCCTCTTCTTTAGTCCAGGAAATTTTACATAATACATAACAAAATTTTGTTTTTTTAATCATTTTTTATCATTTTTATTTAAAGTAACCAAAATTATCTCCGCAAACTAGAGGTTAAACTATCTCCAAAACCATGAGTAATATAACCTAAGACTCCTGCTAAAATAAGACTATAATTGTTTCCTATTTCAAAGAATGTTTTCTCAGAGATAATTGAATAATATAAAAGAAAGGGTATAAATATAATTCCTAGATAAACCAACCTACGACTATGAAAGAATCTTCTGTGCGAGACTAGTCCACGACCGCCTTTTTCCATTATATCGGGGAATAATGCAAAGAACATATATACCGGCAAATGAAAAATTAAGACCCATAGTAATTCTGTAGAGAGTATTTCCTCTTGTTTCAGGACGTATATAAAAATTAAGAAAATGCAAATGGCAAAAATTTTATGCCCTTTTTTGTTCAAGCCTTTTTTATCTTTTAACATTTGAATAGTTTTACTTTTCATTTCCATTTTCCCCTCGACGCGGTTTAATTTGTAAGATCTCAGAATTAGCGATTAAAGAATGTCCGTTTAGCGTTTCTAATTCAAGAGAATCCTTATTAATTTTCTTAATGATTCCTTTTAGTGTCCTGATAGCTTCACCATCCTTAAAAACTAGCTTAACGGATTTATTCAAGAAGGAATCAGACAAAACCATCTTCACTTGCCTCCTCGGTGCTGCCCTGATTCTTTTCTGTAGAATCCAATTTAAGTAAATCTTTCAAAAAATCTATTGGATGTGCTTTAAATTTTTCTTTTTCTAAATTGGAATTTTCCAAATTAATATCCTAAGAATTCTCTTGCAAAATCTGATCTTTTATGGGTGGTATTTATGACCAATTAACTGGCATCAGATTTTTTTTCCAGCCTTGGTCTAATTGGGTTTATTTATAAGAACCCTTCTTATTTAACTCTATAAAACTCATTGGGAAAAGGAGTATATAAAGATTTACAAGAGACTAATTTCAGATAGAATCAGAATAACAAAACTTATTTAAAGGATAATCTCTTATCAATATTACTTGACTTCGGTTAAGGTTATTTAACTTCGGTTGAATAAGGAAAGATGTGGATTTCGGTTTATGTCTTTCCACTTTTTTTAATAATTTTATGAGGGAATTCGAAACTCCGTCACACTTCGGTGGGGGCGTATTGTTACTTTTTAGTTAATACAATTCGAAAGATTTAAAAATAGGCATTTTGTATTAGTTTTATGAAAGGAAAATTTGATTTTAGTTTTGAAGTCAATGAAGATGGAGGATTAGGAAAACTTTTAAGGATTACAAATAATAGTGGTACAACTCTTGATGTTGGACAATTCGATCCGAGTTTGATGAGATTTATAAAAGGAAGACAAGATAATTTCCAATATACAGAATACTCAGGAGTTCACACTCAAAAATGTAAAAAGGTGGGGGAGTTGGGAGAAACTAAACATCAACCTCCTTCAATAACTATTTCCTACAAATTTTCTTATAGTGATAATCGCTAGGGAAATTCTAAAGCCTTAAAAAATAATTAATTGAAAATTCTCTGTGGGGGCGTTGAAGGAAAGTAAACTAAAGTTTTTATTTGTCTGAAATTTCAGTTTCAAACGAAACCAAGGTTTCTTGGTCCCACTCTTTGTTAATATAAAATTATTTTTGCTCGTCGTTAATATTAAATTATTTTTCTCTCCTCGTGAAAACTCTCGGATTTGAATCAAAATCCAATCTTAGGTGTTCTCGAACCTATGCAGTTTGCAACTGCATGAATGAGCCTGCACAGATTTGAACTGTGGACTTCCAGCTCTCTTAGATTTCTCAATTATCTATGAGAGATTAACCCTTGTGGATTAAATTCCTATAAGACTGGCGCTCTGACCAGACTGAGCTACAGGCTCGTATAGTATCGAATAGAATGAGATACTATTTAAGATTTATGTTGAGGGCTGGTTGATCAGACCGAGAGTATTGGACAGCGACAAATTTAAAAAATTAATAACGGCTTTTCAATGGCCGAGTTGAGCTATAGGCTTGTATAAATTCTAACTTGATAATCTATTTAAAGGTTTTTCTCTATTTTTATTTATGTTAATTGGCCTTGTTGGAAAGCCGTCTGTTGGAAAGAGCACGTTTTTCAAAGCAGCGACTTTGGCAGAAGTAGAAATCGCTTCTTATCCTTTTACAACAATAAAGGCGAATCATGGGGTGGGTTATGTGAAAGTTGAATGTATTGACAAAGAATTTAACACGCAGTGCAATCCGAGTCATGGATTTTGTATTGAGCATCAGAGGTTTGTGCCTGTTGAATTGATGGATGTTGCTGGGTTGGTTCCCGGAGCATCTGAGGGAAAAGGTTTAGGAAACCAGTTCTTGGATGACTTGAGCCGGGCAGATGCTTTTATTCATGTTATTGATGTGTCGGGTTCAACAAATGAGAAAGGAGAGTTGTTGCCTGAAAGGAAAATGAGAAATCCTGCAGATGATATTAAGTTTTTAGAAGATGAGCTGAATAAATGGTTTTATAATTTATTGATGAAAGTTTGGAGGGTTTTTTCTCGGAAGACAGAAATGGAAAAAACAAAGTTTTCCGAGGCTGTCGCGAAGCAGTTTTCAGGTTTGAAAGTTAAGGAGGAGAATGTGAAAAGTGTTTTAAGGAATTTGAATTTGAGTGAGAAACCAAGTGAATGGAGTGAAAAACAATTAAATAATTTTGCAGAAGGTTTGAGAAAAGAGAGCAAGCCGATGATTATTGCTGCGAATAAAATTGATTTGCCGAGGGGAAAAGAGAATTATGAAAAGTTGAAGATTGATTTTCCTGATTTAAATATTGTTCCGTGTTCAGCTGATTCTGAGTTAGCATTGAGAGAGGCAGCGAGGGCAAATTTGATAAAATATATTCCTGGTGAAAAAGATTTTTCTATTACTGGGGGATTAAATGAAAAACAAATGGAGGCGCTGGAGAAAATTAAAAAAAATGTCTTAAGTGTTTTTGTTGAAGGAACTGGTGTTCAGTCTGTTTTGAATAATGCTGTTTTTGGTTTATTGGATTATATTGCTGTTTTTCCAGGAAGCGCTAATAAGTTAGGAGATAGTAAAGGGAATATTTTGCCTGATTGTTTTTTACTTCCTCCTGGTTCAACTGCCTTGGACTTTGCTTTTTTTCTTCATACTGATTTTGGAAAGAATTTTATTAAAGCGATTAATGCAAAGACGAAAATGGTTTTAGGAAAGGATTATGTTCTTAAACACAGAGATGCGTTAGAAATTATTACGAGATGAAAATTAAAATCAAAGTAAAACCAAATTCTTCTCGGGAAAAAGTTGTGAAAAATTCAGATGTAGAGTATGATGTTTGGGTAAAAGAAAAACCTGTTGATGGAAAAGCAAATATAAAACTGGTTGAAATTTTGAAGAGATATTTTGGTACCCAAGGGCGTACCCCGAGAGAAAGGGTTTCTCTACAAGGGGCAAAAGAAGTAAAAATAAAGTCAGGTTTTACGTCGAGAAGAAAAATTATTGAGGTAGAAGATTATTCATTTCCATGACCAGGACAAAGTATTTTATATTTTATTTCAGATAATTTTTTTAATGATTTTTGCATTTCTTTTTTTGAACTTCCAGGCAAATCTGTTCTTCCGATTGTTGCTCTATGGAAAATTGTGTCTCCTGAGAATAAAATATCATCGTATAAAATACAGATGCCTCCTTTAGAGTGGCCAGGTGTTTTTATAATTTTAAATCCCGGGATTTTCAGTTCATTAATGTCTAAAATTTCTTTTTCAGGAAAATCTTTTTTGCTTCCATATGTTTTTGCGTTTTCAAATAAATCTAAATTTTCTATATGGTCAAAATGATGATGGGTTAGAATAATTATATTAATATCTGAAGGAGAAATATTTAGTTCTTTTAAGTTTTCAATTAGTTCATTTCTATTTATAAACGAGCTTGTATCAATTAAAATATTTTTTTTATTAAGTTTTATGAGATAAACTATTGAACCAAATTCTTTAAAGCGAAATGATTTGATATTGTTTTTTATTTTTTGTATCATATAACCATGTTTACAAAATAATTTAAATAGCTTTGTTTTTGGTTTCTTATGAAATATGAATCTGCTCCAGATCTTCAAGCTAAGGCACAGGAGATTTCTAGGATTTTATTTCCACATATTCAACTGGATAATGTTCGGTGTTTTAGAGGTTTTGGAAGTTCATCGAGGAGAACTATTGCAAGGTGCCATGCTTTGGGGAAGTTAATGCAAAAGGCAATTGGGATTAAGGCGGTTTATGCGTTGGAGTTTTTATCTGAAAGATTTGATAAAATGAGTAAGGAAGAACAAATTAAAGTTATTATTCATGAGTTGATGCATATTCCGAAAACTTTTGGAGGAGGGTTTAAGCACCATGATTTTGTTACAGAGAAGAATGTAAATAAAATGTATAAAGAATATAAGAGGTTAAAAAATGTTGATAGGTTTAAGATATAAAACTAAAAAAATTAATATTGATGTTAAGAAATGTAATTTGTTTTGGATAATAAAAGGTTTAATGTTTACTCGTCGTGAAAAAGCAAGAGCTTTACTTTTGTTTGACTTTAATAAATCGAGAAAGATGAAAATTCACTCGTTTTTTTGTCCAAAATTTCTTGCTATTTGGCTTGATAAAAAGAATAACATAATTGAAAAAAGAATTGTTCATCCATTTAATTTTCTTATCCTTCCTAAGAGAAAATTTTCAAGATTGGTTGAAATTCCTTGTAATAGTAAATATGAAGACATATTGAAATCTCTCGACGTGGATTAGAAACCTAAAAAGTCAAGATTTTTTAGAGTTTAGAAAATCTCGTCGATAAATAAGATTTCACAAAAGATTTAAATAGTAGGTAGACCTTTATTTTTAAGATTAAAGTTGTTTCTCTTCGAGAAATAGTCTATATAATCAAAAAGGAGGTGACGTTATGGGAAAAATAATCAAAAAAAATGTTATCACAAGAAAACCTGGACATCTTTATTATGTAGATGGTAAAGGTAATGTTTGTGAGGCTAAGATGGCTCGAGGTGGCAAAAAGAAAAAGAAAGCTGTTAAGAAAAAAGTAGTGAAGAAGAAAGTTGTTAAGAAAAAGCCAGTAAAAAAGAAAGTCGTTAAAAAGAAAGTCGTTAAAAAGAAAAGACGTTAAGGCCCGATTTATTTTTATTTTTTTATTAATATTTATTTTTAAAGAAGGATATATTTTATAAATTCTTTTTATGTTCTTTTTTTATGATAGTTTTGGGAATTGAATCAACTGCTCATACGTTTGGAATAGGTCTTGTTAAGGATGGAAAAGTTTTATCCAATGTTAAAAAAACATACACCACTGAAAAAGGAGGGATAATTCCAATTGAAGCAGCCAAGCACCACGAAGAAAATTGGGAGAGTGTTTATTTAGAGGCTTTAATTCAGGCAAAAATAAAAGAAACTGAAATTGATGCGGTTGCTTTTTCTCAAGGTCCTGGCTTGGCTCCTTGTCTTCTTGTTGGTTTGAAAAAAGCAAAAGAGCTTTCTGAAAAACTTGGTGTTTCATTGGTTCCTGTTAATCATTGTATTGCGCATTTGGAGATTGGTAAATTAACTAAGGCGCATGACCCTGTGATGCTTTATGCATCAGGTGCGAACACGCAGATTATTGCTTATGCGTCAGGAAAGTATAGGATTTTCGGAGAGACACTTGATTTAGGAGTAGGCAATTTTATAGACACCTTTGCAAGATATGCGGGAATTGGTTTTCCAGGAGGACCAAAAATTCAAGAATTAGCCTCTAAAAGTAAAAATTATATTGAACTTCCTTACAAAGTTAAGGGAATGGATATTGCTTTGTCTGGAATTTTGACAAACCTTAGGCAGAAGTTGGAAAATAAAAAGTATTCTTTGAATGATTTAGCTTATTCTTTGCAGGAAACTATTTTCGCGATGCTGGTTGAAACTGCAGAGAGGGCATTGGCACATACTGGGAAAAAAGAATTGCTTTTAGGAGGAGGTGTTGCTTGTAATTCTCGGTTGCAGGAAATGTGCAGAATAATGTGCGAGGAAAGAGGAGCTAAGTTGTTTGTTCCTGAAAATCAATTTCTCGTTGACAATGCTGGGATGATTGCGTATTTGGGCGAGATAATGTTTAAATCTGGAATAAAGGAAAATAATTTAGATAAAATTGATATAAAGCCAAGACAAAGGACAGACGACGTCAAGGTAAATTGGAGATGAATGACGTCGTGCACCCAAGGGCGTACCCCGAAAAGTTTTCTATGAAAACTTTTACTAAGGGCAAAGTTGAAGTTAATTGGAAATAGAAAGATTTTTAACTTTCTATTTTAGGATTAGAGAATGAAACAACTTGTGTTTTTGTATCCTGTTGATAGAAAATTTGATTGGTTGATTAAAAATGCCTCGTATCCTCCTCCAAAATGTTTGTAAGATGAATTAGATTTTCCGTCCCGTTTTGATTCTGCTAAAAATGAGAAAGAAAAAGAATTTATTTTATTAGAAACTTTAAGGGAAAATGGGATAAGATTTAAAGAATTTTATCAAAAGTGGTTTAATAATAGGGTGGATTCTTACCGCAAGAAAGAATTTGGAATTAATTGGTTTGTTTATGACGGGATAAAATTTCTAATTTTGTTAATCTAAATCCAGAGGACCATATCTTTGAAGTAGGTGTATCATGGAATTTGCATTCTAGAGAAAAAATTTATCCCCGTCAATCTTTAATGTTGAAAAAATTAGAGAAGGAGATATGGTCGTCACAGGATTTAATTTTTCTGATTGTGTTAAAAGGTTTACTAATGAGGCTCTTCGACAGAAAAGGAATGTTTCAATTGATGAAGATCTTACAGATTTAGCGCAATATAGAAAGCATTTATTTACAGATTACTTCAAAAACTAATCAAAACTTTTCTAGGCCGCGCGAAATTCTGAAACTTGACCTAAAAATTCTTAAAAAATAGAACCGGAGAATTTTTAAACCAATTTTAACCATAATTATTATCCAATGAACTTAGGAGAGGATTTCTCTTTTGTTCTATAATTCAGATGGTACCCAAAGGGCACGAGAACCTTTTCGATATCAATAAATAAAAAATATAAAATGGCAGACATATATCAAATAATTGAAAAAGTTAAGAAAACAGGTAAGATAGAGAAAGGAACTAATGAAGTTACCAAGGCGATTGAGAGGGGGACTGCAAAATTGGTTGTGTATGCAGGAGATGTTGAGCCGAAGGAGATTGTTCAGCATTTGCCACTTCTTTGTAAAGAAAAAGAAATTAAATGTGTTGAAGCAGATAGTAAACAGAAACTTGGAATTGCAGTTGGGCTTCCTGTATCCGCGTCTTCAGTTGTAGTAATTGAAGTGGGTGATGCTGAGATGGAAATTGCTGATTTGAAATAAATTTAAAATGGCAAAATCTCAAAAAACTAAGGAAGTAAAACAACAATCTTCTAAAAAAATAGAAAAAATTTCAGGAGAAGTTGTGCCGGCAGTTGTAGAAGAACTTGTTGGAAGAACCGGTTTTAGAGGAGAAATTACTCAAGTTAAGTGTTTAGTTAAGAAAGGAAGAGATGAAGGAAGGTCAATGAGACGGAATGTTAAAGGTCCAGTAAGGATTGGAGATGTTTTGATGCTAAGAGAGACAGAAATTGAAGCGAGAAGAATTAAGTCAAAAATAAATAAGGGAGCGTATACTTAAAATGGCGATTTATGTTGAACAATTGTTAAATAATTTAAGAGAATCTTGTTCTGAGGAAAGAGAAATTGGGAAATTTTATTCTTTTGTTAAAGATTATTACGATAAAATAAAAAAGAGTTTAGTAGGAGAAATAGAAGAGAAAAATCCAAGGTTTTGTTTTGAAATTAAAGATGATGAAACTGCGTTGATTAAGATATTAAAGGAAAAAAATATTCCTTGTGAATTAAATTATCTTGATGGAAAATCTAAGCCATCTTTGTTAAAAATATTTAATCAAAATGACTAAATGTGTTTATTGTGGAAAAGAATATGATTTGCATAGGGGCTTGACTCTCGTGATGAAAGATGGAACAATTAATCATTTTTGTTCTGCGAAATGTAGGAAGAATAAAGAAATGAAAAGACGAAAAGTTAGATGGATTAGTAAAGTGAAGAAAAGTTCTTGAGAAACCTAAAGAGTAAAAGCTTGCACCCAAGGGTGTACACCAAGGAGGCGCGAGAACCTGCAGAAGCAGGCCCCGAAACATTTTTAGAAAAAATATTTACAAGGGGCAAAAAGTTCGGTGGATTAGTAAAAACAAAAGAACCTAAGCGGTTTTTTAGAATTTCCCTTCTTGTTCAGGTAAGCGATTTCTTTAAAACTCGAGCCCACTCTCGCTCTTGGTTTTGAGGCGAGGCTCGTGTAAACTCTCGGTCTCTGAGATGGAAATCGCACAAAGAAAAAAAGAGATTGCATAATAATTCTTATTTTGTTTTTAATAATATTTAAATAGTTACACTACCATCTTTTTTAATAAAAGAGTGACTATGGCATACGAAAGATATATTAAAAAAAATGGGAAGGTTTATGGGCCTTATGTTCAACATAATAAAAAGGTTGATGGGAAAGTAGTTACTGAATATCGTGGGAAAAGAAAACAGAATTCTGGGGCAAAAAAATCTCGTCGCGTTATGAAAATCGGGAAAACATCTTCACTAATTTTTATTTTATTCTTGTTGATTATTTTTAATTCTATTTTTTCATTTTCTTTAGATTCAGAAACAATCATAATCGGAGGAGGAGACAGCGAAGCATTTGTTGATTATATTGGAGATGAAGAAGTATTTTTTATTGGAGATTTAAATGAATTACCAACAGTGACTTTGGTTGCTCCTGATGATGAGAACACTACAACAGACAGGACACCTACTTTTAATTGGACAGGAAGTGACGATGATGGTGATAGTTTAGAGTATGAAATAAATATTACTTTGATTGCATCAAGTCTTTGCACCGACCCTGACAGAGGTGCAATTGGAATCTCAGACGAGAATTATACTGTCCCAAATTATTTGAAATGCTTGTATGATAACGGAGACTATTATAATTGGTCTGTGAGGGCGAGCGACGATAGCGGTGTAACTTACGGGGCTTGGTCGTCTGTCAGAAGAATAAATATTAATTCAGATATAATAATAACTTTACCAGTTGACGCAATTAATTTTGGTTCAATGATAACAGGAATGAATGATACTAGCGACGATGTGCCTGCACCTTTTGTGATTCAGAATGACGGGAATTGCTATGTTAATGTAACCACAAATGCAACTAATTTATGGGTGGAGGCTTCTAATCCTTCAGATTATTTCAAATATAAAATTGATAATAATTCTGGAGAAGAAGGGGCTTTTGACTGGTTAGAAAGTAAGATTAGTTGGCAGCAAATACCTATCACCGATGAAACATCAATTGTAGAATTAAATTGGAGTGATTTAGTAGATAGTGCGGAGATTGATTTGAATATTACAGTTCCATCGCAGGAAGTAGCAGGTAATAAAGAATCAACAGTTTATTTCACAGCAAGTTTAGGAGAATAAATGAAAAATAAAACAAAAAAAATTATTGTGGTTGAAGCGATTTTTGTAGTCGGAGTTTTTGTTTATTTGTTTTTTGCAACTGCTCCTAGTCAAATTTATCCGTTAAGTGGAATGGCAATCATAGAATCTGATTTTGTTTTTGAAATTGGGAATGGAGAAGAAGTTCTGATTTCTTTTGATGAAGATTTTACAGAGCCGATTGTTTTGAATGAGAGTTCAGACATAACTTTCCCTCCTGGAATTTATTTTTGGAAAGTTAGAAGGGGTTTTAGAGAGAGCGAAGTTAAAAATTTTACAATACAAGGGCATGTTTCACTTGATATTATTGAGAGAAAAGAAAATTATGAATTATATAATTCAGGAAATGTTGATTTGAATGTTACAGAAAAAAAGAAAGGAAGGATAACAAGTATAATAATTCTTCCAGATGAATCAGAAGAAATTGATATTGGTACACCTGAAGATAATTCAACATATGAAGGAGTTCAAAAATGAACTCTGTCAATTTACTTCATGAAATTGCTAAAGGGAGGAGATATGAAAATGAATGCTATTAAAATAAAAGATTTTGATTACTATATTTATGTTGATTATTCTGAAAATTTAATTGGATATACCATTATTGAAAAAAAGGAAGTTAAAGATTTGCTTTTGAAAATTTCAAAGTTAAAACATTACAAAGGTCTCAAGCATAAGAGAGAATATTTAAATTCTATGAAAAAATTATTTGTAAGAGAAAAAATAGATTCATTGTTATTTAGGAAAAAAATTAAATCATTAAGAGATAATATGGAGGTTTTTATTGATATTTTGGAATTTATTAAGAAACATGATAATTGTATTATTTTTGTTTGTATTGATGATTACCAGTTTAGAAAATTTAGAAAGATGGTTAGATTAATAGATGGGGAAAAGACAAAAGTTGTGAAGGAAAGTAGTTTGAAAAAAGGAAGCTGTGAATATCAAATGAGTTTAATTATTGATACAAAATTAAATATGGAAAGGAGAAAGCAATAATAGAATTGGGGACTCGTCAATCCTACTAACCGCCTCCAGGGACGGGATTCGTCAGAGTCCTTTCATCTATTAATAAAAAATATAGGAAGTTAGAATATATAAAACTTTCGATGAAACAAAAATGAAAAAAATATTAATCTTTATTTTAGTAAGTTTATTAATAGTCTTGACTGTCCAGAATGTTTCTGCTATAGGTATAACTCCGGGTAGAACAACAATTGATTTTGAACCTAACTTGCAAAAAGAGGTTTCTTTTTCAGTTACGAATGCAGAACAAAAAGCAATGTCTATTGTCTTTTATGCAAAAGGGGAGCTAAAAGAATCTGTGTCATTAAATCAAGATAGAGCATCTTTTTCTTCAGGTGAATCTTCAAAATCTTTTAGTTATACAATTTCTTTACCTGCAGAATTTGACAGACCAGGATTGCATACTGCAGAAATTGTTGCGCAGGAAGTTCCTGAAGATTCTGAATTAGATGGAACGGTCCTTGGTGCTACAGTAGCAGTGGTTACGCAGGTTTATGTTAATGTCCCTTATCCTGGAAAATATCTTGAATTTGATGTGGAGGTTATAGAAGCTAGTTCAGGGCAATTAACAACTTTTTTGATTCCAATGATTAGCCGAGGGAAGTTGAATATACAAAAAGTTAAAACTAAAATAGAAATTTATTCTGAAGAAAATCTTGTTGATAAATTTGAATTAGAAGAAATAGGAATTTTATCTGGAGAAAGAAAACAATTAACTGGAACTTGGAATACAGATGTTAAGGTTGGAAGATACACTGCTAAGATAATTTTAAATTATGACGGGGAAGAGAAAGTGATTAAAAAAGAATTTAATATTGGTGAGGCGGGATTAGAAATAGAATTGATTACTGTTAAAGATTTTCATCTAGGAGAGATTGCTAAATTTAATATTTTAGTAAATAATAAAATGAACCAAGAAGTTAAAGATATTAATGTGAATATGGTTTTATATGGGGAAGAAGGAAATGTTCTGGCTGATTTTAGGTCTGCAAATTATGATGCTCCTTCATTAAGCAAGATTGAGATGCTTGCATATTGGGATACAGAAGGGGTTGATGAAGGGGTTTATGATGGAAAATTAATTTTAAGATATGGTTCTGAAAAAGATGAAAAGAATGTAAAAGTTGAGGTTACAGAAAATTCTATTGTGGTTACAGGAATTACTGGAAAAGTGATTGTTCAATCAGATGATGGGTTTAATTTAACAACAATTTTAATTATTTTAATTGTAGTTTTGATTTTAGGAAATATTTTTTGGTTCCTTGTTGTTAAAAGATTGAGGAAGAAAAAATGATGGGGGATTGTATATTAAATAGATTACAATAAACTTTAAAAAGAGCTTATCCTTATTCTTATTATTAGATTATATAAAAAATGGTGAACAAGGAAAAAATTTTTGTTGGGCTTTTGATATTAGTAATTCTTTTATCTGTTGGTTCTATTATGATTATGAATAATATTGATTCAGATGATGTCTCGGAGAAAATAAGTTATGAAGACGGGCAATCAGGAGACCTTAAGTTTGGGATTCTTGAAACTGAGGAAAATAGCGGGAGAGATAAATGAAATCTATTAATATTCTTATAGTTGTTGCAATTATTGCAGTTACATTTTCTGTAGTTAATTTAATAGTTCAATTTGATGATGTAATGGAATTAACAGGTTTTGCAATTGGAAATGATTCAGGAACAGCGAATGTAACAATTATTGGTCAGGCAAGCATAGAATTTACTGCGAGCACTATTGATTGGGGCCTTGGTGCTGTTAATGAAGTTCCAACTTCTGCTTTATTAGTTACAAATGGCACGGTTGATGGTGGGAACTGGTCAGCAGTTAGTACAGGACTTCTTCTTCGAAACGACGGGAATACAAATGTTTCTGTTACTTTGACATCTACGGTTGCAAATGATTTTATAGGAGGACTTTCTGCAGTAAATTTATATCAATTATTGGTTTCAGATACAGGTGCTGGAGAAGCTAATTCTTGCGATTCTAACCATCTTATTATGGATACTTTTACTGAAGTAAATGGTGCTGAACAAAATGCTTGCACTAATTTTAGTTATTATGATGCTCAGGATTTAATAGAAATCGATGTGCTATTGAGAATTCCTGAAGATGCAACACCTGGATTAAAAAGTGCTACTATAACTGCATCTGCAACTCCTCTATAATTTTTTAGTAAAGTATAAAAAGATATTTCAAATATAATTATATGGAAAAGAGAATGATTAGATTTATTTTTATGTTTGTAATTTTTATTTTTTTAATTAATATTTGTTCTGCTCTTATGGTTGGTCCTGCGAAGGTAGAATATAATTTTGAATCTGGTTTTGAAACAATTGTGGGATATTCTGTTTCTCACATTAATCCTGATACAGAGTTTGAGCTTTATGTTGCTGGAGACCTTTCCGAGTTTGTCACACTTGATAAAGATAAAATTATTGGGACTGATTCTTTTATGGTAATGATTAGTCTTCCTCAATTTATAGAAAAGCCCGGTAAACACCGAATATTAATTGGGGTTAAGGAAAAAATCAGCGACAAAGAGGAAGAAGTTTCTACAGCGATGATAAGAACTTCAGTTACTATTCAGGCAGTGATTGATATTTATGTTCCTTATCCTGGAAAATATCTTGAAATTTCACTTTCATCTCATAATGTGAATATTGGAGAACCTGTTAATTTTAAATTAGAAATTTTGAGCCAAGGAAAAGAAGATGTGACGGTGACACCGAAGATAGATATTATTTCTGACAATAAGACAATTGAAACACTTTATTTTTTTGAGCGAGAAATAAAAAGTCAAGAGGGAATAAATTTAAAAAAAATGTTGGATACTACAGAGTATAATCCGGGTGTTTATAGTGCACTTGCAATTGTAGATTATGGTAAATTAGCAAAATCAGAATCAATATTTAATTTAGGAGAATTAATTATTAATCTTGTAAATTATACAAAACAAATAACAATTGGAGGGATTAATAGTTTTGATATAGAAGTAGAGAGTGGATGGAACAACAAGATAGATGGTGCTTATGCAGAAGTATTTATTTCTAATTCTTTAGGGGACTTGCTTAGTTTTAAGACTTCTCCAACGAGTTTAGAACCTTGGGAGAAAAAGACAATTACAGGATTTTTTGATACAAGTAATTTTACAAAAGGATTTTACGACGCAAATATTACTTTTATTTATTATGGGAAAGATGTTGGAAAAAGTTCAAGCGAATTAGTTAAAATTGAATTTATTGAAGGGAAAGGTAATTTACAAATGATTTTATTAATCACTATCGGGGCAATTTTACTATTGGTAATTCTTTTGATTGTAATTAAAAAGTATTGGCACCGCCTGGTGTACCTCTCTATACGGAATTCTAGGGCACAATGAAAAGAAAAAATAAACTTTATTTCTTTGTTTTTTTTATATTTGTTTTAAGTTTATGTTTGTTTTTTTTTGTGGCATATCTAAAATATATTGCTGTTCTTGAAAAAGTAGAGGTTGTTACTACGTTGAGAGTTGGGGATGTCCCGAGTTTTAATGTTGACACAAGTGCATTGACTTTTGGAACTATTGCATTTAATACAAGTTCCCAGAGAACTTTAACTGTTGAAAATAATTATGATTTTCCTATTAAGGTTGAATTTAGTGTTGAAGGAAATATTTGGGAGTTTCTTGTTTTTGATAAAATAATTTTTCTTGATGTTGAAGAAAGCAAAGAGATTAATATAAGCACAATAATTCTTACTGATGAAAAGCAAGGAAATTATTCTGGAAAATTTATAACGACTATTAAAAAATCTTGGAAAGAGAATTTCGAATAATCATCAGGAAGTCATCTTTGCCTTTTTTATTGTTGCAAAGTTGCCTAGTAAACCTTTTGTATTTTGTTTATCCTGAATCATCAGGAAGTCATCTTTGTTTAATTTTTTAAATTTTGTTTTTCACAAACAAAGTTGCCTAGTAAACCTTTTGGTTGTTGTTTATCCTGAATCATCAGGAAGTCATCTTTGTTTAATTTTTTAAATTTTGTTTTTCACAAACAAAGTTGCCTAGTAAACCTTTTGGTTGTTGTTTATCCTGAATCATCAGGAAGTCATCTTTGCCTTTTTTATTGTTGCAAAGTTGCCTAGTAAACCTTTTGTATTTTGTTTATCCTGAATCATCAGGAAGTCATCTTTGTTTAATTTTTTAAATTTTGTTTTTCACAAACAAAGTTGCCTAGTAAACCTTTTGGTTGTTGTTTATCCTGAATCATCAGGAAGTCATCTTTGTTTAATTTTTTAAATTTTGTTTTTCACAAACAAAGTTGCCTAAAGATATTTAAAACAAAAAAGGTATATTTTCTTATGGAAAAGGGGAAATACCCTAAGTGGTATAAACAGAAAATACTTTTATTCTTTTTTTTAGGAGTATTTGTTTTTTTTGTGTTTACTAATTTTGTTGTAGTTAATAAAATTACTACAAAGGCTTCATCAGCAATTGTTAATTTTAGTATTTTCGGACCATCTTGTGGTGATGGAGTTTGTAGTGCAACAGAAGATTGTTCAAATTGCGTGGCTGATTGTAGTTGTAGTTCTGGATATACTTGCACTGTTGGAGTTTGTGTTGCAGATGAAGTTCCTGATGATGGCGGAGGAGGCGGAGGAGGCGGTGGAGTAGTAGTACCTGTAACGAAAGATTATGAGCTTATTTTGAATCCTTCTTCTTTAAGGATTCAGATGCAAAAAGGAGAGTATTATCAAAAACAAATAATTGTTACTAATAATGGAACTCAAGATTTGTTGATAAATATTTCTTTAACTAATCTTGAGGAATTTATTATTTTGGAGAAGGAGTTTTTTACTTTGAATATGGGTGAAAGTGAGACGATTAAATTTAATGTTTTTGCTCCGTCAGAAAAAAATGCAGATATATATCTTGGAAAAATTAATTTTAATTCTCCGTATGTAAGTAAGTTTGCAAATGTTGTTTTGAATATAAAAGAGCCTGCTCCGTTATTTGACATTAAGACAATTGTTTTGAAAAGGTTTCTTCTTCCAGAAGATATTATTGAGGCTGATGTGGAAATTATTAATTTAGGGGCTTTACGTAATATTAGTGTGGACCTTGAATATTCTATTAAGAATTTTAATGATGAAATAATTATTTCAAATGAAAAGAGTTTTATTATTGATGAATTTTTTAGCGATAGATTATCTTTTGAGCTTCCTAAAGATATTTTAATGGGAGAGTATATTTTTTATTCAAGAGTTAGTTATGGAGATAGAGGTGCAAGTAGTTATGATTCTTTTTTTATAGAAAAACTTTCTCTTTTAATTTTAGTTGTTCTTATAATATTTATCTTTGTGATAATGGTTATCTTGGTGATAATTATAATTAAAAAAAGGAAAAAAGAAGAGGAATAAAGTAATAGTTAGTTATCACATCCCCATAATGTTTCCCAAATTTTATAAGTGTCTCCTGCTTGAATCTTGCTTGTAGAGTTGAGTTTGATATAACTATTATATTCTGGAGAATCAGGATAAACATGTTGAATTATTTTTAAACATTGGGATTCATCTCCTGTGAATCCAATAAAATAATTTAAATAATTAATTTCTGATTTTGGAAGCAATAAGTCGTCAAGGTATTCTCCTCCGCCTATTGGCCATATTGAATAAATTGTTCCTGAATAAAGAGGGTATTCTGGGACACACATATTTTCTTTGCACATTTCTCCGACGTTACAATCACTATGTTCAAAACATTCTAATGGAGTAAAGCATTCACCTACAAAACATTCTTTATTTTGAGAAGAACAATCATTTTGAAATTGGATACTTATATTTTCAATACATATATCACTTTCACATCTATATTCTTTCCAAATTTGCCAAATTTCTTCTTCATAACAATATTCTGTTCCAGTTACCAAACTATCTGTTCCGCAATCTGAATTTTCAGAGCAAGAGGGTAATTCTTCTATACATTCTTCTGCAAAACATATTTTATTTTGTGCAGAACAATTTTCTTTTATTATAAGGTTTGATTGAATACTACACCATTCTGATTCGCAAAGATGTTCAATCCATTCTTGTAAAACATTATTTTCACTACAGTATTTTATTTCAGGCACCCAACCATCTGTTCCGCAATCTGAATTTTCATAGCAATAAGGAATTTGATTTGCAAGAGTGACTTGTTTTATTTGGGAGGTGTCCATAATTGCACCTATTATTTCTTCTCCATCAGAAGTAGTTATAGGGGCTATAGAAATTTCTTCGGCAGTGTCTAAATTTAAACCAAATTCAGATAAATAAAATGAAAATGTTCTTTGTTCTAATTCCTTTAAATCAGTTTCTCTTTTAACAGATTTAGAAAAGGTTTCATTACCGACGACGAAAACTATTCCGCTTAAATTTCCTCCGCCCTGATTTCTTTTAACTTTAACAACGAGTCTTTCTGTATCTTCGTTAACTTCTGCTGTTACTATTTTAAGACCCATTCTAGAAAAAATTGAAAGTTGTGATGTTGCGATTTGGTCTGTTCCTTCGCTAAGAACTTCTTTAATTATTACCCATGTAGTTCCTATGGCAACTAATACTAATACAATTATAATTAGAGTTGTAACAATTACAGACATGGCTCTTTTTGATTTGTTGAAAAACATACACACCTTGTTTTAAAAATGAATATATGTTTATAAAATTATTTAATTATACTTTGGATGGATAATCTTTAAATAGTTCTAATCCTGATTATTTTTATAAAATAAAATTTTTATTGAAGGTGAAAGTAGTTGGATAGTTTTTAGTGATTACGTTAGGAATTTTATTTATTAAATGGAAAAGAGGAAATGGATAAATTAAAATTTGTAGATAAAGAAGGTATTGAGATTTCTAAATTTAGTCATAAATTATTATTAGTTTTAATTATTGGAATTTTATTAATTGGTAGTGTGGCTTCTTTGCCGATTTATGTAAAACCTTTAGATGGTTCTGCACTACCTAGTGTACCCCTGTTTTGGGGCAGGAATTTGCAACGAAGCACGTCGTTTGATTATGTTTTTAATTTTACAACTAGCATAGATTGCACAGGGGTTGTTTTGTCAAATTCGTCGACGATTGTGACGGAGAATGACGGGGTCGGGTTTGGAGAGGTTAAAAAATGAAATTTAAGGAAACAGAAATTTTGGAGTTGAAAAAATCAACTTCTGAATTAAAGGAAGCGATTATTTCTATTGTTGCTATTTTAAATAAGCATGAAAGAGGGGAGATTTATTTTGGCATTAAATTTAATGGAGAGGTTATTGGTCAGAGTGTAAATGAAAAAACATTAAGGGATATTTCTCAGCAAATTTCTTCAAGAATTGAACCTAAGATTTTTCCTAAGATTAATGAAATTGTTTTGGAAAGTAAGAAATGCATTTTAATAAAATTTAAGGGAAGTAATTCCCCATATTATGCTTATGGTCGAGCTTATATGCGTGTTGCCGACGAAGATAAATTAATTTCTGCTAAGGAGTTGGAGAAGTTGATTTTGGAGAAAAATAAAGGTAAGCTGAGATGGGATAGTAAAATTTGTGAAGGGGCTAAAGTTGGGAATATTGATAAGAAAAAGTTGAGATGGTTTTTGAAGGATTCTGGGAAGGAGTTTGAGGGTGTTGAGGATTCTTTGAAGAAATTAGGGTTGGTTAATGAGGGTAAGTTGCTTAATGCAGGAGTGATTTTGTTTGGGAAGAATCCTAAGAAATTTTTTAGAAATGCTAAGTTGAGGTGTGCGGTTTTTGGGACAGAAGATACTCTTGTTAGTATTGATATGCAGGAGTTTGAGGGGAGTTTGTTTGATTTAATTGAGGAGGGAGAAAAGTATTTTTTGGGACATGTTAATATTGGAATGAGGGTTGAGGGGTTAAAGAGGATTGATGTTCCTGAAATAGATAAGAGTGCTTTTCGTGAGGCTATTATTAATGCTTTTTGTCATAGAGATTATTGGAGTAATGATGCAGTTCATTTGGCGATTTTTAGGGATAGAGTGGAGGTTAGGAGTCCTGGTTTGTTGTTTGGAGGCTTGACTATTGAGAAGATTAGGAAGGAGAAAGTTTCTGAGAGAAGGAATGAGTTGATTGCTGAGATGTTTCATAGAGTTCATTTTGTTGAGAATTGGGGGAAGGGGATTGAAAAGATTTTAAAGTTGGAGCCTAAGACTGAGTTTAAAGAATTGGGGAGGAAGTTTTATAGTATTTTTAGGAGGAAGGGGATAGATAAGGTCGGAGAAAAGGTCGGAGAAAAGGTCGGAGAAAGATTGACTAAGAGTCAGGAGAAAATAGTGCAATTTATGATGAGAGATAATCGGATTTCAGCAAAAGAACTTTCTGATTTAGTTGGAATTTCTTCAAGGAAGATTGAAGAAAATATTTCAAAACTTAAAAAGAAGGGATTACTTGAAAGAGTGGGGGGAGCAAAAGGAGGTTACTGGAAGTTAAATGAATAGGAAAATAATATTAATTATTGGAATTTTATTAATTGGTAGTGTGGCTTCTTTGCCGATTTATGTAAAACCTTTAGATGGTTCGGGGGATTTGCAACGAAGCACGTCGTTTGATTATGTTTTTAATTTTACAACTAGCATAGATTGCACAGGGGTTGTTTTGTCAAATTCGTCGACGATTGTGACGGAGAATGACGGGGTTGGATTTGTTGATATTGATGTTTCGAAGATTACTTCTGTTCCGTCTTATTTGTGCGAGTATGTTGATGGGATTTATCGGACTAATCATACTTTGTCTGACCAGTTGTTTCGGGATGTTTATGCGAGGGATGTTAATATTACTGGGAATTTGAGTTTGGGGGAGAAGATAAGTTTTGCGTTTGGGGAGATTATTGATAATCTTTTGAATGGTTGGGTTCGGATTACTGGTGGGTTGAATGTTACTCAGAATTTGAGTGTTGATGTGGATACACTTTTTGTTGATTCGACGAACAACAACGTCGGCATCGGGACGACTGCACCGGAAGAAGAATTGCATGTGGTTGGTGACGCCAAAATAACTGGGTTTGTTTATTCAGATACTTGCCCGGAAAACATGGCTTATATTAG
>Ga0222658_1000265_pt1 | contig 30544 bp, 33 predicted proteins | sample AntAcemetagen476_FD_179830 | JGI IMG/M metagenome (GOLD analysis project Ga0222658, IMG submission 179830) | Saline water microbial communities from Ace Lake, Antarctica - #476 | ecosystem: Environmental > Aquatic > Non-marine Saline and Alkaline > Saline | place: Antarctica: Ace Lake... | reverse complement strand
TTTTAAGTTGAATTTGCCGTCTTCGTCTATGTCGTGCACTTCGTTAATAATAAATTTGTTGGCGGTTATCTTGGGACGCCCTTTTGATTTCGGAAGAGCATTGTCATTACCAAACAGTTGCAGCTGGGTGTTGGCTACAGGTGAAGGTTTGTAGCTAGTAGTAATAAGCTGTTTCAATTTAAGTTTGTTAAAATTCAACACGAAATAACGGAAAAAATTGCTTTCAAACGGATCATCGCAGTTGCAATACACTATCTTGTTGCGAAAAGTATCAGGATTATAATCCAGATATTTTTCAATCTCTTTTTGAATGTCGCCGTATTGGGTATAAAACTCATCGTTCTTTGCTTTCCTTGCTTTCTTTAGATTTTTAATTGAGGATGTTCTAGCCATAATTTATTCAAATAATTGATTATATTATATTCGTTTTCCCCTTATAAATAAATGTTTTCGTAGCGAAGCGGAGAAAACCACCTTATAACCCCTTCTTAAAAAAAGAAAAAGAAATTTGAAAATTTTTAAAACAATTGGGCGTTAGCCCTAAAAAGAAAAGGGATATTTTAGCTAACTCCTCTCTATCCGAAGTATTAAGCTTATGATACACTAAATTTGTATATTATACGAACTATAGATAGAAATTTATTATATTAAGTATAACAAAAATAAAACATATGCAAAAGTATTTAGACAGAGTAAAAAACGAATTAAAGTTGAGAAATTATAGTCCTAAAACACTTCAAAGCTATATACGTTGCTTAAGAGACTATTTTTTGTTTATTAAGACAGATATTGAAAAATTAGATCAAGAAAAAATTAGAACATTTCTTTTGCAAAAACAAGACAAAGGAGCTGCTCCACAGACAATAAACCTTTATTTAAATGCCATTAAATTTTTTTATCGCGAAATTATTAAATCATCACAAAATATTGATATAAAATTTGCCAAAAGATCAAAAAAATTGCCAATCGTATTGTCGCGCAAGGAAATTAATATAATTCTTGAATCAATTAAAAATAAAAAACATAAACTGTTAATTGCGCTTGCTTATGGATCTGGATTGCGAGTTAGCGAGGTAATTGATTTAAGAGTGCAAGATATTAATTTAGATGATTTAGTTTTGCATCTTAAAGAAGCAAAAGGAGCTAAAGATCGAATAACTGTTTTTCCAGAGAAACTAAAAAATCATATTCAGAATATGATTGCCGGGAAAAACGGAAATGATTTAATTTTTGAAAGTGAGAGAGGAGGAAAATTGACAACACGTAGCGCACAAAAAGTTTTTTCAGACGCGCTTAAGAGATCTAAAATCAAAAAACAAGCAAGCTTTCACTCACTTAGACATTCATTTGCCACTCACCTATTAGAAAATGGAACAGATATTCGACATATACAGGAATTATTAGGACATTCAAATATTCGGACAACACAAATTTATACCAAGGTGACGAATCCTAGCATAAAGCAGATAAAGAGCCCTCTCTAAAATTCACGGGATTGCCGCGTCGACCTGATTACAGGTCTCCTCGCAATGACAGTGTAATGGCAACATCTACCCAACAACAGCATGCCAAATTCTACCCCCGAAACGGGCAATGTCGCGATAAGTTATAAGAATCATCAATAACATCAATAAAATAAATCCAATTCGATGAAACCAAGCTTCTATTTCTTGGCGAGATGGTTTTCCTCGTAGTTTTTCTACGATTAAGAAAATTAGTCTTCCACCATCCAAAGCTGGAAAAGGAAGTATATTTATTACTGCAAAATTTAAGGATAGAACGGCTATAAAGATTATTAAATGTGCAAAACCCATATCTATCATATCGCCTGTAATAACAGCAACAGCAACAGGACCACCAACTGATTCAGAAACTGGCTCTCTGTGCCAAATATCACTTATAATGCCTCCAAGAACCTGTAAAATTCTTCTTGAATAATTGTATCCCGATTTAGCTCCAGCAAAAATTGCCTTATGAATTGGGAATCTAACTATGCCTATTTCTGTTGGGGCAATTCCAATAATGGCTCTGTCTGGTTGAATATTCTCTAGAATTTTTGGAGTAATAGAAATTGCTTGCTCTATACCCCCTCTTTTATAAGTTATTTCTATTGGGTTATTTTCGCTTTTAGCCATTTCTTCCTGAAAAGATTCAATATCATTTAAAAAAATATTATCAACTTTTAAAATTTTATCTCCTGCTTTTAAACCTGCTTCAAACGCAGGAGAAGGTTCTATAACTTCTGCAATTACAATATTTTTTTCTTTAATATATTTTGCATCAATATCTGGTGTAATTTCAACTGGCGCGCCAAACAAAAATAATCCACTTAAAAGAACCCATCCAGTTATTGCATTCATTAACACTCCGGCAACTATAACTGTTAATCTTCTCCATACTGGTTTAGACGAAAAAGTGTCTTCTCCTTCAATTTCTCCATCCTCTCCTTTTATTTTTACAAAACCACCCAAAGGAATGGCATTTAAGGAGTATTCAGTTCCTTTATATTTTTTTGAATAAACCTTTGGAGGAAAGCCTATTCCAAATTCTTCTACATTCATTCCTGCTTTTTTGGCTGCATAAAAATGTCCAAATTCATGGACAAGTACTAAAAGGCCTAAAATTAGTATGAACGCTATTATTGTTATAAACATGTTTTTATATTGTCATTATTTCTTTTTCTTTTTCTTCGGCTAAGGATTCCAAGTCAGAAATTATTGTTTTGGTTTTTTGGTCTAATTCTGATATCTGATCGCGCTGTTCGTCTTCGGTTAAAGATCCTGCTTTTTTTTCGGAATCTATTTTTTTCTTCTCTTCTTCTCTTGCATTGCGGATTGAGACCCTTGCTTGTTCTAGCTTATCTTTTAAAAGTTTTGACATATTTATTCTAGTTTCTTCGGTCATATCTGGCAAAGTTAAGCGGATTAAGACGCCATCAACTGCTGGAGCTAAATCAATGTCCGATGATACAATTGCTTTTTCAATATCTTTTGTAAGAGTTTTGTCCCATGGTTCAATTACAAGCATTTTAGCATCAGCCACAGAAATATTAGCAAGTTGAGAAAGTGGCTGACTTGATCCATATGCCTCAACTAGTAAATCAGAAACAATAGCAGGATTTGCCCTACCTGTTCGCAATATTGCTAAATCTTCCTTAAAATGTGTTTTAGTATTTTCAATTTTTTCTTCGTAGTTAGTGAGCATAAATTTTATTGTTGACGATAAGTTATAATTTAACCCCCATATATATCATATCAGTATCATCCGGATTAATTAATATATCTGATGCTGTTCTTGTTGATGGAAGGGTTCTTGGTACCCAATTAAATCCTCCATCTATGGAATGATAAAAATTTGCTTTTGTTCCATAGTATATTTCAAGAGGATTATCGGGATTCACTGCCAAGGCATATATATTAGAATCTTTTTTGCCAGAAATCAAGGGAAGAGATACCCAGTCCTTTCCGTGGTTTAAACTTCGTAATAAACCATGTTGAGATGCATACACGATCCCAGAAGGAATAAGCACAAAATCTCTATAAATATTCGATGCTTCAAAATTTTTAAACTCTTTTTCAAATGATTCCCATGTTTTTGCCTCGTCTGTAGAGCGCATTAATCCTTTCCCTTCAATTGCAGCATACACTGTTTTTGGCTCTTCTGGGTGGAATTGCATATTTTTTAAAATTCCATCAACTTTTGTGTATTCTCTCCATGATATTCCGTTATTTTCTGATATCAATATATCGCCTTCACTTGTTGCCGCATATAATATATTGCTTTTTGTTGGGTTTAGCACAATACTTGTAATTTCTATGGATTTAGAATTGCTTGTGTAAACTGCTTTCCATTTAATTCCCTCATCTTCTGATTTTGCAATATTTCCTCCTATAGCCACATATAAAATTCTGGTATTATTTGGATTAATTGCTATATCATTTATATTTGAATTTATGAGAATCTGATCCCAGTTTTGCGCATCATTCCAGCTTACCCATAGGCCATTAGATTTTGTTATAGCAAATATTTTATGTGTATTTCCTGGAGAAAATAAAATCTTTTTAATATTAACATTTTCTATCCCTTTTCTGTTAATCCTATCTTGAAATATAGTTGATTTTTGAATCCATGTTTCACCCTTGTCCATGGTTACCCAAGCCCCTCCATCATTCAAAGTTCTTACTTGCCCTGGCGTGCATGCGGCACCTAGTATTGGTATGGCTAGGATAATTACTGCTAGTTTTATTTTATTTATGTTTTTCATATTGATATAATCAAATTTTCTGCTACCAGTTGCCAATTCTGGCTAACTGGATGGGATAATGACTCTAAAAGATTTCTTATTGCTTTTGAAAGTTGTTTTTGATTCTGTGTGTCAGTTAGAAGTTTTTTTCTTAAATCAGGAATAATACTCTCAAGCCAATTTTTAATCTCATCTTTTTCCATCTTAGCTTCCATCCAAACTCTCACCCTCTCACTCGCATCGGTTGATGATAAGATATTATGAATCAATTCACTTTTTTCTTCGGACAAGTCATCTTGTTTTAGTGCAATGCCAGGCCTTCCATGGAATTCCTCTCCAGAATCCATTTCAATTCCCAAATTCTCAAATTCTGATTTTCGCACTGGATTAAAATAAATTGGAACAGTGCGAGAATAAATAGTTGGAAGCACTTGTCTGCGATTATCTACCAAAAGAAAGATGTATGTGTTGCGTCCTGGCTCTTCTAGAATTTTCAAAAAAGCATTCTGTGCTTCTGTATTCATTTGCCCAGCATTATCTATAATTAAAACTTTTTTATCTGAACTAATTGGCGTATGTTGTAGCCAAGAGCGGGCTGACCGAATAGTGTCTATTGAAATAAGGTTTTTTTCTGGTTCAACAATTTTTATGTCTGGATGTTGTAGATTGCTTGTTGGAAGAAAATTTACAAAAAAAACCTCCAATAACTTTTTTCTTCCTATACTGCTTGGCCCTATAAACGAGTATGCGTGTGATAAGGTTTCATTTTTTGCGCAGTTTTGAAAGTATGCGAGTATGTCTTTGTGTCCAATAAGTTCTGTCATAAAGTTTACCACAGCACTAAAACCTTTTTGGTTTTTGGTGCTGTGGTTATTATACAAGTATTTAGTATATCGCGTCAATAAAAAAGAGAGCTAGCCGGAACTTGGTGTCCCGGTGGCTCTCTGTTTGTCCCAATAGATGCGGATCATGTGGCAATTGCGGGTGTCTTTTGGTGCGAAAGTACGACCCTTTTGTGCATATCCCGCTTTTCGAAAAGCTGATTCAAGGCCTCAATATATGCCAAGATAAAGGCCTGGACAGGATCCGCATGCTCGGCTCCGATGTTTTGGGTTGTAACATACCCCCCATGAAGCCGTATGGTAAAACGCATGCGACGCACTTTTTTCCATCTTCCATCGCACTTGCGGTTGTACACTATGGTGTTGCAGTTGCAGGATACCATCCTCACCCAATCAATCTCCAACACCTGATTGATTGCCTCACCCACAACCTCAAACAAGTCAGTGTCTGGGTCATCGCCCGGAAGGTGCTTGCTGATATTATTGCGAGTAGCTGAATTCCTGTCGAGAACAGACACTGTGACAGACGGGATACATCCCCATCCCGAACAGGTAACAAATGCTTGATTAATCTCAAGCTCGGCTATCTCTACCTCTGTCTTTTGCTTCATTCTTGCACCTCTTTTTTGTGCTTAAGGATGTTTTACGCCCTTGCTAAACTCTTGCACTTCAACTTCGACCTTAGGCATAAACCTGAGTGATGCTCTTTCTATCTCCTCGCGTTTAACTTCTACCTTTTTGTCTGACGCAATTTTCCCGGTAACCCTGAACCTGGGCATACCGTTAGAGCAATCAAACACTATGTTGATTGCTCTTTCTATGCGCAATAGAATCGCAACTTGCGAAGCATGCGAGGAAGGATGCGCCAATAAAGGGCTTGCGCATTTCCTGCGGTCAAGTATATAGACCGCATATGGTTTGGGCTTTTTTTCCTTTCTTTTTTTGGGCATGATACCCTCTTTTGTAAAAGGTCAATAAACAAAAATCCCTAGCCGGTTTGACTAGGGATATGATTTACAAATTTTATACAAATCACAACCTAGCCATGACTAAGAACCATAATATTAAGGACGAGAATTGTATTTTGGTTTGTTGTGGTATTCATATCTAGCTCAAGTATAATAGTATTTAAAAATTTGTCAAATAAAATTATTTCCATGCTGAATAGATGGCATATCCAATTAATTTTTTTTGTGCCATTTTGTAAGATTCTACAGCTATTACCATGTTTACAAATTTTTTATGAATTCCTAAAAATTTAAGCATTGCATAAGGAATTTTTGCCATACGATAAAATCTTTCAAGAGAAGGACGAAAGTTAGCAGAAATGTCTGTGCATTTCAAACCTCTAAAGCCAGATTCACTTAATATATTCTGGAATGAATTTTTAGAAAGCAATTGAAGGCTTGGCGAACATGTTCCTTTAATTATAATATCAACAATTTTTTGTTCTTCAGCAGTAAATTCACTTTTATTTTTATTAAGATATTCTATACAGACAATTTTTCCGCCAGGTTTAAGCATTCTTTTAAATTCACGAATAACTTGAGCGAGATTCTGCGCATGGCAAAGTGTTTCTACTGTATATATTCGGTCAAACGAATTGTCTTTAAAAGGTAGTCTGTGATAGTCCGCAAGTATAAATTTTGTGCGATTTTCTACGTTTAGTTTTTTAGAACGCTTTTTCGCTTGTTTTATTATATATGGGGTAATATCAATTCCAGTGATATGCACATCATGTTTTTGGACAAGACTGCATGATACAAAACCTTGTCCGCATCCTGCATCCAAAATATTCATACCTTGCTTAAGTTCTAGATTTTTTGCAAGTATATTATGATGATGTTCTTGGGCTTCTTGCTCAGAAATTTTTGCGCCATCTGGATTTGGATAATATCCAAAATGTTGCGAGCCTTTGAGCAAGAATTTGTATCCCAATCTACTTCCAAGGCTTTCGTAATAATTTTGAACAGATTTAATCATAAAAAATTTTAGTTAGATGTTTGTATTAAATCATAACTTATTTATAAAATAAAGAGCCGGACAGAGATAATCTGTCCGACCATGCTTCTTATTATTGTTGATAACTATATTATTTGACAAAATATTCATTATTGATACTATAAGTATAGTTATGCAATACACAAGTACATATTTTAGTTCCTACTTTACAAACTGATCTAGATCAGCTGTCTTGCTTTGCATAATAAACCAGACTACTACAGACAACTGATCAAAAGATCGGTTTTTTGTTTGTATTAGTCAAAATTCGCTGGAGGGGCGAAAAGCTCCTTTAGAATCCAAACATTTCTCTAGGGGGAGAAAAAGTCATGATAGTATTGATGCACGAGAATATCAAACCCAATGACCCGTGCGTTGCAGCAGTGTGCGAAAAAGCGCGGCTTCATCATGTGGTCCCAGAAGTGCACGTGGAAGAAGGTGCGCGTTTCGATGTGGTAGAAGTTTACCTCAAGGATACCCAGGACCAGCGTTGTCACGCAGTTCCGGATTATCCATTCCGAGGGCTTCCTGGTGTAAAGCAGGTTACAAGAGTTTCTCCTGCCAGGGTGTCCTTGCGCACCAATGGGGATAGTGAGCCCAGGCATGTCAAAATCGGAAACAAGAGAATTGGTCAAGGCTTGCCATGCATTCCAGTGCTTGGGCCGTGCACCATAGACAAAAGAGTGGATAATATCCTGCGCCTGCTTTCGGACATGGGAATCAAAGACGCAAGAGCCGGTGGTCGAAAACCGCGTTCTAGTGTCGAAGGGTTCCGCGGTTTTGGGGTTAAGGGATGGGAATGGTTTCTTTCTTCGGCCAAAGAGCATGGCATGGAATCGGTATGGACCGAAGTCATAGAATCCGAAGACGTGGAAACACTTCTTCGGATTAAGGATATGGTGCACTTCGATGGCGATCTGGTTCTGTGGGTTGGTGCCAGAAACACTGGCAACTATCGACTTCTCGAAACCCTAGGCAAGCATCGCGAAGTCGTGGCCATGATAAAGAATGGTCTACACGAGCAAGATGTAGATTCTTGGTTCACAAGAGCCGAGTTCGTGGTCTGTGGCCCCATGTATTGGGACGAGGAAGGTGTTCTGGATGAAGGGCGTAGCATGGAATCTGGGAATGACAGGTTGATTCTGTGCGTAAGAGGACTTCAGCACAGCGACCCACACAATAGGCTTCGGTTTTATCCTAACTACGACTGGATAACCGAAGTCCATGACCGCTCTTGGGTTCCAGTATGTTTTGATCCTTCTCATATCGCGGGTGACGATGAGAAGGTTTTCACGGTTCTTGGAGAGGCCTTACAGCGTTATCCTGACACTGTGTTGATAGAGGTTCACTCTAACCCGCCAAAGGCGCTGTGCGACCAGGATCAAGCAATCCCAATCCAAGATGTTCCGCGTATCTTGGACATGATTGAGGAGTCCAACATCAGATATACTGATTCTCAACCACAAGGAAATGCTGCATAAGGAGGAATGCAGCCAGATTCAAAAAGAGCCCGCTTCGAGGAATCGAAGTGGGCTCTCATTTTTTTAATTGACACATAAAAGTGACGGCTAACTAGTAGCAAGAATACTCCTCTTATATGATTCCAAATTTTCAAGCGCAACACCAGTGCCCTTGGCAACACAAAGAAGCGCCTCATCAGCTGTATATGCAGGAACACCTGTTGCTTGAGCGATTAAGCGATCCATATTTCGCAGCAAAGATGAACCTCCAGATAACACAATCCCCTTATCTATAACGTCCGCAGATAACTCAGGTGGCGTGCTTTGGAGTACGCTCTTGACTGCACTGATTATTCCTTCAAGTTCTGCTTGAATTGCTTCTGTTATGTCATCCGATGAAACAGATACAGTTCTAGGCAAACCAGAAACCATATCTCTACCACGTACTTCCATACTCATCTTTTTTTGTAAATACAAAGCAGATCCAACTCCAATTTTAATATTTTCTGCACTTCGCTCGCCTATAGCAAGATTATATTTTCTGCGGATATATTCCGAAATCGAAGTATCAAACTTATTTCCTCCAATTCTAACAGAAGTGTTTGCCACAATTCCACCAAGAGATATAACAGCCATTTCACTTGTTCCGCCACCCATATCAATAATCATGTGCCCAGAAGCCGATCCAATTGGAATATTTGCTCCAATAGCAGCAGCAATAGGTTCTTTGATAATATATGCAGCTTTTGCTCCAGCAGCAATGGTCGCGTCAATTACAGCTCTACGTTCTGTGGATGTAATTCCAGCGGGAACTGCTACCATAACTTCTGGTCTAATCAATCTAAAACCACCAACAGCTTTGTTAATAAAATAATTAAGCATTGCTTCGGTTGTTTTGTAGTCCGCAATCACTCCATGTTTAAGAGGTCTAGATGCAACTATTGTATCTGGAGTTCTGCCTAGCATTTCTTTTGCTTCATCTCCTACTGCTAGAACTTGTTTTTCATTCAAAGAAACAGCCACAACAGATGGTTCGTTAAGCACAATACCTTTTCCTGGCACATGAACCAAAGTATTAGCTGTTCCAAGGTCAATTCCTATCTTTTTTACAAACATAAGCATACTCATCTTAAGCGAAAGAGGTTTTCTAGTCAAGCAAAAAACAAGGGTCTTGACAGGGAGAATCAAGACCCTATATGTGGAGTTTGCTCTCATGCAAACACTTCCGTTAAAAGAACCACAGAACAGCGACAACAGCAGTCAAATGCAATAACATATCTCTGGTGCTGCGACCTCCTTTAGCGAGTGGCTATGAATCCAGATAGAGCAATGAACACCAATAAGGCCAAAAGTAAGGCCTCAGTTGTGATATGTGGGTGTTTTGCGCAAAGCGTACTAAAGCGTTCCATTGCTTTTCCTTTCTTATTGCATGAGTGCGATTTCTCTATCAATTTCTAAATTCCATTCTCCAACAACTTGATTCCCTCCTTTTTTATCAAGTATGTTAGATGGATTAATTTCGTCTATTTTAAATGGAAGGGATATATCTATCTCAAGATTGTGAGCCCTAGTTCCTGCTTGTTTTTGAATTAAAAGATTGTATTTTCCAGCTAGAATTTTAGTTGCTAGATTATCTGGAAGAGTATATGTAAATGATAAAGTTTCTGTATTTGACGGCTCAATTGAAATAAAAGTTCCAAATACGGTTTTGTTGTGTTCGTCAGCAATAGAAATTTCTTCTTCATTTCCAGAAACTTCTATTAATGTGGATCCTAAAGGAGCATAAAGTCGCGTGTATGTTCTATAGCGCGTAGTTTTCCAATTAAAATCCCCAGTATGTTCATATGTAATTGATGCTGTTGCTTGAAGCTTGCCTCCTGATGAAACCAAAGTTCCATCACCTACAGGTTCTATAGTGTATTTAATAGTTCTATTAATCGCAGGATCGGATTTTAGAGAGCCAAGATTCGCATCTACAAAATACAGATAATCTTCATCTGTATCACGAATTCTTCCATCCCAATAAAATTCCTGAACAACGCTTTGCACAACATCATTTTCAAAATAGAACATAACCTGTTTTTTATCTAAAGCATTAAATACAATAGGAACTAATTCGCGGATTTTATCAAGAGACATTGAAAAAAGTTTTTCTTGTAGTTGTTGTGCAACATCATCAATAATCTGCTTTCTATTATAAATAGTAATTCCTTCTTCTTTAAACCCAAGCTCTACATGATACGCAAGAGTATCTATAAGATTTTCAGTGGTGAATTCTTTGTTATCTACAGTTACTGGCCCTGTGACAGAGAGTAGGCTTTCGATCAAATCAGGAGTTAAGGCAATAACTCCATCAAAGTTTTTAACAGGACCTTTCTCGTCTTTGTAGAATTGGATTGCATTCTGTGCTGTTGTTGGGAAATCTGGATCCCAATTCACGTCGCGGAAAAACCACTGCGATTGTTTAATATATTTTTGTAAAGCAAGAGGTGGAATTTTTGTATTATATGCCTTGGCTGGCTCATCAAGATTATAAACATTATCGGTTGTAAATTCGGTAACTTTTCCGTTTTTTATTTTTAGAATTCCATAAGTGCCAATAAATCCTCCTGTTGGACGTAATTCTGTATTGTTTTGTAAAAGAAGCAGATATGTTTTCTCTTTTTCGTGCCCAATTACTTGTGGCAAAATTGCAAGCCATGGTTGTATTTTTGAAAAAAGGTTTTGCACTGCAAAAAGTTGTGAACCTAATTTATTAACTTGGTATGCGATTATTGGAATTTTAGTTTTTTGAGATGCCTTTAAAAATTCCAAAGAAAGTAGTGTTTGGTCGTTAATGTTTTTCCAAATAGAATTTGAATCAGCTAGGGCTGATAAAATTTCTATTCTGTCTTCCTCTGAAACACTAGTTGTTAAATCAATTTGTTTTTGGGAAAGAATAGGAATATCCGAAACCCAAACAAGAACTTCTTCTGCTGAAATTATTGAAATTTTAGATGCAGCAAGAAGGTTTTGAATTGCGCGAATTTCGCTTGAAATTACAGGAAAAACTGTAAAAGGAAACATTCTATCAATGTCTCCTTCAATCTCTTCTACATTAGCGCTTATTGATTTTAGAATTTTTTGGCTTTCTTCCCAGTTCTGCAAAAATATCGATTGCTTAAATGATTCAGATAATTTTTTTATCTGCATTGCATTGCGAGATGCGTCTACAATTTGATATGAATAAAATAATCCTAAAATTACCACAACAACAATAGTAGCAGCTAAATAATGGCGCTTCTTTGGCAGTATGCTAATTATTTTTTCTTGCCAAGATTCTGAAAATGGATTTTTTATTTTGAACATAATAATAAGTGTGTGGTGAGGACAAGAGGATGCGAGGTGATGAGTAAAAAACTCATCACCTCGCATCCTCGCGACTCATTATCTAATCCCCCACTTCCTAAAATATTTAAAAGCGCTAAATAAGTGTATCCATGCCATTTTGTTAAACAATGTCTTGTAGAACTTGCCCCAATCCGAAACCCTATTGTGATAATGGATAATTTTAATATCAGCTATATACCATACTTCATATCCAATTTTCCAGAATCTGCGACACCAATCAGTATCCTCTAAAAACAAAAAATATCTCTCATCCATTAATCCAACTTTATGAATAGCACTTTTGCGCGCAATTATGCATGACCCCTGTAGCCAATCTACCATTCTATTATCTTTGTGATTCCAATCCATCATTATATATTTATTAATTGCGCGTTTGGCAAATTTAAAGCGAGCCAAAGGCATTCTCCTATACATTAAAACTTCTGGTGTTGGGAATCTATAGCAAAAATGCTGTAAGCTTCCATCTGGACTAAGTAAGCGCGGGCCTGCCAAACCTGCTTTTGGATTTGCTTCCATAAAATCAACCATTTTTTTAAAAGCATTATCCCAAATAACAATATCAGAATTTATTATTAAAATATATTTTCCTTTTGCTTGTTTTATGCCAAGATTATTTCCAGCAGAAAATCCCTTGTTTTCATCTAATTCAATTAATTTAAGATTATCAAATCTAGGCAATAATTTTTGCTTTACATATTCAGCGCTTTTGTCGCTAGATGCATTATCAACAACAATAATCTCATAATCTAAATTATGAGTATATTCTGTGATTCCCTTGATACACGGAAGAAGAAAATCTTTTGTGTTGTAGTTTAGTATGATTATTGATAGATCCATGTTATTTTTTATACGCTACTAAATTTTCTCTTTCAAATAAATATATATAAATAAATTTTATAAATTCATATCCAGCCATAATAGGCAAACGCCATAAATCTTTCCATGAAAAATTTTTCTTTAGCATTAATATATTATTGCGGATTGATAGCTGTTTAATTTTATTGGATTGTGATGCCCTACTTCCTTTTCCAAATACTCTTTCGTGCCAAGCAATTGCTTGTGGCGCAATTTTTGCTTTAAATCCTGCTTTGTTTAATCGCCATGCCAAATCTGCATCTTCTTTATAGCTTCCAAAACGCTCATCCAGAATTCCATATTTATCTTTTATCTGCTTTATTGCGCTTAATCTATATAATACACATGCTCCAGATACTCCAAATACATCTGTTTTAGGGCTAAAATTCGCTCTCTGAGACGTGTTTTGCTTTATATCTATTATCCGACCATTTACACACATTTTGAGCCCACAACTGTCAATTATGCCAGATTTTTTATCGGTTGGCAACTCTTGAAAAAGCATGCCTCCAACCGAAGCAATCATAGTATCCTTATCTATTGTGTCTACAACTTCCTTTAAAAAACTTTCTTGTAATTCTGTATCTGGGTTTAGGACTAAAATATAAGGAGATTTTGATTCTTGAAATCCTTGATTATGCGCTATTGCAAATCCTTTATTTTCTTTATTTTGTATAACCTTAATATTCAAAATATAATTTTGATTTTTTAACCATTCTTGTGTGCCATCCTCTGATGCGTTATCTATAACAAGCACAGAATACCCAACTTTATACTGATTTTGTATTCCACGAAAAAGTCGCTCAAGATGCTCTTTTGAGTTCCACGTAACAATTTGAATTTGTACTTTTGCTGGCATAATAGTGTTATATATCTATAATATACTATTTAAAATAAAAAGAAAGTGTTAATTAATAATTAATCATTAATAAAAAAACTCGCATCAGCCGTACCCCAAAAGGCCGTACTGATGCGAACAAACTAGTGCCTGATTAATCTTTGGTCACGCTCCCTTGGCTTCGAGTTAAAGTGCTAGACTACAGGCCCTACTTCAGATAGGGTGATCTTCGAGAGGCGGCTGCGGCTCCATCTGTTCTGCGGCTTTTGGATTCTTGAAATGGTTATTCAAAGTCCTCGTGGCCTTTATTAAGTGTTCATTGATGGCTTCCAAGGCCTCCAATTCCTTGGAAGAGAGCTTGGCAGGCCGATTCTCTAGCCTTGCACAGAATACCAGGTGCGCCTCGTGCAGACCATCAGACGCAACCTGAAATCCTGTAAGACCCTTCTTCTCTGTTTCCGGGATGGATATGCAATTAGACATCTCCGTATTCCTTGTTAAAGGTGTTTGCTTTGTTCAATTGCGCTATTACCTTCATTTCAAGCGCTGGAGAATGTATAAATATAGTATATTTATATTATAAAAGCAACTTATAACAGAAACAACCACTAAAAATTCGCCTAATTTACGAATTTTTAGTATAATAGAAATGTTTATAAAAATTAAAAAGGAGAAAATAAAAATATGTGTTTTATAAAATGGCACAATAATTTAGCAAAGAGGCTTCAGTTTCCAGATATTTCATTAATAAAATTGGCAACTGCTGGTTTTATTTTAATGATTGCAAAACTCTGGCCACCTTTACTTTCTCTTGAATGGTATTGGTATTTAATAATTGCTCTTGCAGCATCCGCCCCGCTTATACCAAAAGTGTTTAAGAAATAATTTTTCTGTAAAAAAATGAAAAACCGTGAGTCCCAAAAGGAAACACGGTTTTTTTGTTGCAAGATCCTACTCCCCCCTTCATGTTCCTGCAACAATCGCAACACCAGCACTGCATCCAAGCCGGGTTGCGCCTGCATTGATCAAGGCCATGGCATCCTCGTATGTTTTGATGCCTCCTGCGGCTTTGATTCCGACGTCCAGACCCACAACTTCGCGCATCAAGCGCACATCCTCCACTGTTGCGCCTGAATTGACTACCCCTGCGGTATTGAACCCAGTGGAGGTCTTTACGAAATCTGCACCAGCAGCAACCGCGAGTGTACAGGCCTCTACCTTCTGCTCGTCTGTGAGCAAACAGGTTTCGATGATGGCCTTGAGAATGGCCCTATCTGCACAAGCATTTTTCACAGTGCAGATGTCGTCTTCCACCATATCATCCATGCCCGAGAGTAAGGCGCCGACATTGACGACCATATCAATCTCAGTTGCGCCATCTTCGATTGCGATTCTTGCTTCGCCTGCCTTGGCAATGGAACAAGCTGCCCCTAGTGGGAATCCGACTACAGAGCAGACAGACGTCTCTGTACCAATAAGAAGCCCGTCGCACAGTCCGACCCAGCATGAATTCACACAAACTGCCATGAATCCATACTCTCTAGCCTCAAGGCACAACTGTTCGATCTCTGCTCTGGTTGTGTTTGACTTGAGGGCGGTATGATCAATGTACGATGCTAGCTTTCTGGCATTCATCTCTGTGCTCCTTGGAAAATATGGTTTACACAAAATGAGTCGCAAGGTGTTATTGCTTCTTTTTTTATTCTTCACCTCCTTTTATTGATTTTAAAGCAATCGCGAGTTGAGCAACTAAACACTATCAGACCTTCTTGTTTTTGTAAATAATGACTTTTTTACAAATTTTCTTTCAACTAAACTTATACAAATAATCACAATCCTTATACCAAGCGGATGATTTAGGTAAGGGCTTACTATGTGTGTTAGCGCAACAGCAAAAAGCCTAGCAAGAGTACCAACTAAGACCTATTTTTGTTATATCTAAATTTTTCTGTCAACCACAGCGCTCATCAGCATCACAACTCCAATACCTAAAGGATGATTCAGATAAGGGCTAATTCCGTGAGTTAAAAGAATTACAACTAGACCAAGTAATCCTCCAAAAATATAATATTTTGCAATTGTATTATCCGAAAAATAATTGATTCTTTTTATTCCTAATTGAAAAATTTTGAAAATTATAAATAAATAAGCAAGAACACCAATTAATCCAATCTTAAGCCAAATTTCAAGCCAACCCAATTCAAAAGCAGTTGTAGTGTATTTGCCATCTGGATTATTTTTTAAAACACGCGGATCTTGAGATTCATAAGTAATAGATGTGCCAAATCCACTGCCAAGAATAGGATGTTTGGCAATACCTTTAAACAAAGGCCTTATCTGGGCATATCTAGATGATACTGCTGCTTCTCCAGAAAACTTAGCTGCCCTATCTTTTAAAAAACTAGCACTCATTTCGCCTGGAGGAATTGGAAAATTTGCAACCAAGAGCGTGAATCCAACACTTAAAACAAAAATTACTATTGAAATAAAACTAAATTTAAAAATTTTAGTTAATTCTTTTTTTAAAACAAAGAACATGGCAATTATCATCACCCCAAAAGTTAAAATTCCAGCAAGCCAAAAGCTTCGTGAAAAACTAGTAATAATTGCTGTTGTAAATAATACAATAGATAAAATTATAAACCCTGCCCTATAGGGTTTTATTCTGTTTTGGTTTTTATCATCAAAAGGAATGTCATCTCTTTTTTTGTTGGATTGAGTACATATGTGAACAAGCAAACCAAAGAATAGAAATATTGCAAACATCAGCCAAATATGCGATTGCATAAATATGCGCGAAGTTAAAATTGTTGGGTCAATGTTAGTAATTTCAGCCAACCTCGTTTGGCGCGACCACGCATATAAATAATCTTGCGCAATAAAAAATTCATGGCTAAAAATATAAAATAAAACAATTGTTTTTACAGAAAGCCAAACAAGAGACGCGCCAATAACCTCAAACAATCTACGCAATATTTTTTTAGATCTTAAAACTCCAAATATTGGAAATATTAAAAGAAAAAATAGATAATTATTTATATCCGAAAAAATCGCGCCTAATCCATTACCCCTAAAAATTCCAAAAATTGCTCCCCAAATAATAATAATCCCAAAAAGAGCATAAGCCTTAAACAGGTTCGACTTTAAAAAAGTAATTCTTCTATCTTTTATAACTCTTGCCAACCACACGCAAAGAACCACAAGCCAAATTAACATGCGAATTGTGATATCTACTCCATTCAACTCAAGCACAAGCATTTTACCCAAGGATCCAATAATTAATTCCGCAAACAAGGCCATTAATCCATATTCTAACTTATATACTGATGCTATAATTATTGCCACAGACACTAATCCAAAAATCCAAGGTCCTAGGATTGGATAAATATATGTGACGAATGACAATATCTCTGCTAAAATAAGCAGGCCTAAAGTATATTTAATTATTTTATTTTTTGTCATATGAAGAAATTTTTATTGCATGTTTGCTGTCCAACTTGCTCTACAGGAACTATTGCGCAATTGAATGATAAGTTTGATTTAACCTGTTATTTTTATAATCCCAATATTCATCCAGAAGAAGAATATAATGCAAGATTAGCTGATACAGAGAAATATTGCAATAAAATGGATATTAAATTAATTGAAGGTCCTTATGATAAAGATGCTTGGTTTACTGCTATTAAAGGGCTTGAAAATGAACCAGAAGGAGGATTAAGATGCCCAAAATGTTTTTATATGCGTTTGGCTAATGTGGTAGAATATGCAGCTAAAAATAAATTTGAGATTTTTGGCACAACTTTAACTATTGGACGCAACAAAAAAGCCGAAATTATAAATCCTATTGGTGTTTTGCTTGCCAAAAAGTATAACATTGAATTTTATGAAGCAGATTTTAAGAAAAAAGGAGGCCAGCAAAAGGCAGATGAAATTTCTAAACACGAGCATTTATATAGGCAGAATTATTGTGGATGTATCTTTAGTAAACGCGAAAGTGAAGCTAAAAGAAAAAATATCTAGCTGCGCTTCTAAAAAACCACCATTGTTTTTTTAATGTCATTGCTTGGTTAAATGATTGCGAGCCATGATGAATTATCTGTGTTCCTGGATAGTACATAATTTTATATCCAGCCTTTTTTGCGCGCCTACAAAAATCAACTTCTTCAAACCAAATAAAATACCCTTCATCTAGTAATCCAATTTTATCAAAAATATTTCTTGGCACTAAAAAAAATGCACCCATTACTTGGTCTACTTCTGATGATTTCGAATAATTAAAATCTTTAGCAAGATAACGATCTAGTAAATTTGGAAATAATTTGTGTAATTTAAATAATATAACCAGAATATCCATCACCCTTGGAAATCTTCGGACAGATGGCTGAATTGTTTTATCTGAATTAAGCAACTTACAACCTAAAATCGCTACTTGAAGTCTTAAATTTGAAACTTGAAACTCTTCCACAAATTCTGTATCAGGATTTAAAAGCAGGATATACTCCCCTTTTGCAATTCTAATTCCCTGATTATTTGCCTTCGCAAATCCAAGATTCTTACTATTCTTTATAATTTCAAAATTCAAACCTTTAACATTTAAACTCTCCAACATCTCAACTGTTCCATCAAACGAAGCATTATCCACAACAATAATCTCATACTCTCCTGACGAGTACTTTAAAATCGACTCAATGCATTTCTTGAGCAAATCCCTTGTATTCCACGATACTATTATTATTGATAATTTCATATTTGACTTTATTATACTAGAGGGGTAGTTTTACACAAATCAGCGAATAAGAAAAGGCTTATAAAACCTTATTCCAAAAGGGAACAGGAATGAACTGCGTAAGAAATATAACAATTGTAGGCGTCAGTTGCACCTTACAAGCTCATGAAATAACCGAATCTCTAGGGAGAAAATTACTAGGAAGAGTTGTGCATATACTCGAGGATACTCTTCCAAAACATCCGATCAACTACATGCTTCGCATGGATGACTTTCGTGTATCTGCATGCGGAGCATTTCGGTTTCGAGAGCATTTTTTTTTCAACGGGAGAATGGCAGTCACCAAACAAGTCTGTGCAGGCCCAAATGCACGGATTACAATCATGGACTAAGAATGATCCACAAAAAAGGCACACTTCCAGCGAGAAGTGTGCCTGTTTATTTACAAAAATTTATGTTTTTGTTTAATTATTTCAGTTGACTTAATATATTCAGAATTGCGCTTCATTAAAAATTTAGGAAGCCATCTACTTATACTTCCCCCTGATTTTACTTTGAAAAGTACTTCATTAATCCATTTACCTTTATACCCTTTCTCTAGTATACTAAGCCATAGATCCCAATCTTGTAAACGTTTTAGGTTGGGGTCAAATTTTGTAAAATGTTCTCTACGAATTAGGGATGTAGTGTGAATGTATGGCATCTTACGCAATCTATCTGCGTCAAATTCCCAGAGTTTAAATTTTTTAAATCCAAATTTGAATGATGAATATGCGTATGAAATATCTGGATTTTCGTCCAAGACGTGATTCATCTTTTCCAGCATATCTGGTTGCATCACAATATCTGCATCGCAGAAGATTATGTATTTGCCATGTGATTCTTTAAATCCGCGATTACGTGCCGATGGCGCTCCCTGATTTTCTTGATAAAAACAACTAACTACTGCCAACTGACAACTAACTACTCTCTCTAACTCATTATGCTCTATATCAGTTGATCCGTCATTTACGATTATTATTTCAAAATCAGTAAATGTCTGTTTTTTTATAGATTCTAAACATTTCAGTAGTTTATTGTACTGGTTGTATAAAGGAATTATTATTGATATTTTAGGACTCATTTTATATTTTGAATAACTTTTTCTATAATTTCATCAACATTATTTGGTTCAACCAAAATTCCATCATCACCCACTGCCTCTGGCACACCACCAACTTTAGAGCCAATCACTGGTTTATCAAACATTTGAGCTTCTTTGTAAACAATACCATATCCCTCAAAATCATCTGCATCATCTTTTGGGGTTAATATAAAGCAATTGCAAGTAGATAGCCATCCGTATTTTTCTTCGTCTGATACAGCGCCTGCAAATATAATTCCATTGTCATTGCGATGGAGTGTATTCGCGACTGAAGCAATCCCGTGCTTGTCGCTCTGTGCGTTGGTCACGGGATTGCCGCGCTCGGCAGTAACCTCGCTCGCAATGACACGAAGATTATCACGCTCCTCTCCATCTCCAATAACAACATAAACTAAACCTGGAATTTGTTCCCAAATTTTTGGCAAGGATTGTATAACTAAATCAATCCCCTTTCTTTTAACTAACCGGCCAATTGATAACAATACTAGCTTTTTACCTACTTCATATTTTTTTCTTAATCCTTCACCTACTTTTTTATATATACTTGCGTCTGTATGCTCAATTCTAGGGTATTGCACACGAGCAAGTGATACTGGAATTTTATAATATGCTAAAAGATTTGCGGTTGCTTTGCTATTTACCACAATCTCATCTGAATTAAGAAGAATCCTTCGTACCCAAAAACTTTTCCAAAACGATTTACGCGGACACACAAGATCTAAACCATGAAGATACACACGATATGGAATTTTAAATATTTTTTTATAAATTAAAGCAATGTATCCAATTGGCAAAATATGAGATATCCAAATACTATCGCACTTATTATTTTTTAACAAAAAACGCGACTTCCAAACCAAAGGCAGCCATTGCGGCCAAAGTGGCATCTCGTAATCCTGTGCGTGGATAATTATTACTTGATTTTCTTCTTTGTTTTCAAAATTCTTAACTTCTTGTTCAAGATATTTTCCAATACCTCCATGCTGTGGCGGATATTCATATGTTATAAGGAGTGGATTGTTCATATTTCTATTTACTACGCATTACTGATTTTACCCATTCTAAATCCTCTTTTTTCCAAACTTGCAAAAGCAAAAGCATAATAAAATATACAAATGCAGCTATAGGAATAATTATTAAAAAATCATATTCCTGTTTTAACCAATAAACAGATAAGCCCATTACTATTGAAGCAATAGTAAGCTTTATAATAGTGTAGATAGTTTTTTTATTAAATATAGAAACAATCTCTCTTGCCTTTAGCCATCCCAAAAAGACAATTAAAACACTGCAGAATAAAGCAGCAAAAACAGCGCCCATGAAGCCATACAAAGGAATAAGAATTAAATTTAAAGCAATAAAAGTTATAAATTGAATTCCCCTATTCACAGTATTTCTTTTTTCATTACCTGTTGCATTAAGCAAAGATCCAAAAGGAAATTCAACATATAAAAACATTACTGCCCAAATAAGAATTTGGAGCGCAAGAATGGATTCGGAAAATTCAGGCCAAACACGCATTATAATTGGATCAGCTAAAAAGAATATGCCAACAGCAATTGGCATTGAAATTGTTAAAAGAATCAAAAGAGTTCTTGTAAATAGTGATTGCAATCTATCACGAGCGACTTTAGCATAATTACTCATAGCCGGATACACAGCTGCTGTAATCGCAAGAGCAATGAATGGAAAAGTAAAAACAACCTTAGCCGGAATTGCGTATAAACCAACTGCAACATCACCAATAATATTTTTTATTAATATTGAATCAATAGTGTTATATGCTTTAATAAACCCAGCAGCCAAAAAGAAAGGATATGCTTTTATAAACCATTCTTTTATTATAGGGATGTCCACGCTTACTTTTAAAGGAATTTTAGCTTTTCTTGTTATAAGAATCATTGAAAATATAACATGAAATAAGCTTCCAACTGCAATTACTCCAAGCAAAGCGTAAATATCTTCAGTTTTTGAAATTGTATATAGCCCTAAAGAAAAAACAATTATTTGAAATATAGCAACACCCAAGGATTCCCAAAATAGATTCTGGCGCGCGCGAAATATCGTATAAAAATAAGCAGTAAAAGCATCCATTACCATAATAACAGATGTGATGCCCAGCAATGCGCGCAATTGATTATCATATCCCAACAAAAATGCAATTGAATGCAATAATAATATTGCAATTAAAGCTAAACCTATTCTAATAGTAAAAAATGTTTGGAAATTTTTTACTTGATTTTTTAGATCCTGGCTAAAGGTTCTAATTGCCATTGGCACAAATCCAAAATCAACTACCAAAGAAAAGAATGCTGCAAAAGACAAAGCAAATATATAAATGCCTAATTGCTCGGGGCCTAACGCCCGCGCAACAATACTAAAATACGTAAATGACAGTATTTTTTGAAATATTAAAGCAGTAGTATATACTGCCCCTGATTTTGCTACTTTTCTAGGATGATGTTGGTTCATTGGATTTTCGAGTTAAGAGTTTTGAGTTGCGAGACCGTCTTCCGTAATTCGAAATTCGGAAATCGTAACTTATACATACATTATCCCACATCTAAAGATAAAAACCAGCTACTAGCTGGTTTTTATCGGTAATATTTAACTTATTAACGCTTGCTCCATTGTGGGGCGCGACGTGCTCGTTTCAATCCTGGTTTCTTTCTTTCTTTAACCCTACGATCAACCGTTAAAAACCCTTCTGCGCGTAAAATTTTTCTTAAATCTTCATCATATGCTAATAGCACTCTTGATACTGCCAAACGAACTGCTTCTGATTGGCCTTTTGGTCCTCCGCCCGTAACTCTTACATTAACATCAAATTTTCCTTTTAGGCCTGTTTTATCTAATGGTGAAATGGCAATTTCTATTAAAGAATCAAGACAAAAATAATCATTAACTTTTCTCTTGTTTACAATAAATTTACCTTTTCCGCGCACATATAATTGGGCTGTTGCAACAGCTGATTTCCTGCGTCCAACTGCGCGGATATATTTACGTCCTTCAAAAGGATTTTCGTTTTTTGATTGTTTTACGTCTTTTTCCATATTAGTTTATTTCTCTTGAATCTTTAATCTTTTAATCATTTCTTTTCTTAAAGAATTTTTTGGAAGCATTCCATAGACTGCTTTTCGTAATACTTCATTAGGACGTCTTTTCCAAAGGCTAGCCAAGGTCTCGGATTTTAATGCGCCTACTCTTGTTGTTGGGAAATAATATTTTTTCTTCTCCATTTTTCCGCCTGTGAATTTCACTTTATCGTAATTAGTAATAAGAACACTATCGCCTTGATCTTTATAAGGCACGTAATTGGGCTTGTGTTTTCCAATTAAAAATTTAGCAGCCTCAGATGCTACTCTTCCTAAAGATACATTTTCCGCATCAATTGTATGTGTCTTTCTTTCCATATTTATATTAAAGATATTATAGCTTTTTCAGAAGAATCTCCTTTTCTTAATGTAGTTCTCCTAATACGAGTGTATCCTCCATCTTTATTTTTATACTTTGGACCAATTACTTCAAAAAGCTTTTTAACTGCATTTTTATGCATTAATGATTTATCTGCTTTGCGTCTATGCGCAACACTATCTTCTTTTGCTAAAGTAACCAATTTCTCTGAATAAGAACGCAAGGCCTTTGCTTTAGCTACTGTTGTTTCTATTTTTTCATATAAAAAAAGAGAGGTTGCCAATTGGCTTAAAAGCGTTTTAGAGCTTAATTTGCGTTGTCCAATTTGAATTGTCTTTTTCTGGTGTCGCATAAATGAATTTCGAGCTTCGAATTAAGAGTTCTGAGATTATTCTTTCTTTTTATCTTCTTCAGTATCTTCACTTTTTTCGTCTTTAACCTCTTCGGATTTTTCATCTTTGGAATCTGTAGAATCAGCGTCATCTGCGGTTGCATCTGTTCCTTCTGCTTCTTCAACTACTTCCATTAGTTCTTCTTCTTTAAAACTTGATTCACTAATTTGTTTAAAATGCTCAGCAAGTAAATTTGCAGATTCTTTAACTGCTTCTTCTATTGAAATTGTTCCATTTGTTTCAATCTGCATTGTAATCTTGTCATAATCTGTTCTTCCACCAACACGTACACTGTCTACTTGATACCCTACTTCTTGAATAGGTGTAAAAATTGAATCTATTGTAATTACATTAACCTCTTCTTCTTCGCCTTTTTCACGAGATTCAACTGTTTCGTATCCTCTGCCTGGTTTTACCCATAAAGACATTTCTACATTAGCTGCTTTATCTGTTAGAGTCATAATTACTTGATCTGGGTTTGCTATTTCAATATCACTATTAGGCTCAATATCCCCAGCTGTAACCACTTTTTCACCCGAAACTTTTAGCTTTAATTCAACGCTATCTTCTGAATGGCTTTTAATGCTAATTCTTTTTAAATTAAGAGAAATATCAACTACATCTTCTTTGACATATTCAATACTTGTAAATTCATGGCTTACACCTTTTGCCTTAAAAGCATGAATTGCTGCTCCAGGCATAGAAGAAAGCAAAACCCTGCGTAATGAATTTGCTACTGTTGGGCCATACCCTGGATACAAAGGACCTATAATTAGTTCACCCTTAAATTCATTATCTTTGTCAAGGTTGATTAATATATTTTTTGGCAATGAAATAGATTCCATATGATATTTAAATTAATAGATTTTATATAATTTTTATCGTGAATAAAACTCAATAATTTGCCTTACGTCAACTATCTGTTTTATGTCATCTAAACTTGGGTTTGCTAAAACTTTCCCTTTAAAATTTTCTTTTGTCATCCAATCTGGGGCTTGTCTGTCAATTTCTTTTACCCTGGCTTTGAATAATTCTTTTTCAGCGACAGATGGCTTTACTTCTATTTCAGCACCAATACTAATATGTGTGGATGGGATAGCGCTTTTTTTGCCATTAACCATTATATGTCCGTGTCCAACCATTTGTCTTGCAGCTGGTCGAGTTTTGGCAAATCCTAATCTATATACAACATTGTCTAATCTACTTTCTAACAAAGAAAGCATTCCTTCTCCTGTGTCGCCTTCTCTTTTAATTGCTTTTTTGTAGTAATTTTTAAATTGCTTTTCTAAAATTCCATAAATACGCTTTGTTTTCTGTTTTTCTCGTAATTGCTTTCCATAACTTGTTATTTTTACAAACCCACCTTTTGCACCATGAGCACCAGGAGCATATCCTTTTCTAATTAAAGGAGATTTTGCTGTACCTGTTTTATCTAAATCTGGATGCAAGTCAATGCCTTCTCTTCTTGAACGTTTATATTTTGGTGATAGATCTCTTCCCATAGTTTATACTCTCCTTGGCTTTTTTGCCCTTGGCCCGTTATGTGGGACAGGTGTTCTGTCTTTGATTGATAAAATTTGCAAACCTAATCCTGAAAGTCCTCTAATTGAGGCGTCTCTACCCATACCAACTCCTTTAATAATAACGTCTATTTGTTGGAGTCCTGAACTTTTTACAAAATCAGCAAGTTCTTTGACAACTACTCCTGCAGCATATGGCGTGGATTTCTTTGGGCCCTTAAACCCTACTTTTCCACTTGAACACCATGCAACAATATTGCCCTGCGTATCTGCAATAGAAATAATTGTATTATTATAGGTTGAACTAATAAAAGCCACACCCTTTTTAAGGGATACTTTTTGCTTCTTTTTTCGCTTAGCAGAAGGTTTTTTATCTGCTTTTGTGTCTTCTTTCTTTAATTCTGGGTTGGTTGTTTCTTCTGTCATAATTATGTCTTTTGTGTTGCGTCTTTTCTGCCCGATGAAGTGGTTTTACGCACATTTCCACGTACAGTTCTAGAATTTGTCTTGGTTCTCTGTCCTCTTACTGGCATATGTTTTGCGTGTCTTAAGCCGCGCCAAGTTCCAATTTCTCTTAAACGCTTAATATTTGTTAAAACTTCTCTTTGAAGCTCACCTTCTAATACAAAACCATTGCTATCAATTGCTTTTCTGATTTTATTTATCTCTTCTTCAGATAATTCTTTTGCGCGCTTATTTTCGTCAATGCCAACTGAATCTATTAAAAGTTTACTTCTTTTTCTTCCAACACCTTTAATATAAGTTAATGCAATAACTATTCTTTTATTATCTGGTAAATTAATTCCTGATATACGTGCCATAGTTTTTTATTTATCCTTGTCTTTGCTTGTGCTTTGGATTTTTGCAGATTACAACAACTCTACGTTTTCTACGTATAACTCTACAATCCCTGCACATTGGTTTTACTGATGATCTTACTTTCATAATATTTAATAACGATATGTTATTCTTCCTTTGGATATGTCATAAGGACTCATTTCTACTTTTACTTTATCAAATGGAAGTATTCTGATTTTAAACATTCTCATTTTTCCAGAAAGATGAGCCAGAATCTCATGCCCATTAGCAAGCTCTACTTTAAAGGTTGTGTTTGGAAGTAATTCTAAAACTTCTCCATCTACTTCAATAAACCCTTTTTTGTTAACTTCAAAACCTTCTGGCTGATCGCTTTTTTTATCTTCGGCTTGATTAGCCTTATTTTGATCACTTGATGAATTGTTTGAAGAATCTTTATTTTCCTTATTTATCATGATGTCCTTTTAGACAAAATAAATTATCTTAAGAGTTTTTCCTCTTAAAATAATATTAAATATATTAGTAAATTTGAATTAATATATGTATTAATATACTTCTAGATACTACTAGAGAGTAGCCCTGTTGTCAACCCATTTATATAAATATAAAGGAAAATAGTGTGGAAAACAATATTTTATAGATATTTTGGCTAATATTTAGCAAAAAAAGTTTATATTGTTATTTTACCAAATTCCTAGCGACTCTATCCACATTTCCAGCTCCCATTATTATTACAGCATCTTCGGGCTGTATTTTTTCTTGAAGCATTTGTTCGGCTGAAGCAAGATCTGGTGCGTAAGTAATCCTATCTGGATTAGAATGGTTAGAGGCAATTGCTTCTACAAGATGTCTTGAGGACACACTTTGATCTTCTCTCTCTTCCCTACCAGCAACATCATGTATTTCAGATATGATTACTTCATCTGCTTCATCAAAAGCTTGTACAAAATCATCAAACAAATTTTTTGTACGATTATGCTGGTGTGGTTCAAATAAAACTATAATTTTACCAGCAGGATACCATTCGCGCGCTCCTTTAAGCGTGGCTTTTATTGCTTCTGGATGATGCGCATAATCGGAAATAATATCTGCTTCATTATATTTTCCAACGAATTCAAATCTTCTCCAAGTACCTTTAAATTTTTCTAAGGACTTAATAATCTTTTTTGGTCCTATATTTAAAATAGAAGCCACAGCTACAGCAGCCAAACAATTAGCTACATTAAATTCTCCTGGAACATGAAACTCTACTTTTCCAAAATTCTGCTCTTCATCAAAAATATTAAACTTTGTAAAGCCCAATTTATTTTTGCATCTTGGCTCTACTGTTAATGCGGATGATCTTATTCCTTTTAATCCATCAATACCAAATTCTTTTATTTGTAAATTTGTTTTTAATTCAGAACTAATCTTATCATCCTTATTTATAACAAGCGTGCCTTTTGGATTAATTTGATTAACCCATTTTTGAAAATGATTTTGTATGTCTTTGATATCTTTATAAAAATCCAAGTGATCAGCGCTAATATTCGTAATAACTGCAATAAAAGGATTAAATTCTAGCATATGTGCATGGTATTCATCTGCCTCAATAACTAGCCATTCAGAACTCCCTATCAATATATTATCAGCCAGAGGCTGACCATCCTTTGGCTGGGAACCCCAACCTAAGACTTTTGTGCCAACAACAACTGTTGGGTCAAGGCCTGCTTCTTCTAAAATAAGCCCAAGTATCGCGGTTGTTGAAGATTTTCCATTTGTGCCAGAAACAGCAATAACTTTTTTTTCTTTTGCAAATTCTCCCCAAAATTCAAATGCGCTTATTTGTTTGATGTTTTTGAATTTGGCTTCAGCCCTCTGCTTATCGTCTTCTGGGACTGCTTCTGAAAAGATAATTAAATCAACTTTTTCCGATAACTCAGTTTTTTCTTCTATTGAAATTTGAGCGCCTAGACTTGAGAGTTCGCGAGTTATATCCGATTCAACCAAATCAAAACCTGTCACATTTTTCTTTTGTGATAAAAGCAGTTTAGCAATAGCAGAAACATTAATTCCACCTATGCCGATTAAATGTATGTTGTTGAATTCTTTTGTCATATTGATTCAATAATCTCAACTAATCTCTCTCTACCCCCTTGCTTCATTATTTCTTGAATACGTTTTGATAATTTATCAAGCTGACTTTTGTCATATAATAATTCTTTTATATGATTAATTACTCTATCATCAAGTTTGTCCTGCCTATAGAGATGGCTAGCATGCGCTTTTGCAAAGTAAGCTGCATTGTCTTCTTGATGGGATTTAGGCATTGGTACAAGGATGGTTGGTTTTTTAAGATAAGAAAGTTCTGTTAAAGTTGATATTCCAGCGCGGGTTATGACCAAATCAGCTGCTTTAAGCGTATGAAACATATCTCCGTGTAAAAATTCTATTTGATGATAATTTTCTTTTTTCCCGCCTGCAACGCTTGCGCTAGCATTGCGGGCAGGAATCTTTTCATTGATATTATCTTTGCCTGTTAAATGAATAAGATTAATTTTATCGGATAATTCAGAAACATTATTCCACACCCATTCATTTATTGCTTTTGCCCCACTAGACCCTCCTGCAACCAAAAGCGTTGGATACTCTTCCTTGAGTTTTAATTTCTCTTTTGCAATTTCGGACTTTGCAGAAAGTAGAGCATCGCGAACAGGGTTTCCTGTGTATTCTGTTTTATGTTTTGGATAGTCATCTAAAGATTTTTCAAAACTGACAGTAATTTTAGAAGCACAGAATGCTGTTAATTTATTAGAGAGAGTTGGCCTGATATCTTGCTGGTGAATTATAATTTTTTTACGGAATAGAAATGCAGCCCAAATAACAGGAACTGAAATAAACGACCCAGCTCCAATAACAACATCTGGCTTTGCGCTTAGTATAATAAGCAAACTTCTAAAAAATGAGATAATTAGCATAAAAGGATCCAAAATTGTTTCTATGGCAATATATCTGCGAAGCTTACTACTTGGAATCCACTCATATTGAATATTTAATGATTCAACTATTTTTCTTTCAACCCCTGTTTTTGTTCCAATCCAAAACCATTCCCAATCTTTTGATTGAGATTTCGCTTCTTCATAAATTGCTATCAAAGGAGAAACACTGCCCAGTGTTCCACCTCCTGTTAAAAGTATTTTCATAAACACTATACTTTACATTGTTTCGAAATATTCAGCAACACCCCAATTCCAGCCATTGTTACAATTAAAGAGCTTCCGCCATAGCTCATCAAAGGCAATGTTAAGCCAGTCAATGGTAGTACTCCAAGCATTGCGCCTATATTAACAAAGGCCTGAACAGAAATCCATGCGCCAATTCCAACTGCAACAAGCTTGCCAAAATTATCAGGAGCTTTTGATGCTATCTTTATGGCGCGCCAAAAAAATATTAAAAACAATAAAATAACCAAACTGCTAAAAAAGAATCCTAGTTCTTCGGCAATTACAGCAAATATAGAATCCCCTGTAACTTCTGGTAGATAAAAAAATTTCTGCCTAGATTGTCCAAGCCCAAGACCAAATAATCCCCCACTTCCAACAGCAAGCTTTGCTTGGGTAATGTGGTATCCTGCGCCTTGAGGATCTATTGAAGGATTTAAAAATGATAGCAAACGTGCCATTCTATAAGAAGCTGTTTTTATAGCAAATAAAGCCAATAATCCTCCAGATAAAATAAGCCCAAAAATATGTTTAATATCAGCGCCACCAACAAAAAACAAAACAAGAGCAATAAATATTATTATAGTTAAGGTTCCAAAATCTGGCTGCCTCATAATAAGAACAGACAATAACCCAAGTAAAGCTACAAAAGGAATTAATCCGTATCTAATATCTTTTATGCGATCTTCTCCTCTCTCAGAAAGCCATGCAGCCATATATAAAATTACAGCAAGCTTTACTGCTTCAGAGGGCTGAAATCCAAACATCCCCAAATTTATCCATCTTTGAGCGCCTTGTCCGCTTGCCCCAATTCCTGGAATTAAAACAAGTATAAGCAATATAATGCTTACTATTAAAATCATCAAAGACCATTTGTGCCAAAAGCGATAATCAACCTTATATGCAATATAAAAAAGAATTGTCCCAAGAACAAGAGCTATAATTTGTCTTTTAATAAAAAAACTACTATCTCCAAATCTCTCAAGCCCAACTGCAACTGAAGCAGAAAAAAGCATAACAAGCCCAAGCGCTAAAATCAGACAACATGTAATTAAAAACATCTTGTCAAAATGTACTTTTTTTATTTTTTTATGAAGTCTCATTGTTGTATGATTAAATTGTTGGTTATCAATTCAAGCTCTATAATCAAAAACAATTTAACAATTATAAAAAGAAAAAAATTATAATTGAATATTTTCAACCGCATTATTAAAAGAATCACCACGTTCAAATTCATGATTCCACATATTAAAACTAGCAGCTGCGGGAGAAAATAAAACAATATCTCCTTTATCTGCTTTTTCTGATATATTTTGAACTAAAATACCAAGATCATTGTGGTTATCTGATAATCCACGAATTCCTGATAAAGAGGATCTCATTTTTCTACTTGCACTGCCTTCTAGTAGATAAACTTTTTTACAGTATTTTTTAACTTGTTTTGCCCAATCCACATATTCAAGTTCTTTGTCTGCTCCTCCAGCAATTAAAATTATATTTTTCTTTTTATTACCAAATCTATCTAATGCCGCAATACCAGCAATAGGCGTTGTTGATGTTGTATCATTGATAAAAACAATATGATTCTTGTCTGCAATTTTTTCTTGCCTACCCTCAAGTACAAATTCTTCTTTTAATGTTTTCTTAATATCAGAATTTTTAACTCCAGCGATTTTACTAGCTGTAACTGCTGCTAAAATATT
>Ga0222658_1000264_pt1 | contig 30584 bp, 25 predicted proteins | sample AntAcemetagen476_FD_179830 | JGI IMG/M metagenome (GOLD analysis project Ga0222658, IMG submission 179830) | Saline water microbial communities from Ace Lake, Antarctica - #476 | ecosystem: Environmental > Aquatic > Non-marine Saline and Alkaline > Saline | place: Antarctica: Ace Lake... | reverse complement strand
TATCCCCTAAGATTTACAATATTTGATAATAAAGAAGCCAGAATTACTCTTGGAAAACCTGAAATAAATAATCCTGAAGATTATATCACAATCTGGACAACTTCAAAACCCTTAATCGCAATACTTAGAAATCAATTTTTGCAGATGTGGAAAGAATCAAATAAAATTATTCAAGATTCTCTAATATAAATTAATCTCCTATCAAATCCAAACCTATTGGGACTATCATTAGCAAAATCGTGATTTGGATCTTTAACATCTAAGGAGTATCTTTCATTTCTAAAAAAGATAACTCTAGCACAACTAGCCAGCAACATTGATTCAGAAGAATCTAAATCTGTAATCCTCTCTCTAAGACCAGTACTAGAATCTAAAAGAGCTTCTGCAAAATTTCCATCTTCAAATTTTACATAAAGTCTTTGATTTTCCATAAGAAATTACGATAAAGACAGTTTATAAAAATAATTATACTTAAAAATTAACAATTTCCTGCTGCAGTATTTGCTGCATCAGAACTTAAAGCTGTATCACACTCACTCGGAGCATCACTATATGCTTCACAAATAATACTCTTAAATGCCTCTGCAGTTCTACTTGAAGGCTGAGTCTTAACTCCATTCACAACAAGTGTTGGAGAGCCACTAACTCCAAGCTCACTAGCACGAGAAGACGCTTCAGAAAGCAAATCCTCTCCTTTACTATCAACACAACTGAATACCTCATCAGAGTTAATTCCAAGAGATTTCATTAAATTAATTGATTCAGTTTTATCACAACTAACTGTTCCATCCTGACTACATTTAGGATAAATATCATCAACAAACCCAGCAGCATAATCCCAGTATTTACTCGGAGCAATTTCTTGTATACACTCTTGAATCTTATTCTGTTGTGTCTCAAACTCTCCGTGTCCATCGTAATAAAGAACTGTTCTAAAATCTGCGCTATCTCCAAGAAGTGAAACAACTTCAGCTAAAGGCCCTTGTGCCTGAACACCATACGGACAATAACCCCATACAAACAATTCAACTTTTGGTCTATCTGTTTTAGGAACATTTACACCACTATCTTCAGAAGAAGTTGAAGCAGAAATAGCACTTAAACTACCTGCAAACTTTCCATCTTTAGTAACATAAATTGGAATAACTGTTTCTTGATAATCAAAATTAACTCTATACAATCCAGAGACTTCATCAACACTGTTTATCTCCAACCCATCCGCTCCAGAAGCTTCATAGAAAGACAATAATTGCTCTCCAGCGGCTGTAGAAGAAATAACATTCCCAGTAAGTCCTCCAGTAAAATTTCCTGCAATTAATATGATTGCTAAAACTCCTAAAACAATAGTTGAAACAATCCATGGATTCTCTCTAAATTTATCCATTGTTGAAGATTTTTTTACAACTGAAGAATTATCCTGATTAAGACTCTCTTTATTTTCCTCGTTTTCCTTATGTTCCTCGTTTTCCATAGATTCCAAAAAGAAATGCTCTTTAAAAACATTTTGGTGGAATTAATTACTCAACACAAACAATTAAAAATTAAGCTGACCATTTCTCAATATGCCTTATGATGTTATAATTGGAAGAAACGAATCAGATAAAAAAGATTTCGGTGAAAAAGGATTGATCTTTCTTGGAAAAGGATATGTAAAGATGGGACAATATACTTCTTTAAGTAATAGTATTTTTGTAGACGTCGCAAGAAGCCATGTAATGCTTGTTGCAGGAAAAAGGGGTTCTGGAAAATCATACACTCTAGGAGTTATTGCCGAAGAGCTTTCAAATCTTCCAGAAGAAACAAGCCAAAATATTTCCTCTTTAATATTTGACACAATGGGAATTTACTGGACGATGAAATATCCTAATGAAAAAGATAAAAAACTTTTACAAGAATGGGACTTGAAAGGAAAAAATCTTCCAGTAAAAATATTCGTTCCTTACGGACATTACGATTTATATTTAGAAAAAGGAATTCCAGCAGATGAGAAATTTGCACTAGATGTTTCCGAGATGGCTTCAGAAGATTGGGTATTAACTTTTGGACTAGATATTATAAATCCAATAGCAATATTAATTGAAAGAACTGTAACAAGATTAAAACAAAAAGGGGAATTTAATATTAAAACAATAATACAGGAAATAGAAAAAGAAGAGAAAACCCCTCGAGATACAAAAAATGCAGCAATAGGACTTTTTGAAGCTGCAGAAACCTGGGGAATTTTTTCAAATTCATCGAGTGAAGCAACACAAGTTAAGGATTTAATTGTTGCTGGAAACACCAGCATTTTAGATTTGAGTGTTTATAATGCAGTAGGTGCATTTAATGTTCGTGCACTAGCAATAAGTCTTCTAAGTAGAAAAATATTCAATCAAAGAATGTCTTCAAGAAAAACAGAAGAAATCAAAGCCATATCAAGAGGACTTGATTATTTCTCTTCAGAAGAAAAAAGAGAAGATCCTTTAGTTTGGATTTTTATAGATGAAGCTCATGAATTTCTTCCACTAAACGGAAAAACAACCGCAACAGATGCATTAATTCAATTATTAAGAGAAGGAAGACAGCCAGGAATATCTGTAGTTCTCGCTACACAACAACCCGGACAAATTCACCGAGATGTTATGACTCAATCAGATCTAGTAATTGCTCACAGAGTAACCTCCGCTCCAGATTTAGAAGCATTAAATCAGATAATGCAATCCTATTTGTTAACAAACATAAAAAAATATATGGATGACCTCCCCTCATTAAAAGGAAGTGCAATAATTCTTGATGACAACTCAGAAAGAATTTATCCAATAAGAATTAGACCAAGATTTACCTGGCATGGTGGAGAAGCTCCAATCGCAATTAAAGTTGAAAAGAAGTTATAAAACTCCAAAACAGAAATTATTAAAAAGATAAAATAACTCAATAAATTCAATGAGATGCAAACATGCAGACCAAATAGAATACGATTTAAAGGGAATATTTACTGGAGGACTTCCACTTTGTGATGCTTCTTGTCCTTACAAATCAAGAGAAATATTTACTCTTGATGGAATTGACTATTTTTATTGTCTAAATCATGGAGAAATTCCAGAAGAAAAATCAAGATTAGCTCGCTCTACTCAACAACCAAATCAACCCTCAGCCTAATCTTATAAGGAGCAATTTCACCAGCCTTTTTCTTTCTAATAATTCTAACCTTCTTTTTAGCTTTTTTAGCTTCCGCCTTAATTTCAGCAATAATTAACTTTTCCTCTCCAACTCTACAAAAACCATAATAAAATATTCTTGTTCCTTTTTTACTCAAATCAAAAGCATATTTCAAAAAACTCTCTTTCAAATTAGGACGAGGCATAACAATTACATCAAATTTCTTCTTTTCTTTCCTCAAATTTTCAGCGACTTTTTTAATATCCCCATTAACCAATTCAACTTTAGATTTTAGATTATTAAGCTCAATATTAAGCTTAGCATATTTATTTGCCTCTCTATTTATCTCATTAGAATAAACTTTTTTTACATTCTTATTTTTTGCAATCACTATTGAAAAAGGAGCAACACCCGCAAACATAACTAAAACCTCATCATCTTTCTTTATTTTTGAAGAAACATCTTTTCTCTCTCCAGACAATCTAGGAGAAAAATAAGTTGTATCAATATTAAATCTAAAGGAACACCCATTTTCTCTATAAAGAACCTCTTTAGTTTTATCTCCAGAAATATGAATTGTTTCAATCTTTCTAAGCCTTCCTTTTACTTTTCCTTTTTTTTCCAATACTGTTTTTATCGCGTTATTTTCCTTAAGAATCTTATCAGCAAAAATCTTTTTATCCCTTAAACTAGTTCCATCATTAAAATTTACTAGTGCTATATTTCCTAAAACATCAAAAGCTCTTTGTTTCATTTTAACAAAAGTAAAAAAGAGTATAAAAACTTCTCGATTAAAATAAAAAAGCTTTATTAACACTTCAATCCTCTCTAAAAAATGGCAAGAAAAGAATACAGCTCAGTAGGAAAAGGTGGAGCAAAACTCATAAATAAAGAACAAAAAAGATTTCCAGACATAGTTAAAAATATAATTGAAGATTCGGACATTATATTAGAGATTTTAGATGCAAGATTTCCAAGAGAAACTAGAAATAAAGAAATAGAAGAATACATAAAAAGCCAGGGTAAAAAATTAATTTATGTTCTTAATAAATCAGATTTAGTTAAACTAATGAAAAAGGCATTTTTATTCCCATCAATATATGTTTCTTCCAGAAAAAGAACCGGCGGAAAAGATTTAAGAAATATTATCAAAATTGAAGCAAAAAAAATAAAAAAAGAAAAAGTAAGTGTTGGTGTCATAGGTTATCCAAATACCGGGAAAAGTTCAATCATAAATTTACTTATTGGAAAAAGTTCAGCAAAAACGGCTCAAGAGGCAGGTTTTACTAAAGGTGTTCAAAAATTAAAATTAACCCCAAAAATTTATCTTCTCGATAGCCCAGGAGTAATTCCTATGGAGGAATATTTGAAAGTAGGTGAACAAAGTAGAAAACACGCAGAAATCGGAGTAAGAACTTATAATAGAATAAAAGAACCAGAAATAGCAATAGTAGAATTAATGAAAAAATATCCTCAAGTTATAGAAGAATTTTATGATATAGATTCAGAAAATGATTCAGAAATACTTTTAGAAAAAATTGGAACCAAAAAAAGACTTTTTAAAAAAGGCGGAGAGATAAATACTGATAAAACTGCTAGATTAATTCTAAGAGATTGGCAAGAAGGAAAGATTAAAATATAATTAAAACCATTTTTCAAGACCCTTTTGTTTTCCAGATTCAATAATTTTATTCAGTTTCTCAATCTGTTTATCTATTCTTTCCTCACTAAACTGATGTCTTTTCACGAGAATCTCTTTTATTTTTTCTTTATCCATTTTAGGAAACTTTATTTCAAAATCTTCTACATCTGGCTTATGAAATAATTCAAATATCACTTTCCAATCAAATTTATCTTCATCAGATAAAGACATTATTTTTTCTTCTACTTCCTTAAAAATTAAAACTGGCTGCTTAAATCTTTTTACAATCTCTAAAGCTTTTTTCTGCCCAATTCTAGGAATTCCTTTTGGATTATAATCTGTTCCAACTAAAATTCCCAAACAGATAAGCTGATCCAAATTTATCTCGTGATAATTTAATACTTTTTCTAATTCAATAAACTCTGGATTAATTTCAATCCAACCAGAAATTGTTTTTCTTTTTCTTGCAAGAGTTAGATTCTGAATTAAAATTGGAGCACCAAAAAGAAGAGAATCATAATCCTGGCTCGCAACCGCATAAATTTCTTTTTTCTTTGCAAGATGTGATGCCTCAGATTCTCCCTCCGAAGGAGCCTGAATTACCATAATTCCCATAGCCTCAAGAAGCTCTTTACTTTCATTTATCATTTCATCATCAAGTCTTACTAACTGACTAGAGTAACGCCTCATGCTTTCCAAATCCTCCTCATTTTTTGCAGTTTCATATCTCTCTTTCGCAATATCCTTAACCCCCTGTCTCTTTTCATGAGTCTTTCCTTTTAACGCTGGAGGTTTTCCATCAAAAACATAAACCAATTTAAGTCCATCTGAAAGCAATGAAACATTCCTATAAAGAATCCCTGAAAGATGAGATGTAATTCTTTTTTTATCATCCATTAGAGGAGTTCCATCCATCTGCCTCACAGAAGAAAGAAACTGATACAGAGTATTAAATGCATCAACACAAATTATCTTCCCTTTTAGACTAGAAACATCTAGCTCTTTCCTTGGAATAATGTCTCTTATAGATAATCCCATATCTAAAATAGAATAAGCAAATATAAATAATTAACTATGCCCCAGCAAACGGGCCATTTTCTGCAGCCCAATCCTCTGCTCCATAATAATGCTCTGACAAACACGGCCGATTCTCAAAACCCCTAACATAATCTCTAGCATAATCAAGAATCATTCCCATCCTATTATGAATTACTTGGTGATTTCTCAATCCATATATGCTTTCAATATTAACTCCTTCAATTTTTAAAATCTCAATTTTAACATCTAGTCCAATTCCAGGACGATGAAAAAAACTTTTATCTTTTTCGGAAGCCTCTCTAGCTAAATCAACAATTTTCTTAGAACTCTGATATTTTTTAGTATCCCATCCCATTTAAACCATCTCCTGATAAGTTTTTTTAATTGAAGAACTTCTTTTTTTAATCTCATCTCTAACTTCAGAATTCAAATCTCCCCTAAGTTTATTCTTTAATATTTCTGAACCAGTATAAACATGTCTTATTGTAATCAAAGGTAGATTCTCATCAAGATTTGGATTTTTAATCTCCCATCTTCCCCTATAAAAAGAGAGAACTCCCCACTTTCCAAAACTTTCGTCAATTGTTTTAACATAATCTTTTGGAAGTGCAGAAGAACATACAAAACCATTTCTAATTCTTTTTAACTCCTCTAAAACCCTGATTCCCCATAAAAAAGCATTTACCTCTTTATCATCTCCAAGAGCTATTTCTAAATAATTAATAACCTGATATTTCTGATTCTGTGAAACTCGATTAATAACTCCCTTCTCAACGAGAGGTTCTCCAAGAACATTCAGAGTAAACTTTACATCCTCATCACTTAAATCATGAATTTTTTCATCTATTGCCATATTATCACCCCTTAATAGTGATATATAAATCTTTTGATTAATAAAACTCTTAATATTTATATAATCAAACTTCTTCCTTAATTTATGATATATAAAACAAATTTCATTCCAATAGACTATGATTATTTTGACTGGCAGGGAAGAAATTATGCAAGAATAATTGGAAGAGATAAAGATGGAAAAAGAATCTCAATCATAGATAGCTGTCCGGTTTATTTATGGGCAATTTTAAAAGATAATCTGAAAGAAACCCAAATAAAAAAACTAATTGTAAAAATATCAAAAATAAAATTAGATGTAAAAGGCAGAAAAACAAGGGTTGAAAAAGTCGAACTTCACAATAAAAAGTTTCTAGAAAAACCTGTTAAAGCATTAAAGATATTTGCAACAAATTATAAGGACTTACATGATATTACAGACAATCTAGATTTTGATGAAATTGATAAAAGAAGAGGTTATGATTTAGGATATATAACTCACTATATAATTGAAAAAAAATTAAAACCCTTATGTGAATACAACATTGAAGGTGAACTTTTAAATAATTCTGAAGAGTTTGGAAATATAGATATGGCTTTAGAAGTTGATAAAGTTGTAGATATAACTCATGGAAAAATAAAAGAATTAGAAAAGACAAAACCAGGAGACAGCTTTACTCCAAGAGCCCTAGCTTATGATATAGAGTGTGATGAGCTTCAAATAGGAAAAGGAGAAATACTAATGGTTTCTTTAGTTTCTTCTTCCGGATTCAAAAAAGTTCTTACCTGGAAGACTCTAAAAAAAGGGAAAAAACCAGCCTATGTTGAATATGTAAAAGATGAAGCAGAACTTTTAGAAAAATTTGTTCAGGAAGTTAAGACTCAAGACCCAGATTTCCTTGTAGGATATTTTTCAGATGGATTTGATCTCCCATATCTAAAAGCAAGAGCAGAAAAACATAATGTAAAATTATCTTTAGGATTAGATGGAACTCAACCCCGTTTTTCTCGAGGTGCTATGCTAACAGGAAAAATATCTGGAATTGTTCATATAGATTTATTAAAATTTATAAGAACCGCATATGCCCAATATATGAAATCTGAAACTCTATCCTTAAACGAGGTTGCAAAAGAATTTTTAGGAGATACAAAAAAAGATTTTAAGATAAAACACTCTTCTAAATTAGAACATAAAGATTTCTTAGATTATTATGAATATAATTTGCATGATTCTGTTTTAACACTTCAACTTTTTGAAAAGTTTTGGCCAGACATGTTAGAATTTACAAAAATAGTCCAAGAACCTATTTTTGAAATAAGTCGAGCGGGTTTATCTAAATTTACTGAATCATATATTTTGCATAATCTAGAAAAGTTTAACGAAATTCCAGAGAAACGTCCAAGCTATGATTCAATTGGGGAGAGAAAAAATATGAGAGTTGAAGGTGCATTTGTTTTAGAACCAACTCCAGGATTATATGAAAATATTGCTATGTTCGATTTTACTTCTATGCATACCTCAATAATAATCTCCCATAATATTTCAAAAGCAACTCTTCTAGAAAAAAAACAACCAAATTCTTATGAATCTCCAGAAATAGAAGAAAAAGGAAAAACAGAAAAATACTATTTTTCAAAAAAACCCGGATTTTTCCCAGAATTAATGAAAGAAATATTCCAAAAAAGAAAACAATTCAAACAAGAATACAAAAAGAATCCAAATTCTATAACTCTTGCAAGAAGTAATGCCTTCAAAGTATTATCTGCTTCAGCACACGGATATATTGCATTCTTTGGAGCAAGATATTATAGTCACGAAGCCTCCGCATCCATTCTAGCTTTTGTGAGAAAATACAACAAAGAAACAATAAAGAAAGTTGAACAAGCCGGATTTAAAGTTATTTTCGGGGATAGTGTTGACGGAAAAACCAAAGTAATAGTAAAAAATAAAGAAAAAGTTTATGAAGAAGATATAGAAAATCTATTCAAAAAGAAAGATCAAAAAGATGCATATGGAAAAGAATATGATTTTAAAAAAAACTTACAAGTATTAACACTTAATGAAAAAGGTATTTCTACATTCAAGCCAATTGTTTATGTTATGAGACATAAATGTAATAAAAAAATGTATAAAGTTAATTTTACAAATAATTGGAGTATAGATGTAACAGAAGATCATTCCTTGATTGGTTATCAATCAGAAAAATTTAATCAATGTAAAACAAATAAAAAAAATCCACTATTAAGATTAATTGAAATATCTCCCACAGAAATCAAGAAAAAGACAAGCACTATAGCCACATTAAAAAAAATCCCTCTAAACCCCAAAACAAAAAATTACCCCAAAGAAATATATGAGTTTCTAGGATTTTTTATTGGTGATGGAAGTTTTGCTAGAAGTAAAGAACATATAAAATCTGATAAAGATTATATGGTCAAATTATCTCTTGGATTAGATAAAGATGAGCTATTGAAAAATCTAATAACTCCTTTAATGGAATTAGGATATATAAAAAACTTCTGGGAAAGTAAAACAAGAAAAGGAGATTTAACAATAAATGGTCTAAAATTAATGGATATAATCTCAAATAATGTTAGGTCTAAAGAAGGAAAAAAGATAATCCCTGAATGGTTATTTGAAGAAAAAGAAGAAAATATATGTTCTTTTTTAAGAGGATTATTCTCAGCGGACGGAACTGTTATATTACGTGGGGGAACACCAATAATAAGATACACATCAATAAATGATGAATATATCCAACAAGTTAGAAAATTGCTTTATAGAGTGGGAATTTCTCATTCAACATTCAAAGAAAATTCTCCAAATAAATATAAAACAAAGATAAAAACCTATTCAACTGGAAGTTATTCAAAAAATATATTAGTAAAGAATAAAGAAGTCTTCGAAAAAAAAATTGGATTCATATTAGAAAGAAAAAATAAGAGAGCAAATATAGAAACAAGAGGAACTCAAAAAAAGTTAATTGAAAAATTCGATTTTGATACTCAAAGCGTTAAAGAAGTTAAAGAAATAAAATCCCAAAAATATGTCTATGATATTGAGGTTAAAGATACACATAGATTTTTTGCAAATAATGTATTAGTTCATAACACTGACTCAGTTGCATTTTTAATGGGAAACCAATCAGAGAATCAAATAAAAGAATTTCTAAAAAAACTTAATTCAGAACTTCCAGGAGTTATGGAACTAGAGTTAGAGAATTTCTTCAAAAGAGGTTTATGGGTAACAACTCGTGGGGGTGTAACCGGAGCAAAAAAGAAATACGCTCTACTTGATAAAAAAGGAAAAATAAAGATTCGTGGATTTGAAACAGTAAGACGTGATTGGTGTAAGCTTGCTCGTAATGTTCAAAACAAAGTATTGAACCAAATTCTTAAAGATGGTAATGAAAAAAAAGCTATAGAATTTGTAAAAGAATTAATAAAAAATATCAAAGCAAGAAAAATTCTTAAAGAGGATTTAATGATAAGAACCCAATTAAAAAAACCAATTTCTGAATATAAGGCAATTTCCCCCCACGTTATAGCAGCAAGAAAGATGAAAGAACAAAAAATTCCTATAGAAATGGGCGGACTTATAGAATATTACGTTGCAGAAAATAAAAATGGAAAGAAGAATCAACTAGTTAGAGATAGAGTCAAACTTCCAGAAGAACCCGGAGAATATGATATAGGATATTATCTAAGAAATCAAATACTCCCAGCAGTAGAGAATATCTTTCAGGTATTTAAAATAAATATCAATGAAATAATAGAAGGCAAAAAACAAACAACTCTTGGAGATTTCTAAAATATTAAGATTATTTTCTTCCCTTTTCTTCTTTCCATTGGGAATACATATTTCTATAGAAAATAACACCCAATGGAAGAACTATAATTGAAGTTATCACTTTTGTAATAAAACCAAACGCACTTAATACCGAGAATATCAAAGAAAAGTTTTCAATTCCTGGACGAATTAAAATTGTTTCTATAACTAATAAAGGCATATTTATAACAACACTTATTGCAAACACAACCAAAGTAAACAATAAAATATATCCAAAAGTTCTCCACCATTTTCCTTTAACTAAATGGTAACTTCCTTTCAAAGAATCCCAAATTCCCTTTTTCTCAATAAATAATACATAAAATGAGAAAATCCAGAAAACACTAAAAATTATTCCTGGAACTATTAAAAGAACATACAAAGGAATAAGAAATATTAATAATAAAATAATCAAACCTAATCCCTTCCAGAAATAATTTAATCCTCCTTTAATTGCCTCTCTTGCATTCATTCTTCCTTTCTTAAATGAAACAATATAAAGAATTCCTAAAAATAATATAAAATTCAAAAAAGCAGCTATAAAACCTAACATTAAAACAACTTTAGTATACTGTAAAAAGCTAGCAATAACTTCTGGAGGAAAAGACTTCATATCTTCAAGAGTAATTTGTACTCCAGTCAAAATACTTTGCTGAAATTGAGGAATAGTATTAAACAAATTAATAAGCATCATACCAGAAATAATAGTTACAATTGCTAAAGGAATTATATACAACCACAAATAACTTCTAAAAAATAATTTAAAATTATTTTTATACTCTTTCCAGCTATCAGTCAAAAGATCTCCGAACTCTTTCCTCTCTTTTTTCTTCACCATTTTACAAAAAAACAAAGACAAAATCATTTATAAAACTTATCTTACTTAAAATTATATGAAAACTCATAAAATTCCAGAAATGAAACCAGAATTTAGAGAGAAAATGGAAACTCTCTTTCCAGATAAAGAAGATTTTGAATCTTATTTAGAAATTCTAAAATCTCAACCAGTTCGTTCAATTAGATGCAATACTTTAAAAATCTCAGTAAAAGATTTGAAAATTCAATTAGAAAAAAAAGGTTGGAAAATATCTCACCCATGGAAAGAACAAGAAGAAATTATGGTTGTTGAAAATGAACTCAATCCTGGAGAACTTGGAAGAAGTTTAGAACATCTTCTTGGATATTATTACATTCAAGAGTTAGCATCAATGCTTCCGATAATTGCTCTAAATCCAAAACCTCATGAAATTTTTTTAGATTTATGCTCCTCTCCAGGAAGCAAAACAACACAGGCATCATCACTAATGGAAAACACCGGAACAATAATTGCAAATGAAGTATCAATGGGAAGACTAAAAATACTTGCATCAAATCTTGAGCGTTGTGGATGCACTAATTCAATAATTACAAGAAAAGATGGAGTGGCTCTTTGCCAGAGACTAAAAAAATTCAACCCAGATTTAAAATTTGATAAAATCCTAGTTGACGCTCCGTGTAGTGGAGAGGGAACTCTTCGTTCTTCTTACAAAACATATACTATGTGGAATCCAAAAACAATAACGATTCTTTCAAAGTTACAAAAACAATTAATCTCTTCTGCATTTGAAATCCTGAAGATAGATGGAGAACTAGTTTATTCAACCTGTACTCACGCTCCGGAAGAAAATGAGGAAATTGTAGATTTTTTGATAAAACAATTTCCCAATCAAGTTAAAGTAGAAAAAATATCCCTTCCAATTAAGCCTCGAGAAGGAATTCAAAAATGGAAAGAAAAAGAATACGCTGAAGATGTTAAATATTCCTGTAGAGTTTATCCACAAGACAACAACACGGAGGGATTTTTCCTTGTAAAAATCAAGAAATTAAAATGATTCCAAAATATCAAAATCAGATGAAAATATTCAGCAAAAAAGAAAAAACCGAAATAGAAAAAAAACTCCAAAAACAATTTGGAATAACAGAAATTCCCGGACATATAATCATGAGAGGAGAGGAACGTCTATTTCTCTACCAGGGTTCATTTAATGAAAGACAGCTTAAAGAATTAGAAAACACTCTTCCTGTAGAAAGGGTTGGAATTTATTTTGCAAAGATATTCAAAGACAAAACCGGAAACGAGTTTATTAGATTAAGTATAGAAGGCTCACAAATACTCTCAAACCAAATAACAAAAAATACCTTTGAACTAAACGAAGAGCAACTTCAAGAATGGATGTTAGGAAGAGAACTCCAAGTTTCAACAGGAAAAATATGTTTTCTAATTATGACTTATAAAAATAATTTTTTAGGAACTGGAAAAGCCTCAGAACTAAAAATATCCAATTTTATTCCAAAATCTAGAAGACTCAAAAACAAAGAGAATTAAATTAAAATCAGAAAATATCCCCATTATACTCAAAAATAATTTCACATTCATCACAATCATTACAACAAATTTCAGGAACTCCCTCATATTTACAAATTGGCTCCTCAAAATAAAAAGGAATTTTAATAGTTCCATCTAAAGGATAAACCCCATCTAAAGGGAAAAAAGAATTCCCTAAAATCTCTAACAAATTCCCCATATTATTCAAAATTCTAAATCATTTTTAAACATTCTTATAACACAAAACAAATTCTTAAGAAGCATTTAAGGGTTGGGGAATTTTATCCAAAATATCTTTAAGAACTTGTTCGTCAAGAGATTTCCCAGAACGTAAACCCCGTATTAGACCGCCCACTCTATCAAAATCAAAAACATATTTCCCAACTAATCTTGAACTATCAATTTGTCTTAAATTCGAATGTAATTTTTCAAAAATACCTTCTAGATAATCTAATTTAACTGTTCGTTCAGTACCCTTTAAATATTCTAAATCTAACAAACCCAAAATTAAACCCCTATAATCTAGATGAGCTATATTCGCTTCCATAACACTATAACCTTTAACCATAAAAAAAATAAATTATCATCATATTTAAATATTATCGTTCTCAGACATAAACATGAATAAAGAAAAAATCCTCAAAGCAGGAAAAATAGCAAATCAGGTTAGAGAATATGCTAAAACAATAATAAAAAAAGACATGCTACTTTTAGAGATTGCAGAAAAAATAGAATCAAAGATAATTGAACTCGGAGGAAAACCCGCATTTCCAACAAATCTCTCTATAGATGAAATCGCAGCACACTACACTCCCCCATATAATGATGAAACTAAGGCAAGTGGTTTGTTAAAAGTTGATTTTGGAGTTCATATAAACGGATTTCTTTCAGATACAGCATTATCTTTTGATTTAGAAGATTCTGAAAAAAACAAGTCTTTAATTCAAACAGCAGAAAAAGCTTTGGAAAACGCAATTTCATTAATAGAAAAAAATAAAGAAGCAACTCTAGGAGAAATAGGAAAAATCATCCAAGAAACAATTGAAAAAGAGAATCTTAATCCAATAATAAATCTTTCCGGGCACAGCATGGAAAAATATGATTTACATTCTGGAATAACAATTCCAAACATAGACAACAATTCAGACCAAAAATTAAAATCAGGTTTGATTGCAATAGAACCTTTTGTAACCTCTGGTTCTGGAAGAGTTTATGATGGAAAACCATCAGGAATTTATTTTCTTCAAAATGAAAAAAATATCCGAAGTCCAATAGCTAGAGAGACCTTATCTTTGATAATAGATAAATATCAAACCCTTCCTTTTTGTTCTAGATGGATTGTAAAAGAAATAGGAACAAAAGCTCTCTTTGGATTAAAACAATTAGAAGAAGCCGGAATACTTTATCAATTTCCACAATTAATTGAAGCAAGTAAGAACAAAGTAGCACAAGCCGAACACACAGTTTTTATTGATAAGGAAGTAGTTGTAACAACTAAATAGCTCTTTCTTCTATTTGTTGTCTTTGAGAATGTCTCAATAAAATTTTTAATAACTCTTTATCTCTACACTCTATGCAATAAGTAGTAGTAATATCACTTCCATAAATTAACCTTAAATCCTGATACATAGGATGACCAGGATCAATCTATCCCGAACTTCCATTAGAATTACGATAAACATTACCACAAACACAGCAAACTCTTAGCAAATCTTTTCTAGAACTAACATGCGTTTCATCCGCAGATTTCTGGTTGCCAACCATTATCAAAAGACAAAGAAAACTTAATTTTTAAACCTATCCTAGATAAGTATTTCCTTGTGGAACCGCAGATTTAACATTCTTAATAAATTGTTCTTCAACTTTTTTATAAACCTCAATTGTTCCTTTGTTAACACTCGGCTTAACTCTATTTAATGCTTCTTCAAAATGTTTTTTCTCAACAACTTTAGTTTCTATATTCTCTCTTAAAGCTAAAAGTGCCGCCTCTCTTGCTAAAGATTCTAAATCAGCCCCAGTATATCCCATAGTCTTCTTAGCAATTTCCTTAATAAAATTCTCCTTATCTTTTTCATTGAATAATTTTATAGTTTTTCCTCCAATCCCAATAGGCATTTTCTTTGTATGAATCTTTAAGATTTCTATTCTTCCTTTTTCTTCAGGAGCATTAACTAAAAGTATTTTATCAAATCTCCCAGGCCTAAGTACAGCAGGGTCTAACATATCCGGACGATTTGTAGCTCCAATAATTAAAATATCTTTCATATCCTCAAGTCCATCCATCTCAGCAAGAATTTGATTCAAAACTCTCTCAGTAACTTTCGCTCCACCAGAATCTCCTCCCCCTCCACGCTTTCCTGCTAATGAATCTATCTCATCAAAGAAAATAACACACGGAGCAACCTGTCTCGCTCTCTCAAAAATCTTTCTAACTCCTTCCTCAGATTTCCCAACCCACATACTTAACAAAGAGGGTCCCTTAATTTGTATAAAATTTGCTTCAGATTCTTTTGCAACTGCCTTAGCTAAAAGTGTTTTCCCGGTTCCTGGAGGCCCATAAAGCAAAATTCCTCTCGAAGGTCTAATTCCTAAACGAGTAAAACTATCTGGATATTTCATTGGCCACTCAACCGCTTCTTTTAATTCCTGTTTAACACTATCTAATCCTCCAGCATCTTCCCAAGATACATTTGGAGTTTCAACTAAAACCTCTCTCATCGCCGAAGGACGAACAACTTTCAAAGCATCTAAGAAATCTTCCTGTCTAACAACTAACTTCTCCAAAATCTCTGGAGGAATTTGTTCATCAGCTTCCAATTTTAATTGAGGTAAAAACTTTCTAAGAACATTCATTGCAGCTTCTTTTGTTAATGATTCTAAATCCGCCCCAACAAACCCATGAGTTACAGATGCTAACTCTTCTAATTTAACATTTTTTGTCAAAGGCATTCCTCTAGTATGAATTTTCAAAACATTTAGTCTTCCATTTTTATCTGGAACATTAATATTAATTTCTCTATCAAACCTTCCCGGTCTTCTAAGAGCTTGATCTAACGCATTAATTCTATTTGTAGCTCCAATAACTATAACCTTCCCTCGAGATTTTAACCCATCCATCATAGTCAAAATTTGAGAAACAACTCTTCTTTCCACCTCCCCACTTACTTCCTCTCTTTTAGGAGCGATTGCATCAATTTCATCAATAAAAATAATTGCAGGAGCTGTTTTCTCTGCCTCATCAAAAATATCTCTAATCTTTTTTTCAGACTCTCCATAAAATTTAGACATTATTTCTGGCCCGTTCAAAAGAATAAAATTAGCATCAGTCTCATTAGCAACCGCCTTAGCAAGTAGTGTTTTCCCGGTTCCTGGAGGCCCATGTAAAAGAACTCCTTTCGGAGGTTCTATTCCAAGCTTTTGAAAAATTTCTGGATGCTTTAAGGGAATCTCAACCATTTCTCTAATTTTTTTAATCTCATCACTTAAACCACCAATATCTTCATAAGTTATTTCTGGAATTTTTTCATCAGAAACATCAACAGCCTTAGAACTTAATGTTAATTCTGTATTCTCTGTAATTATAACTGGTTGACTTGGATTTGTACTTACAACTAAAAATCTAATCTGAGTAATTCCCCCTCCAAGATTTCCAAAACCCATATTATTAAACATCTCTCCAAAAATATCATTTAACTCTCCAAAATCTTCAGACATCAAATCTTTTCTTCTCTGAACTCCTCCAAGAACCACAACGTCCCCTTTTACTACCGCTCTTCCTAAAAGTCCTTGTTTAAGATTTTCTGGATCTCCCTGAACCATAATTCCTTTTTGAGCCGGAGCAATCATAACTTTTTTTGCCTCTTTTATTTCAGCTTTAGAAATATGAACTAAATCTCCAATTCCTGTTTTTGCATTTCTTCTTAAAATACCATCAATTCTAATAATTCCCTCACCCACATCTGCAGGATAAGCTCTATCTGCAATAGCAATAGTCTCTCTATTTCCTTTGATTAGAATAACATCTCCTCTCTTAATATCTAGTTCTCTCATTATCTCTGCATCAAGCCTAGCTATTCCTTTGTAAGCATCATCTTGCATTGCTTCAACAACTTTTAATTGAATCTCATTTTTTTTATTCATTTTGATTATTTTTCTTTTTTAATTCACTAAAATTTAAACTCAGTCTCCCCATATCCTCAAAACACAACCTAACCATATTGTCCATAATTTTTTCTTGTTCTCTCATAAATGAAACTATCTCTTTTGGAATGCTAACCGCATAAGAGTTTCCGACAAGTCTCATTTTAACGCTGAACTGCTTATTTTTAAGGTTTACGAATTTATTATACTCTTGTTCATCTACTGGATGAATTATTTTTTCTCCACATCCCGGACAAACTAACGCTCTAAAAACAAAATTATTCTTTTGTATATTCACTTTTTGCATCTTCTTCCCACACTTATTACATAAAATTACGTTATCAAAAATATCGTGTGCCATTTTTTATTTTTCAGTGTTTCCTTTTGTATCCATTTTTTACTTTTTAATATTTCCTTTTTTGTTTATTTTTTATTTGTTGTTTCCTTTTTACTTTTTTGTTTTATTTATTTGTTGTTTTCTTTTTTTTCTTTATTTTTTATCTTTATTGAATATACCGGCCGAAGCCGGTAGAGGTGAAGAGGTTTTGATACAGAAAACTTTAATTTTCTGAATAAAACTTGTAAGAGTATATACACTCTTTCGTATACACAAGATAATATACATTTATAAATGTTTCTGTGATTCACAAAACACTTTAAAAACTCAATAATCTTTTTCTTTTAATGAAACCAAAAGAGACAAAAAATAAAATTAAATATTATTTAAATCAATTCTGGTATCTTGTTTGGAAAGATGACTCTCTAAAAGGATGGGTATTTACTCTGCTTTTTTTATTTATATTTATAAAATTTATTTTCTTTCCGACGCTAAGTTTAATGACCGGAACCTCTCTTCCTCTAGCAATAGTTGAATCCTGTTCTATGTATCATGAAGGAAACTTATTTTCTAACGATGCTACCTGGTTTGAATTCTGGAATGAAAAATATTCTGAAGTAGGAATAACCGAAGAGGAATTTCAAGAATTTCCATTTCAAAACGGATTTAACAAAGGAGATATTTTATTTATAGTAGGTTCCAAGCCAGAAAATCTCAAGGTAGGGGATATAATTATATTTAGCACAGAAACAAGAGGTACGCCACTAATTCATAGAATAATAAAAATTCAGAAAGAGGGTGATTCTTATATCTTCTCAACAATCGGAGACCACAACTCAGGACAGCTTCCTATTGAAAAAGTAATAAACGAAAATCAAATAGTTGGAAAAGCCAAACTAAGACTAGTTCCTTATCTTGGTTGGGCAAAGTTAATATTTTTTGAACATCTAAAATCAGAAAATGAAAGAGGTTTTTGTAAAAGCAATTACTAGAAGAAAGTTTTATAACCTAAAAAGTTATGAAATAGTAATATTTAAAAAGAGTTTAAGCAAACTAATCAAACGTTAAAAATGGAATTTTGTCCGAAATGTGGTTCTGTACTAATACAAAAAAGAAAAAATGATGGCTGTGCCCGTTGTAATTATTCTGCTAAAGGTAGAACAAAACTAAAAACATCAGAAAAAGTTGATGAAAGAAAACCTGTAGCAGTAGTAAAAAGCAAGGGAAATGAAATTGATCCAATAGTTAATGAAAAATGTAAGGCATGTGGACACAACGAAGCTTATTTCTGGACTGTTCAAACACGAGCTTCAGACGAATCAGAAACAAAATTCTTTAAATGCACCAAATGCGGAGCCACAAGAAGAGATTATAATTAAATGGCCCCGAAGGGATTTGAACCCTCGACACCCAGATTAAGAGTCTGGTGCTCTAACCAGGCTGAGCTACGGAGCCATTAAGAAAAGTAAAAATTACTTTGTTTAAAAAACCTTCCAAATAAAAAAATTCTTAGAATTATAAAAAATAAATAAAAAAATAGAATTACAATTAACACTCGCTTCTTTTATTCAAGGGCATGGTAAGAACTACTTTATTAGTTTCTGTATATTCTCTATTGCATCTGCAACTTCTCTTCCTTTCTTAGTTAGCTGTATCACCTTTATTCGCCCTCTTTTTTCAAAAACAACCAAACTAAGCTCTTCCAAAGTTTGTAGTATCTTTACTGCATGGCTATAAGTACAATCAACTTCCTTAGCCAGAATACTACCATACCTCATCCGTGTATTCTTCTTCAAAGAAACCAGCATCAAAGCAGGCTTTCTCCTGAAAAAGATATCAAAGTTATCTTTCATTTTTATAGATGTTTTAATGTATATATCCAGATAGTATTGTCCTTTTAAGTCTTTTGGAAGATATATATTCACTCGTAAGAAGTAGTATTTTTACAAAAATTTATAATCCCACTTTCTATAAATCATTATGACAAAAATACTCGCAGCAGGAGATATTCATGGAGATACCGGCCTAGTTAAGAAACTCGCAGAAAAAGCCAAGAAGGAAAATGTAGATTTAGTAATTATTGCAGGAGACTTAACTCTAATGGAAATGGAAACAAAAAACCTAATTGGCCCGTTCACAAAAATAAACAAACCAGTTTTATTACTTCACGGAAATCATGAATCTTTATCAACAATAGATTTTCTAAGTGAGATGTATCCCAATGCAAAAAACCTTCATGGTTACTCAGTAAAAAACAAAGATGTTGGAATTTTCGGAGCCGGAGGAGCAAATTTTGGTTTTTCTTCAATGAGTGAAAAAGACTTTTTTGAAACTCTGAAAAAAGCTCACAAGGGGATTGAAAATTCAAAAAAGAAGATAATGGTAACTCATATGCATCCTTATAACTCTAAAGCAGAATTCTCTGGAATCCGAGGAAGTAAAGGAATTAGAAAAGCTATTCAAGAATTCAAACCAGATATTTTTCTCTCTGGACATATTCACGAAGCCGAAGGAATGGAAGAGAACATAGGAAAAACCCGAGTAATCAATATAGGAAGAAAGGGAAAAATAATAGAAATATAATAAATAATCTTAAAATTAAAAAATAGAAAACTAAGGAATTAAAATCTGTTTAATTCTCTTTTGAAATTCTGATTCAAGTTTAATTCTCTTTTGCATTAAATCTTGCTCATGACTTTGAATTCTTTCTTTAAGTTTATCTTCAAATTCTTTTCTTAATCTTACTTTTATTTCCACTTCTTTTTTAGAGAGCTCCTGTTCAATTTTTCTATGTGATTCGATTTCAAGTCTCTTTTTTAAATTATTTTCATCGATCTGTCTTTTAAATTCATACTTTTTCTTCATACTTTCTAAATATGCCATATCTTTCTTAAGCTTATTCTCTACAATTTTTTTATGACTATCTAATTTAGCTTTATATTCATCAACAAGAATCTTTTTTTCAGAATTAATTCTTTTTTTCATTCTCTCCAGAACCATTTCCTTACTTTTAAGCTCTGCCTCCTCTTTATCTTCCTTAATTTTCTCTTTTTCCTGAATTTGCGTCTTTAATTTATTTTTTTCTTTTCCTAATCTCTCCCTAAGTTTCTCATTAAACTTATTAGAAACCTCTTTATCTAATTTATTTTGTACTTTTTCTTTATAATTCTCTTCAAGCCCCATTTCTCTTTCTTTTAAGATTCTTTCAAAATCCTTTCTTTTACTATTTAATTCTTGTATAGCATCTAAATGTTTATTTTTAAGATCATCCTCATTTTTTTGTTCCTGAATAGATTTATTTTTTAATTCTTCAACTTTTCTGACAAGTTCCTTCTTAACTGCCTCGTCTAATTTTAATTTATGTTCTCTCAATTGACTATCAGAATGTTTTCTTAACTCAGCAATATATTTTTTGGCAACTTGTAATTTCTCCTTATTTAGTTTCTTCATTAACTCCTCATTAAACTTATCAGAAACTTCCTTATGTAAAGACTCTTTTACTTTCTTCGCATATTTCTTGTCAAGCATCTTTTTAACCTCTAAAGAGGATTGATTCAATTTAACAGAATACTTTCTTTGTAGTATTGCTTCCAGTTCTTTTTTTCTATCATTAAAGTTCTTTATTAGATTTTTACGTTTCTCCTCAAACTCCTTTTCTTGAATTTCTAAATCTTTCTTAAGAGAAGAATTAATTTGAATCTCTTTATTTCTAATTCTCTCTGAAAGAGCAGATTTTGTATTATTTAAAAAATCATTAAAATTATTACTAACTAAAACATCAACGCCCGTATCAATTTGTCCTACTTTCTTCTTTTTTCCAATCTGTTCAACCTTTTCATTCAACTTTTTTATCTCTCTTTTTATCTCTGGAAAATTGTCTTTTAAATCTTCAACATTTTCCCTAATTTCTCTTTTTATCTCTGGAAACTTTCCTTTTAATTCCTCAACATCTTTTTGAATTTCTCTCGTTCTAGTTGATTTTTTTCTTTTAGGTCTGTATTTTTTATGAATCTTTAACTTCAAAACTTTAATTGCTTTTTCTATATTTGGAACTTCAGAAACATTCTTTAATTTACTTCTTATTAACTGCTCTTCTTTTGCAAATCCACGAGTATCCAAAGAATTAAGTTCTAGTCTTAATTCTTTTAATCTTTTTATTCCAATCTGAAAAGTTTCGAAATCCTTTCTACTTATAGAACCATTAGACTTCTTTTTATCACCCATTTTAATATAATATATAAATTAATTTTTATACCTTTCTATTATTCTTTGAGGAAACTAGTTTTATAACCTTTTTCTCTCAAGCTTTTCACTCTTTTTTGCATCTCTAATTTTGATATTTTTTTCATCTCTTTTTCAGTTTCAAATACTCCATAACCCTTCTTTTCCCATTCTTTTAGCTTTTCTTCTATTTTATTTTTATTTCCAGTTTTTTTTAAACGCTTAACTTCAGAAATTCGTTCTTTTTGTTTTTTCTTTATTTTTCCAATAATTCTCTTTTTTGCTTTATTTATCTCACAAATTTTCTTTTTCTTACTCTTTGACTTAGACTGATTAATTCTTTTTTTATAAAGACTAATAGTCTTCAAATTCTCTTTTAATTCATTTCTTTGCTGTTTCCTCAAACGTAATAATAAATCATCACGAGTTTTAATAAAATAAACAAACATAGCAATAATTCCTATAACAAAAACAATAACAAGAATGACAAAATACTTTATATTTCCAAATTCTTCCTGTGAATCTTTATTTAAAACACTAAAAAGAAGTCCAACATCACTTCTAGCAGCACCATCACTAATAGTAGTAATAAAAACATAATCTCCCTCAGGAAGAGTCTTAGGTATATCAATAATTTTTGTTTTTTCTAAGCTTGTCTGAACAATTAAAACTTCGCTATCTGACAAAATTTCTTCACCTTCTAAGGTTTTTATTGAATAAACCATAGTTACATCATCTACATCACTATTTTCTAAATTAAATATTTTTAAAGAAACTCCAAATTTACCCCCCGGATAAACAGTTTCATATTTAGGAAGAATATTTTGAGTTATTGCGAAAACTCTATTCACTGACTCAACTCCAATAATAATTGGTATTCTCTTGCTAGTTTTTTCTGAATCAATCACCATTTGTCCAACATAAATTCCTTGCTCAAACCCTTCCCGAACATGAACTTCAATATTTCTAGACTCCCCTTTATTTAATTCAAAAGAATCCTCTTCAACAAAAATCAAATTCTCCACATTAGGAAAAGAAATTTTAAAATTCTGAGCATTTTGATTATTCATAATTTTTACATTACTAATAGATTCACCACCGACGGGAATATTTTGTTTAATCAAAATTGTATTAGAACTAAAATCCTGCTCAGATTTTGTTAAATTAAAAACAAACAATAAAGCCAAAGCTACAATTACAACCAAAATTATTACTTTTATCCTTCCTCTCATTTTATCCTCTCTTTTTTCTCTTTATTTTAAGTATTTTCTTTCTTTTATATTTAACGAAAGCGAAACCAATTCCAAATGAAAGCACAATAAGGAAAATTAAAGATATCATAATCAATTCATTTTTTATGAAACCTATTTTTCTATTAACCTTAAATTGTGTACTTGTAACTGCCACCCCATCAGGATAGACTAACTCAATACCTAAAACATAATCACCAGATTCTAAACCAGTTGTATCAAATTTCTTCATCAATGTTTTTTGATTTTCAACAGCAATAGTTTCTGATTCTAAAAAATGTGTTTTTCCTTGATAATCTTTAATTATGTAGTTCAGAGTTACATCCATTTTTTCCTTTATACCCATCTGAAGAATATCAATTTGAGTTTCCAATTCTTCCCCTAAAGATATTGTTTTAGATTTATGAAGTAGACTAAGAGTTATATCAAACAAGCTCTTCTCAGTTTTAACATTTATAGTAACTAAAATTTCTTTAGAAACTCCTCCAGAACTTACAATAATCTTCCCTGTATAAGTTCCTGTTTTTTCAGGAGCAATAATTCTGAAATTTACTGCTTTTGACTCTCCTGCCTTTAAACTCAACGAATCTTTATTTAAACTAATTATATCTTCAAGAGTCTCTACACTAATTGAAAATGTCTTTTCTGTAGTTGCATCATTTGTAATTGTTATTGAATCTGATTCTATTTTTCCTAAAGCAATTACTTTTTCGTATGAAGGTTCTACACTAAATGTAGGTGTGACTGTAGTTGTTTCCCCACCACCTCCCCCTCCACCAGGACTTCCACCACCAGGAGCTACATAAGTCTCCTCCGAGGAATAAATACTAAATCCAGTTACATTAAAAATCAAAATCCCAGTTGCAGATGTATAACTCTCCTGCGTACAAACAGTAGCATCACAAACCACCCCATCAACCAAAATCCGCGGAGTTGTAAAAGTTAAATTATACAATCTTAAAGTTGCTGATTTATTCATCCCAGTTAAAAAACTTGAATTCAATTCTATCCTATTTTGAGAAACATTAATATAATCACTCAAATTTGTTCCCCTCACTAAACTAACATTTTCACTAAAGCTAATCTTTCCATATTCAGTGTTATCAATCACCGCCCCAGAAACATTATTCAAATCCAGCCCAGTGAAGTCAGTTGTCTGCCCCCCGAAAGCATCCGTAACCACAGGATTTATTGTCATCGTCCTCAAATCAGTCAAATTAACATTCCCAGCCAAGTCCTGCGCATAAGCTTTGAAAGTATGTTCTCCGTCGGAAAGAGAAGTGTAATTATTTTCCATTCCTGTTTTTGATGTTGCATTGTATAGGGCAAGGATTTCATCTGCAGATAAAGAACGATTGAATATCATCACATCATCGATTGAGCCGTTGAAAGCAAGAGCTCCTAAGTCTGATGACCCAATCTGCCCCTCTCCCATAGTCCAATCTGCTGCAGCATTGAAAATCTTTGATTTGTCTAAAACACCATCAACATAAATTGTTCCATTCATTGTTAAACCATTAAAAGTAGTAACCACATGATGCCAATTACCCACAGTAATTGTACTTGCAGACCCAGATAATGTATCTGAACCTAAATAGAACTTTATTCCATCTGCAGGAGATGCTGAATCAACTTCAATTAAAAAACCTTTATCCTCTCCATAATTCTCATCATCATAAATATAATTATCTACATTATTCACTGAAGGCAATTGTGCAAGTTTAACCCAAAAAGAAAAACTAATAATACTATAGTTAACTGCATCAACATCAACATAATCCCCACCCCCATCAAACTCGAATGCCCCACCCATTTTCCCAGCAGAAGTATAACTCGCATCCCCCTCAACTGTCCCATTATTCGAATTACCCGACCAAATCTCACTCCCCAATTCACCGTCGCTGTTTTCCCGTCGCACCAAGACAATATCATTCTCCACATCCACATCATAAATTTTCCCATCGTACTCCGCCTTATTTATACTTTCAATCCGCACAGGCTCATTTTCAGAATCCAAGAAATACAATTCCTTACCTTCCTCATAATCCGAATAAACATCAGAAACCGCCCTTAATTCAAAATCCCCAACCGAAAGTTTTTTATAACCGCTCAAACTCTCTAAATTCATGGAAGAAATTATTCTAAAAGTTGATGTGCCTGCAGAATTCAAAGATAAATTCGAAGTCGCATTAAATAAAGTTGTAGAAGAATTTGTCAAAAGACTACAGTTTTCAATTGTAGAAGAACTATCTGAAATATCTGCAGATGACAAAAGAGAAATCAAAGATTCTGTTGTCAAAGAGGTAGTTGCATCACTAGATGAAACCTCTACAAAATTAGATTCTGGAGAAATACAGCCTATATCTTTAGATGAATTTAATAATTGGTGCGAATAATGAAGATTGACATCTCCAATATCAAAAGACCCCTCGATAAACTCAGAAAAAAAGACCCTTCTCTCTTCAGAACTATCCAAAACAAAATCAATCAAATTGCTTCTTTTGACAAAACCACAATCCAGCATTTCAAAAACCTCAGGCATAATCTCAGCAACTACAAAAGAGTCCACATCGGAAGTTTTGTTCTCATGTTCAAAATCCACAAGAACACAATCATCTTCGACAAATTCATCCATCACGACAAAGCCTACTGAATTAGAATCAGAAGAATAAACCTTATGCTCCTTACTCACAACTAACTCACTCCCATCTTCCAAAACAATCTCATAAACATCCCCCTCATTATCAAATTCTTGCCACGCATCAGGCAACTGCCACTCCCCCTCACCCGTCGCTTCATTCAAAGTCATAACTTTCTCGTCACCCTTCAAATCAACAAACAATTTCCACCCTTCATCTGTCAAAATCTCAGTCCGATTATCATAACATCCCATATAATCCTCCACAGTTGTCGAGTTGTAATCATCCATTCTCCACCACGAAACTAAAGAATTATCAAAGTTAGGAATTACACTAAAATCCCCATTATCCGAAGCTGAAACATTCACATAAATATCTGAATTACTTTGTGTTGAAGCATTATCTGGAGTTGGGGAACTAAAATTAATCAAAGGATAAGTTGTGTCGACAATAAATGTCCTGTTAGCTTCAGCAAAAGCACAATTCCCACCATCATCACAAGCATAATAATTCCAAGAATAATTCAAGCTGTCAACTAATGTCAAAGACAAATTAGTCTCATTAAATGTTCCCGTTATATCTATAGAATTTGTATCAATCAGAGTTGAAGCATTCCAAACATAAAGCGTTGCGTTCTTTAAATCCAAATCAGTGAAGTTAGCATTAAACCAAACTGTTCCAGTATTGAAGTTCGACGCATTCACAGGAGAAACTAAAGTCACAACAGGCGGAACAGTTGCACTCACACTAACACTCAACAAATCAGTTTCATTAACATTCCCACCAACATCTTGAACATAAGATTTGAATGTATGTGTTCCATCTGCCTGTGATGTAAAGTTGTGATATGTTTGTGTTGAATTATATAATGCTGTTATTTCTTCTACTGATAAAGAACGGTTGAATATCATAACGTCGTCTATTGAACCATTGAAATCATTTGTGTTATCATCTCTACCTATATATCCATTTGCTGTTGAATAATTAAGAGTATTAGCAGTCCCAGAATAAGTTCCATCATCATCAACACCATTAATATATAAACTCATATCATTAACACCATTAATAATTCCTGTAATGTGATACCAAGTATTATAACTAAGTGCCGTTGTTCCAGATTTTGTATTTCTACATGCAGGACCATCTCCACAATCTCCATTACCAAAATGGATTTGGATTTTTTGGTCATTTCTAAATTGAAGAAGGACACCCCAATAATATCCAGCTCCCTGAGTATTAAAATTATCATTAGATATGATTGTTGAATAACCATTTGAAGTAGGTTTTATCCAAGCAGACATTGTAATTGGAAATTGTGGTTTAATTGAATTACTATTCCCAACACTAACATAATCATTCACACCATCAAAACTAAATCCTTTTCCTAACTTCCCTGCATCTGTCTGAACAGCCCCATTAGTTGCAGTTCCATTATTAACTCCCTTATAATCTAAAGGATTACCTGAACCATCCAAATCATCCATTCTCCACCAAGAAACTAAACTATTATCCCAATCAATAAAACTACTTTTGTTATTTGCATCACTTGTTGAATAATTTACATAAACAGAATTTCCATTTATATTTGAATTATTGTCTGGTGTTGGAGTTGTGAAATTTATTTGGGGAGAAGTTGTATCTGTTCCAAATCCAATTAGCTCACTTGCAATTATATTTCCTGCCAAGTCTTGTGAATATGCTTTGTAAGTGTGGCTTCCATCATTTAAAGTTTTTGTGTATTGTAATTGTGTTGCATTATAAAGAGAAGTTATTTCTTCTGCACTTAAACTTCTGTTATAGATTTGAACATCGTCTATTGAGCCGTTGAAGTAAACGCCTCTTTTACCAATAATTAAAGATTGAGTATTTGTAATATTAGTGATTGTTGTAGGGTCTGCTGAATTTGAAAGAGAACCATCTGTATAAGATTTTAAACCTGTTGGATTATCTCTATCAACTGTAAAGACAACATGATGCCAACCAGTATTTTCTACATCATCTGTAGCAACAAAAACAAGTTCAGAACTAATATTTTCTAAATACATTCTCAAATGACTTGTAACTGTTGCAATAGTCCACCCAGGATAACCGCCTCCTAAAGAACCTGTAGATTTTTTGTTAATTACTGATTTCCAATTAATTACAGTAGGATAATCAACCCAAAAAGAAACAGTAAAATCATTAGTTGCCATATCTAAACTCGCATCATTCCCAGCATCAACATAATCATCAACACCATCAAAACTAAATCCTTTTCCAAGTTTTCCAGCAGTTGTAAACACAGCCCCACCTTTCGCACTTCCATTATTAATACCAAAGTAATCAGTTGGGTCATTTGAAGAATTTAAATCATCCATCCTCCACCAAGAAACTAAACTTCCATCTAAATCAGGAATTATACTTCCTGTTCCACTTTCGCTCGATGAAACATTAAACAAAACAGCCGAATTATTATACCAAGATGTATTTACAGGAGAAAATATACTAACAGTTGGATTAATATTATCCACATCAAAAGTTACAGAAGATGAATTTAAATTTCCAGCAGTATCATTGCACCAGACAGTCCAGGTATTGGTTCCTTTTGTGGAATTGCTGTTTAATCCTGTCCAGTTTGTTCCTGCACTAACAGAAGTATAATTCAAACTTCCATTTCCATACCAGCAACTTTGCACATTTGTGTCTGTTATTGTATAATTTAAATCATTAACATAATTTGAATAAGATGTATTAAGTGGATATGTTATATTTACTATTGGATAAGTTGTATCAACCACCACACTTCTCAACTCTGTATAATTAACATTCCCCGCAGTATCCTGAGCATAAGATTTGAATGTATGTGTTCCATCTGTTTGTGATGTAAAGTTGTGATATGTCAAAGTTGAATTATATAATGAAGTTATTTCTTCTGCACTTAAACTTCTGTTAAATATCATTACATCATCGAGGGTACCATTGAAATAAGCTCCAAAATCAGATGTCTGACCAATAAAAGCATTTATCCCAGATAAATCAGACACTGTTAAAGGAATTGTTCCTATATAACTTGGTACCATATTAACACTATCTATATAAACTTTTAATCTATCTGCATTTGTTGCACCACTTCCATCAAAAACCATTGAAACATAAGCCCATTTTCCACTACTTATAAAATCTAGATAATTAAAGATGTCAGCCCTAGTTCCTACACTATCACTTTCAATATAAAATCTAAAAGTAGTAGTGTCAGTAAGAACATTAATATTATTATCAGAATCTTTATACTTTTTAAAAATAGTTCCGTCTAACCCTACAATATTTTGTTTCATCCAGAAACTTAATGTAAACTGAGAAGCACCATTCAATTCACTAATATCGCCAACATCAACATAATCATCAACACCATCAAAACTAAATCCTTTTCCTAACTTCCCTGCATCTGTCTGAACAGCCCCATTCTTTGCACTTCCATTATTAACTCCTTTGTAATCTGTCGGGTCGTTTGAAGCATTCAAATCATCCATTCTCCACCATGAAACTAAACTATTATCCCAATCAATAAAACTACTCATTGCATTTGTATCAGAAGTTGTATAATTTACATAAATATCTGAATTACTTTGTGTTGAAGCATTGGAAGGAGTTGGGGAAGTGAAGTTAACTAAAGGATAAGTTGTGTCAACAATAAATGTCCTGTTAGCTTCAGCAAAAGCACAGTTATCACCATTATCACAAGCATAATAATTCCAAGAATAATTCAAACTATCGCCCAATGTCAAAGACAAATTAGTTTCATTAAACGTTCCTGTTATATCTGTAGAATTTGTATCAACCAGAGTTGTATCATTCCAAACATAAAGCGTTGCGTTCTTTAAATCCAAATCAGTGAAGTTAGCATTAAACCAAACTGTTCCAGTATTGAAGTTAGACTCATTTGATGGACTTATTAATGTTGTAACAGGCGGAACAGTTGCAGATATGTTTATTGTTCTCAAATCAGTCGAATTAACATTCCCCGCTTCATCCTGAGCATAAGCCATGAATGTATGTGTTCCATCTGTTTGTGATGTAAAGTTGTGATATGTTTGTGTTGAATTATATAATGCAGTTATTTCTTCTGCACTTAAACTTCTGTTATATATTTGAACATCGTCTATTGAACCGTTCCAAAAGGATTTATCAGAATTCCCCATAATAAGGTCAGATACTCCTTCTATAGCATCTGCATCTGCTGTTATTGTTTCTCCCGTAGGAATATCTTTCACACCATCTATATATAAGTTTGTACTAATTCCTGCTTCCCTCACAAACACAAGGTGTTGCCAATTTGTTGTTTGGACATTCGATGCACTTTCATAATTTTTGTTAGCCCCCCCAAAGTTCAGAATTATTTGGATAACTCTAGCGCCTCCATAAAAATATCCATCTTTATCATATCTCATAGAAAATTTGCTATCTAAACCGCCATAAATAAACCCATTATCTGTATAAGCCGAATTAGATTTAATCCAAACTGATAAAGTAAAATCTTTAAGACCATTAATACTACTATTCCCAGCACCAACATAATCATCAACACCATCAAAACTAAATCCTTTTCCTAACTTCCCTGCATCTGTCTGAACAGCCCCATTAGTTGCAGTTCCATTATTCACACCCTTATAATCTAAAGGATTACCTGAATCATCCAAATCATCCATTCTCCACCATGAAACTAAACTATTATCCCAATCAATAAATGAGGAAATATCATTTGTATCAGAGGTTGTATAATTCACATAAATATCTGAATTACTCTGTGTTGAAGCATTTGCAGGTGTTGGTGATGAAAAGTTAATCAAAGGATAAATTGTATCAACAATAAATGTCCTGTTAGCCTCAGCAAAAGCACAGTTATCACCATCGTCACAAGCATAATAATTCCAAGAATAATTCAAGCTATCAGACAAACTTAAAGACAAATTAGTTTCATTCAATGTTCCAGTTATTGCAGTAGTATTAGTTCCAATTAAAGTTGAAGCATTCCAAACATAAAGTGTTGCATTCTTTAAATCCAAATCAGTGAAGTTCGCATTAAACCAAACTGTTCCAGTATTGAAGTTAGACTCATTTGATGGACTTATTAATGTTGTAACAGGCGGAACAGTTGCAGATATGTTTATTGTTCTC
>Ga0222658_1000261_pt1 | contig 30803 bp, 24 predicted proteins | sample AntAcemetagen476_FD_179830 | JGI IMG/M metagenome (GOLD analysis project Ga0222658, IMG submission 179830) | Saline water microbial communities from Ace Lake, Antarctica - #476 | ecosystem: Environmental > Aquatic > Non-marine Saline and Alkaline > Saline | place: Antarctica: Ace Lake... | reverse complement strand
AGGCGCATGTCCCGCCTGTAACGGATTGGGATACCAAATGGAATTTAGTCCCGATCTGGTCGTTCCCGATAAGTCTAAAAGTCTCTTGAAAGGCGCACTTTCACCTATTGGCGAGCAACCCAAGGGCACTTATTACGGTAATATTCTTAAAGGCCTGGCCCAAAAGTATAATTTTAATTTTTCTACACCTTGGTATCTCTTGAACAAAGAAGTTCAGCAGATATTATTATATGGCACAGGACATAAAAAACTGGTGATCGATTATCAAGGCAAAAACTGGAGTGGTCAATATACCAGCGGTTGGGAAGGTGTAATTCCCAATTTAAAGCGACGATATCATCAAACGACCTCTGCTATGATGCGAGAAACGATCGAAAAGTATATTTCTCAACAAACGTGCCGAGTTTGCGGGGGCTCACGCTTAAAGCGAATATCTACCTCGGTATTTATCGGTGGTAAAAGTATTGATGATCTTGAACGTATGTCGATTAAACAAGCCCTTAAATTTATACGGGGTTTAAAATTGACAGATACCGAAAAGATCATTGCTGAACAGATACTCAAAGAAATGAACCAGCGTTTGGGTTTTCTTGAGAATGTGGGATTAGAATATTTGACTTTGAACCGCAGTGCAGGCACACTTTCCGGTGGAGAAGCTCAGCGAATTCGTTTAGCAACCCAAATCGGCTCACAGTTGATGGGTGTGATGTATATTTTGGATGAGCCAAGTATTGGTCTGCATCAACGCGATAATATTAAACTGCTTGAAACGCTTAAGGGTCTGCGAGATCTTGGCAATAGTATTATTGTCATTGAACATGATCAGGAGACCATGGAAGAAGCTGACTGGATCATTGATATTGGTCCGGGCGCAGGTATTCATGGCGGCAAAATTGTCTGCGAGGGAACACCCGCGGAAGTTATGGCTTGTGATAAATCATTGACGGGTCAATATTTATCCGGGAAAATGAGTATTCCTGTCCCTGAAAAACGTCGTAAGGGCAATGAAAAATTCATAAAACTTTTTGGTGCCGAAGGTAATAACCTAAAAAAAGTTAATGTTGAAATACCCTTGGAAACGATGACTTGTGTTACCGGTGTCAGTGGTTCGGGTAAAAGCAGTCTGATCAACGAAACTCTGGTTCAGATACTGCATCGTGACCTGATGCATGCAAAAGGAACTCCTTTAAAATATGAGCATGTAGAAGGTAAAGACCAGCTCGATAAGATCATTAATATTACTCAATCGCCGATCGGAAGAACACCCAGGTCCAATCCGGCGACATACACCGGTGTTTTTACCTATATTCGTGAGCTTTTCTCATCTTTACAGGAATCTAAATTACGCGGTTATCAGCCCGGACGCTTCTCATTCAATGTTAAAGGTGGTCGTTGCGAATCATGCAGCGGTGATGGCGTAAAAAAGATCGAGATGCACTTTTTGTCTGATGTTTATGTGCGTTGTGAAGTTTGTAAAGGTCTGCGTTATAACAGGGAAACACTTGACATCAAATATAGAGGCAAAAATATTGCCGAAGTTCTGGATATGACGGTTGAAGAAGCACTTGAATTCTTTAAAAATCATCCAAAAATAAAGAAAAAACTAAAAACCTTGAACGATGTAGGGCTAGGATATATCCATCTTGGGCAACAGGCAACAACCTTATCCGGTGGTGAAGCTCAAAGAGTGAAGCTTGCGACCGAATTGAGCAGAATGGGGACAGGTAAAACTTTATACGTTCTTGATGAACCGACAACCGGTTTACATTTTGCCGATGTTAACATGCTATTGGAAGTTCTCAATAAGCTGGTGGATAAGGGCAACACTGTGTTGATCATTGAACATAATATGGATGTGATCAAGAATTCCGATTGGGTGATTGATCTTGGTCCCGAAGGTGGTGATCAGGGCGGTAGCGTTATGGTTACGGGAACACCTGAAACTATTGCACAGCATACAAAATCATATACGGGAAAATACCTAAAGAAGGTCCTATAATTGGATAAGCATAAGAAATACGATGTCATTATTGTGGGTGCCGGCGTGAGTGGTACGGCAATTGCCAGCGCATTGGCTTCTTATGATATTTCGGTCTGTGTTCTTGAAAAAACAAATGATATTTCCAACGGGGCTTCAAAAGCGAACAGTGGCATTGTCCATGCGGGTTATGATGCTAAACCCGATACACTTATGGCACGCTTTAATGTTCGAGGGAACGAAATGTACCCTGAACTTTGCGAACGTCTTGACGTACCATTCACACCCTGTGGCTCTTATGTTGTCGCTTTTAGTGAGGAAGACATCAGGACCTTATATGAATTGAAAGAACGCGGCGAAAAAAATGGTGTTCCGGATCTTAATATCCTAAGTGCCGATGAAGTACAAGCGCATGAACCCAAACTCAATAAAGAAATTAAAGCGGCCCTCTATGCACCCACGGCCGGTGTGGTGAGTCCTTATGAATTGAGCATTGCTTTTATGGAACATGCGATGGATAATGGTGCAGAGCTATTTTTGGAAACGCCGGTTCTAGGTATAAATAGATCCGATACCGGATTTATTGTTAAAACAAAAGAAAATACCTTTGAAGCAAAGATCGTGATAAATGCTGCCGGAGCTTATGCAGATAAGATCCATAATATGCTTATGGAACCTGCTTATTCGATCGAGCACCGTCGTGGTGAATATTTTTTATTGGACAAATATGCTGGTGATTGTGTTAATCATGTGATTTTTCAATGTCCCACTGATTTGGGTAAAGGTGTACTTATTGCACCCACTGCACATGAAAATATCATTGTCGGTCCAAATGCAGAAAATGCAATAGATCCTGAAGCGATTGAAACGACACGAAAAGGTCTGGATGAAGTATGGTGTTCAGCCTTGAAAAGTGTACCAACATTACCTAAAGAACAAGTGATCACTACCTTTTCAGGTATGCGCGCAGAACCTTCTACCGGTGATTTTATTATTCAGGACTATCCTGAAGCACCCGGTTTTATCGATGTTGCGGGTATTAAATCTCCCGGATTGAGCGCCGCGCCTGCGATTGGGGAATATGTAAGGGATCTGGTAAAAAAACATTTTGAACTTAAACCTAAAAATAATTACAAATCAGGACGAAGAAAGATCGTCCGTTTTCATACGCTTTCTCATGAAGAAAAAACCTTACTTGTAAAAGAAAACCCATTATATGGTCGCATTATCTGTCGATGCGAAGGTGTAACTGAAGCTGAGATCGTAGATTGTATACATCGAAATGCCGGCGCACACACGCTTGATGCCGTTAAGCGACGTACTCGAAGCGGTGGTGGTCGTTGTCAGGGTGGCTTTTGCGGTCCGCGTATCATTGATATTCTTTCAAGAGAGTTAAATATCCCGAAAGAGAGCATCTGTAAGGATTCTTCCGCTTCCCGAATTATTCTCGCTGAGACAAAAGGGGAGGGTGAACAATGACGCATTATGATGTGATCTGTGTCGGCGGTGGACCTGCCGGACTTGCAGCCGCACTTTCCGCAAAAGAGAATGGTGCAAAAAAAGTCTGTATTATTGAACGCGATCTTGAGTTAGGTGGAATATTACAACAATGTATTCATAACGGTTTTGGATTACACACATTTAAAGAAGATCTGACCGGACCGGAATATGCTCAACGATTTATTGATAAAGTTAAAGAAAGTAATATTGAGGTCAAGACCGATACCATGGTATTGGAAATTGGAAAAGATAAATATGTTTACACAATAAATCCCAAAGATGGTTACCAAAAATTATCCGCTAAAGCGATTGTTCTCACCATGGGATGCCGCGAACGGACAAGAGGTGCTTTGGCTATTCCCGGTACTCGTCCGGCAGGCATTATGACGGCCGGAACCGCCCAAAGACTGGTAAATATTGAAGGTTTTATGGTAGGCAAGAAAGTCGTGATCCTGGGCTCAGGTGATATTGGGCTTATCATGGCTCGACGTATGACACTTGAGGGCGCCAAGGTCCTTGCAGTGGTCGAATTGATGCCATATTCAAGCGGTTTAAACCGAAATATCGTTCAATGTCTGGATGATTATCAAATTCCCCTTCTTTTACAACATACCGTCACCAATATCTACGGAAAAGATCGTCTGGAAGCTGTTGAAGTATCAGAAGTAAATGATAAATTTGAGCCTATATCAGGTACCGAAAAAAGATATGAGTGCGATACTTTGTTGTTGTCAGTCGGACTTTTACCTGAGATCGAATTACCTTTTGCTGCAGATATCGTTATGGATAAACGCACGCGTGGCCCAAGGGTAAATGAATCTATGGAAACATCGATTCCCGGCGTATTCGCCTGTGGGAATGTGGCGCATGTACATGATCTTGTGGATTTCGTTACGATTGAGAGCCAAAAGGCCGGTAGGTTTGCAGCAGAATATTCAAAAGGTAATTTAAGCACAGGTAAAGGGATCTGTTCTTTAGCGGGTGAAGGAATCTCTTATATTGTACCGCAAGAGATCAGAGCACAAAATTGCCCCAAAGATCTTGAATTATATTTCCGGGTTAATCGGGTTTACGATCATGTAAAAATTGTTTTTCGTATTGATGATAAAATTATTAAAGAGACTAAAAAACGACATCTCGCGCCCGGGGAAATGGAAAGTATAAAGATCAAGCCTGAACTTCTTGTAGATGCAGAAAGTTTACGAATAGATATTGAAAAGACGTAAAACGTAAGATGTAAGACGTGAGATGTAAAGAGGGAAAAGCCAAGAGTTGAGATATTTTAACTTCTGGCTACAAGTTACTAAAATTAGCTTCATCGCTTCTTAGCTTATTTGCTCTAAAGGGTACATTAATGAATAGAGATAAAATCAAAGCATTATATCTTGGATTTGGTTCGAATCTGGGTGATTCGGGACATCTGGTGACCCGTGCCATTAAAGAGGTCGCAAGCAATCCTCACATAGAATTTGTAAAACAAAGTGCATTATGGCGAACGGCGCCGTTATATGATAACGCTCAACCTGAATTTGTAAATGCCGTTGCCAAATATCATAGTGATCTTGACCCCTTTGAAATATTAGACTTCACTTCCGAAATAGAAACACGATTTTTCAGGCAGCGTGATCCGTCACGACCAAAGGGTCCGCGAACGCTTGATATTGATATTATTTTCTATGGAAATATCATTCTTGAAACAGATAAATTAACTATTCCTCATGCTCGATTTAAGGAAAGAAAATTTATTCTTTTTCCTATGAGTGAAATTGATGTAAATTACCAAGTTCCCGGAACATCATTGAACATTGCAGACTATATCCTACGGTGTCCGGATAAATCAAAGGTGGAGAAGATATGACGGGTCCCGCATATTACATCGCGATCGAAGGTGTTATCGGTGTCGGCAAAACAAGCTTGGCTAAAATACTTTCACAACGTTTGAATAGTCGCTTAATTCTTGAAAAATTTGAGGAAAATCCTTTTTTATCCGATTTTTATCAGAATCGTCAGCGATATGCATTCCAGACACAGCTGTTTTTTCTTCTCAGCCGTTATCGTCAGCAGCTTGAAGTATCTCAGACAGATGTTTTTCACCGCAGTATTGTTACAGACTATATTTTTGCTAAAGACCGTCTATTTGCTTACATAAATTTAGATGAAAAAGAACTTCATCTTTACGATCAATTATATACAATTTTGTCAAAAGAGATCACTAAACCTGATCTGGTAATCTATTTACAGGCGGATACGGATAGATTGATGAAAAATATCGATCTTCGTGACCGTGACTATGAACGGGATATGGATCGAGATTATATTGATTCGCTAAACCAATTTTACAATCAGTACTTTTTTCATTATAATGATACGCCCTTATTGATTATCAATACGACTGAAATTGATTTCGTAAATAAAAAAGATGACCTTGATGAGGTCATGAAATATATCCAACAACCCCCGTTGGGAACAAAATACTACAAAGCAGGAACCCCATAATGAGTTTTTTATTCAAGATCATTCTCGTTATAATCTTTATTTATTTGATCTATCTGATATTTTTCAAACGAAAGATCACCAACGATCCTTATTCGAATTCAAGTGAAAAAAAAGAAACACCGGATGTTAAAGACGATGTTTCTCTTCAGAAAAAGATTGACATGTCGAAAGTAGAAGACGCCGATTTCAAAGACGTCAAATAACACAGGACAGAAAATTATGTCAAAAAAACGCGTACTGATCACCGGTGCATCATCCGGTATAGGTAAGTCTATTGCCGTATTGCTTTTACAAGAAGGATTTGAGGTATTAGGGACTTCGCGTAATCCTGAAACGATCAAGAATAAACTGTCCGGCGTGAAGTATTTACCTTTAGACCTTCAAGATCCAAAGAGTATTGATGCATTGATCCCTCAACTTGGCGAAATTGATGTTCTGATCAATAATGCGGGACAGGGACAAGTCGGTCCGTTTGAAGAAGTCCCCATTGATAAAGTCCGTTCATTATTCGAAGTAAATTTATTTGGAATTATCCATTTGACCCAAGCAATATTACCGTCTATGAGAAAAAGAAGAAACGGCCTGATTATTAACCTCTCTTCGATGTCGGGTATATTTGGTGTAGGATTTACCTCCGCGTACTGCGGTACAAAATTTGCTGTTGAGGGTATGTTTCGCTCTTTAAGGCAAGAAGTCAGAGCATTTGGTATAAAAGTAGTCATGATAGAGCCCGGTTATGTAGCAACAGGATTTGAACAAGAACGCTTTATCGATGAATCTTCCGATTATTATGAAAACGCAAAAATCTTCAAGACAATAAGAGATCATAATATAGAAACAGGCGTGTCGCCTCAAAAGATCGCTGAAAAAGTATTATTTGTTATTAAACAAAAAGATCCCAAACCGGGATATCCAGTTGGTGGCGATGCACCCCGTAATGCTTTCCTAAGCAGGATATTACCTATTCGATTGGTTGAATGGTTTCAGAGAAAGAAATTTAAATCTTGATAATTTTTCACTTACGCTGTAAACTCTTGCGTAAGTTTTTGTATAAACTATTTAAATATTGAGGAAAAAGATGAAAAAGCTCATCCTGTTGGCTGTAATGCTATTTGTATTGATCTCATGTCAGCGAGAAACCCGTCCAAATATCATTTTTATTATGTCAGACGATCATGCGGAAAAGGCTATTAGTGCTTATGATAGTTCTTTGGTCAAAACACCGAATATTGATCGCTTGGCAAGCGAAGGCATTCGTTTTGAGAATTCTTATGTCACAAATTCCATTTGTGCACCAAGTCGTGCAGTCCTCTTAACCGGAAAATACAGCCATATTAATGGGAAGCGTGATAATAGAGATACCTTCAATCCTAATCAAATGACTTTCCCAAAATTATTACAGGAAGCCGGTTATCAGACGGCTGTGATAGGGAAGTGGCATTTAAAATCAACGCCTGTAGGATTTGACGATTGGCGCGTTCTGAAAGGTCAAGGCAGGTATTACAATCCTGTTTTCTATGAAAATGGCGACACGGTCAAATATGAGGGTTATACGACCGATCTGATCACTGATTTCGCACTGGAATTCCTTGATGATAGAGATAAAGACAAACCATTCTGTTTATTATTCCATCATAAAGCACCCCATCGTAACTGGATGCCGGCTCCCCGTCATATAGGCATGTTCAAGGATACAAAATTTCCCCTTCCCGAAACATTCTATGATGACTATAAAACCCGAGAGCTAACAGCAGGTACACAAGATATGGAAGTCAAGAACATGTACCGTGGTTACGATATGAAGATACACTTTCTCGAAGGTGAACGTGAAATGAACAGCGGCGGTGGAAAGAGCCGCAATTTTGATGGTACCAACAGTTGGAAGAACGTTTATTCCGGTTTAACTCCCGAGCAAAAGGAAGTATTTGATTCTTATTATGATCAAGTCAATGAAGAGTACAGGAATGCTAACCTGAGCGGTAAAGAACTTGAAGAATGGAAATATCAACGTTACATGGAAGATTATCTGGCTTGTATTGTATCGGTCGATGAGAATATAGGGCGCGTATTGGATTATTTGGAAGATAATAAACTGGATAAAAATACGATCGTTGTCTATACATCTGATCAAGGATTTTATCTAGGTGAACATGGTTGGTTCGATAAACGCTGGATGTATGAAGAGTCATTTAAAAGTCCTCTTTTGATCCGTTATCCTAAAAAGATCAAGCCGGGAAGAGTAGATGATAAATTCGTTATGAACCTTGATTTTGCACCCACATTTCTTGATTATGCAGGAGTTGAAATACCCGAAGATGTTCAGGGTAAATCACTTAGAACGATCTTCGAAGAAAAAGATGAAGCATGGCGCAATTCAATATATTATCACTACTATGCTTATCCCGCATGGCATGATGTCCCTAAACAAGATGGCGTAAGAAATAAGCAATATAAACTTATCCATTACTACGAGATCGGTGTTTGGGAATTATTTGATCTTGAGAACGATCCGAATGAATTGAAGAATGTTTTTGAAAACGCTGAATATGCTAAGATCCGACTTGATATGGAAAAGAAATATTATGATATTAGGGAAGAATACAAAGTAGAAGATTAAAGATTAAAGGCAAAAGATCAAAGATTAAGATAGAAAAATAAAGTAGAAGATTAAAGTCAAAAGGCAAAAGAATAAAGAGAAGATACAAGAGTAAAGTAAAAAGATAAAAGTTAAAGCAAGAATAATATAATTTGAGATAATTAAACATTTCGGGGGACGAAAATGAATAATTTATCAAAAAGATTGTTTGAGTTCGGTGTTGAAGCGATTAATTTTTCAAGAAAATTACCTGAATCACCGGAATATAAAGTTATCAGGTATCAACTTATCAAAAGTTCTACTTCCAGCGGAGCGAATTATGAAGAAGCGCAAGCTGGATCCTCAAGAGCAGATTTTACAAATAAAATCAGGATATCATTACGCGAAATGCGTGAAAGTAATTATTGGTTGAGAACAATTAAAAAGATATTTCAAGATGATTTTGATAATTTTGGATTGGATAAGCTTATTCAGGAATCTAAAGAACTAAAGTTAATCCTAGGCGCTATCATTACTAAGATGAGAAAAGAATAATCCTTTAATCTTTTTCCTTTATTCTTTTGTCTTTCCAAAAATATACTGTATTTTTGGCTATTGAAAATGGGAAAGTCCTGTGAAAATCAGGCGCAGTCGCGCTGCCGTGATGGTGACGAACTCAACGAAGACCACTCTCTATAAATTAGGGGGGAAGGTGTTGAGGGAGGATGAACCTAAGCCGGAATATCCAAATGTTATAAATAGCTTCGCGAAAAGGCTGAACATGACTTATCCGTCATAATTAATCCAAACAACACATTTCCAAACTGTATTTCGCGGCATTTTGGTGCATAGAGAACATTTTGAAAACTTCAAAGTATTTTATCGCTTGCATTGCTCTTTTATTCTTTTTCACTTTATCGGCTTCTACGGTAAAGGGTCGGGTATCCGACGCGAAAAATGGAAAAGGAATTCAATATTGTAATGTATATTTGCAGAAAACAGCAAATGGTACGGTGACTGACGTATCAGGATATTTTAATTTGAAAGTGCCTGATCAGGGAGAGGATACACTTATCATTAAAATGATCGGTTATGAAACGAAAAAAATACCTTTAGATTTTCAAAAAGAAAATACACTCTCCATTCAACTTGAAGCGCATGTTCTTTCATATAATGAGAATGTGTTTGTTTCCGCCACCCGCAGAGCCGTTTCAATTAAAAACACGACAGTTTCTCTTGATGTGATAGAGCGCGAAGAAATAGAGGCTTTAAATTCACAAAATATAGCTGAAGCTTTGGAAAATATAACGTCTCTTCAAATTAAAGATTATGGCGGTATCGGCAATATGAAAACAATTTCTCTTCGAGGAAGTTCTGCCGGTCATGTATTGGTTATGTTTGATGGGATAAGGATCAATAACCCACAAAATGGAGAGGTGGATTTATCTTTAATACCTTTAGACAATGTTGAAAGAATTGAAATATTAAGGGGAGGTTCATCAGCTATTTTCGGTTCAGATGCTATAGGAGGTGTTGTAAATATAATTACTAATGAACCTGAAAATAGTAATTATTTCAATTTAAGTATTAAAAATACCTTCGCCTCGTTTAACACCTATGCTTTGGAAAGCAGTATTTCTGCCTCAAACTCAAAAATAGGCATTTTAACTACTTACCAGTACCTGAGTTCCGAAAGCGATTTTTCATATATTAATTCAATAGGGGATACCAGCAATAGAGAAAATAATGATATTAAAAGGCATCATTTTTTCACTCAAATCAATTATAATCCTCAAAAATTGTTTAAGGGTTCAAAATTTAAAGTTGAATACAATTTTAACAATGCCGAACGAGGAGCCCCCGGAACTGTTGCATATCCTTATCCTTATGCCAGGATGTTTGATAATCAACATGATGTACGATTTAAGTTCTCAAAAAGCTCAAAAAATCTTCGTCATACGATCAATACACAAATATTTTATTCATATGATTGGAATCGTTACCTTAACGAACATCCTACAGAAGTCTTATTTCCTTCGGACGATAGTTATATAACAGAGGTTATTGGAACAGAAATCCAGTTCAATTCTGTTTTTTACCCTCAATTGATCCTGAATTATGGAATTAGTATTCAAAAAGATATTTTCAATAACTTAACTAGAGAAGAAGTATATGAACGTTATTCTTATGCCGCTTATTTAGTTGATGAAAGTGTTTTTAGCTTTTCATCTAAGATAATTTCGACTATTAAAATAACCCCTTCTTTGCGCTTTAACGGAAACAATACTTTTACCGATAATCTATCCCCTAAAATTGGTGTTTTAATTAATTTGGGATCACGGGATAAATATTCTATAAAAGGTAATTACGGCTATAATTATCGTGTGCCCACATTTAATGATCTTTATTGGCCTGCTGATGCCTATACAAGCGGCAATCCTGAATTGGAACCTGAATTTGGAAGAGATTGGGATATTGGCTTAAATTATTCAACAGAGCATATAAATTTTGAGAGTATGTATTTTGATCAGAAATTGACGAATTTGATCGTTTGGCAATCACAGGATTGGATATGGTCACCACAGAATGTTGCGGAAGCCAGAATTTACGGAATTGAAAATTCAATAAAAATTTGGGCACTGAATAAAAAGATACAATTTACAGCTAATTATACCTACATGAACGCTTTGGACCTAAGCAACGGCAGTGACGAAAACACACTGCTGACATATCGTCCACGTCATAGTGCAAACATCGCAATTGTTGGAAATATCCGTGATATATCACTTCGTTTTAATACCACACTAAAAGGGAAACGCTATATTGATAGCAGTAATTCAGAGGACTTAGCCTTACCGGCATATATCTTAAATAACCTTTCTTTACGTTATCAATGGCAAATAAATAGGATTAAATTTGATGGGATGGTCGAAATAAAAAATCTATTCAATATTTCATATAATATTATGAGTGATCTGCCCATGCCCGGGAGAGAGTTTAGATTATCGATTGGTACGGCTCTGGTTAATAAGCGTTAAGGTGATTTTATAAAGACTAAAGATTAAAGTAAGAAGATTAAAGTGAAGAGTGTTTTCGCATTTTAGTCACAGTAAAAACTATTTCTTATAATTTATTATTTCAATCTTAATCTTTAATCTTTTGTCTTTAATCTTTCTATCTAGCAAACTTTACCGGGATTCAATATCAAGTTCGGATCGAATGTCTTTTTGATCCCTCTAAGGAGACTCATATATACCGGCCCAGCCATCTTCTCAAGATAGGGTTTCTTGGCAAAGCCGATACCATGTTCACCTGAAACGTGACCGCCAAGTTCCGCACCTTTTGCATAGAGAAGATCAAAGGCATCACTAAGTTTCTTTGCGAACTCCTTATCTGACATTTCATCTTTCAAAACATAGACATGAAGGTTACCGTCACCGGCATGACCGAAAGAAGCGATCCGTACATCCAGCTGTTTTTCAACCGCTTTGGTGAAGTTAATAAAGTCAGCAACGAAGTTTCTCGGGACAACAACATCACATTCATCCATTTCTGTAGTCGACGCTTTGATGGCTTCAAGAAAGGCATTGCGAGCAGACCATATGGATTCGTTTCGTTCATCCGTATCGGAAATAAATACATCCATTGCGCCGGCATCAAGGCAAACGTGAGCGACTTGTTCATAGACTTTTTCAACTTCAGCTTTGGAATTGCCATCAAAGGTCAAAAGCAAGTAAGCATCAGCAGAATTATCTGGGAATTTCTTACCGAGATAATTTTCGGCTGAAAGGATAACATTACGTTCCATGTATTCAATGGCTGTTGGAATAACCTTGGATTTAATAATGATCGGAACAGCTGTGATCGCCGTTTCAATATCAGGGAAAGGGACAAGCAATGAAATTGCGACTTTGGGAAGAGGAAGAAGCTTTAATATGGCTTTGGTAACGACTCCCAGCGTTCCTTCAGAACCGATGATAAGGTCTTTTAGGCTGTAGCCTGAGCTGTCCTTAACGATCTTGCCGCCGACAGTGATAATTTCACCTGAAGAGAGTACAACTTCAAGCGCACGGACATAATCACGGGTCACACCGTATTTAACGGCACGCATACCTCCCGCATTGGTTGATATATTCCCACCGATAGAGGCTGATTTTTCACCGGGATCGGGAGGATAGAAAAGATCATTTTCTTCAACGTATTTGGAAATCTCCATCAATAAGACACCGGGTTCTACTGTTAGGGTAAGGTTATCCTCATCTAATTCGAGAATTTTATTCATATTCTCAGTTGAAATCATAATGCCTTTATAGATCGCTACCGCCGCGCCGACCAGTCCGGTACCCTGGCCCCGAGGTGTGACGGCAATATGCTTTTCATTTGCATATTTCAAAACTTCGGCGACCTGGCCACTATTCATGGGTAAAACGACTACCTCGGGGTATTGGCGGATCCCCGCCAATTCGTCGCGACTATAGTCTTCATGAATTGCATCGCCGATAAGGACATTATCCTCACCACATATTGCGATCAATTTTTCGATATCTTGTTTTGTTACAGATGAATAATCCATTTTTATACCTATTGTGATTTTTTCATTTTTTTAATTTGCTCAATGAGCCCCGGAATGATCTCATAAATATCACCAACGATGGCATAATGAGCCACATCGAAGATTTGTGCTTTCGGATCTTCATTGATAGAAATGATCATATCTGAATTGTTCATGCCTGCAACGAACTGAATAGCCCCCGAAACGCCACAGGTGATGATCAGTTTGGGTTTAACCGTCCGCCCGCTGAGTCCAATCTGCAAACGGGCATCCATCCATCCGGCTTCAATAAGGGGACGGGTGGTGGCGACCATAGCCCCGAGTTCATCGGCAAGATCGTAGACCATTTTCAGGTCTTCTTCTTTTTTTAATGCGCGACCGGCAACAACAATAATATCAGCATCTTCAATACTTTTGACCTTTTCTTTCTTCTTAACCTCGATCACCGTGATCTTTGATTCAAGTTTATCGTCTGCAATATCACAAAGGGTCAATTTTCCGGTTGCTTGGTCTGTCCGTATAGGAGCATCAAATATTTTATAACGAACGGTTGCAAACTGCGGACGATGGTTAGGCGTATGGATATGCGCCATAATATTACCGCCATAGGCCGGACGGATCTGATCAAGATCGGTATTTTCCTGAACGTCCAATTTAGTACAATCTGCTGTTAGTCCTGTACGGAAACGAGCGGCAACACGTGGAGCAAGAGAACGTCCGACCGTTGTTCCGCCAACCAGCACAATACTGGGTTTATTTTTATTGATATAATCTTCAAAGACCGCTGCATAAGGTTCAATACGGAAATCATGTAATTGGGGTTTATCGTAAACGAATACTTCGTCCGCACCGTAATGTAGAACTTGTTCAGCAATATCCGAGATATTGTTTCCCATGATCAAACACTGGACGGGGTGACCGATCTTATCGGCCATCTTGCGAGCTTTGCCGATCAATTCAAAACTGACAGGATGAATATCACCTTCAATATGATCAATATAGACGGTAACACCTTTCCATTCATCTTTATTGAAGCTTGGCGCTACATCTTCTACCCATTCAAATATCTCAGGGAAACGACGAATGCAGATCTTACACATTTTACATGCGGCATTCAGGATCAATTCATCATTTGCTTCGAATTCCAGTGCGTTAAAGGGACAGACCTTTATTACAGCTTCACGATCTTCGATCTTGTTTTGATGTACAATGATTTTTGCCATTTGATCCGTTCCTATACGTATTTAAGTTCGTGTAATTTATCGGCAAGTTTATTGCTTAATTCTTCTGAATCGCCTTCCCATTTTTCATTGGTCGTATTTGCGGGAGGCGGAAATATCTTTAAAACCTGCGTCGGGGATCCGTTAAGTCCATAATGCATGACATTTTTGTCTTCCAGATCATTAAATGTAATGCGTGGGATGGGACGATCTGCGGTTTTCATTTTTAATTTAAAAGAGGGGAGTCTCGGTTGACAAATATCTTTCTCAACAGTGATAAGGCAGGGGAGAAGGACTTTCTGAATTTCAACCGATTCGGCCATATTCATCTCAACGATAACAGATTCATTATCGATCTTGTGAATTTTTCGAACATTGGCAACGTGAGGAATATTGAGATACTCTGCAATTTCCGGACCCACTTGAGCCGTATCGCCATCAGTGGTCATTTTACCACAGATGATCAGATCGTATTGACCCATTCGTGTAATGCCCTGAGATAAGGCATAGGCGGTTGCCAAAACATCTGCACCGGCAAATTTGCGGTCAGTTAACAGACATCCTTTGTCGGCGCCCATCATGTAGGCTTCCTTGATCACAGCTTCAGCTTGAGGTGGACCCATTGTTATCACTGAAACGTCTGCGTTATTATCTTCTTTTAGACGAACAGCCGTTTCAATGGCATAAAGATCATAAGGATTCATCTTAGAGTCAATGCCGTCGCGTTTCAGTACACCTGTTTTCTCGTCAATGTCAACTTCCGCGGTGCCCGGAACCTGCTTAATACAGACCGTAATTTTCATGTATTTCCTTAGTTTCAATTCAGCTTAAAGTATAATATAATTCGCATATAAATTCCATAAAAATATAAGTGATAAAAAGCAAATGGTTCGGTTGGAAAGTATGCCAAGCAGTAAATAGTACCCGAAAATGAGCTTACTTTAATATAGATGAAAAATAATCTGTAAAAATTGACTAATCTGCGCTTAGAATTAATTCCGTTTTACGGACCTTTTTTGCTTCACCGCATATTCGGGTGTCATAATGGATTTTAACGCGTCCTGAGTAAGATTTGGGTGGAATTCGACCAGTTTATCAGCGGGTATGTCTTTGATCTTTACGTCATTTTCTTCAGAATATTTTACCAATTTTCCAACTACATCATGCGCATTTTTAAAAGCACTTCCTTGCTGAACGAGAAATTCGGCTATCTCAACACCGTAAAGATGTTCATCTGACAAAGCTTTGGCGATCACGTCTTCTTTTAATCTAATATCGGGAACCATACGCGCCACCAGATCCATTTCATCAAGCAATAGATCAACTGTCCTAAAAAGAGGTTCTTTATCCAATTGCATATCACGATTATAGGTAAGGGGAAGGGCTTTCATGGTAACAAGAAGTGAAAGCAGGTTTCCGTAAACATTGCCGGTTTGTCCACGCACCAGTTCCATCAGATCCGCGTTCTTTTTATGAGGCATGAGGGATGAACCCGTGCAAAAAGGCTCCGGGAGATCAACATAATTGTATTCAGCCGTTGAATAGAGGACCATATCTTCTGCAAAACGGGATAAATGCATTTGCATCATGGATGCAATAGAAAGCAATTCAATCACAAAATCACGATCTGCGACATGATCAAGGGAATTCTCAACCACACGTATCTTCAATGCATCATCGGGATCTTGAATACGGATAGCTTCCGTATAAGCTGAATGAGGAATAGACGATCCGGCCAGTGCACCGGCGCCGATACGTACTTTAACATGTTTGAGATAATCTTCAATTCGCTCGCGATCACGATCGAACATCGTCGCATAGGCTTTGCAATGATCGGAAAATAAAATGATCTGTGCTCTTTGAGTATGAGTATAACCGATAAAAGGTGCATCTTTATATTTCTTTGCCAAAGCAATATATGAAGAAATCAGTTTGGTCAAGGCCTCCCATAATTCCAAGGCCGAACTAAAGGCATAGAGTTTGACGTCAAAAGCGACCTGGTCATTCCGTGAGCGTAAAGTATGGAGTTTTAACGCCAGTTTTCCGATGCGTTTTTCGAGCATATTTTGAACAGCTGAATGTATATCTTCTTCATCGGGATCAGGTGAGAATTTACCGTCTTTGATCTCAATCATTAGTGTATGTAAAGCTTCCAGTAAGTTTGAGGACTCAGAATTATCCAATAAATTTGCGCGATGTAAAGCACGAACATGTAAAATAGAGTGTAAAACATCATATTCAGCCAGAACGACATCATAATGGATAGATCTTGAAAAAACTTCAAAATCCGGATCGATGGGCTTTGTAAAACGTCCGCCCCATAATTTCTTTGCCATGTTTATCTCCTAAATATTTTATAGGAAAGTAATAAAAATATTAATTTTTACCTAATGAAGAAAGCACTGAGCGCTGTGCACTGTGAATAATAGATAATAAGCCTCAGTGCTCACACTCCCAGAGCTCAGAGCTACTAACTGTTAGTTTATGGCTTCCGGCTTCTTACTTCTCTAAAAAGGGCATAGCAAAAAGATCAATGAATGCTTCGGCATTTTCGCGGACATATTCATCTTCATTGCCATAAGTTGCCATGCTCATTCTATACATAGAGTAGGGGGTTTCACGTGAAGTTACGATCAAGTTACCCTTGTACATCTTCATGGTAACGGTACCGGTGACTTTCTCTTGAGTTTTATCAACAAAAGCCGCCATACTTTCACGTAAACGTGTATACCATAAACCCTGATAGAGCATTTGTGAATATTTAAGCGCGACAATTTCTTTAAAAGCTAAGGTTTCCCGATCAAGAACAATGGATTCAAGGTCCTTATGAGCCTGAATAAGTGTCCATCCTGCGGGAGCTTCATATATTTCACGGGATTTGATACCAACGATACGATCTTCGATCATATCGGTGCGGCCAATACCATGTTTACCTGCAACTTCATTCAATTCTTCAGTAATATCAAGAAATGACATTTTCTTACCATTTAATGCGACAGGGATACCTTTTTCAAATTCAATACTTACGAATTCGGCTTCATCCGGTGTATCTTCTATCCTTCTACACATAACATATGAATCATCAGGTGTTGCATTGGCAAGATCTTCCAAAGCACCGCATTCAACAGCAATACCCCAGATATTCTGATCAATACTGTATATTTTTTCTTTTGTGAGCTTAATTGGAAGTTTCTTCTTTTCAGCATATTCAATTTCCGATTCACGTGATGAGAGTTCCCAATAACGAAGAGGGGCAACGATCTTCAAGTCGGGATCAAGCATTTTAACCGTTACATCAAGACGAACCTGATCATTACCTTTAGCAGAACAACCATGTCCAACCGTATTTACACCTTCTTCGTGTGCACAATCCACAAGATATTTTGCGATCAAAGGACGTCCGTAAGCTGTTGCGAGTAGGTACTTGTTCTCATAAACCAAGTTAGCTTTTAAACCGGGTATAAGGAAATCTTGGGCTAATTCTTCTCGGAGATCTTTTACAATAACTTTAGATGCACCCGTCTCAATTCCTCGTATCTTGAGGTCTTCAGGTGAAAATTCGCTTCCGAGATTAGCGGAAAAACAAATCACTTCATCGTAACCGTTATCTTTCAGCCAGGGAATGGCACAGGTGGTGTCTAAACCGCCGCTGTATGCCAAAATAATTTTTTTCTTGCCCATTTTTTGCTCCTTGTTTGACGTGGGAGATAATTTATGTTATAAAATATTAAAAATCAAACAAATTGCGCATAATAATTGATAATAATTTGTCAAATATTAAATATGCTAATGATAATTTGGTAATAAATAAAATAAACGCAAAATGGTAAGAATGCAGAGACAAGGCAATGCCTTGTCTCTGCTATTGCATTAATTTGATCGTTGGGTATTAATTCTTCCTGATATATAGACCACAATGCTAAATATTAAACCCGGATAAAAGGGTTCAATGTTTAAAGGATAATGGCCAAATACTTTTCCTGCAAGAAACCACATTCCCGTAATAAAAACTGAGCCCAGCATTAGGGTGATAACTGCATTTGAAGATATTGGTTTTTTAAATAAAACTGATAAGGTAGGTATAAGTAATGAAGGGATCACCAATGTGCCGATTAGATACCATATGGAGATAACGGATGGAATTGTCAGGACAATGAACATGGCGACAAAACCTGTCACCACATAACCGATCCGCACATTTCTACGCACATGGTTCGGATAGTAATGAGAGAGAATATCATAACCGACCGTTTGAGCCGAAATGAAAATATATGAATCCAATGTGGACATGACCGTGGCCAAGAGTCCGGTTAAAAAGAGCCCGAGCAATCCAATAGGCAATACAAGTTCAGCTATTAACGGATATGCATAAAGTGCTTGAATATCAGGGAGTAAGGCGCGAGCATATAAGCCGGTTATGACGGTCAGAGCATCAAATATCATCCAAAATACAATGCTGAGCAGGATGCCGTTGCGGGCAGTTTTAGCAGATCTTGCAGCAGCACATCTCTGATGAAATCCCGGGTCAACCAGTGTCCATAATGCAATAAAGAACCAGGAAATAATATAGGTAGCAGGCAGACCTCCGGTGAGTGTCAAATGATCTTGCGGAAGATGGATCGGCTGAAAATACTCTGCAATCGGATATTGTTTTAAAAGGAATACCAAAAGTATGATGAATCCGGCAAACATAAGTAAGAATTGCAGTACATCGGATTGTACAACGCTTTTAAATCCCTTTTTGTATAGATAGATGGCTGATATGATAAATATGATCAAAGCTGACAATACTGATGAAAGTCCGGTGATCATCGATATGATGATCCCGGCTATCAACAAATAGGGTGCCGGTGATGTCATTAAAAATACAAAAAATCCACTGATAAATGAGGGTGTTTTACCATAACCTTGCGAAATAAGTTCAGGGATACTGACTGCCTGAGTTTTCCTGATCTTTCCTGCAATAAAGAATGCATATATCAGAGCGAAAATATAATACGGAAAGCCCATCACAAACCAATTTGATAAACCATATTGATAAGTAAACTCTCCTACACCTAAAATTCCGCCATACCAGGTAGATACTAAAGTCATAACAAATAAAGGAAGTGTCAATCGACGACCCGATAGGAGAAAATCCTCATTTTTCGTCTGTTTTTTCTTCCGTAAAAACCCGATCAGGAATAAGGCAATGAAATATATTCCAATAATAATAATATCAAGAGGATTTAATTGTATGGTCATATCTTCAATTCGGTCATAAAGAGTATGGAACCTGTCCGGAAGCGTATCATAAGATCTTTTGAACTAAAAGCATTACTTAAGCCCCTGGACCCTTTATGCAAAGTATCATTTTCTAAAGGAAATTTAGCATTCTCAATGGTCAATTCATCGGCAGTATAAATGGCAAGCAGTGAGAAACGTTGACCTCTTTTCCCCTTAAAACCGTATTCACCGGGTTTAAGGAACTTCATATATTCTTCATTCGTGATGATCTCGATATTCAAAAGGTTGGAGTATGAGGAAAATATAGCAAAATTGATCAGGGCATGATCGATCCTTTTACCATCGGCACCGAAGATACGAATGTCCCTTAAATCATGTTCAATACAATAATCAAGAGCTTTTTCAAGATCATTCGTTTCAATATTACGTGAATGGATAATCTTTATATCTTTGTTTTCCGGAATGATGGAGATCGAATCCATATCACCGATTAAAATAGCGGGTTCGATCTGATACTTTTTTAGGTAATCGTAGGCACCATCTGCAGAAATGAGTAGATCGTCAGAAGTAGTAAAATGTTTGATCAGCTTTTTTGACGGGGGGGTCCCATTTAAAAAAACACATGTTTTAATGGATCTGTCCATGTTCTTTCAACTTCTTTTTAAGTTTACGCATATTGACAGTGAGCTTCATTTTTTGTCTAATCTTTCTTACTTTTTTGCGATAATCACGTGAGTAGAAATAGCGTTTGGCATCTGCGCTAATGGGAGCTATCATCGTAGAAGGTCGCCAATTGACGGCCCGATGATTACGAGCATGCTGTAATGCTCCATATTCGTCAGCCCAACTTAAAGTATAGTGACTGTAATGTGGTAATTTTTGATATTTGATGACTTGCATAAAGGCTTCTACTTTCGGATCAAGAAAGTGAAAAGCCCGTGAAAAGAATATAGCTGTATGCAGATAATTGGGAGAGTTAATCAAACCATGAGTATTGGCTTTTTTTGCGAGATGAAAAAGAATTTGCAGCATGTGCATGCCGATTCCCAGGCCGGGAGCTTTTTGTCCGGGTAATGGCGGCTTATTTCGACTGAATTGCTTGTAAGGATTTTGCATCATTAGCCATTCAACGTGTAAGAATTCCAGATTAATAGAACGACTTTTATCCAGAGGTAGCTTAAGATTCTTTCGCTGAAGAACCAGCTCAATAAGTTTATGCTTGATCCCGTCCCGTTCGGATAATAATATAAATCGATGCACGTAAGGGTCATTCATATTTATATGCCAACTTACATTGGGAATACCCTTATCCTCAAAATATGCTTTTACGCCATAACGTTCGAACATACCTTCAATAATAGAAGTTGAATAAACTCCAAGAAATAGATTTTTTTTGTGGTTGAAAACACCATCATTGACAATATCCGATTCACTCAAGGTAAAATCACGAGTGGACTGGAATTGATGAGTAGCCATCCGGCGAAATGCCTGATCGTACTTTTTTTGGTATCTTTTTACCATTTTTCCCTAATTATTTTTCTCTTGAGAACAAGGTTACACCTTGTGCGTCTGTTATTCTTCGCGTGATCATATCTTTGGGTTTATAATTTTCCTTTGGGAAGATCACGATCTTGTTACATGCTGTTCGCCCACGCATTTCTTCCGAACTTTTTTTACTGCGTGTTTCAACAAGTATCTCAACATCTTTACCGATCATCTGGCTTAAACGTTCCAATGTATGTGCTTTTTGCATTTTGATCAATTCAGTCAGTCGTGCTGATTTATCAAGTTCCGAGACATTATCTTTCATATTCCAGGCCTTTGTGTAGGGTCTTGGTGAGTATTTGAAGGTGTAGGCATTGTCGTATTTAATATATTCCATGACCTTCAATGTCTCGCGAAAATCCGCATCGCTTTCACCCGGGAAGCCCACAATGATATCCGTTGTAATTCCCATATCCGGAACATGCTTACGTATCATATCCACAAGTTTGAGGTAATGTTCCTGAGTATATGTGCGATTCATGGCTTTTAGAACGGCATCCGAACCGGCTTGAAGCGGTAAATGAATATGATTTGCGATCAAAGGTTTATATTCGGCATGTATACGCATTAATTCTTCATCGACATCCTGAGGATGGGGAGAGGTATATCTTAATCGCTTTAATCCATCAACTTTCGTTAAAGCTTCAAGTAATGCCGGGAATTTATCCCCTTCATGATCAAAGGAATTTACATTTTGTCCCAGAAGTGTGATCTCGACAAAGCCCTCATCCACACTGCGTTTTGCTTCATCAACAATGCTTTCGATACTGCGGCTTCGTTCCCGTCCTCGAGTATAGGGTACTATGCAATATGAGCAAAACTTATTGCAACCCCGCATAATGGATATCCAGGCATTGACACCTTCTTTGCGTGCGGGAAAAAGTCCGTCGTAGACCTCAAATTTAGAAAGTTTCGTATCAATGACATGAGCTTCTTCGGCTCCAAGATGTTTTAAAATATCGCGATAAGAATCAGGTCCAAGTATCAAGTTGACATAAGGCTTTGTATCTATTAATTCTTTTTTTAGATTTTGCGCCATACAACCAACAACACCCAATTTGAGATCGGGATTTTTATCTTTCAAATGTTTCAGTTCACCCAAACGCGAATGTATCTTAAGTTCGGCATTATCGCGAACCGAACACGTATTCAATAGAATAATATCAGCTTCTTCAGCCGAGTCGCATAAAATGTAATTGTGCGATTGCAGTATCCCCGCAAGGATCTCTGAATCGTATTCATTCATTTGGCAACCGTATGTCTCAATATAAAAACGCTTTTTCATTGAATGAAATATAGGTAAATAAGGCAAAAGTAAAAAGGCAAAAGTAAAAAGTGTGGAGTGAATATCAAATAGTTTCAATTAAAGGAGCGGGTTATACCTATTCTCACTTGTCTAAAAAAAACAAAATTCAAATTAGCATAAGATACTGATCAAATTTTACTTATTTCAGCATCACAATTTCGACAATTTCGGACTGCTCGCCGCTCGAACAATGAAGAAAATACTTTCCGGACGGATACTTATCTAAATTGAGCGTAACAGTATGTTCACCTTCTGATACATACGCCTCGATTATATTCATTATTTTCCTTCCGGAAAGATCTCGTAATTCCATATTGATATTAGTGGTTTTATTTACCTGCAGCTTGATAACGCAGACGGGATTAAAAGGGTTAGGGTAGGGTAATCCCAGACTGAATGGTTTTAATTCAATAGGGGGGCTTCTTTTAGTGCATACAAGCGTATCCAGAAATGACTCACTACCCGAATAATCAATATTTGAAAGAATATAGGTATATTTGATCTCCGCAAACACATCTTCATCCATAAATAAATAGCTATTCGGTATAGATGTTGTTCCTTTACCTTCAATAGAAGCGATATGCGATCCATTACGATAAAGATGATAATGACTATTCTCGCTCTCGGATTCACTTTGCCAACGTAATAAAATTCTATTTTCAAGCAATTTGGCATAGAAATTACTTAAGACCACAGGTGATCCAAGTTCGGATATTTCTTGATCTGTATTCAATTCACCGGGTGTAGCTCGACCATACAACCATTCACTTCCCGGCATACCCAAAAGATAAAGTGCACTTGAATCGCTACCATGACCTGTTTCATAAACACCAATATCGGGAAATTCTATTCCAAGTGCCGGATCGTTTGCTCCTATGAAACTGCCTTCATATGCTATTATGTCACAAAGCGTATCTTTAAATACCAGGATCATACCTTCCATATCATTTTGGATGCCTCGTTGATACCAGGTGTAGAATTGGAAGGGACCTATTCGTTCCCCGATCTCAAATTCATCGATGGTGTCAAGACAATAAGGCCGTCCATCGTGACCATTGTACATGTACAGCGCAAGATCACCAAGATACCAACCCTCAGGTGATTCGACCACCACTTCTACGAACTCGTTAACATCTGTCCCATCATTGTCATAATGGATCTCATTGATCCAGGCATGAGGAACAGCCATCGCAAACCCGACATAAAATATCAGGCATAAAAGAAAAAGTTTCTTTTCCATATCGTCCTCCTCGTTGCAGGTAAATTATGCAAATTTGGAGGGCTTGTCATTAGTTAAATTTGAGGTGTGAGCCAGGTCACATTTTGAGTGTGGGAGTTCGGGGTTCGGAGTGATGGAGTGATGGAGTGATAGAGTGATAGAGTGATAGAGTGATAGAGTGATGGAGTGATAGAGTGATGGAGTGATGGATAGTGTATGTACCGTCAAAACATAGGTAACACTTTACCTTCAATACATAGGTAACACTTTTTGGTTAAAAGTTCCACAAAAATATATCAAGTTCACAGATTTGCTCCATGTAATTGTAAAGCATGATTATTGGGGACAAACTGTTTTAATTCCAGATCCAGTTCCCCGAGTTGTTCATCACAAAAATAGACACTAGCCGTCATATCTTCATCTTTAATTCCGATCAAATAGCCGGTTAAGGTACCCGAGATGGTATATTTATTCCCCTCGTATCCAATCTGTCCATGACGGGTTACCCGTCTTACTTGAAGATCTTTAGGATAGATAATGTCTTTTGAAGGAAGTAAATATTTTCGTTCAGATTTCTGATATAATTCACAAGGAAACTTCATATCAATTCCCTCGTGAGGTCTTTGTTCATTGTATTCTATCTTAAACAAATTTAGTGCAGCTGAGTATTCTTTTAAGCTTAATCTTGGTCCTTTTTGGATGATTTGTTTCATATCTTTATGCATCCGTTCATGCTTCCCATTTTGATATGGTTTCCCGGGCTCGATGCGATGGATATGAATTCCCAGGCTCATTAGCCAGTTACTTAAACGCGTAATTCCACGAGGTGACAGACCGTGTGCAAACGGTGACCCGTTATCGCTTTTAATTATTTTGGGAAGGCCATATTTTTTAAATAGCTCGATAAACACTGACATAACATGATCTGTATTGCTTTGGGCTAAAGGTAAACAATATAAAATATAACGGCTATATTGATCTACCACTGTAAAGGGTTCACATTTACCTCCACCTCTACCCAACCAGTGACCCTTGAAATCAATCGTCCAGATGTCATTGGCCTTTTTGGCTTCCAAAATAATAGCATCATGCGCCAAAGAATTTATTTTCCTTTTCTTTCGCTTTTGGGTGTAACCGGATTTACTTAATATCCGTTCGACACTGGATAAGGATAAATCTTTTTTATGAGCTCGATTATATAATTCACATATTTTCTTTGGACCAAAATGAGGAAATGTTTGCTTCAATTTGATCACGTTGCACAGCTCATCTTCTGTTAATTGTTTTGAATGACAATGCGGACGGCGTGACATATCCGCTAAGGCGGGATAACCTCCTTCCATAAATCGCTGTCGCCATTTATAGCCTGTCTTCGTACTTACTCCATAACTCTCACAGAGATACTGAAAGCTATTACTGCCTTCCAGATACTCCTTGATAAATGCTTCTCGGGCATCCATTACTGCTTGCTCCTTCCACGGCATAAATATATCTCCATTTATTTATACCGTTAAGTTCGTAACTGTTACCCATGTTTTGAAGGGCTTTTGTTACCTATGTATTGAAGTCGTACCGTATAGACGCGAAGCATCGCGTCTGTACAATGGTCTATAATATTATTTATTAAAAAATGTTTGCGATTAAATTACCAAAAATATCTTTAAAAAATTCAATCTTCGGATAACTGTTTCTTTTCCAAGTATATCACAGATCTCAAAAACATCCGGACTGACCGCAAAGCCGGTCACGGCAATACGAAGAGGATGAATAAGTGCTGCGGCTTTGATATCAAGCGATGCTGAAAGGTCCCTGAGGATGGCCTCAATTGTCTGTGAATTAAAATCATTACAGCCTGAAAAGCCACTTATAAGAGATTGTATATAAACCTGAATATCAGATGATTGTAAATGCTTCTCTACAGCATCATTATCATAGTTCAATGGGTCGCGAAAGAGGTATTTACCATAAGCGATAAATTCATTTAAAAGACGTAATCTTGACTTTAAAAGTTCAGTATAAAGTAAGCCTTTTTCCTCTGAAAAATCACGATCTACCCATCCGGCATTTTGCCAAAGCGGCTTAACAAAGGGCCAAACTTCTTTCGCATCTGTGCGTGAAAGATGTTGTCCGTTGATCCAGGCAAGTTTATCAAGGTCAAAGATCGCCCCTTTCTTATTTACCCGCGCGAAATCGAAACGCTGAATCAGCTCATCTAAGCTAAAAATTGGTTTAGGCATGTTATCCCCCCAACCGAGGAGTGCAAGACCGTTCAGCAGTCCCTCAGGCAGGAATCCCATCTCTTTGAATTCATCTACGGAGCTTGCACCGTGTCGTTTTGAGAGGCGTTTACCATCCTGAGCAAGAATAAGAGGTAAATGTCCGAATTTTGGGACTTTTCTTCCAAGTGCAAGATATAAAAGGATCTGTTTGGGTGTATTGGAAAGATGATCTTCACCGCGGATCACGTGAGTAATATTCATATTGGCATCATCAACGACCACTGAAAGCTGATAAATGGGAGTTCCATCTGACCTTAGTATAATAAAATCGTCGATCTCTTCATTATTGACCGCAATATCTTTATAGACCATATCTTTAAAACGCGTAATGCCTTTAGGAACTCGAAATCTGACCGTATAGGGAAGACCGGCATCAAGTTTTGCCTGAACGTCCTCTTGGCTTAGATCACGGCAACGCCCGCTGTAGCGATAGGCCCGTTTTTCACTTTCAGCTTGAGATTTGTCCGCATCAAGTTCATCCTTTGTACAAAAACAGCGGTAGGCTTTGCCTTCACTGAGAAGTTGGTCCGCCGCATCAAGATGTTCTTGAATGTGTTCACTCTGGATCATCGGCGATTCGTCCGGCGAAAGTCCCAACCATTCAAGCGATGAGAGTATTTCCCGTGTATTGGCGTCCGTAGATCGTTCTTTATCGGTGTCTTCTATACGTAAACAGTATGTTCCGCCAAGTTGACGCGCATAAAGGTAATTAAAAAGTGCTGTTCGAACTCCACCAATGTGAAGATGACCGGTAGGGCTGGGGGCGAAGCGGACGCGGATGTCAGGGGTGTTATTATTCATGGGTGAAAATAATACATAATTGACAATTGACAAAGGACAATTGAAAATTCGTGAGGCTTAGATAATCAAAAACTTGAGTCAAGTTTTTAGGCTGACCATTTGCCATATTTCAGCAATTTTCAGCAATATTCCACCGAATATGCAACATACATCACATTTTTGGGAAAACTTGAGTCAAGTTTTTTAGTGAAAAATATTATTCTTGTGATACTGTCAATTTTCATCTAATATTTATTTAAACAAGAAAAAGGATATTATCATGAAAAAGATCATCCTTTGTATTATTAGTTTTTTACTTCTTGTATCTTGTGCAACAACACCCCTGGAAATTTCAGAAAATGACGCAAAGCTCCGCATGATCGGCGGAAAAGAGGCCTTACTCAATGCCATTAAATACCCTAAAGATGCACTAAACAAAGGGATTGAAGGTGTTGTTACGATTCTTGCCTATGTCGATACGTCGGGATCAGTCCGTGAATGCAAGATCATTAAAGGCAATGAATTTCTAAACGAAGCCGCTACTTGTGCATTGGAAAAACAACACTTTTATCCCTATATACTTGAAGGAAAAAAACGTCCGGTACGCGTTGCAATTCCTATTTCGTTTTTGATCTCAAAAGAGATAAATGTAAATGAATTCGAAGAAGAACGTATAAAAGCTTTTGCGGAATACTATTTAAATGAGCCTTTGCTCACATTGGTCGATTTCCCTTCAGAACGCTCCAGCGGCAATAAAAATGAGTTCTATTCAGAGGGAAAGACCTGGTGGCCAAACCCGGACAACCCAGATGCAGCTTATATAATTCGAGAAGGATTTACAAATCCTGATGCATTCCGCAAACATGCCGCTCTTCTGGAGCGCGCCGGGGAGATCATTCCCGGTCTGACCGCCGCTTACCTGACTACAAATAAAAACATGTATGCCGAAAAAGCCATAGAACACCTAAGAGCCTGGTTTATTGATCCGCTAACGCGCATGGAGCCCCACATGAAGTATGCTCAGGCCATTCCAAACAGAAGTACAGGTAGGGGTGTGGGTATTTATGAGGCATTATCCGTAGTTGAAATACTGCAATCAATTCCTTATCTTGAAAAATTCCTCACAAATGAAGAAATAAAGTCATTGCGATCATGGTTCAAGGATTATTCAGATTTTCTTGTTGATGACCCCAGCGGCATGAGCATCCGTATGCGTAAAGATACCTATGGCAGTGCATATTTACTGCAGTTATGCTCCATTGCAGACTATTTGGAAGATGATCTTCTTTTAGACAACTGTCGTGATTATTTCTCTCAATATTCATTGCCGCATTTTGCCTCTTATGATTCACCTTTGTTGAATCCGGCTTTAAACAGGACGTTTAAAGACAATATCTTTTTAAACACTGACTTATTGATAATAGCAGCATATATATTGACTGACAAAGACTTTGATGCCTGGAATTTCAAAATAAGTAGTGGTCAAAGAGTAGGGGATGTTGTCAATTATCTCTATTCGGGAATTTTGAATGATAAATTAAAAACGATGGGCAATTATGATGGTCGATTCTTGTCACTGCTCTTTGCAGGAAAAGCCTATGATAATCCAAGATATCTTGAACTTTGGCGGGATCTGCAGGTTGGACGGGATAAAATAGGCAACTTTCCGATTAGACAGCCGATTTTGTGGATAAAGTAAACTGAATATCGAATCATGAACATTCGAGCATTCGAATAAGCGAAGTAAATAGCGAATCATGAACATTCGAAGTGAATATCGAATTCGAATATTTACTTTTTTTGATTAAGATCATTATTTCTTGCTGTTTGTATACTTTTAACAAAGATAGAGATCAATTCATTATTCTCTATCAGAGCTTCATCAAGTACCGCTATTTTACTCACAAGATGTCGGTTCTTAATAAGTTTTAGACAGATCATCGTTTCTCTTAATTCTTTTAGAATGACCTTGATCTTATGAATAAAGTCCTTTCTGGATTCTGCGCTTTGTGCTTCTCCATAATTCAACGATACGGAAGTTCCAGATCTTAATATTTGTCCGGATAAATGGTTTCCTGCAAGCGAATTTGATAAGCTTTCCGATATCTCAATGATGAGGGTTGAAAAAGCTATAAGGCGATTTTCCAAATCGTGTTTTGTCATGTCGTCCCTCTTTTTAATTCTCTTTAATAAACAATAATAACAAGTAAATTCAAATCTATAAAAACTCTCAAACTGGTAATGTGATACGCATCACTTCCTTCGAATGCTCGAATGCTCGAATGTTCAGTGTTCGGCTTGTTCTCATAAATCATAGAGGGACTTAGAAGAATGTTCGATATTCATTATTTATTCAGAAAATTGTTGAAAATTCAGATTGTTTAAGTTACTTTACATGGCTTTTTAATAGGGTGGTTAGCTCAGCTGGTTAGAGCGCCTGCTCGACACGCAGGAGGTCACAAGTTCGAATCTTGTACTACCCACGAAACTCATATTGGTCATATTGTTTAATAAGTAAGATATGGGTATTCGGCCCCTTAGCTCAGTTGGTTAGAGCAGCGGACTCATAATCCGTTTGTCCAAGGTTCAAGTCCTTGAGGGGCTACAAAAAAGGCCTGTCATTCGACAGGTCTTTTTTGCAAGTATAAAGATTAAAGGCAAAAGACAAAAGTAGGGGACGGTCGCATTAGTTCCTCTTGGTCAAGCAAAGCTGTACTTTTACTATTCGGATCCAGTAGCCGCTTCAGGGACATACGGACTCTATGTAACTTACAATGTTGATGGATCCACTGTTCAATATACCATTAAAGAATCTACATGGGGCGGGGGTGCTTCTTAATAACTATACCATTAGTGGCAGTAATTCCATATCTACTCACAACAATACCAATAGGGAAGAGGCAAAACTCGCTAGAAATGCGTAGTTATATAGCGAATAAGTAAGCTAACATATAGGGCTGTCCGATTTATAGAGGGAAGGGGTAAATTCAATCAATACTAAACATTTACTAAGAATTAATCTCATAATCATAGGTATTAAAAATAAATTATTATAATATTATAGTGGTAATGCACTATTTAGTATTGGGAAAATTATCATGAGTTTCGTAATTGTGATTCACAAAGTTATTGGGGGCGGAAAGAGCTTAAAATGATTGCTTGCCAAAGAATTAGAGGGTTACACTCAGGAATATTACAGTGATGCATAGTATATAAATAAGAATGTGGGGGAAATGAAACTATCTATCGATGATTTACTGTATAATTTAAAAAAGTGCCTATACACAGCCGATTTTGAGGAATATATGTACCTGCAAGAAGAAGATAAAGAAAATATAAATGTAATACACATATACAGATGTTAGCCAACACATAAAAAAAGAGAACAATAGATATGACATCAAAACCAACATATCAAGAATTGCTTCAAAAAATAATAGAGCAAGAAAAAGAAATTGACCAACAGCCTGAAAATTCCGACAATGAAACTGCAAGCATAGAAAATTTGACTTTGCTTATTGTGGAAGACGATGAACTAAGTTCAAAACTTCTTGAAACTATACTTAAAGACACATTCCATAACATTATGTTTGCCACAAACGGAATAGATGCCATCGAATTGTGTAAAAATAATCTGGACATTAATCTGATATTAATGGATACCAGAATGCCGAGAATGGATGGTATTACTAGCATGCGTGAGATCCGAAAGTTCAACAAAGATGTCATTATTATTTCACAAACCGCTTATGCAATGTATGGCGATCGTGAAAAAATGATCGCTTGGGGTTATGATGATTATATCAGCAAGCCGATAGATAGCAATGAATTATTGAATATGATCACGAAATATTTAAAAATCATAAAGACTAAAGACAATAAATCGAGCAAGATACTCTAGAATTAACTTTCTACATATTTCCACCAGCCACATCTTGGTACACATGAACCGTAAAACCCGCATGGATAAAGGGTCTCTACTGTACTCTTATCCGCCAGCTGGCGGATCCAGGTTCCCCCGATTGTTCGGGGCTAGATGGCGTACTCTCAGAGGTCTGCTTACTACTTACTGGTTATTAGCAAAATGAAAGTGCAACACTAAAGAGGGTGTTGCATGAAGCAAAAAA
>Ga0222658_1000258_pt1 | contig 31062 bp, 28 predicted proteins | sample AntAcemetagen476_FD_179830 | JGI IMG/M metagenome (GOLD analysis project Ga0222658, IMG submission 179830) | Saline water microbial communities from Ace Lake, Antarctica - #476 | ecosystem: Environmental > Aquatic > Non-marine Saline and Alkaline > Saline | place: Antarctica: Ace Lake... | reverse complement strand
TTCTTTTTAACCCTGTTTTTCTTACAAAATGGACATTTTTTTATATAGCATATTAAATTAAGTTAGTTTTATTGTTATATTATGCCACAAAGTGATGTTTTTAGCCGACCATTTTTTCTATTAACTCCAAAAAAATAATACGTATAATACGTATTATTTTTTTTGAAGTATTGTTGTTTTTAAGCAGTTACTACATTAGCATATTGAGCTTTTTTTAGATTTCCATCAAATCTCAATCTCTTTTTTGAAGTAAATTTAACTTTACCATTTGTTAAAGAAAATAAAGTATCATCTTTACCTTTTTTAACGTTTACACCGGGGTGAATACTAGTACCACGTTGTTTAACAATAATTTGACCTGTTTTGATAGTTTGACCATCATGGATTTTTACACCAAGACGTTTAGACTCGGAATCACGACCCAGCCTGGTAGAACCACCAGCTTTCTTATGTGACATATTCTTATTTATTAAGTTTAGCCAAAAGGCTATTAATATTTAAAACATCATAACGACAGTGCCATTATACACCAGTAAATCAAACTTGTCAATAGGTTGGTTTCTTGGTAGAATAAAGGTGTTGATTAACTATTTAACCTATGTTTTATTTAGCCAAAATATATCTAAAAAACTTTTGGATCAGGTTGTTGCTTATAACTGCTTTAACCCTGTGTTTGTTTGATTTTTGGTACCTATTCACAAATTTACAATTTGGACAAGATAATTATTTTTTGCATTATAATGTAATTTTTGGAGTAGATTTGGTGGGTAGTTGGGTAAAGCTCTTGTTTTTGCCAATAAGTAGTTTATTAGTTATCATTTTGAATTTTTCGCTAGCTTTTTATTTTTTTAATAAGGATAAATTTTTATCATATATTTTAGCGACTACGGTTTTGGTTTTTGAAGTATTTTTAACTATTGGACTCATGCTGGTAATGCGTTTGAACGTATGAGTATATTTATCAAAAAGAGTTTAAAAGCAGATAGGATTTTTTTAATCTACATTCTCGTCTTAATTGTTTTTGGTTTGGTAGCTCTAACCTCTGCCAGTACTCCAGTTGGTTATGAAAAATTTGGTGATGCCTACCATTTTTTTAAAAGACAAGTTTTTAGAGGATTGATCCCGGGATTGGTATTATTTCTAATTGTAGCAAAAATTAATTACAAATGGTTTAAAAGAATGAGTTGGATTATTTATGGAGTGGCTATAGCATTATTAGTTTTAGTTTTTATCCCTGGTATCGGTTTTGAGTTAAATGGAGCTCATAGTTGGATAGCGATTGGTCCTTTTAATTTTCAACCTTCTGAATTTGCAAAGTTTGCTATTATTGTGATGGGTGCCAATCTTTTGTCAGATGGCAGAAGAGATATGTCTGATTGGCAAACAGGACTTTTACCGGTACTTGCGATTTTAGCCCCAGCTTGTTTATTAGTTTTGTTACAACCTGATATTGGGACGCTGTCAATTTTAGTAGTGATAATTTTTGCAATGCTTTATCTAGGTAGAGTTTCTTGGAAATATCTATCAGTGCTTGGAATGTTCGCTGTAATTGCTTTTGGAGCAATGGTTATGGTTGCCCCATATCGTTTACAAAGATTTACCACTTTTTTACATCCCGAAATAGACCCACTTGGAGTTGGATATCAAATCAATCAATCATTTCTAGCAATTGGTTCAGGTGGTCCGTGGGGTTTGGGTCTTGGACATTCAAGGCAAAAATATCAGTATTTACCAGAAGTGACATCTGATTCAATTTTTGCAGTCGTAGCGGAAGAAGTTGGTTTTATAATCTCTTCGTTAATAGTATTATTAATTTTATTAATAGGTTGGCGAGGACTAAAGATTGCTAAAAATGCTCCAGATGGTTTTTCAAGATTACTTGTTGGTGGTTTGGTGGTTTGGATTGTTTGGCAATCATTTTTAAATACCGGTGCAATTGTTGGGGTATTACCTTTAACAGGAGTTCCATTTCCGTTTGTTAGCTATGGTGGGTCGGCGTATGTGATGAGTATGATAGCAGTTGGAATAGTAGTAAATATTAGTCGTTTTAGTAATAAATAAAAATTATGAAATTATTAGTAACAGGTGGAGCAGGATTTATCGGGTCAAACTTTGTTCATCACATATTAAATAAATATCCAGATTACAAGATTGTTAATTTTGATTCTTTAACTTACGCTGGAAATTTAGAAAATTTAAAAGACCTAGAAGGTAATAAAAATTACGAATTTGTAAAAGGGGATATAGTCAATCCTGAAGATGTAGCTAAGGCTGTTAAAGGGGTAGACCTGATTGTTAATTTTGCAGCTGAATCTCATGTGGATAGATCTATTTTGTCTCCAGCTGATTTTATTCGTACAAATGTTTTAGGAACTCAAGTTTTGCTTGAAATTGCAAAAGAAAATGATATTCGTTTTCATCATGTTTCAACAGATGAAGTTTTTGGTGATCTTGGTCCATCAGACCCACCATTTAATGAAGATACTCCATATGACCCAAGTAGTCCATATTCTGCTAGCAAGGCTTCTGCGGATCATCTAGTTCGAGCATATGTTCGTACATTTGGCCTTAAAGCAACAATTTCAAATTGTTCAAACAACTATGGTCCTTATCAGTTCCCAGAAAAGTTACATGGATTATTTATTACCAATTTAATGGAAGATAAAAAAATTCCTGTTTACGGAGATGGATTGCAAATTCGTGATTGGCTTTATGTAGAAGATCATTGCAAAGCGATTGATATGATAATTCATAAGGGGAAGATTGGTGAAACATATTGTATTGGCGGTGATGCTGAAAAAACAAACCTAGAAATTACAAAAAAGATTTTGGAATTAATGGGTGAAGATGAAAGTAAAATAGAACATGTAAAAGACAGGCCAGGGCACGATGTGCGTTATGCAATAGATTTTACAAAAATTAAAAATGAATTAGGCTGGGAACCTGAAGTGAATTTTGAGGAGGGGATGAAAAAAACTGTTGAATGGTATAAAGAAAATCAAGTTTGGTGGAAGGCAGTAAGAGATGGAAGTTACGAGGATTATTATAATAAACAATATAAATAACACGTTGTCATTCCCGCGAAGGCGGGAATCTAGGAGTTAAACAATACATATAAGATTTAAAAAATAAAATAAATACTAAGATTTCCTGGATCCCCGATCGGGGTCGGGGATGACAGTCGCTTCGCGACATGAAAAAAACTATGAAAATATTAATAATAGGAGCAGGGTATCTTGGGACAAGATGCCACGAAAGTTGGGAAGATTCAGTTTTGTCTAATAAAAGAGTAGAAACAAAACAAGATGTGTTTGATTTGATTGAAGAACATAAGCCTGATGCAATTTTAAATGCGGCCGGTATAGTTGGGAAACCCAACGTAGATTGGTGTGAGACTCACCAGTTGGAAACTATAAAAGGTAATACGATTTTACCACTTATAATTGCAGAAGCTTGTGAAGAAAAGAAGTTATATTTATTGCATATGGGGACAGGTTGTATATTTTATGGAGATAGTCCTGCGGGCGATCCTTGGAAAGAAGGGGATTATGCTAATCCAGTGGCAATGTATACACGGGCAAAGTACGCTGCTGATTTAGTTTTAGAAAAAATACCGAATGTTGGTGTGGCTAGAATTCGGATGCCACTTGACAATAGATCTACAAGAGCGAATTTAGTAGATAAACTTGCTAGTTATGAAAAAGTTGTTAATGTAGAAAATAGTATTACAGTTGTTAGTGATATGATAAAGATTTTTCATGAGCTTTTGGAGAAAAAAGCTGAAGGGATTTTTCATTGTACAAATCCAGGTAGTATTACTCATAAAGAAATTATTGCTTTGTATGAAAAATATGTTGATAAGGATCATAAAAATGAATGGATAGAAGAAGGGGAATTAGTTGGTTGTGGCTTGGCAGTGAAGAAGAGGTCAAATAATATTATGCAAAGTTTGCGATTGAAAGAATATGGTTTAGAAATGCCGGATGTACATGTTGCTGTTGAAGATGCTATTAAACAGTATGCCCAGAGTTTGTAAGCGCCAGTGTCATTCCCGCGAAGGCGGGAATCCAGGAGCATGGTACTTACTATGGAAAGTTTGTAGGGGTATTGATAGGGTATTGATACCCTCGGGATACCCCATTGTCATCTCGACCGAAACGCAACGCAGTGGAGTGTAGTGGAGAGATCTTTCTTAGTACAAACTGTTTAATAAAGTACCATCTTTTTCAATTACTTTTGTCTGCACAAAGCTTTTCCTTTACTTTTTTGAGTGACCAAAAAAGTAACAAAAAAGTCACTGGGCTATCAAATTTTTAGATAATTTACATACTCATTTCACTAAAACTCATTAGTTCACTTCGTTAGAATGAGTTTTCCCTTTGGAACGTTCAATTTCGTATGTAAATTAAACTAAAAATTCTCAACGCCCAGACCCAAGTGATTGACGTTGTACTGTCATTCTGAACGAATGTGAAGAATCTAAATAATAAAATATGTGTTTCAAGAAAAAATAATAATATGAAGGAGGATATAGAGAAGATAATCGAATGGACAAAATTAAAAATTAAATTATTTATTAGATCACATAAAGAAATATATTTTTATGAAAGAGAGATTTGGTGGGTAAGTTTAGGTAAGAATATTGGTTTTGAAGAAAATGGAAAAAATGATAATTTTGAAAGACCTGTACTAGTTTTAAAAAAATTTAATAAACAAATTTTTTGGGGTTTGCCCATAACTACAAAAAATAAAAAAAGCAAATATTATTGCTCTATAAATTATAACGATAAAGAATACTCAGTTATTTTAAGTCAGATAAGATTAATAAGTAGTAAGAGATTATTGCGTAAAATAAGAAAATTATCACCAGATGAATTTACAAAAGTAAAGAATAGGTTTAAAATGCTTATATAAATGACGATCTCCGCCACGAAGTGACGGAGTCTCGGAGTCTTGTTCCGAAGAACGCGACCATTTAGTAATTAAATTGTATCTTTTCTATTGGGTGTTGTCAAGGGAAAAGGGGATAAATAGGTATGTATAATGTATTAAGTATATAGTATTATGTATATAATTGGGGATTGACGTGGTATTGTCATTCTGAACGAATGTGAAGAATCTCTTAAGGGATCTCTCGATAAGCTCGAGATGACAGTGTGTGTAGTTAATTAAATAATAAATTATATGTTTTAAGAAAATAAATATTAAATTATGAATTTAGATAATATCAAAGGAATAAAGAAATTAGATAGTAAAAACATGCTTGGGAGTTTGCAATTATTATCTCATCAAGTAGAAGAAGTGTTGGAAGCTTCTTTGGCAACCCCCCTTAAATCCCCCCTTGGAAATGGGGGAGGACTGCGTATTCCTGCTAGCTATAAAAAAATAGACAGGATTTTAGTTTTGGGAATGGGTGGTTCAGTAATTGGCAGTCATGTCTTTAAAACTTTATTTTCAGATGAATTAAAAGTTACTGTTGATATGGTAAGTGATTATCATATTCCAGCGTTTGTAAACAACAAAACTTTAGTTTTGGCTTCTTCATATTCCGGCAATACAGAAGAACCTGTTAATGCTGTAAAAGAAGCTCTAAAAAAGAAAGCAAAAATCATGGTAATTACTTCTGGTGGAAAGCTCAAAGCATTTGCCAAAAGAAATAAATTACCACTTTTAAATTACACCACAAAAAGCAATACATGTGATAGTCCTCGTATGGGTCTTGGTTATTCAATTGTTGGGCAATTGGTAATGTTCGCTAAAGTAGGGGTAATAAAACTCACCAATAAACAAATTAAAGATATTGTAAAAACTTTAGTCAAATATGAAGCTTTATTTGGGGTAGGTCAAAAAACGAAAGACAACCCAGCTAAACTTATAGCTAAAGACTTGTTGAGTAAAAAAGTTTTATATACTGGCGCTGAACACTTATCTGGTAGTGTGCATATTTGTGCTAATCAAATGAATGAAAATGCCAAAAGGTTTGCAGTGTATTTCTTAATCCCAGAACTTAACCATCACCTACTTGAAGGAATGATTTATCCTGCGTCTAACAAAAATGACCTAGCATTTTTGTTAATCAGTTCTAACCTGTATGGTAAAAAAGTACAGAAAAGATTTGATATTACTGTTGATGTTTTGGATAAAAACAAAATTAAGAATTTTACATATGAAGTAGCAGAAAAAACAAAATTAGAGCAAGTATTTGAGGTTTTAGTACTCGGGAGCTATGTTAGTTATTATTCTGCAATTTTACAGGGCATTGACCCAACTGCAATTCCATTTGTAGATTATTTTAAAAAACAGTTAAGTAAATAAAATGCTCTCAATAATTACAGTTACATGGAATAATGAAAAGGTAATTGCCGATCAGCTGAGGTCGGTAATTTTGGCTTGTGAAGGAATTGATTTTGAACAGATTGTAGTGGATAATAATTCGGGAGATAAAACGGTTGAGACTATAAATCGTTTTTGTCATTCTGACGAAAGTCAGAATCTTTCAAAAGATGAACGTGGTAAAAAAGATCCCGTATCGGGGTCCGGGATGACAGGCGTGAGTTGTGATATTAAATTAGTAGAAAATAAAAAAAACCTAGGATTTTCTAAAGCGAACAACATTGGTGTTCAAGAATCTTCAGGAGATTATGTTTTGTTTTTGAATCCAGATATGAAATTAGAAAAGGGGAGTATTAAAGAACTTTTAGAATATTTAAAAGTAAATCCAGATGTTGGTATTATCAGCCCTAAACTCATCAAAGAAAATGGGAGTTTTCTTTTGGGTGATGGACCGAGAAGATTTCCGAGAGTTGTTGATGTGTTGAAGATATTTTTTAAAATTTCAAAATTATTTCCAAATGTTTTGAATTATTATTTTTATTCAGACTTGAACAAAAATGGTGTTCAACAAGTTGATTCTGTACGAGGAGCTTTTATGTTGATGAATAAAAAAGTTATCCAAGATACCAAAGGCTTTGATGAAAGATATTTTTGTTGGTTTGAGGATGTTGACTTATGTCGTGGGGTAAAAAAAATAGGGTTAAAAGTTGTGTATTGTCCATTGGTTCAAGCGATTGATATGGTGGGTCAAAGTTTTAAGCAAAGAAATGTATTTTGGAAGCAGTGGACTTTCTTTGTAAGTGCTTTTAAGTATTTTTGGAAGTGGAGATAAAACCATTATAAAACTATATTAGTAATAAGAAAGATCCTGAATCGAGTTCAGGATGACAGGTGTGGGTATGAATAAGAAATTAACAATTAGTTTAGTAACTTGGAATGGTGAAAAATATTTACCATTACTTTTTAGTTCTCTTCAAAAACAAACTTTCCAAGATTTTGATTTAGTTATACTCGACAATGGTTCAAGTGATAGTACAACCAATGTCATCCTGAGTGAAGCGAAGGATCTAGATTCTTCGGGCAAGCCTCAGAATGACAGTCGCGTGCGAATAATTAAAAAGAAAAAGAATATCGGTTTTGCTAGCGCTCATAATGAAATATTTGAAAAATCTGATTCAGATTATTTTTTAGTATTAAATCAGGATATTTTTTTAAAGGAAGATGCGTTGGAAAAGTTAGTGAAGTTTTTGGATGAGAATAAAGGTGTTGCGTCAGTTGCGCCAATATTAAATAAGTGGGTTAATCCGTCTGTCATTCCCGCGCAGGCGGGAATCCAGGAGGTAGATTCGTTAGGTTTAAAGGTTTTGCGTAATAGAAGAGTTGTTGAAAATAAAGAGACTCCTCAACAAGTTAGGGATAGCAATGTAGTGGAAGTATTTGGAATATCTGGTGCTTGTGCAATGTACTATAGAGAAGCTGTTGAAGAAGTTGGTGGGCTTTTTGATGGTGATTACCTTGCTTATAAAGAAGATGTTGATGTATCTTTTAGATTAAGACAGGGAGGTTTGAAAAGCTGTGTTTTACTAAGTGCTCAAGCTTGGCATGATAGAACAGGAAGTGAAAAGAGTAAAAAAGATAGTGAACAAGCAGAAAATAAAAAGAAACAATCCGATTTAGTAAAATACCAATCTTACCGTAATCATCTAATTACTATTTATAAAAATGAATATTGGCAAAACTTCACTATTGACTTTCCTTTTATTTTATGGTATGAATTAAAGAAATTCTTGTGGTTTTTAATCTTTGATAGAGAAGTTTTAAAAGGCTTGTTAGAAATTTGGAAGATGAGAAAAGAACTAAAAATGAAAAGAAGAGCAATTATAAAGACAAGAAAATTAAATTGGAAACAAATGAGAAAGGTGTTTACGTTATGAAAGATATAAATATTGTCACAATTAATTATTTTAATAAAGAAGATACTTTAAACGCAGTTAGGTCTATTTTTAATGATTTAAAAAATACAGAATTAGATTTTCAAATGACAGTAGTTGATAATTCTAATAACAAAGACCTGATAGAAGAAGACATAAAAGAAAAATTTCCAAAGGTAAAATATATTAACACGGGTTTAAATATTGGTTTTGGAAAAGGTAATAACTTGGGTTTTAAATCAACTGAAGCTCGTTATTATTTTTCATTTAACCCTGATGCTTATATTCCAGAAAATTCAAATGCAATTGAGAGAATGGTAAAATTTATGGATTGTAATCCAAAAATTGGTTGTATTGGTCCTAAAATTTTAAATACAGATGGAAGTCTGCAACATTCTTGCTTTCGTTTTAATAAAAGTTCTATTCTAGTTAAACCTTTTAGGCATGTTAGTTGGGATAAAAAATATAAGAAAATAAAAAAGTATTCTGGAGAATTGGAGATGAAAAATTTTGATCATGGTGAAACTAGACCAGTGGATTGGGTTTTGGGTGCAGCTATGCTTGTTCGAGGTGATATAGTAAAAGAGATAGGTTGGTTTGATGAAAGATATTTTATGTATCTAGAAGATGCTGATTGGTGTATGAGAATGTGGGAAGCTAGTTTTCCTGTTTATTATTTGCACAATGTAGAAATAATTCACAAACATCATCGTGATTCTTCAAAAGTTCCTGGAATTTTTAAAGCACTATTTAAAAATCGTTTAGCTCGTATCCACCTAGTTAGTTGGTTAAAGTATGTTTGGAAGTGGAGAAAAGTTTATAAATTTTATAATTAAATAAATGGACCATCCCAAAATTGCGATAATTTATCTATCATACAACCCTCGGCCTTATATTGACCGAGTTGTTAAGTCAATATCTAAAACAACTTACAAAAAAGAACAGTTAGAATTTATTGTGGTTGATAATCCACATCCAGAATTTGGTGGTGCGGGGGAATTTTTAAAAGAAAAATTGTTACCTTTGTCGGGTGGTGAATTACCAAGAGTTAAAATAATAGAGAATAAAGAAAACCTTGGTTTTGCCCGCGGGAATAATGTTGGTATTAAATATGCGATTGACAACGGCTTTGATTATGTCTTTTTACATAATCAAGATGGTTTTATGGGGCTTGATTGTCTAGATAGAATGATCAACCTTTTTAAAATGGAACCAAACGCAGGAACTGTTCAGCCAATGGTGATGCTTTATCCTGAAGTTTCAAAAATTAATACTTCTGGTAATCGTTATCATTTCTTAGGATTTGGTTATTGTGGAGATTATAAAAAGAAGTTAGAAGATTTTAAACAACCTGGCGGGAGGCAAGGGATGCAATCTAGTGGTATTAAAATTGGTTATGCCTCGGGCTCGGCAATGATGGTCCGTGCTAGTCTTCTTAAAAAATATGGAATACTTGATGAAGATCTGGAAATGTACCATGAGGATTTAGAATTGGGCTTACGACTTAAATCAAAAGGTTTTGATAATTTTTTAGTATCAAGTGCAAAATTTTATCATGAATATGAATTTTCACGAAACAAAGACAAATATTACCTAATGGAAAGAAATCGCCAGATGGTAATTTTGATGTATTATAAATGGCGAACACTATTTTTGTTCATGCCAATGTTTGTACTGGTAGAAGTTGGATTAATATTGTACTCACTTGTTAGTGGTTGGTATAAAGAAAAATTTAGAGCTATCGGTTATTGGCTGTGTATTAAAAATTGGAAAAATGTAATGAAAAAGAGAAAAGAAGTGCAAAAAAATAGAAGAATCACAGATTTGAAGTTATTAGAATTAGCTACAGCCGAAATAAAATTCGAAGGTGTTGATAATTTTATTTTAAAGTATATAGGTAATCCGGTAATGAAAGGGTACTTCTGGGTTGCAAAAAGACTAATTTTCTGGTAAATTAAATATATGAAAATTAAAAAAGCAATTTTAACTGGTGGTGGGCATGCAACAAGACTTCGTCCAATAACCAGTACAATGAACAAACACTTGATTAAACTCGCTGGGAAACCAATGATATATCACGCTATTGAAAAAGTAGTTAAAGTTGGTGTGACCGAAATTTTTATCAATACTAATCCTGGAGAAGAAAAATTACAGGAAGTAGTAGGAGATGGAAGTAGATGGGGGATAAAAATTATATTTTTTGAGCAAAAGGGTGGTCCACAAGGAATTGCTCATGTTGTGTCACAGGCTAAGAAGTTTATAGGTAGTGACCCATTTATATTTTACCTATCAGATAATATAATTTTAGGTGATTTAAATGATTTTGTAGGAGAATTTTTAAATAACAAAAATGATTGTATGTTGACCCTTTCTAAAGTAGAAGACCCAGAGAGGTTTGGTGTGCCAGTTTTTGAAGACGGTAAATTAACAGCTGTTTTGGAAAAACCAAAGAACCCACCAAATAATTTCGCAGTGACAGGAATTTATATTTATGGTCCAAAGGTATTTTTCAAAGCTTTTAAAAAAATTAAGCCAAGTGATAGGGGAGAATATGAAATTTCAGATGTGCATTCTTGGCTTTTAAAAAAGGGTTACAAAGTTGGATACAAAGAAATTACTGGGTGGTGGAAAGATACCGGAAAACCAAAAGATCTGATTTTAGCAAACAATCTACTTTTGGATGAGAAAAAAACTTTGGGTAGTGGCACTTTAAACGTCAAAGACCTAGAAAAAGTAGAAATTAAAGACCCTGTTTTGATTGGAAAAAATTGTAAAATTAAAAATTGTAAAATAGGTCCTCATGTAACGATTGGGGATGGTTGTGTTTTGGAAAATATTGATATTTCGGAGAGCTTGGTATTTGATGATTGTGAGTTAGTTTCGGAAAGTGAAAAATTTGTAATTGAGAAAAGTATTATTGGTAGATCTGTTAAATTATCAAAAAAACAAAATAATAAGGTTGCTAATCTAGTGCTTGGGGAAAAGACCCAAGTGATGTTGTAGTCCAACAAGAAAATGGAGGGGGAAATTGACAAAAAAGAAAAGAAAGAAGTTGGCTAAAAATTGCAAAGGCGTTGGTTGTGAATGTATTTTTATTGCCATACTCAGTTTTCTTATACTGTGGCCTTTGACATAGAGTAATGTCGATCAGTTTGTTTTAAGGCGCCTTTTGCGGGCGCCTTTACTTTTTTCTTGAAAAAAAGCGTAATAAGTTGTAAGATTAAAACACTATGTCCCGCAGTGAAAATTTAAATAGCCCTGCGGGCAAAAAAATATATAAAAATAATTTAACTATTTAAGCTTTAAATTAAGTATATAATATTATTAATTTAAATAATTTAACTTTTAAATTTCTACTGCGGGATATGAAATACTCAATATTTAACGGAAAATTAATTAAAACAAAAAAAGCCAATATATCATTACTTGATAAAGGATATTGGTTTGATTTTTGTGTTTATTCAAGTTTAAAAGTGATTGCAGGAAAACCTTTTTTTCTCATATATCATATTGATAGATTGTTTGAATCAGCCGAGATGTTAGGAATAGAAAATAATTTTGCAAAAGAAGACTTACAAAAGTGGGTGGAGAAATTAATTAAGAAAAACCTAATCAAAGATGCATTACTGAGATTTGTATTAATCGGAGATCCAGACGGAGGAGAAACAAAGTTGTATATATTACCGGTAACAGGTTTAACCTATCATAAAAATCAGGATTATAGTGAAGGAATTAAAGTGGTAACTTTTGAGGGTCAGAGACCAATTCCTCAAGCCAAAACAAAAAGCTTGCTCTTATCATTTTTGGCTTTTAAAAAAGCAAAAAAAGAAAATGCCCAAGAAAGTTTAATGGTTGACTATAATGGAAATGTACGTGAAGGAACTCAGACCAATTTTTATGCGATAAAAGATGATAAGGTGATAATTCCACCAAAAGAAAAGTGCCTAGGTGGAATTACTAAGAAATTTATTTTAAAAGCTATTGAAAAAGATTTTCAGGTTATGGAAGAAGATATACCTCTTGAAAAGATTAAAGCAGGAGTGTATGATGAAGTATTTATATCAAGCACAACTCGGAATGTAATGCCAATCAAGCAGATAGATGACTATACCATTGAAACGGATTTTAAAAATACAAAAAAGATTGCCAAACTTTTTAAAGAGTATTATAAAACAGCCCTATAAGAGAGCTGTTTTAATATGATGTTATATCTTCATTCTGAAGTTACTACTTATTGGTTTACGTGCAGAAATACCAAGAGGTTTCATCGGCTTTGGTTTGTTTATAATTTGACCAATACCAGTATAACCATGAGCCACACCTGTTGCTCGGGCTTGAACATGTTTTGTTCCTAAACTAGAAACTCCAACTTTGGCATGAGGTGATGCCTCATCTTCTAAATAAGGACGGCGATAGAATTTTATTTTTTTTCCTTCTTTATTTTCTTCTTGTCCAGCTTTACCTAAATGATCAATGAATTTCTTTCCCTTTTTGTAGGTAGTTAGGCTTATATTCTTTTTCTTATACTCCTTAAAAAGCTCTTGTTTGTCTTTTTTTACACGATACTTAGTCATAAACCCTTTACGTCTGATTCTTTTTTCGGATTTCTTTACAATACCTGAAACAAGCTGTATATCATCTTTAGTAAAGCCACGAAGACTACCACCTCTAAGAATAGACGCTTTTATCATTCTTTTTTTTAAACTAGGAGCACCAGCTTTGCTGTAAGTTACCCTAAAGTTTTTACCTACTTTGTATAAGTCTTGATTTACACCCATATATTTATATATTATATAGTTATTTTACCATTAAAAAATAACTTGTTCAAGTAGTGTAATTGCGGTATAATAGCTATATTGTATATTAAATAAAATCTTATATGGAAATAGATAAATATTTTAAAGAAGCTATTAAACAAGATGCATCAGATGTGCATCTAATTGGCGGGGAATCTGCCAGTCTTCGTTTTGAAGGAGAAATTAAAAATATAGAGGAGGGAAAAATAGATAATGAAGAATTAGAGACTGCGGTGATGTCTATTTTAAAGAAAAAGCAGAAAGAAACATACCAAAAGACAAAAGAGCTAGATTTTGCCTATGTGGTTGATGATATTCGTTTTCGTGTAAATATACATCAACAAACAGGAAAGATTGGTTTGTCTGCTCGTTTAATCCCAAGTGAAATTCCAAGTCCTGAAGATCTTCATTTTGAAAAGAGCTTACTCGAGGTGCCAAAATTATTAGATGGACTTGTTTTGATTACTGGTCCAACTGGTTGTGGTAAATCAACTACCATCGCATCTCTGATAGAAGAGGTTAACAAGCAAAGGAAAAGTCATATTGTGACAGTAGAAGACCCGATAGAATTTTTGTTTCATAATAAAAAAAGTTTAGTAGAACAACGAGAGGTTGGGTCTGATACTGATTCTTTTGCATCGGCTTTAAAACATGTTTTGCGACAAGATCCAGATGTGATATTTATTGGAGAGATGAGAGATCCCGAAACTATAGCAACTGCTTTAACCGCTGCCGAAACAGGACACCTGGTTTTTTCTACACTTCATACAAATTCAGCTTCAGAGGCGATAGAAAGAATCGTGGATATTTTTGAGGGAGCAAAACAAAAACAAATTTTAGTGCAACTTGCTTCAGTTTTGCGAATTGTAGTTTCTCAACAGTTAGTTCCTGCAAAAGATGGAGGAAGAGTGCCAGCTAGAGAAATTTTAGTAAATAATTCGGCTGTTTCTAATTTGATTCGTGAAAATCATGTTAGTCAAATCAAATCCACTATACAAACTGGTGCAAAAGAAGGAATGATAACTATGGAAAATTCTCTAAAGCAATTATTAAAAGAGGGTTGGATAACTGAAGATATAGCAAAAAGTAGAGCAGGGAAGATGAGGAAAGTCTAATGAAAATTTAAAATGAAATTAGATCTAAAAAAAATAATTAAAAAACTTGAAAAAGTTAGTAAAAAAGAAAAACTACCAATTTATGCAGTGGGTGGTTTTGTGCGTGATAAACTTTTGGAAGATTTCTCCCACCCCACCTCAGTCCTCCCCTCAGGCAGGGGAGGAAGTAAAGATATTGATTTTGTGGTTGAAGGTTCAGGATTAGAATTTGCAAAAGCAGTTGATGAGGAGTTTAAAAGCTTGTTTGCAGGTAGACAAGAAGAAGGGCGATTAGTAGAATTTCCTGATTTTGATACGGCGCGTTATTTATTTGTCGATAGACATGACGAAGGAGAGGATACAGAAATTTTACTTGAACTAGAATTTGCTGGAGCTCGCAGTGAAAAATATGATGAAAAATCAAGAAAACCAAAAGTAGAATCCGTTAGTTTAAAAGAAGACTTATCTCGCAGAGATTTCACTGTTAATGCACTTGCACTCCCAATAGATAAAATATTTAAAAAAAATTGGCAAGAATTTGTGATTGATGAATTTAACGGAATTGATGATTTAAAAGACCTGGTTTTACGTACTCCGCTTGAACCAACTCAAACATTTTCTGACGATCCACTTCGAATGCTTCGAGCAATTCGTTTTGCATCAAAACTTAATTTTGTGATTGAAAAAAATACATTGGAAGCAATTAACAAAGAAAGAAAAAGAATTAGTATTGTTTCTGCCGAAAGAATAAAAGAAGAATTGTTTAAACTTTTAGACAGTCCTCAACCATCTCTAGGCTTGGTTTTGATGTTTCAAACAGGTTTGATGGATATAATTTTACCAGAAATTTCAGCTTTAGACGGAGTAGAAGAAATTTATGGTCATAACCACAAAAATAACCTAGTACATACTTTTAAAGTAGTAGATAATATTTCAGAGCGGACTCCAAAAGTTTTGCTTCGTTTAGCTGCATTACTTCACGATATTGGAAAAGCCGGAACCAAGAAATTTATTAAAGGAGTGGGCTGGACTTTTCATACTCACGAACACCTTGGTAAAAAGCTTGTTGGAGATATATCTCGCAGATTAAAGTTTTCTAAAAGTGAATACCTATATTTAGCCAAACTTGTTCGCTGGCATCAACATCCGATAAGTTTAATGGATGATGGAATTACCGATTCAGCAGTTAGACGATTGGTAGTTAATTTGGAAGACGACCTAGATGACCTACTTCTTTTGGGAGTAAGTGACATTACGACAGGCAATCCAAATAAACTTAAAAAACGTCAAGAAAATTATACTAGACTTCGTGCAAAGATTGAAGAAGTTAATGAAAAAGATGAACTTCGTGCTTTTCAATCTCCAGTTAGAGGAGAGGAAATAATGAAAGAGTGTGGGTTGAAATCTGGCTCGATTATTGGTAAAATTAAGAAAGATATTGAAGAGGCAATATTGGAGGGAAAGATAGGAAATAACTATGAAGAAGCAAAAGAATATTTTGAAAAAATAAAAGATGGATACTTAAAAAAATAAATTATTAAATAAAAATTAAATTATAATATAAATGCATATGAAAATATTAAAAAATAAATGGTTTTGGATTGCTTTGATTGGTGTGTTGGTTTTGGGCGGGGTTGTTTATGGAAAAATTAAAAGTGCCAATCAAGGTCCAGAATATGAATTTACTAATGTTGAAAAAGGAACATTAGTACAAACAGTTGATGCTACTGGAATTGTACAATCAGCTGATCATCTTGACCTTCATTTTGAAACAGGAGGTACAGTAGAGTATATAGGAGTTAAAGAAGGCGACGAGGTAAAGATAAATAAACTTTTAGCAAATTTACGTTTATCTAATTTAAATGCGGTAGTTTCTCAAGCTCAAGCTAATTTGAATCAACAACTAGCTGGCTCAACAGATGAAGAAATTAGATATTATGAAAGTGCAGTTGCAGTTGCTAAAGCAGGCTTAGATAAATCTAAAACTGATAAAGATAGTGCTGTTTCAAGCGCTCAGTCTGCTCTTGAAACTGCAGAAAATAATTTAGATTTGGCCGAAGGGGGAGAAAATAGTGAAATTGTGGAAGACTCATACCAAGACGCAGTGGCTTTACTGTATTCTACGCTTACTGTACTCGACAATGCTTTAACACAATCTGATAATATTTTGGGAGTTGATAATACTTTAGCAAATGATGATTTTGAAGATTATCTATCTGTACTTGATAGTTCTGCTCTTTCTAAAGCAAATTCAGATTATCTGTCTGCAAAACTTAAACGCAATGAAGTAAAGACAAAAGTTTTATCATTGAACACTTTAAGTACTCATGAAGAAATTGATGTTGTTTTAATTGACTTGGAGGATGCTTTGTCTACAATGAGTAATTTGTTGTCTTCTGTTTCTACTGTGCTTTCGGCTACACCTCCAGTGGGAGATTTGACTCAAACTGCGCTCAATACTAAAAAAACAACGGTTGAAACAACTCGAACTACGGTAGCGACTAGTTATACAAGCATAGTTAATCAGGTTCAAGCTATTAGTACTGCCAAGAATAGCTATATTACTTATAATATTGCCTATGAAAAAGCAAAGCGTGATTTACAAAATACAACCTCTCAATATCAAAGTTTAATAGATATTAAAAAGGCTAGTTATGATCAATCAAAAGCTAATTTAGATAAATTTAAAGCAGACCCAAGAGAAGTGGACCTAGCTTATTATCGAGCATCTTTATCTCAAGCATTTGCTAGTCGTAACAAAGCAATGATACATGCTCCGATTGATGGAATAATTACTAAAATTAATAAGAAAAGAGGAGAATTGGCAATGTCTTCAGAAATTATGATTGAAATGCTATCTCCACATTTTGAAATAGAAGTTGATATTCCAGAAACAGATATTGTAAAGTTAGTTCTAGGTGATCAAGTTGAGATTACTCTCGATGCTTTTGGTGATGATGAAAAATTTCCTGGTAGTGTTGTGTCTATTGACCCAGCATCAACTAATATTCAAGACGTAGTTTATTATAAAGTTAAAGTGGCACTAGACAACGGTAAAGATGAAGTTAGGTCAGGAATGACTGCTAATGTTTTGATATCTACCGAAGAAAAAGTAGATACTTTATACTTACCTTTTAGAGCGGTCTTATCTCGTAACGGTTCAGGAGTTCGTTATGTTAGAGTGATAGAAAATGGGGAATTAAAAGAAGTAGATGTTAAAATTGGTCTTCGGGGAGATGATGGAATTCTAGAAATTACAGAAGGGGTTGAAGTAGGACAAGAAGTAGTTTTAAAAGTTATTGAAGATTAGATATGACTTTAATAAAAATAAAAAACTTAAAAAGAGAGTTTGCTAATGATGAAGTTGTCACAAAAGTCCTTAAAGGAATAGATTTTGAGATTGACAAGGGTGAATTCGTTTCTATCATGGGTCCATCGGGATCAGGTAAATCAACCTTGATGCATATCTTAGGTTTTCTAGATAAACTATCAGATGGAAGCTATCATTTTGAAGGAGAAGATGTGTCTAAACTTGAAGATGATGAATTGGCTAGTATGCGTAGTAAAAAAATTGGTTTTGTTTTTCAATCGTTTAATTTATTAAATAGAGCTAGTGCGCTTGAAAATGTAATGTTACCTCTTTTGTATTCTGACATGCCTCACAAAGATAGAGAAAATAGAGCGAAAAAACTTTTAGAAGATGTAGGTTTGGAACATAGGCTGCACCACAGTCCAAACAAATTATCAGGCGGAGAAAAACAAAGAGTAGCAATTGCTCGTGCACTCGTCAATAATCCAGAAGTTGTTTTTGCAGATGAGCCAACTGGTAATTTAGACTCAAAATCAGGACTTGCAGTTATGAAAATTTTGCAAGATTTAAATGAAAAAGGCAATACTGTTATTTTAGTTACTCATGAGAAATATACTGCTGAGCATGCGAAAAGAATTATAAAATTAAAAGATGGAGAACTTGTAGAAGACGTAGAAGTTTCACACAGACAATGGGCAAATACAAATGGAGAGTTGACTAAGTAATTTCCAACATGGATATCAGAGAAAATATAATTTCTTCTTGGGTAATGATAAAACGAAGTAAAGCGCGTTCTTTTTTGACTATGCTTGGAATTATTATTGGGGTTATGGCTGTTATTGTTGTTATGTCGGTTGGTAAAGGGGCTGAGAGTTTGATTTTAAATCAAATAAAAAGCATGGGGAGTAATCTAGTAGGGGTTTTACCTGGTGCCTCGGAAGAAGATGGCCCACCTGCTTCTGCAATGGGAATAATTATAACTACTTTGAAATACGAAGATGGTCAAGCAATAATTAAAAAAGGCTGTGATTGTATTGAATCACTTGCAATGTACGTAAGTGGCAACGATGTAATTAACTATGGTGATAATAAAGTAAGTACAAATTTTTCTGGTACAACTGCTAGTTATATAAAAGTTGAAGAAACAGAAGTTAGGACAGGTAGGTTTTTTACTCTTGAAGAAGAAAAAGGTGTTGCCAAAGTGGCAGTACTCGGGTTTGAAGTAAAGGAAAAACTTTTTGGAGATCAAGACCCGATTGGTAGAAGAATAAAAATTAAAAAAACAAATTTTTTAATCATTGGGGTAATGAAAGAGCGAGGGGTTTCTGGTTTTACAAATCAGGATGATCAAATTTTTGTACCAATTTCGACTGCTCAAAAACTCTTGTTAGGAGTAGATCATATTAGTGCTATCCGAGCAAAAGTAGATAGTGATAAAAATATGGAAAAAGCTCTTGATAGCATTACTTGGATTTTGCGTGATAAACACGGTATTGATTTTGGGGAAGCAGATGATTTTACTGCTCGTTCCATGGCACAGGGGCTTGAAGCACTAGGTAGTATAACCGCTGCCTTGCGTTTATTTTTAGTAGCAGTATCAGCAATTGCACTCGTTGTAGGTGGATTTGGAATAATGAATATTATGCTTGCATCTGTCCAAGAAAGAACTCGTGAAATTGGTCTTAGAAAAGCGGTTGGAGCAAAAAAAATACATATTTCATTACAATTTTTAATAGAGAGTTCAGTAATTACATTTTTAGGTGGAATAATTGGAATAATTTTAGGAATTTTAATTTCAATTTTAACAGCGACGGTAGTAAAAAGCATGGGTTATGATTGGGATTTAGTAATTACACCTTTTTCAATAATCTTAGGTACAGGAGTTTCTATCGGAATTGGTTTAATTTTTGGAATTATACCAGCTCGTCGTGCTAGTCAACTAGATCCGATAGAAGCACTTAGATATGAATAAATATGTTTAAAACTTATATACAACTTGCATTTCAAGCATTAAAACGACAGAAAACTCGTTCTATTTTAACTATCATTGCTCTTGGTATTGGAATAGCATCTGTTGTAATTATCATGTCAGCTGGGAGAGGTTTGGAATATATGATTATAAGCGAAATTGATGTTTTTAATCCAAATACAGTAAATGCAGAAGTTAGAATTCCTGAAAAAGGGAATGCGGGTAGTGCTACTTCAATGGCGATGGGTATTACAATTACCACAATGAAAAATACTGATTTAGATGATATAAGAAAGATTAAGAATGTTGAAGCTGTTTCTGGATATGTTATCGGACAAGAAGTAATTAAATATAGGGGAGAGGATAAAGTAGTTTTAATATATGGTTATTCAGCTGATGCACCAAAAACAGAAAGTTTACCAACACCAGAAGGTAGGTTTTATACTAATGAAGAAGAAGATTCGTTGTCGCAAGTAGTAGTTATTGGGTCAGAGATTAAAGACTACCTGTTTGGTGATGACGAGGCAGTAGGAAAAAATGTTTATGTTAGAGGTAAAACATTTAAAGTGGTTGGAGTTGCTGAAGAGAGAGGAGTGTCTTTTGGTTTTAATTTTGATGAAGTAATTTATATCCCTCTTAAAACAATGCAAAAAAGACTCCTCGGTACAGATTACATGATTGGGATGATGGCGCTCGCATCAGACCCCGAATATTTAGATCAAATTAAAGAAGACATGGAATTCACCCTAATGGATAATCACGATATTACTGATCCTGAAAAGCAAGATTTTGAAGTGATGACGATGAAGGAAGCTAGAGAGATGCTTGAAACAATCGTGGGAGGAATTACGATTTTGCTTGTTGCTCTTGTATGTATTTCACTTCTAGTAGGTGGAGTTGGAATTACTAACATTATGTATGTATCAGTTGCTGAGCGTACTTTTGAAATTGGTTTACGAAAAGCAGTTGGAGCAAAAAGCAAAGATGTGCTTTGGCAATTTTTATTCGAAGCAGTGATGTTAACTTTTGGTGGTGGAATTTTTGGTATAATCTTTGGTGCGTTTATTTCATTTTTGATATATCTAGGAGCAGTTTATAGTGGTTTAACTTGGGTATTTTCAATTTCTTTATTTTCAGTTGTTCTAGCTCTAGGATTTTCTGGAGTAGTCGGTTTATTTTTTGGAGTTTATCCGGCAAAAAAGGCAGCGGGGTTAGATCCGATTACGGCATTACGTAAGGAGTAGGGGGTGAGGAATTTCCTCCTTGAGGAGCCTGCCTGCCGGCAGGCAGGGGTTAGGGAGGTGTTGTTGGTTTTGTCATTCTGAACGAATGTGAAGAATCTCTTAAATTTTTAGTGTACATTTATCTACCGACAGGTGGGTTTTTTTGTACAAATTTATTATGGATAAAATACTTGAGTTTTTATGAGTATGTGTTATATTAAATTAATAAGTAAATATTATTTTTTAATATAAAATGTATGCCAAGACATAATAGTGCAGAATATAGACAAGCTTCTCGTGTGCGAGAGGCTGAACAAATAAAAATGGATGAAGAAGATAAATCTAGGAACGCTCGGTTAGAATATTCTATGGATCAAAAAGAAAGAGAGGCAGAGATTGTGGACCAGGCTCGTGCAGAAAGAGAGGCGAAGGCCAGTGCAGAAGAAGACAAGAAAACAGGAGAAGATTATCTATTAGAACAATTAACAGATGCAAAAGAGGGTAGTGAAGAATCTAGAATAGCAGAACATGCATGGGATTTATATTCTAATAGAGATTCTGCCAGTGGTATTTCAATACTCTGGGGAGAGGTTGCTGAATTAGATAAGCCTGCTGTTTCAAGATTGTTAGAAGAAGCTAATCTCAAAGACATTATTAGTCAATTTGAGGAAAGTGACGAATAGGGAAAAGTAGAAAGTAGTGAGATATTATTAATTTAAAAACAAACGTTCTAAAGACGTTTGTTTTTAAATTTACACATTGTCATTCCGACCGAAACGAAGTGGAGTGGCCCGCTTGCAACGCTGTAGCAACTGCGGGCAGGAGGAACCCCTTTAGCTATTAAAAGCTAATTTTTTTTGTTTATGAAGTATAAATTCATAACTTCCAACTAATATTCCAGTGTAAAGTAAGTTCGCCATTAAAGAATTTTTGAAGAAGGGGATAGCCATGTAATAACTTTGCATAAGTCCTGCTAAGTTATGAGTGTACATTGTTCCAAATACCCAAACTGCAAAATTAGTAAGTAAAAAGAATAGAATTGAACCCAAGATTGTTCCTCCAAGTACTGTACTAAACTTTTTGTTTTTACGAACCTGGAGGCCAATTAATCCCATTACCACAAACCCAGCATATACACTTAACATGATTTGCCACGAGTAAAAGCCAATAAAGATATCAGAAACCAACATTAGGGTTATTGGAGCTAGAATAGCCCATTTTTTAGGCAGGTATAGTCCTCCAAATAAAGCTATTGCTCCGATTGCAGTGAAATTAGCAGGATGAGGAAGAAATCTAGTAGCTATCCCAAGTGTGAGTAAGAGTAATATTGCGATTAATGATTTTTGCTTCATATTTTATGTTGTAAGTTGTCATCCTGAACTTGTTTCAGGATCTAAATTAAGTTAAGAGATTCTGAAATAAATTCAGAATGACGTGTGAGTATTATACAACAACCTTCAAAAACTTCAAGCCCAAGTAAAGTCCAAGCATTACAGACCCTCCACCAGATACTGCCAATGCTTTTTTAGCAGTTCGACGAGTAGAGGAATCAAGAGGTAATTCGTTAATTATTTTTTCTAAATCGTTGTCATTCTGAGGAACCGAAGAATCCCTTTTCTCACCAGAAGATAGTGTCTGTAGAGTAGTTGTATTTTCTTGTGGTCTTTGTTTTTGTAATTTATTAGCAGGTAAGTTTTGTATAGTATTATCTCGATTACCCACGCTGTCATCCTGAACTTGTTTCAGGATCTTTTTTACTACTGCACTTTTTGTTTCTAATTGTATTGTGCTAGTAACTACTAAATCTAAGGTTGTTGTGGGTGTGCTTGTTGGAATAGTAATGTCCGGTGTTGTAGTTGGTGTAGAAGTTGGAATTGTAATATCTAAAGTAGTTGTCGGAGTTGAAGTAGGTATTTCTGGTTCAGCATAACTTGATCCACCACCTCCATAAGTAAAAGTTGCACCTTCAGAAAAATCTTCTACTACTGGGTCAAGTATAATTGGCCAAGATTGCCCAGCGAGAGCTGGTACAGCATGTTTTAAAGCAAACCAATCGGGAGAATCAGGAATCCAAGCAGATTCGTAAAAACCTTCTTCATTTAGTTTTTTCGTCAATGGATACCAAGGATTTTTTCCTTCACTTGTAAACCAACCACTTTGATCTTCTCCCATTGAATTAATTCCCATCAAAACCCAAGATGTCGTCATTACATCGCTTGAGCCATAGCCCCAACCACCATCAGTTTGTTGAGTAGTCTTTAAATAATTTTTAGCATTTGTTAATACCAAGTCATCAATTACTACTCCCTTGTCTTTAGCATATTTTAAAGCGTTAATAGAAGCTCCAGTTATATCGTCTCCAGCAGTTTTTTGAGTTGGGTCATACCAATCTGGCCAAGAAAAAGCTCCGCTTTCTAGTTGCCAATCTTTAATTTCCGTAACCAAGTCAGTTATTATATTTTCACTAGGATCTATGTCTATGGAAAGTAATGAAATTAAAGCAAATACATCATCATTTATTCCATTTAATCCATATTTACCATCTTTATAACAATTATCTGTGATTTTATTTCTAAGTCCGAGTATCGCGTCGTCTGTTTTATTAACTCCAGCCGACAGTAAGGCTAAAATATGTCTTGGGAAACTAGCACAAGAATTCATATCGCTCACCGGGTCGTCTAGGTTGTATTCTTTTTCATATTCAAGTAAAGATATACCTTTTTCGTTTATGTCATCGGCGTACTCACCATTTGCGCCATATGACATAATCGACCAATCGGTTATAGTTCCATCAAGTATCTTACCAGTTTCATCTTGATTTGATTTAAGGTAGTTTAAAATTTTGTCTATCGTTTCTTGAATGGTTGAATCAGAAATAGTCTCTGGTTCTTCGGACGTGCTTCCGGACGTGCTTCCGGACGTGCTTCCTTCATTTCCTGTTTCTGGAGTGCTAGTTACAGTACTAGTAGTTAAAGTTTGGAGTTCTAAAATATTTATTTCAATTGTCGGACTATTTTGTGGCCAATCAGCCGTTCCGTAAATGTACGCTTGTAGAGTTCCGGTGGTTGAAGTTGAATATGAATAATTTCCATTTATATCTGTGGTAAAAAGTTCGTCACCAATCAATAGAGTAGTGCTAGGAGAATTTTGCCAAGTTGAACTTGAATAATTTGAGGCGGTAAAAATCACTTCTTCATTTTGGTAGAGAGTTGTAGTGTTAGATTCTATTTTCCAAGGCCAGAGAGAGTAATATATCACCAAAGCATCACCATCATTTAAAATATAGTCATTTAAAGCTATCCAACCTGGGTCTGTCATATTTACATTGTAAATCCAACCATCAAAACCTTGAGCTTCAGTATCTGCTATTTTTGACACATAATATCCCCAGCCACTTTGAATATCTAAATTAAATTCACCAGTTCTTCCTGCTTGAGCTAAAACACCGAGTGCGGAGATTGTACTAGTATTTGAATACAAAGATCCCGTTGTATCATAAAACCAAGTGCTAGTTGTAAAAATTGAATCATTAAAAATTTCTTGATCAAGATATTGAATAATTACATGATTAGTAATCCCCACTGCAGTTGTTGTGCTTATTTCTGGAATTTCTGGAGTACTTGTTGCTTGCTCTGTTAAATCTTCAACTGGAACAGTTGAAGTAGGCGAAGCCGTATCTAATGGGGGTGATTCATCTGCAAAAACAGGTAATCCCCAAAAACACATAATTAATCCTCCTAGTAAAATAATCTTTTGTATCCCATTAGAGTTTTTTAGCATAGTATTTTTTTATTACAATCCGTAAGGGTTGTCATTCCGAGCGGAACGAAGTGGAGTCGAGGAATCTTTTAAAGTATATTCGTACTAGGAAAGATCTCTCGACAAGCTCGAGATGACAGTGTGTTGTATGGAATTTTTTAATTTTTAAAATTTACTTTCTTCAAATTTCCACTGTATAACGTCTCCTTTTTTAATAACATATTGTGAAATACCCATTTTTGCACTTTCTTCGTTGATAAAATAAATCCAGTATTGATTTTCTTTTGGGTTATTTTCAATTCCATTAATGCTTGTTACAAAATATCCCATTCCAGTATATTCTTTTGTTTTAAACATGAAAGGTTTTTTTGAATCAGCGGACAATAGTTGCATGAGTTCATAGACGGTATATTCCTTGTCTTTTGATAAGTTTAAGTTATATTCTTTGTCATTTACCAGTAATGAGTAGGGAGTATAGAGTGGGGAGTCTTCTTTAAGAGATTTCTCCACTACGGTCGAAATGACAGTTGGTGATTTAATGTTATTGTGAGGAGAGGATGAAGAAACAATTTCATCATCTTCGACTGAATAAATGACATCGTTTACTGCGTCGTTAGTTTTTTTAGCAGTAAGTTCGATATCGACGTCGATATCGTCTGTCATTCCGATTGAAGCGTCAGCGGAATAGAGGGACCCCTTAGAAATACCATTTTCATTCACTAAAAGTACCAAGCTACCAATTGAAATAACTAATAATAAAGATAAAGCTATAAGGTGCAGTTTATGTTGTTTGATAAAGTTCATATTTTTTTATAAAATTAAAAAATTTCTGTCGAGCAGAAATTATAGAGATAAAACAGTTTTAAAATGTTTTATTGCCTGCTCGGGCTTGTCCACCGTAGCTTTTTTATCTACCGTAGCTTTAGCGCAGGTAGGAGCGTAGGTGGGAATATTACTACATTCACAGACCGGACTTATCTAGAATTAATTCTAGTTTTACCGTTGCGGCACAGTGGAGGAATCTAACCTCACTTCCGTGAATATAGAGTTTAGTTATTAACATTTTAATTTTACCACTACATGTTGTGGTAGTCAAATTTTAGGGTGTGGATAAATATTATTTTAACTTTTTATTTTGTATTTGTTTTGCATTTTTTGAAGTAAGAATATTTCTACCTGTTTTTTCTTCAATATCTTTTCTGGCTTTTCCAGCGGTATCTCCACCTTTTTTAGCAATTTCTTTACTTTCTGAAAAAGTTTTAGGTTGTTTTACTTTTGAAATTTCGGTTGTAGTTGCTTCTGCTAGTGTATTTAGGATAAGTTCAAGATTAGTCATATTATCCCGCAAGTTTTCTTTTTTCAAGTTTTTAAACTTCTTGTATTCTTTAATAGATTTTCCAGACCAAGCTTTAGAAATTTCATCAGTTAAAATTGCAAATTCTAATCCTTTTTTTACATCTCTTTTATCCCATTCGTCCGTTAAGTCTTTTCTTACTTCTATTGTTTTAAGCCTTTGATTTATCCAGTTTTTTGAATATCCTTTTTTGAGGTATGTTTTCATAGCTCTATCAATAGCTAATTCTGGATCTTCTGTTTCCTTAATTCTTTCATACCCAACTTTTGCTAGCCAAAGCTTAAAAGGCTCTGCTTTTGGTGAAGGGATTGATTGAATGAGTCTTAAAAGCAGCTCTGTATCAGCTACATCAGTCATTCTCATCTTTCCATCTTTGGCTTTCATCTTCAAACCGTTACATTTTGTAACGGTTTCGTTTGACCCTTCATCAAGAAGTCTTTTTTTAAGGACTCTCCAATAAACTTGTGGATTTTTACTCTCTGTTAAAATTTCAATAATATCAATAATAGAAAAATACCAAAGTTCTTTTTCTTCATCCCAATGACGACGAACTTGTTTTTTATGAAATAATATGATTGAATGGTCTTTTTTGGTCATATTTTAAAATACAATATAATTCTACCATAAAGTTTAAAAATTAGGCAAGATGTGATGAGTTGAATAAAAAACAAGCCTTATGGGCTTGGTTTTTTTTGTTGATTAGAAACTAAAGAGGAAGGGTGTTCGTAGATGAAATAACATGATGGATACCCAACCCCGATATTTATTGTTGATTGCCTTTGTTACTGAGGGATTCCTGCCCAGGCTTTTTCTGCCAGGAGCTGATTATTTCTCAGAAATTTCTCGGCGCTTTTAGCCGAGACATCGGAATTTATGGTGTATAGTACTTCCAACGTTTTATGGCTACCGTTGTTAGAGCAGACACCACCACCTCCGTTTTCGCTCAGAAACTTTTCCATCGCTTTTTTGTAGACAGATTTAAATCCTTCAGTGGTCTTATCATAATAACCCCAATCGAAAACAAGGGTATAGGCAGTGATTTGGAAAACCCTGCCTGTCATTTGGTACAATCCATCCTTTTGAAGTTTTAGTTCGTACTTTGCAGACAAGACGATTCCCTTGTCTTCCCGTTTCTTTTCCAGCCAGATATCTTTCTTAATCCAGTGCTGGGAGATAGAGATATCACTCGAAATATTGATTGTGAACATTCCAAGTTTGTCTATGGATGGTGAGTCTGGACTAATCGTCTGGTTTCCTTTCCTCACTGATTTAATGAGGTTATTTTCATCAAAAGATAGGGTAAAGGTGTCTTCCAGTTGGAGCTTCATACCCTCTTTTCCGTCTTCGTCATGAATCAGTTTCCATGTCTTGACCACTTCGCCATCCGCGGCATGGGCCGAGAAAAGAAGGCAAAAGGTTGAGGTCAGAATGGCCAGAACGATCAGGATACTGGTTGAGGTACATTTTTTCATTGGTTTGTTTACTCCGTGGTTTTGACGCTTTGTGGCATCGTTATTGTTTTATTTCTGCGAACACACCTCTTCAATTTCTAATTTTTATTTAATTTTCAATGTTCAGAACATTAATTTATATCATGTTGTTAAAGTTTTGTCAAGTTTTTCGTTGACTTTTACCCTAAAGTAAGCTAAAATTAGCTGTGGATAACTCTATATGTCTTAAATTTTTTTATAATTATGAATTGGACAAACTCCCACCCCCTCTCAGTCTCCCCCTCAGGCATGGGGAGAAGTAAAATTCTCGCACTCGCACCACTAGCTGATCATACAGACAGTCCTTTTTGTCGTGTTTGTAGAAAAGTTAATAACACACCCCTAACCCCTCTCAAGAGGGGAAATTTTGTGGTGTTTCGGGAAATGGTAAGTGCCGAGGCAATTGTTCGTGGGAGTGTTAAAACTTTAAAAATGTGTGAATTTAAAAGAGCTGAAAGACCAATTGTTATTCAGGTTTTTGGTGGCAAACCAGATGTCGTTGTAAAAGCCGTAGAGATGGTTGTTAAAAAATTTAAACCAGATGGAATTGATATTAATATGGGTTGTCCTGTATCAAAAATTGCCAGAAAAGGGGAAAGTGGAGCTGCATTAATGAAAGATCAAGACAGGGCTTGTGAAATTGTAAGAAATGTTAAGAAAATATTACCTAAAAATATTCCATTATCGGTTAAAACACGTTTGGGGTGGCAAGACCCAGAAGATATTTTGGAATTTGCTCCAAAGTTAGAAAAAGCTGGAGCAGATTTAATTACAATTCATGGACGAACAAAAATGCAAGGGTATTCTGGTAAAGCTGACTGGGAGATGATTGGTCGAGCAAAGAAAAAAGTTAATATTCCGGTAATCGCTAATGGAGATATTATATCTGATAATTTTGATGAATGTTTAAAAATTACAGGAGCGGATGGTTTGATGATTGGGAGGGGGGCGCTTGGAAATCCGTGGGTTTTCAACCATCTTTGTCATTCTGAACTTGATTCAGAATCTTTTAAAAGCATATCTGTGAAAAGAAAGATCCCGGATCAAGTCCGGGATGACCCCGATACCACCTCGACTGAAGTCTCGGACTACGGGGCAAGCAGTGATGTGATAGGTAATAACAGTGTAAGTTTAAAAGAAATAATAAAAACAGTTTTGTACCATGCTAAATTACATGAAAAAAGATATGGAACATTAGTTTCTTTTCGTAAACACTTGATGTGGTATTTTAAGGGAACGAGAGTTAAAATTTCAGAATTAAAAAAATTGCGACAAGAATTAGCACAAGTAAAAACGAGAAAAGATTTAAAGAAGATATTAAAAAAATTACGTAATTAATTACGTAATTTTTTTTATTTACTCCCACTCAATAGTTCCTGGGGGTTTATTTGTTAAATCAAAGAAAATAAAATCTACTAATTTTAAATCTTCAATTTCTTTGACTATTTTATCTAAAATTTGTTTTGGAATTTCTGCAAAATTAACTGTCATTGCTTCTTCTGATTCAACAGGACGTAAAACAATACTTTCTTTTTTATCATAACCATACGGGATTAAAACAACTGGCATTTGCCAAATATGAGAACACAACTCATTATTTAAAATATGTTTATTGACAATTTCATCAATTTTTCTTAAAGTTTCAAGCCTGTCTTTTGTAATGTATGCTTTGTTTACAATTGATTTTTCAAGATCCTCTTTTTTACCAGACAGTAAATATAAAACTCTGTTAATATCCCTGTTTGAATTTGTGATGGCGGTGGATAGAGTTTTAAGTTCTTCCCAAGTTTTTTCCTCAGTAATAACTGCTGGATGTTCGTATGAGCGTTCGTCTCCTTGTACTCCGACGGATTTGATTGGGAGTTTGTAAATATCTTTAAGGGATCCCTCCACTTCGGTCGGGATGACAGGTGGAGTATTTGGGATAACATTTTTTAGTATGACAGTTGAGGTGTTATTTTGACCGTCTGAGCAAAGACAACGAATTCCAAGCCCTGGTCCTGGGAATGGATGACGATATAATAATTCACGTGGCAAACCAAGCTTTTCTCCAATAGCTCGCACCTCATCTTTATACAGATCTTTAATTGGTTCAATAATTTTTCCTTCTTTAATCATTTCTTGAATCTTAGGAACACGATTATGATGAGTTTTAATTACATCAGCATTTTTTGTACCACCTGACTCAATTGTATCTGGATAAATTGTTCCTTGTCCTATTAACCATTCATTTGAGTTCATTTGGTTTTCTGCCATTATCTTGTCGGTGATACTCAAAAACAAGTCTCCAATTATTTTTCTTTTTTCTTCTGGTTCAAATTTATTTTTTAATTTTTCTAAATACTCATCTTCTGCGTTATAGACATGCAAGTCATCAAGCCCAATTTGTTTTAAAGATTCTACAACAAGATCTGATTCATTTTCTCTCATCATACCGTGATCAACATGAAGGCCGTATACTCTAGACTTACCTAAAGTTTTTTCTAAGAGGGCAAAACAAACTGTAGAGTCAACTCCACCAGAAATTAAAAGAAAAACATTTTTATCACCAGCTTGTTCTTTAATTTCTTTTTGAATTTGTTCAAGTTGTGCACCTGTATCCCAATTCTTTTCTGACTCACAAATATTAAATACAAAATTTTCAATCATTTTTTTACCAAAATTAGTGTGATTTACTTCTGGATGAAATTGAAATCCATAAACCTGTTTTTCTAAATTATGCATGGCTGTTATAGATCCGTTTTCAGTTGATGCTATTTGCTTAAAACCGTTTGGTAATTTTTCTACATGATCTCCATGACTCATCCAAACATTTAATTCTTTTGCAGTGTCTTTAAAAATTGGTGAATCACTTGTATTCATTTTTGCTATTCCATATTCACGAGATTTGCCAGTTCCAAGTGTACCACCAAAATAATCCGTCACAAGGTAATGTCCATAGCAAAGCCCAAGTACAGGAATATCTAAATCAAATAGATTTTTATCATAAGGAATTTTAGGATCATTCACTAAACTTTTTGGACCACCTGATAGAATTATTCCAACTGCATTTTTAAGTTTTGAGGCAGGTGTGTCATTTGGATAGATTCGAGAAATTACCCCTAGTTCACGAATACGACGTGCAATTAAGTGGGTATATTGAGATCCAAAATCTAGAATAGCTATTTCATTAGTGTTTGACATAGTTGATTTTTTGTTTAATATAGTATATAATATATCAAATTTAGTAATTAATATCAATTAATCATATGTTTAAACAATTTGATGAAACTTTTACTTTTGACGATGTGCTTTTAGTGCCACAAAAGTCAAGCATTTTACCAAAAGATGCTTCATTAAAAACTAAATTAACTAGTGGAATTGAACTTAATATTCCTTTTATTTCAGCACCGATGGATACGGTAACAGAGCATAAAACTGCTATAATAATGGCGTTATCAGGTGGAATTGGTATAATTCATAAGAATTTAACTGTTGAAGAACAGGTAGAAGAGGTAAAAATGGTTAAAAGATTTAAAAATGGTTTTATTGAAAATCCTATTACTGTAAACATAGATGACAGCTTGGATAAAGTTGTTGAGATTAGAAAAAAATATGGATATAAGAAAGTGCCAGTAGTTGATAAAAATGGGAAATTAGTTGGGTTAATAGGAGATACAGATTACCTAATGCCATTTGATCAAGGTGAATCAGTTAAAAATAAAATGGAAAAATTGGATAAATTAATAATTGCTAAAAAAGGAATTAGTTTAGACAAAGCAAATAAAATAATTAAAGATAGTAAACTTCGAACATTGCTTCTG